>ENA-UOOE01000175-UOOE01000175.1-fermentation-metagenome-genome-assembly--contig:-NODE-175-length-66847-cov-29.309498_pt1 | contig 66847 bp, 69 predicted proteins | sample MGYA00245776_ERZ724021 | MGnify/ENA primary metagenome ERZ724021 (study PRJEB28704, sample SAMN03018321) | fermentation metagenome | biome: anthropogenic terrestrial biome; feature: soil; material... | reverse complement strand
GGCTGCCCTTTTCGATAGTAACTGTTAAATCATCTTTGACTGTTTTTGTTATATTGTCGAATATCTCCATACTCCGCTACCCTAATGATTGTGTGTTTTTTACTTGCTGACGTTCTCATGATTTGAGATTTTGGCAATAGTGGTCGAACTTTAACTTAATCCGGCCGCCAACTACAAATCCTTCTTCTTCATATCTCTACCAATAAAGAGTTTCCATACTTTTTTATAACTTACTCTCATATGGGCCACCTGTTTATAGGTTTCAACTGATTTATACCAAAATCCTGCATGCGCTTTACAAGATATTTTACGCATTCGCAAAAGACTAATTGAGACTTTTGCATAATATCTAAATACTGAAAAATAGGGATTTAGAAGGTCGGAAGAAGTCCCCCCCTTTTATTGAATTAATAAGTGACTAAACAAATAACCCGAAGGAGGGGAAGTTACTTATGAATATTCGACAGGCCTGCATTTTCTCCTTTGAAGATGCATTAAAAATGCAACCAAAATCAAGACTTGAGCTAAATACCCCTCCCGCTCTACCGGGGAACTGGTCTCCTCTTTGGATATGACCACGGGCAGGCAGCAATCACCGAGGCGATGTTCAAAGGAACTAAGCGAAATATCGAGAGTGCGACTGACGCAAAAAATATCCCGGCCGGGTAAGCGAGGAAGAGTTGTTTACCCGGCTGCTTTATTACAGCACTGTGCATTTAAGCCGCTCCAAGGAGGAAACTTGGCTGACCCAGTTCGGCCTTCTGCTGGTTTTGTGGGAATGCCACCGCCAGTTCTTGGGCATGGCGAAAGCCAAGCGGGAGGTGTCTATTGATGATGTGATACCAGCGGGGATTTAACAAACATCACCAAACTAATTTTAAAAAATCAGCGGCTTTCATGATCTTAGGATGGCTTATACCAGATTCCAAGAAATCATTGTCACCGGTAAGCAAAATATCGGCATTAGCCTTTATCGCGGCTCTTAAAATTGGCCGATCATCTGGGTCACGGATTGATTCTTCCTTAGCGTAGGCGCTCGCCGGTACGGGAGCCAGTTCGGCCACAGCGACAGCCGCCAGGATAAAATGCTCAAAAGCCCTAATTTTTTCTGGGAATTTGCGATTGTAAACTCTGCGCAATTCCTCAACGCTTTGTTCGCATATTATCCCTTGGCAAGGCGGTTCAACCGCTTTTACAAAAGCCCGGTAAGGAACGCTGCCTTTGGAATAAGCCGCTGAAATTAATATATTGGTATCTATTAAAACTCTCAACGGTTTTCAACCTCGTCGCGTATCTCTTTTAATAATTCGTTGATATCATCTTCCGAATGAATCCCGGCTTTTTCCCACTCACCCTCCATTTCCTTTTGAAGGGTTTCCATCGCGTACACGGCGGGATTCATTAGAATCAATCTGTTGTTGTCGTAAATAAGCGCGACCCGGTCGCCGGTTTTTAAGCCCATATTCCTGCGAATGTCTATAGGCAAAGTAATCTGCCCTTTAGACATTACTTTTGCTGTATTAAATATCATTTTTGTGTCCCCCTGATACTCAAGTTCCAAAAGTAAGGTTTACCCTACTTAATAATATATGAATTACTTGCGGAAAAAGCAAGGGAATTTCTTGTATAAATTTCGGGAAGGGTGAAGCAAGGAGACGTTCTTTTTGCTTCCATTTTTTATGGGATGATATAATGGCAATAAGGGCGAGAGAAAATTGCGCAAGCGGAATGTATCACATCGTGATGCGGGAAATCAATCGTCAGAACATCTTTTATGATAAAGATGATTCCCAGCATTTCCTGGAAACCATTGAATGCATGAAGCGGGAGAACAACGATATATTCCTGGATGACACCCAAACCAATAACCGATAACCGATAACCGATATCCATGGTTCACTATCGAAAATGCGCTCTGGTCTATATAGAATTGTTTTTTAAACGCATATGAGTAGCATCAAGGTCGACTACAATCACTTCCCGGCCGATTTTTTTGACCGCTTCCCAGGGTATCACCAATTTCTGGCGGTCGGCCCAGAAGTTAAAGGCGTTGCCCCGATTGGGAAGTATTATAGATATGATCTGGCCGCTTTCCGGGTCTACCAGCATATCCGATTCCCCTACCGTTCCCATTCGCATCCCGTCATATATATTAACCATTTCTTTGCCTACCAGATCATTAAGTCTCATGTTATCCCCCCGTTCAAATGCCGGTGTGGCCAAACCCCCCTGATCCCCGGGGGGTCTCGTCAAGCCTATCCACTTCCATAAATTCGGCTCTTTCCACCCGGGAAAAAATCATCTGGGCGACTCGTTCACCCCTTTCTAAAATATACTCTTTGTCCCCCAGATTTATAACAATAAGCTTGATTTCTCCCCGGTAATCACAATCAATAGTCCCCGGGCTGTTGAGCAAGGTCAAGCCATGTTTTAAGGCCAGCCCGCTGCGAGGCCGGATCTGGGCCTCATAACCATCAGGCAGGGCAATAGCGATCCCTGTGGGTATCAGCGCCCTATTTCCCGGAGCAATAGTGATTTCCGCTTCCACGGCGGCATATAGATCAACTCCTGCCGCTCCTGCGGTCATATAACGAGGCAAAGGCAAATCAAACCCGTGTAGCCTTTTTATCAATACCTGCATAGATCAACCCTCTTTACTTCCACCATTTTCTATACTCCTGCTCCACCACCGGCAATACCCCGGCACTGCCAATCGCAGCCAAAGAAAACCGGGGGAACTCCAGGACTTCATCCACAAAGCCATTTACCTTCTCGGCATCCACCGCATTAATCTCTGTCAGTACCTGATCTACCGGAATCACCTCATCATACATCAGAATCGACTTACCCAGCCGGTTCATGCGATTCATAACACTTTCCATGCCCATAAGCATGCTGGATTTGATCAATTGTCTGGTTCTCAGGACTTCTTCCCGGTTAACTCCCTGTTTTAAAAATACATCCAACTCGCCCTTTAAAACCTCAAAGAATTGTGGGATTTTACCTGGACCGGTACCGATGTGAATTACATAAGCTCCGGTATCAGAGTAGTTGGAAGGATAGGAATATACCGAATAAGCCAGGCCCAGTTCCTCCCTGATAGCTTGAAACAGGCGGGAACTTACCCCTCCCCCCAGGATGCTGTTCATAATATTCTGGGTGTACCTGCGTTTATCCCAATAGGATATCCCTGGTACACCCAGGCATATCTGTACCTGTTCGGTATCTTTTTCCACCAACTTGATAAAGGGGGTGTAGGAAGTGACTTGATGGTAAGGCAGTTCGACCATCTCCCTGCTTTCCCGGTCGAGATAGCCCTCCACTTTACCTTTTAACCCGCCGGCATCAACGTTACCAGCCACAGCTATAATCATATTGGAGGGCCGATAGGTATTGCGGTAATAATTATAAATGGCATCGCGCTCAAAACCGGAGACCGATTCCAGGGTTCCCAGTATGGGACGCCCCATAGTGTGTCCCTGCCATAAGTGCTGGCTGAACACATCATGAACCAGGTCATCCGGGGTATCTTCGTACATATTGATTTCTTCTGCAATTACCCCTTTCTCGGTCTCAAAATCCTTGACGGCAAAACGGGAATTAAAAACCATATCAAATATAATATCCAGGGCCGTATCCAGATGTTCATCCAGGGTACGGGCATATACGCAGGTATGTTCTTTGGCTGTGAATGCATTGATCTGGCCGCCGATACCTTCAAAGCTCTCGGCTATTTCCCGGGCACTGCGCTTATCCGTACCCTTAAAAAGCATATGCTCAATAAAATGACTTGCTCCGGACAGCGGCTCGGCTTCATGGCGGGAACCAACTTTAATGTATACCCCTATGGCTACCGACCTGACATAAGGTATTTCCTCCACCACCAGCTTGGCCCCGCTGTCCAGATTCCAGTAATCTATCACCAGCTATACCTCCAATAAATATTGATTCATCTGCAAAAACTTCTGGTTTGGATGCATAAATATGCAGGAGCCGTCAGACGAAGCTCCCTGCGGTCGCTATTAAGGCTGCACTCTACGAGCACCACTGATGCTCCCTATGGTCGCTATTAAGGTTGCACTATTTCCTGCGCGGGCGAAGCGGCGGAATATTTATGCATCCAAACCGCCATAATTCTATTATATAAAAGTATTCTCGCCCCTTAGCCTATTATCCTTTTTGCAGTCGTCATTCCCCCGGTGTCACCTGCTTTTCTCACCATAATTTCAGATTTTGCAGAAGTTTTCTTACCGGATTGAGTTCCTGCCCCATATCCTGACGGCATATCAGATCCGTACTTTGTACCAGCCGATCATCAGCATAAACCGACAGACGGCCCAGCTTCTGACCTGCGCTTAGGGGCGGCTGTACTACATAGTTTACCTTTACTCGCTTTTGAATATCCGGGTTTAAGCCTGCCACCCAGACGTTAATATCTTCCGCTGGATACAGTTCGATATATGAATAGCGGCCATTAAGCACCTTTATTTGTTTAAATGGAATATTCTGATCAGCTATTTTAACCAACTGGCTGGATTGGAACCCATAATCCAGCAGAGCAGCACAATCACTGCTGCGATTACCTGATTTTAAAGCAACTGCTATCAACCGGCGTCCATTGCGGGTAGCTGAAGCAACCAGGCACTTGCCTGCCGCATCGGTAGTACCGGTTTTTATGCCATCGGCCCCGGGGTAATTATCCAGCAAGGCATTGGTATTGTCAATAAGCATAGGCTGGTGATAGCCGGGATGTTTGAATTGAACCTGCCGGCTGGCTACCAGATCTTTTAAATCTCCATCCTCCAGGAGATAGCTTCCTATCCGGGTCAAATCATAGGCTGTGCTGTAATGATCGGCTGAAGGTAACCCCGAGGCATTGACAAAATGGGTATTTACCGCCCCGATGGCGAAGGCCTTTTTACTCATTAAATGCGCAAAAAGACGTTCTTCGCCCGCCACATGCTCGGCCAAAACTACGGCAGCGTCATTGGCCGAACGTACCAGTGCTGCTTTCAAAAGCTCAGCAATTTCCACTTCCTGACCGGCACGCAGCCCAATTGAGTATTGCGGTGTCTTCTGCGCGTGGCTGCTGACCACGGCAATCTCCTCCAGGCCGGCATATTCAGTGGTCAGGATGGCGGTCATCATTTTGGTAGTGCTGGCTACCGGCCGCATCACATCAGCCTGGCGGGATAAAATAATCTGTCCGCTGTCACCATCAACCAGGCAATAATAGGCGGAACTGAGATAAGGTACTGCTGCTGCCAGGGGAGCATTTAAAAAAAACAGGGTCAGAAAGGCTAACCCCAATCCCCTGACCGCTTTATTCACTCTTTTCATCGGTTAGCTTGCCGTCCTTTATTATATCCTCAATGCCCACCATCTTGTATCCCTGTTCTTTGAGTCCCTTGAGCATCTCCGGCAGTGCTTTTACCGTAGGTTCGGTAGGATGCATAAGGACAATAGCATCATTATGGAGCCGGTTCAGAACCCGCTTAACTATGGTGTCGGGACTGGGACGCTGCCAGTCAATGGTGTCAATACTCCACATGATCAGATCATAGTCCAGACTCGACACCACCTGCATAAGCTGTTTGCCCTGCTCACCATAAGGTGAGGCCAAAAATCTGCACTGCTTGCCGGTTATCTCCTTGATTATCTTTTCCGCTTTCTTTATCTGCTCCTCCGTCTGAGCCGGAGCCAGCTGATTGAAGTGCAGATGCTTATAGCCATGGTTTTGAATACTGTGACCGGCCTTGCTCATTTCCTTCAATAATTCCGGGTTTTTCTCCGCCCAGCGGCCGGTAACAAAGAAGGTTACCCGGGCATCGTATTTTTTGAATTCCTGCAGCATGGCCGGGATGTATTCTTCTCCCCAGTCAACATTCACCGTAAGGGCCACCACCTTTTGGCCGGTATTTCCCTGATAGATTGGTTCTCTGGAGTGTAAAGCTATCCCGGCATCATTAAAGTATATTAAGGATAATCCCAAAAAACCGCAGAGCAGTATAAAAATAGCCGCTGCTGCCAGCATGGTTCTCCTGGTAAAAAAGTAAATTTTCATGGCTTTTCTCCCCCCCATAATTGAACCCAAACCTTGCCTCCGCTCACCCCTGCCTTAATAATCACCAAACCCGGACTGGTATTTTTGAATCTCAAATCTATATCATCATAAGCAACGGTTGCATCCCTGCCGGCAGGAACATAATGCACCGGCAGAGAATGCTGATGTCTTTCGATGATCTCCAGACCGCCGGCCAAAACCGTATTATATAAAGTACTTGATACCTGACATACACCTCCTCCATAATCAAGTCCCCTGGCCCCCATCAGAATTACCGGAGCCGGCATAAAACCTCTTTCCACCGTTCTGGGCCCTACCGTTTCATTGAATGAAAAAACTTCACCGGGCCATACCACAGAATTATTCAAACATGAACTGGCCAGCACTATATTGCTGTAACGCTGATAACTTCCACTGATCCAGCTCTCATAACTTCCCAGGATCTGTTTGGCATTCTCCAGGTCCTTCCGGCTATATTGGGGATAGACGGCCATAGTCTCAAGCTCCAGATGCTGACCCGCAGCCGCATTAAGAATTTTATTTACCGAACCCGGTACATCAACCACCATCCCCGCTGCTTCATCTATGATTTTTCCCGTTCTTTTATCCAGACCTGGTTCCCGGGGAAGCTTTTGATGCTTTATGGCCAGATATTCGATATCAGCAGCGACCTCTTCGGGAAGCATGCCGGAAAAATCCCGTCCGGACATGACAACCCCCGGTGCAACTCCAAAGAAATGCCTTTCCACCTGATCCACCCAGTTAGCCAGCAAAGGAATGCTGATAAAAAAAGTCAACAGCAGCCAAGCCCGTTGATCCAGCCGGATAAAATAGAAATCCTTTAATAAAAACATCACCCCCTACAACAGACTTTTTTAATTATTATTCCGGGGTGATTATCCCTATGCGGATTTTATCTCTAAAGAAACCCCATAAAATGCAAATAAACCGAGACAACTCGGTTTACTTGGAACGATATTTCTTTTTGGCCCGATAACCTAGGTAGTAGCAGGTTTGGCCGTACTCTTCAATACGGCTTTACGGGATAGATTTATCCTGCCCTGCCGGTCAATTTCGGTTACCTTGACCAGGATCTGATCACCTATATCAACAACATCGCGTACTTTGTTAACCCTTTCTTCCGCCAACTGCGATATATGAACCAGACCTTCCTTACCGTTGGTTCCTAAGACACCCGGGATTATCTCCACAAAGGCGCCAAAGTCCATGATACGCTTTACGGTTCCCATGTAGGTTTTTCCTACTTCCACTTCAGCTATAATAGATTCTACAAAGAATTTGGCCCTCAAGGCAGCTTCCTCATCCACTGCCATGATAAACATACTGCCGTCATCCTCTATATCAATCTTGCATCCGGTTTCATCCACAATTTTGTGAATGGTTTTCCCCCCCGGTCCAATAACCTCACGTATTTTGTCGGGAGGAATCTGCATTTTTATCAGACGTGGAGCATAGGGAGAAAGATCATTATTCGGCTTATCTATAGCTTCCATCATTTTGCCCATGATAAACATGCGGCCTTCGTGGGCTTGCTTCAGTGCCGTTTTTACAATTTCCTGGTTTACCCCGGTGATCTTGATGTCCATCTGTACTGCCGTCACACCTTTTTCGGTGCCTGCCAGTTTGAAGTCCATGTCTCCCAGGGCGTCTTCAATTCCCTGGATATCACTGAGAATGGCAAAACTGTCCTCCCCTTTTACCAGACCCATAGCTATGCCTGACACCGGAGCTTTTATCGGTACTCCGGCATGCATCAGGGAAAGGGTGCTGCCGCAGACACTGCCCATGGAACTGGAGCCATTGGATTCCAGCACCTCTGATACCACCCGAATGGTATAAGGAAATTCTTCTTCCGCAGGGAGTACCGCCAGCAAAGCTCTTTCAGCCAGAGCACCGTGACCGATTTCTCTTCTTCCCGGTCCTCGCATAGGCTTTACTTCACCGGTACTGTAGGGCGGGAAATTATAGTGATGAATATACCTTTTCCTGTCATCGTTACCTAGCCCATCCAGGATCTGTTCCTCACTGACGGCACCCAGGGTAGTCACCGATAGAACCTGGGTCTGCCCCCGGGTAAACAAACCGGAGCCATGGGGTCGGGGCAGGATGCCTACCTCACAACTGATAGGTCTGATTTCATTGAGCCTGCGTCCGTCTACCCGGTCTCCCCGCTCCAGGATCATTTTTCTGACCACTTCTTTGAGCAGTTTTTCCACCGTCATTTTAATCTCTTTTTCTTCTTCCGGGTAAATCTCCAGGAAGTGGGCGACTATCTCATCATTGGCCAAATCCATCTGCTCTTCCCGGGATTTTTTATCCGGGTTTTTCACTGCTTCTTCCAGTCGGGGCAGGGCAAATTCGCGAAGTGCATTCACCATTTCTTCATTCACCGCAACTTCCGGTACCTCAATCTTGGCCTGACCTAACTCGGCAATGATGGGCTCCTGAAATGCTACTATTTTTTTTATCTCCTCGTGAGCAAAGAAGATCGCTTCCAGCATGGTTTCTTCGGGTACCTGGTTGGCATGTCCCTCCACCATCATTATCGCTTCTTTGGTTCCTGCCACTACCACATGCATGTCCGAATGGCGGGATTGCTCCAGCGTGGGATTTATGACCAGCCCGCCGTCGACCATACCGACAACTACTGCGCCAATAGGGCCGGCAAAGGGTATATCGGATACTCCCAGAGCCAAAGAAGCACCAATGGTAGCAGTAACATCAGCCGGACAATCTTTCTCTACTGACATTACGGTTGCCACCACATGAATATCATTCTTAAATCCCTTGGGGAATAGTGGACGAATCGGTCGATCCAACTGCCTGGCCGAGAGGGTTGCCAATTCCGTGGCCCGGCCTTCTCTTTTTATGAAACCTCCCGGAATTTTACCCACCGCATATTGTTTTTCTTCATAATCCACGGTTAAAGGGAAAAAATCAATACCTTCCCGGGGAGCTTTGGAAGCGGTTGCCGTTACCAGTACAACCGTATCACCATACCTTACCAGAGCCGCCCCATTGGCTTGCTTGGCAAGTTGCCCAATTTCCACAATAAGTGGACGTCCGGCAATTTCCATTTGATATTTGTGGAGTATATCCATCTCCTCCTTTCACAGTATTATAAATAAAGATAAAGAGCGGCTATCCGCTCTTTTACCTTCTCAAACCAAGTCTGGTCAGAATTTGGCGATAACGGTCAAAATCTTTCTCTTTTAGATAATCTAAAAGAGAGCGACGTTGACCAACCATTTTCAAAAGCCCTCTGCGGGAATGATGATCCTTGGTATTGGCTTTAAGATGTTCATTCAAATAATTTATTCTTTCTGTAAGAATCGCTATCTGAACTTCGGGGGATCCGGTATCATTCTCATGTATCTGGAAGGCTTTGATCAGCTCTTCCTTTCTTTCCGGCGATAATGCCACGCTCTCACCTCCTCTTCTTTAAATCGCCATTAACCAAGCCGGGCGCCGGTGAATCGCCAACCCTAGTCAATGGTTCATATCATTGGCGGTATATGTTTGAAAGCAGTCAGACTGCCGCTCTTACTTAATATTCTCCGTTCAGTTCATATTTTTATACTTCCCGGATGCAATAACCAAGGTAAATTGTAGCATAGCCCGAAAAAAAAGTAAACTTACGGAACTGGAACTATCCGGCGGGCTTTATCCCGATCTAAATTTATCTGCCGAATCAGTTCCTGCACATCGTTGAACTTGCGCTCATCCCGTATTTTTTCAATAAAGTATAAACGAAGCTGATCACCATATATATTACCTTTAAAATCAATTAAATGGGCTTCAATCGCCACCGGATATTCGGCATGAAAGGTAGGCTTGCTGCCGATATTTACTACCGCCTGATAAGGGCGCCCGTTGACCTCGGCCCGGGCAGCATAAACGCCTCGGCCCGGTATACTGACTTCATGGCTTAACCCCAGATTAGCGGTAGGAATGCCAATAGTGGAACCTCTATGTTCTCCTTCAATAACCTGTCCTTCCAGCATAGGCTCATATCCCAACATAATTCTGGCCTGTCCGATATCACCTGTCTCCAGGGCTTGGCGAATCATACTGCTGGACACTACCATCCCATCAACTTCAACCGGAGGTATGATATTCACCTTAAACCCCTGTTTTTCCCCCAGTTGCCGGAGCAACTCCGGAGTCCCGGCTCCTTTATAGCCAAAGGTATAATTAAACCCGACAAATACCTCTTTAACCCTAAGCCGGTCAATAAGTATCTGCTGTACAAATTGCTCGGGGGAGCACCGGGCTATTTTCAGATTAAAGCTGTTGTATATCAGGATCTGTACCCCTAATTTTTCCATGAGTTCAGCTTTCCGCTCCGCCGTTACCAAAAGCTTGGGAGCTCGCTCGGGAAAAAGCACCTTGCTCGGGTGGGGCTCAAAAACAAAGGCGGTTGCTCTTCCTGTATCTAAGCCGGCCGCTGCTACCATTGTTTTGATCAAATGCTGATGGCCCTGGTGCAAGCCGTCAAAATTACCCAAGGCAAGATAAAGGGGACGGTGGTCAGGCTTGAAATTTTCAATTTCTCGTACTATCTGCATCGTTTAAGCTCCTTAGTTGTCCGGTAATACATTTTTCGCTATTTAAGGACCCTTTCCGCTTTAATCATGCCGACTCCTTCATAATTGCTTCGGGCCAGAGCCACTAAGCTGTTCTCCCGCGAGTATACCCGGATAAGTCCCTGCGGCAACCGGGCCTTTACCGTCACTGCCTGGCCGTTCATTATGGCATTCATATCCTGCCCGGAATCAATATGGACGGCGGGCAGATGAGCCAGCGGATAATCTAAGGGCCAAAGATAGTGGTTGATTAAGGTCTGATCCTGCAGGATTTTTTCCAGAGGCAAGGCTTGCTCTATATTAAACTGGCCCGAGCAGATGCGTACCAGGCCGGATAATAAAGCGCCCGTTCCCAGTTTGACGCCTATGTCATGTCCCAAGGTGCGTACATAAGTACCGCGGGAGCAATCGACTTTGATTTTAACCACCGGCAGCTCCGCATCCCGGTTTATTTCCAGTATCTCCAGGCTATGGATCACTATTTCTCTTTCTTCCCGGGCTACTGTTATCCCCTCACGAGCCAGCTCATACAAGCGTTTTCCCTGATAATGAACCGCAGAATACATCGGGGGGATCTGTTTGATCCTCCCGGTAAACTCCTGCAGAATATCCTCCAACTGCTCGGTCCGGAAATCTTTTTTTCCCGTATAATCAATGCGCCCCCAGGCATCCTGGGTATCTGAAACCGCTCCCAGAGTAAACTGAGCTATGTAAATCTTGCGTTCATCTTCTATATAGGGAATTATTCTGGTGGCCTTTCCTATGGCCAGGGGCAAAACCCCGCCGGCCATGGGATCAAGTGTACCAAGATGGCCAATTTTGACTTTGCCGGGGATAATTTTTTTTATTTTTTTTACCACCTCAAAAGAGGTCATACCTTGAGGTTTATCAATATTTAAAAAGCCATGCAAGTTAAACCATCACGTCCTTGACCGTATTGATCACCCTCTGTTTAACATCTTCCAGATCACCCTGCTGCCGGGCCCCGGCGGCCTGTCGGTGGCCTCCGCCATCGTATAAAGCAGCGATCGCCGCTACATCAATCTTGCCTTTGGTCCGGAAACCAATTTTAATAACACCCGGTTCCGTCTCCCGAAAAAGTAATCCCACTTCAACCCCCGCAATCATGCGGGTGTAGTTAATGATACCTTCGGGATGAAAATCCAGAGCGCCTATGGCTTTTACTTCTTCATAGGAAAGACTCATCCAGGCGATCCTGCCGTCATCACTGAATTCTATATGTTTTAAGGCCAGTCCCAGCAACATTACTTCCAGACGCGGCTTGGATTCAAACAGGCGAATCCGGGCACGGTCAACATCAGCTCCCAGTTCCAGTAAACTGGCGGCAATACGCATGGTAGCAGAAGTGGTGTTGCTGTTCAGGAAGCCCCCGGTATCCATGATAACGGCAGCATAAAGACAATCCGCGATCTCTGCCCGGATCGGAACCTGCATAGCCTGCAGCAGGGCAAAGATAATTTCTCCTGTAGCCGCCGCACCGGGGTCTACATAATTATAGTCGCCATATAACTCTCTCTGGAGATGGTGGTCAATATTATAAATACATGCCTGGTCGTCGATTCGAGCTGCTATTTCCTCTCCGGCCCGCTCCCGGTCAGCACAATCCAGGAATATTATATGGGGTGGAATAACTTTTAGCTCGGATGGCTTTTTTATCATTTCCCAGCCCGATAAGTAATCATACCGGTCCGGCGCCGAATCCGCAAGAACCATGGTAACTTGCTTCCCGCTATCAGTCAGGCCCCAATAGAGCCCCAGCAGGGAACCTATACAGTCACCATCGGGGATGGTATGGCCCAGGATAAGATAATCATCCGATTTCAGCAATTGGCGGGCAATTTCTTCCATGCTATTCATCGTGAACTTTTGGTCCTTCCTTTAACTCATCCAAAAGCGACGAGATGCGTATACCCTGTTCAATGGAATGATCCAGGCGGAACTCCAGATCCGGTGCATGTTTGACCTGGATCCCCTGAACCAGCTCACTGCGGATGAAACCTTTGGCTTTTTGCAAGGCCTGCATGGTTTCCTCCTGTTTTTTATCGTCGCCTAACACGCTTATATATACCCGGGCATGACTCAGGTCATTGCTGACGTCAACTCTGGTGATAGAAACCGTGGTGAAATCAATGCGGGGGTCTTTTATATCTTCCTGGATTATACGGGCCATGATTCTCCTGATTTCTATCGCCATTCTTTCCTGTCTGCGCCTGCTCATGGCTTTACCCCCTTTTAAATAGTTTGCTAAAAGTCATTATATCTATAATTGCCGGGGTATTTCTTCCATCACATAGGATTCAATAATGTCGCCTTCTTTGACATCATTAAAATCCTGAATGCCTATCCCGCATTCGTAGTTTTCCACTACTTCACGGACATCATCCTTAAACCGTTTTAATGATGAAAGTCTGCCCTCGTATACGATTACACCATCGCGCAGTACCCGTACACTAGCATTCCTCTGCAGTCTGCCGTCAATAACATAGGAACCGGCAATCAAACCCACATTCGGAACTTTGAAAGTCGCCCGGACTTCAGCCCGTCCCATATATTTCTCTTTATATTCCGGATCAAGCAATCCGGCCATAGCCTTTTTCACATCATCAATAGCTTCATAGATGACCCGGTAGAGACGAACGTCAATGCCCTCGTCTTCTGCATATTTTCGAGCTTTAACATCAGGCCGGACATTGAACCCGATGATTATGGCCTGGGAAGCTGAAGCCAGCATAACGTCAGTCTCGCTGATGGCTCCTACCGCAGAATGAATCACATTTACTTTGACTTCATTAGTACCCAAGCGCAGAAGCGATTGCGCCAAGGCTTCAATTGAGCCCTGAACATCACCCTTGATAATCAAATTAAGCTCTTTGATATCAGCATCCTGCATCTGTTTAAAAAAGTCATCCAAGGAAACCTTGCTGCTCTGCTTCTGCTCTTCCATTTTCTTTTCACTCAAGCGCAGGTTCACTACTTCCTTGGCCACTTTTTCGTCACAGGCCAGAACTTTGCCTCCTGCTTCCGGAACATCTGACCATCCGGTAATCTCCACCGGCATGGAAGGATAAGCTTTTTCTACTCTTCTGCCTTTATGGTCAGTCATAGCCCGCACTTTGCAGAAATTATTGCCGCAGACCAGGAAATCTCCTATGTTCAGGGTACCCTTGAGGACCAGTACCGTCGCTACCGGTCCCCGGCCCCGGTCAAGCTGTCCTTCGACAACGACTCCTTCAGCGGCTCGGTCAGGATTGGCCTTAATTTCATGCATCTCTGCCACCAGCAGAATCATTTCCAGCAAGGTATCAATTCCCTGGCCCTGCTTGGCTGATACCGGTACAAATATGGTATCTCCACCCCATTCTTCGGCCACAATACCGTATTCAGTGAGCTGCCGCATCACTCTTTCCGGGTTGGCTTCAGGTTTGTCAATCTTGTTAATAGCAACCACAAATGGCACATTGGCAGCTTTTATATGGTTTACCGCTTCAATAGTCTGGGGCATGACCCCGTCATCGGCAGCCACTACCAACACTACAATATCGGTAAGATTTGCTCCCCGGGCACGCATAGCGGTGAAAGCTTCATGGCCAGGGGTATCTATAAAGGTAATTCGATTATCATTCACGGTAACCTGATAGGCTCCGATATGCTGGGTTATTCCTCCGGCCTCGCCGGAAACCACGTCAGATTTCCGTATCCTATCCAGCAATGAAGTTTTGCCATGATCGACGTGCCCCATTACGGTAACCACTGGAGGACGCAGCTTAAGGCTGGATTCAGCATCGACTATTTCTTCCAGCAATTTTTCTTCCTCGGAAATAGCTCGCTCCACCTTGACTTCATACAGGCTGGCGACTATTTCCGCAGTCTCAAAATCAACGGCCTGGTTGATAGATGCCATGGTGCCTAATTCCATTAATTTTTTAACTATTTCCGCTGAACTCCGATGCAATTTTTCCGCCAGTTCCCTGACGGTGGTATTTTCCTCCAGACTTATTTTATCCGGTAATTGGACTATGGTATCTTCTTTTTTACGCTTATGTTTATGTTTTCTGCCGGGACGACTGTAATCCTTTTGCATCTGGACGGGAGCGCTCTTGCGGGACTTATTTTTATCGTATTTACCCGCCGGTCCCGGTCGGGTCTCTTTACTCTTTTCCGCTACCTTAGTTTTTTGAGGTTCGCTGCGCTTCTCCAAAGCGGGCGCAATCGCCCTGTTATCGGTGCGGGGCTGGTCTTTGCGCTGCCCGGCAGGCGGAGCACCCGGCCTTCTAAAGTTCTGCCCCCGGTTGTCACCTGTAATTTCGTGGCTCTGGGGCTTATCCAAATTTGGCCTGGGAGGGCCGCCTTTGATTGGTTCACGGTTTGAAGGTCTATTCGAAGCCGGTCGGGGCTGATTTTTAAAAGCCTCACGGTTTTGCGGCCTATCCGGGCCCGATCTTGGCTGATCTTTTTGCACTCTGTCCTGGACTGGTCGAGGCGAGCCTTTAAAGGGCTCGTTATTCCGGTTTTTATCTCCACCCGGACGGTGGGCGTCTTTAAAATGCTGCTGGGGCCTGCCCTCCTGCGCTGACTGACCAAAGGGCCGATCTTTTGGCCTGATGGGTCTTTCCTGATTCTGAACCGGTCTCGGGGCTGTTTTCTTTTCCCCCTGGTGTTCCACCCGTTTAGCCTGTTCCTGGGCAGGTTGCTGTGGTCGCTTAGGGCTTGGGGTATCATTTTCCAGTGATCTGGCTGCAGAACTATCCCTTTTCCCGGCCTTGTTTTTTTCTTGTCTACCTCCGGTTTTTAGCTGTTTCTTAACCCAGTTAGCCTGGGATTCTTCCAAGGTACTCATATGGTTTTTGACATCCAGCCCCATATTCTGCAGAATATCCACCATTTCTTTACTTTGCAAGCCCAATTCTTTCGCTATCTCGTGTACTCTTATTTTGGCCATTCAACCACCCCCGTACTATTTAACCCTTCTCCCCGCGATTCCAAGAGTTTAATGATAGAATCCGCCATTCCCTGATCGTTTATAGTTAAGGCAACCCGGTAAGCCTTGCCCACGGAGGTGCCGAGTTCATATTTATTCCCCAGAACGAGCCAGGGAATTTTTCGTTTTTGACTGATACCAATCAGTGAATCTTTGGTATTTTCAGAAATATCACTGCTCATTACTAACAGGCAGGCCCGATTGAGCAAACTGGAGCGTACCGCCAGGGTACCCGACGATACTTTTCCTGCCTTCTGCGCTAAACCTATCCTACTGTAAATTTTGTTCAATTTATCACTCACCTTGTATTACGGAAGATTGGGAGATTTGCTTCATAAGCATCGCTATCACTTCATCAGGTATTTCCTGTTCCAAAGCCTTCTGTAAGCGTTTGCCCTTCAATGCCTGCTGCAAGCAATCAATCTGCGGGCACAGGTACGCTCCGCGACCTGGTTTCTTGCCGCTGCTATCTATTTCAATGCTGCCCTGGGGGGTGCGGACCACCCTGGTCAGCTCCTTCTTGTTTTTCATTTCCCTGCATCCTACACACATACGCTGTGGTATTTTACGGGTTTTGGCCATCTATATCGTTCTCCTCCATAAACTGGCTTTCACTCTTGATATCGACCTTCCAACTGGTCAGTTTGGCTGCCAGTCTGGCATTTTGTCCTTCTTTGCCAATAGCCAGGGAAAGCTGATAATCCGGTACCACCACCGTAGCCATTTTAGCTTCTTCGCTGGCATAAACGGCAAGTACTTTAGCCGGACTTAAGGCATTGGCAATGTATCTTTCCGGATCTTTATCATATTTGATAATATCAATTTTTTCTCCTCCCAGCTCCGATACTATGTTTTGGACCCTCAATCCTCTCGGTCCCACACAGGCGCCAACGGAATCAACCCTCTCGTCCAGGGAATGAACCGCTATCTTGGAGCGGGCGCCGGCTTCCCGGGCAATAGATTTGATTTCCACCACCCCATCATAGATCTCGGGTACTTCCAATTCAAACAGACGCCGCAAAAAATAGGGGTTAGTCCGGGATACGTATATGTTAGGCCCTTTGGAGGTATTTTTAACCTCATATATATAGGCTTTTATTCTTTGCCCCAGTTCATACTTTTCTCCGCTGATCTGGTCGGAAGGCAGCATGATGCCGTCGGTCCTGCCCAGGGTAATATATACGGTTTTGGCTTCTATTCTCTGGATGATACCGGTAACTATTTCCCCTTCACGTTCGAGAAACTCCTCATAGATTAGACTTCTTTCAGCCTCCCGGAGTTTTTGGATAACCACCTGTTTTGCCGTCTGAGCAGCTATACGTCCAAAATTAGCCGGTGTAGCTTCGACGTAAACCATATCCTCTTCCTGGCAATCGGGGTACAGCTCCCGGGCTTCAGTTGTAGCAATTTCCACCCGCGGGTCTTGTACCTCAGGTACTACTTTTTTCTGGGAAAATACCTTGACCTCCCCGGTTAAATCGCTGAATTCCACGCTCACACTCTGAGCCGTGCCGAAGTTTTTCTTGTAGGCGGTGTTAAGTGCCGCCTTAATTGCATCTATCAGAGCCACTTTTGGAATACCGCGCTCTTTTTCTATTTCGTGCAATGCCTGTATTAATTCATTAGACATTGTTTTTCCTCCTTAATAATCCGGATATAATCTAACCCTGGAAACCATCTCGCGGGGAAGATCCATTACTTCCCCCCCAACTTCGACCTGAATTCTCGTTTCATCGTTTCCTACCAGTATTCCCTTAATTTTACCAGGACCCTGATAGGGCTTGAGCATTTTGATTTTCACCATACTGCCACGAAAACGCAGGAAATCTTTATCCTTTCTTAAGATGCGGTCCAACCCGGGTGATGACAATTCTAGATGATCATAATAAATATTACGGTCATCCAATATGGGTTTAATGGCCCGAGTAGCTTGACTGCAAAGATTCAGGTCAACCCCCGCTTCGCTGTCTATTAAAATTCGGAGCAGTTGTTCCTTATTCTCCCTGCGGTATTCGACTTCCACCAGCTCTATAGCCAACCGGTCAAGCTCCCTCTCAACCAATTCTTCGATTTCCTGTGTCTTGCCCAATAAATCACCCCCGGCGGTTTTTTTATGATTACCGGTGCGTTACAATAGAAAAAGTGGGCGGACACCCACTTGTGGTTAACAGATATTAGTAAGCTTAGTATCAGTATAACATAATGCTGATAATTTATACAAGTCAGTACCAGTATTAGGGTTTTACTCAGGAGAAAAGGCTTATCTGGCTGTTTTCAGGCAAATCTCCGAAGCAGTTGCTTTGTTTCAGTACTTCCATAGCGGTTTTATTAAGCCGGGTCCGCTGTTGAAAATTCTCAATGGAGATATAGTCTCCTCCAGCTCTGGCGTCGACAATGCTTTGAGCCGCATTGGCGCCCACATTGGGCAAAGCCGAGAAGGGCAGCAGCAGCCCGTCTTGGTATACTACAAAACGACTGGCCTGGGAATGGTAGATATCAACCGGATAAAATCGGAGACCCCGCGCACACATTTCCAAAGCTACCTCCAGCACCGGCAGCAATTTTTTTTCCTTTTGCGGGGCTTTAAATCCCATACGGTTAATCTCCTTGATGCGCTGGGCGATCTTGTCGATCCCTTCCAGAACGGTTTGCGCTTCAAAATCTTCAGCCCGGATGCTGAAGAAGCTGGCGTAAAATTCTCTGGGGTAGTTGATCTTAAAATAGGCAATGCGAAAAGCCATCATAACATAGGCAACCGCATGAGCCTTAGGAAACATGTATCTGATCTTCTGGCAGGATTCAATATACCAGGATGGTATCTGGCAGTCTTGCATAACATTTTTCTGATTATCCTTCAGCCCCTTGCCTTTACGCACGTTTTCCATGATCTGAAAGGCCTGGTTTTTATCCATTCCCTGCTGAATCAAATATATCATGATATCGTCCCGGGTGCATATTACTTCACTAAGACTGGCTACATTGCTTTCGATCAGAACCTGGGCGTTATTGAGCCAGACATCAGTGCCATGGGATAGCCCGCTTATCCTAACCAGTTCGGAAAAAGTTGTAGGCCGGGTCGCCTCCAGCATTTGCCGTACAAACCGGGTGCCAAATTCAGGTATCCCATAAGTTCCTACACTGCTGCCGATCTCATCCGGGGTAACTCCCAAAGGCTCGATCCCTGAAAATAACGCCATGGTTTGCCTGTCATTCAAGGAAATAGTCGCTGCCTTAATACCGGTTAAATCCTCCAGTTCCTTGATTACAGTAGGATCGTCATGTCCCAGAATGTCCAGTTTGACCAATTGATCGCCGATAGCATGGTATTCAAAATGAGTGGTTATTACCCCGGATTCTTTATTGTCAGCCGGGTGCTGCAAGGGGGTAAATTCCAGGATATCGTGATCCTGGGGCACGACTATAAGCCCGCCCGGATGCTGTCCGGTAGTTCTTCTTACTCCGGTTATACCGGCAGCCAGGCGTTCAACTTCTGAATTTTTGAGCGTAACCTGTTTTTCTTCGGTATATTTTTTTACAAAACCAAAAGCGGTGCGCTCCGCAATGGTGGAGATGGTACCGGCCCGGAATACATTCTCGCTCCCGAATAATTCTTCAACATACTGGTGCGCATGGCCCTGATAATCTCCGGAAAAGTTTAAATCAATGTCCGGTACCTTATCACCCTCAAAACCCAAAAAAGTTTCAAAAGGTATGTCAAAACCCTCATTATGCATAGGATTGCCGCAGATCGGACAGTTCTTGGGTTCCAGGTCGGCACCGCAACCTACCGATAAATCCGCCACGATTTCGCAATACTTGCAGGATGGGCAAAGATAATGAGGTGGAAGCGGATTAACCTCGGTTATACCAGTCAAATGAGCCACCATCGAAGATCCCACCGAGCCTCTTGATCCAACCAGATATCCATCCTGGTTGGATTTCTTAACCAGTTTATGGGCAATAAGATAGAGGACGCTGAATCCGTGCCGGGTGATAGAGTCAAGCTCCCGTTCGATACGAGCTCTTATCAGGGGCGGCATGTCTTCCCCATACCGAGCATGAGCCCCATCCCAGGTCAATTGTGTGATTTCTTCTTCGGCCGAATCAATTTTAGGCGGATAAAATCCCTCGGGGACAGGTTGAATTGCTTCTACCATGGCATTAATCAATGCGGGATCATCTATAACCACTTTGCGGGCATCAGCCGCTCCCAGGTAAGAATACTCCTCCAACATCTCATCCGTAGTTTTGAAATACAAGGGAGCTTGGACTTCGGCATCCTGATAGCCTTGTCCGGATTGAATTATCCTGCGATAAACCTCATCCTGGGGATCCAAAAAGTGTACGTCACCGGTGGCTACCACCGGTTTATTAAGTCTTTTTCCCAGTTCGACAATATGCCGGTTCAACTGCTCCAGTTCTTCCCCGTCCTTGATCCGGCCTTCCCGGATGAGAAATTCGTTATTGGCCCGGGGCTGAATTTCAAGATAGTCATAAAACCGGGCAATCTTTTCCAGCTCCTCTTCACTGCTTCCATTAACCAGGGCCCGATATAATTCTCCGGCTTCACAGGCCGAACCCAGAAGGATTCCTTCCCGCTTCTCTTCCAATACCCGACGGGGAATGCGGGGCTGACGGTAATAATAATCCAGATAAGATACACTGACCAGGCCGTACAGGTTCTTCAGACCAGTCCGATTGCAGGCGAGTAAAATAATATGGTAGGGAGTCGCTTTTTTATCTTCTTCAATCAGGTAGCCTTCCACTCCATATATTATTTTGATATTGTATTTCCGCCCTGCCTGGAAGGCCTCCGGGAAAGCCTGGATACAACCGTGATCAGTTATAGCAATAGCCGGATGTTTCCAAACGGCAGCCCTTCTGATCAGAGAAGAAATATCACATAAACCATCCATGGCACTCATTTTGGTGTGGGCATGCAATTCGATTCTTTTGTACTCACAATCATCACTGCGGATTTTTTTCTCTACGGTTTGATAATTATCCAAAAACAGTACCAATTCATGGGCTATATCATCATAACGCAGGCTTCCCCCAACTCTGATCGCATCCCCCACATTTATCCGGTCATCTTCCAGGTTATCCAGAAATGTTTTGAGTAACAGGGTATCGGTATAATCGGTCAGATAGTAAGTAACCACATATCTGTCACCCCGAATACTGCTTATCTCTTTATTCCACACCTCCCCTTCCACCACCAGGTTCTTCAGTCCTTCCTGAACTTCACTCAGTGGTATCACTTTCTGCTGGTCAAGGTCTATATGACGTCTTTCTCTTTTTCTTGAAGGACGGGGGGTGTAGTCTCTTATTTCCAGAACCTCCGCTTTAGTCCCGCTAATGGTGGGCTCAACCGGGAGCTGTTCCTTATGGCCGGTGGCCAGAGCTCGTACCAGCACCCGCAGGCTGTATTGCTCCCAAAACCAGTCGGCCAGATGATTGCACACTTCATGTTCAATCAGATAATTAAAGGTCGCTTCGTCTTCAGCTATAAGATCCAGGCGATCATCTTTAATCATCCACTCAATCCCCTCGGCAATTGACTCCTGATCAAAAAAAGAGGAGCTTAACTCCCCCTTCCGGCCGGCAATAATCTCATTTATTTTATGGGCGGGCTCAGTCGGCAGAGGGATTATTTCCAGATAATCCAGATAGGTTATGCACTCATGCAGTTCCTTCGCCGTTTGACGTACGATCTCGGCGTTAAGAGTATCATTGATCCCGACATATATAAACCACGCTTTATTGCCGGTATGGACTTCAGTTCTATGTATTCTTGCTTGCTGCCATACAGCCGGCAGCTCCTTGCCGGTAATTTCCCGGTAAAAGGAAGCAAAATCACGTGTCAATTACAAATCCTCCCTCGGGGTTAATTCAGCCGGTCAATGCTGCGCAGTTCTTTCATTCCTGAAAGCTCGTCGATCACCTGGGATATATTCATTCCACTGGGGAGTTCCAGTAATAATTCCACTTCCAGATCGTCTTCTTTCTCCAAGCGGTTCAATTGAATGTTTTTTATTAAAACCCCCATGTCGCCCAGAATAGAGCCGATGGTTCCCACCTGCCCGGGCCGATCCTCCACCACTATAACCAGGCCCTTGTATTCCCGCATGCCGGTAAACAACTGTTCGAACTTGATAAAATAAATAAGGACAAACAATATAAGAACAGTTGTAGCTATGGCCGGCATGTATAATCCGGCGCCAACCGCCAGCCCTATGCAGGCCACCACCCATAAACCGGCGGCAGTAGTCAGTCCCCTTACCGAAGCTCCTTCCCGCATAATGGTTCCCGCCCCCAGGAAACCGATACCGCTGACCACCTGGGCCGCGATTCTGCCCGGATCGGCATTTACGGTCTGATAATACTGCAAGTAGATATCAATAGATACAATCATGGCCAAGGCTGAGCCTACACAAACCAGAGTATAGGTACGCAAACCGGCAGGGCGGTTCAGGCTTTCCCGTTCCAGCCCTATCATTCCTCCCAGTATACAGGCCAAAGCCAGCTTGAATATTATCTCATAGGTTGACATCTTACCCCTTCACATCCACCCTCATTATTATCCTCTGATTATTTTAAGCACCTTTTCCGGCACCAGATCAATATCGGTGAGTTCCGCCTCTTTTTCCCATCTTTTCTTTACTTCGGCCTTATTTTCCTGCAAGGCTTTGGGCCCAATGGTTACCCTTACCGGTATGCCAATAAGATCGGCATCCTTAAACTTAACTCCCGCTCTCTCATCCCGATCGTCAATTAACACTTCCAGTCCGTCCTCCCGCAGAAGCTGGTAGATGGATTGGGCAGCTTGCATCTGCTCTTTATTTTTACTGTTCACCGGCACCACTATCACCTGGTAAGGGGCTATGGCCATGGGCCATATTATACCATTCTCATCATAGTTTTGTTCAACTGCAGCCGCCATGGTTCGGGAAATACCTATACCATAGCACCCCATTACAAAGGGACGCGCCTGACCGTTTGGATCCAGAAAAGTGGCCTCCATAGCATCTGAATATTTGATCCCCAGTTTAAATATATGTCCTACCTCAATTCCCCGTACCGTATTCAGCTTGCCGGCACAGACCGGGCAGGGATCGCCAGCCACCGCATTCCTGAGGTCAAGGATGGCTTCCGGGACAAAATCTCTTCCCATATTGACATTCTTAAAATGGTAATCATCTTCATTGGCGCCGCAGGCAAAGTTATGCATAGCGGCTATTTCCAAATCAGCATAGATTTTGACATTCATACCCACCGGCCCCAGGGAACCGAAACCGGCGCCGGATAATTTTTTTACTGAGGCTTCATCGGCCATCAGCAGTTCATTACATTCCAGGGCGTTTTTGAGCTTGATTTCATTCAGTTCCCGATCACCTCTGATCAAGGCGGCAACCAGCTCCCCGTCAGCTGTGTACATCAAAGTTTTTACCTGTTCGGAGGCGGGAATATGAAGAAAGTCGGCGATATCTTGAATGGTGCGCTGTCCCGGAGTATGAACTTTTTCTATCGCCAGGGGGGCAGCCTCTGCTGCTTCCCCGGCAATGCAGACGGCCTTTTCAACATTGGCAGCGTAATCGCAGCTATCACAGTAGACAATTTCCGATTCACCCGTTTCCGCCAGGACCATAAATTCATGACTTTCATTGCCGCCGATGGCGCCGCTGTCGGCTTCTACCACCCGGTAGCGCAGGCCCAGCCTCTGAAATATTTGTTTATAGGCATAGTACATCTTATGATAGGATTTATCCAATCCCTCATCATCAATATCAAATGAATAGAGATCCTTCATAATGAATTCCCGCCCCCGCATCAAGCCAAAGCGAGGTCTTATCTCATCCCGATACTTATTCTGGATCTGATACAGCAGCAGGGGCAAATCCCGGTAAGAATGGATATCACTATCCACCAGGGTGGTAATTATCTCCTCATGGGTTGGTCCCAAAGCAAAATGTCTCTTATGACGATCCTGGAGGCGAAACATTTCTTCGCCGTAAACCTCCCAGCGACCCGATTTTTGCCATAATTCAGCCGGTTGAACTATAGGCATGAGCACTTCCTGCCCCCCGGCCCGGTCCATTTCTTCCCGCACTATGTTTTCAATCTTTCTGATTACTCTATAGCCAAGAGGGAGGTAGGTATATACCCCGCCGGATGTTTTACGGATAAATCCCGCCCGCAGCAACAGCTGGTGGCTGATGATCTCAGCTTCACTGGGAACTTCCCTTAAGGTTGGATAAAACAACTCTGAAGACTTCAAGCTAGTCTCCCTCCTTAATTTCCATCAGTTTTTCTATTTCTGCCAGCAACGCTTCTACCAGCATCTTCTCCGGCACCTTCCTGATAATTTCACCATGTTTAAAGAGCAGCCCGGTTCCTCTCCCTCCGGCAATGCCTAAATCAGCTTCCCGGGCCTCTCCCGGACCATTGACTACACAACCCATTACGGCAATTTTCATAGGTCTGTCCAGATGTCGGATCTGCCGGTCCACTGCTTCCGCGGTCTTTATCAAATCAATCTCACAGCGCCCGCAGGTGGGACAGGAGATAAGCTCCACCCCACGTTCCCGCAAGCCCAAACTGCGCAATATTTCGTATGCCGCCCAGACTTCGTCCACCGGGTCAGCCGTCAACGATACCCTGATAGTATCGCCTATGCCTTCACTGAGCAGCATACCGATTCCCATAGCGGATTTTATCAAGGCCCGCTCCCGGGTACCAGCCTCGGTGATGCCAACATGCAAGGGATACTCAATTCGGTCTGCCATCATGCGATAGGCTTGGACCGATAATGTTACTGACGAGGCCTTAAGAGAAACCTTTATCAACTCAAAGTCCATATCCTCCAGGATATGAATATTATCCAGAGCACTCTCCACCATGGCTTCCGCACAAACTCCGCCATAGCGGGAAATCAGCCTTTTGTCCAGGGAGCCGGCGTTAACCCCTATCCTTATAGGTACCTGTCTCTCCCGGCAACTCTTGACCACTTCCCTCACCTTCCAGGCTTCACCTATGTTGCCGGGATTGATGCGTAAACCGTCGGCGCCGGCAGCAATACTCTGCAAAGCCAGGCGGTAATCAAAATGAATATCAGCAATAAGCGGTACATTGATCTGTTGCTTAATTTTTTCTATCGCCTGAGCCGCTTCCTGATTGACCACTGCCACCCGCACCAGCTCACAACCGGCTTGCTCCAGCAATCGTATCTGTTTTACGGTAGAATCAATATCCCGGGTATCGGTATTGGTCATGGACTGTACTTTTACTGGATTATCCCCGCCTATAGCAACGTTTCCTATCCTGATTACCCTGCTTTTCCTTCCCATAAACGCTATCCCTTTATCAGTCTTATGATATCATTGAAGGTTACCAGCACCATAAGCGAAATCAAGAACAGGAATCCCAGCCAATGAATGAAACCTTCCCGCTCCGGTTCCAGAGGTTTCCTCCTGATTGCTTCCACCAGGGCGAAAACGATCCGGCTTCCGTCCAAAGCCGGGATGGGCAAAAGATTCAGGACTCCCAGATTTATACTTAGAAAAGCGGTGAAACTGAGCAGCAATACTATACCTACCTGGGCCGCTTCCCCTATCATCTTGGTAATACCTACCGGTCCGGCCAAATCACCTACCGACGCTCCGCCGCTGAACAGCATCCCCAGTGATGATAAAAGCAGAACGGTCAGCTCGTAGGTCTGTTGAAAACCAATTTTGACGGCATTTATTACTCCCTGTTTATCATAGGTCATAGCACCCATAACCCCGATACTGGGTTTGCCGGTCTGCTCATTGTTTACCGGAGTAACCTCAAGGTTTACGGTCCGTCCCTCACGCTCTACCTGAAAATGAAGGGTTTGACCTGCTTCGGCACTGGCTATAGTGGTTGTAAGCTCATTCCATTTGGCTATTGGTTTCCGGTCTATGGTCAAAACCAGGTCATTGGACTTAAGTCCTGCTTTTTCAGCCGGCGTATCGGCCACCACCTGGCCGATCAGAGGCTGTTCTGAAGGATTAGGTATTCCCACTACCGAGTAGACATAGACAAATATTAAAAGCGCCATAACGAAATTCATGAACGGCCCCGCAAATGAGACCGCCATCTTTTCCCAGGGTTTGCGATTATTGTAGCCTTCCGGATCATTGTCATCACCCGGTTCCTCCCCGGCCATGCGTACATACCCGCCCAGTGGTATAATCCGCAGCGAGAAGTCGGTGCCGTTCTTTTTCCAGCCCAATAGGCGCGGACCAAAACCAATGGAAAATTCCCATACCGGTATGCCGATTACGCGTGCCGCCATGAAGTGACCCCATTCATGTACCAGAATAAGAACTGCTATAATCAACAGGGTTATAAGTATTGTCACACCTGTACTCACTCTCTGTATCCTCCCTTGCCAAGATTATTCTTACCAGTTTAGTTTACCATACTGAGGCAAGTTTCTCGGGCCCAGGTATCTACCGCCAATATCGTATCCAGGTTGGGTGCCGGGACCGCATTATGCTGATTCATGGTTTTTTCCACCAGTATAGGTATATCCGTAAACTTTATTCTATTATTCAGGAAACTGCTTACCGCTATTTCATTGGCGGCATTCAAAACCACCGGCATGGTTCCTCCTGATCTGCCGGCTGCATAAGCCAGGCTCAGGCTGGGAAATAAGGAATCATCCACCCTAGAAAAATGTATGCTTTTCAGACTGGCAAAATCAAGGCTGCAGGCTGGAGACTCCAACCTTTGGGGCCAGGTTAAAGCATATTGGATGGGAATCCGCATATCAGCCGCGCCCAGATGGGCCAGGAAAGAACCGTCAATCAGTTCCACCATGGAATGAATAACACTTTCTTTTTGCACCAGTACCTCAATCCGGTCATAATCTACCGCAAATAAATGATGCGCCTCAATGACCTCCAGTCCCTTATTCATCAGGCTGGCGGAATCAACAGTGATTTTTGGGCCCATAGACCAGTTCGGGTGTTTCAATGCCATGTCAACAGTAACTGTCTCCAACTGCTGGCGGGAAAAATCACGGAAGGGTCCTCCGGAAGCAGTGAGCCATATTTTTTGCAGGAATCTCTCTTCTCCCTGTAGACACTGATATATGGCGGAATGTTCACTATCTACCGGGATTATCTCTACCTGCTCCTGACAAGCCGTCTTCATTACAATATCACCAGCTGCCACCAAGGTCTCCTTGTTGGCCAGAGCAACCCGTTTGTGGGCTTTTATGGCCTCCAGGGTAGGCCTGATTCCTACAGCCCCGCTTACCGCTACCACAATGGTATCAGCCTCCGGCAGGGAACTGAGCTCACTCATGCCGGCTATGCCAGCCAGTATTTTACATTTGCCGGCTACTCTCTCTTTCAACTGCCGGTAAGCGGCAGGATCAGAAACTGCAACCACTGCCGGTCTATACCGGTGGACCTGTTCTTCCAGCCGGGCTGCTTCATCCCGAGCGGCAAGGCCAATTACCCGAAAGCGCTCCGGGTGCTTATCCACCACTTCCAGGGCCTGGCGGCCAATGGAACCGGTCGAACCCAGTATTACTATATTATTTATCATAGTGCTGCCTAAATCTTCTTTCAATCCCGGTTCCTCCATCCCAGCAAGCCGTCAAAGATACCTACCCGGTAGCAGGCTATTATGATAACCACCAGCACCGGGCCCATTATCATTCCTATAACTCCTCCCAACTGCAGGCCGGCATAAAGTGATATAAGGGTAGCCAAGGGATGCAGTCCAATATTGTCGCCGACAATTTTAGGTTCCAGGAACTGCCTGACTACCGATATCAGAATAAATACTATCAGCAGACTTATGGCCAAACGGGTATTGCCGGTAATGAAGTGCCAGATAATCCAGGGTACAAATATAGTACCCGGACCCAGAACCGGTAAAATATCACATATGCCGACTATGATGCCTATGGTCAGGATATAGTCCACCTGCAGAATCTTTAAGGAAACAATGGTAATGATAGCCGTAATAGTGATAAGTATGCTGTAGGCCTTGAGAAAGCCGATCAACGCGCGAAATAATTCAGTAATTACTTTCATGGTCGTGGATTGCGCCGTTCCCGGGATAAAGCGCATAGAAAAATTCACCAGGGCTCTGCGATCCTTAGTAATAAAGAAGGTAGCCACCGTAGCGATTATCAGGAATATCAAAGCTCCCGGCAGCACGGTCAGAGCTTGCACCAAAGCATTGATGCTGCTGTCCAGCAAAGCTTGCAGGCTTTGCAGACTCCGGCCCAGGTTTTCATGTATGGCCGCCTCCACTTGCGGCGGCAGATTCAAACGCAGATAGAACAATTCAAAATTGTCAAATGTTTCAATAAACCGGGTTATTATCTGGTCGGAATAATGTACCACCTGAGGATACAGCCGGGACAGTTCCTTTATTATCATTGATATAAGGGCTGATATCAGATAGATAAAGCCTCCCACCACCATAATCAAACTGATAACCACAGCCCAGGCTCTTTTTATTTTAGTGTTTATTTCAAAGAATCTTACTATCGGCTCTATAATTAATGCTATTATCAGAGCCAGAATAAAGGGAAGAAAAATTATGGGCAGATAAGAGAGCATTTTACCCAAAATAGGAAAAACGTAAGTAAACAGCAGGTATATAGCGACCAGTGCCATAACCAGTATTGACAGCCGGGTTAATCTTTTAAGGCTTTTTTGTAATTCAGGATCCATCTCTTTCCCCCGTTTCTTTAGGAAATTTATGCGGGTTCCGGGATTTAATAAGTAAATATCCATAGATTATCACAGATTTAAAAGTATAACAACTCTGTGATGTCACCTCCGGGTGACAATTAAGGTTGCGGCGGAAGGGGGCGAGCCCCACGGATACGGCCTCCGGGCATAGGATTCAATATAATTTCGCTGTTATCCTTAATAAATGATATAAAAGGCATAATAATAGACCAAGGGCACTACCAGCAGAAAACTATCAAAGCGATCCAGGACCCCGCCATGGCCAGGAAGGATCTTCCCGGTATCCTTGACCCGGAAATATCTTTTTAGAGCGGAAATAAATAAATCTCCCAGTTGTGCCATTATACCCGCGCCTAATCCTAACGCTAAAACATATGCCATATTAACCTGAGTCATATCTGTTGTCAAGAAAAAGGCCAAGGCCACTGCCGCACAAAGAATCAGTCCTCCCACCGCTCCTTCCCAGGTTTTGTTAGGACTTAAGCCCGGCAGCATTTTATGTCGGCCCCATAACTTACCGGCGCAATAGGCTCCCGTATCGCTGGCCCAGGTAAGAAGCAAGGCCAGCAGCATAATAAGAAAAGGCTGGGGCAGGCCGATTATAATTATGGTATAGCTCAGCAATAAACCGATGTAAGCAGCTCCAAACAGGCTGACGGCTACATTCATGATATTCACTGCGGGATATTTTAGAATAGTAATAATTGCTGCCAATACCAGAATAGCGAATATGCCAGGATAAAGATAGGGGGCAGGCTTAAAAAGAAGCAGCAAGAGTAAAAGCACTCCCGGTATGAACAGTGGTTTTATATCAATATTAATCATCATACGAGAATATTCATAAAAAGCCAGTAATGCCATCAGGGTAAAAAATATCTTCCAGTATAATCCCCCCGCATAGAGTATACCCAGTAAAATAGGAATACCGATAATTGACGTAATAACCCTGGCCTTAAACACCTTCACTACCCTCTTCCAGTGTACTTAAAGCTCCAAATCTCCTGTCGCGCTGCTGGTATTCCGCTATGGCGCCAAAAAGATCATCCCGGCTGAAATCGGGCCATAAGCAATCGGTAACCCAGATTTCAGTATAAGCCAGCTGCCAGAGAAGGAAGTTGCTTAAGCGCATTTCCCCGGCGGTCCTTATCAACAGGTCGGGGTCGGGAAGTCCAGCGGTATACAGCAGTTCCGCCACACTGTTTTCGGTTATGTCAGTTGGCGCCATCTCACCTTTGGCGATTTTAGCCGCTAATTTTTTAACCGCATCGGTTATCTCGGTTCGGGAGCCATAATTAAGGGCAATATTAAAGATCAATCCCTGATTCTCCCGGGTGGTTAATAAAGCCTGTTCGATCTCATCCCGGCATTGCTGGTTTAAAACCGTATAGTCCCCGATAATATTGATTCGAACCTGGTTCTCATGGAGCTCCGTAAGTTCTTTATGGAGAAATTCCACCAGCAGTTTCATCAGGTACTGCACCTCATTTTCCGGACGTTTCCAATTTTCGGTGGAAAAAGCGTAGACGGTAAGAATCGGGATTTTTAATTCATCGCAGGCTTTAACCACTCTTTTCAGAGCAGCCATGCCCGCACGGTGACCCATGGTACGCGGCATCAGGCGTCGCCTTGCCCATCTGCCGTTGCCATCCATAATAATGGCAACATGACGGGGAAGAGCATTACTATCTTTTAAACTGCTTTTTTTCTTCAGCAAGATAGCCCTTCTCTCACTAAATTACAAAAACCCCCGGACAGAGGGGTATTTTGTAATAATTATAACCATACTCAGTTTTTATTTAAACTTCCATAATATCTTTTTCTTTAGTCTGCATAATGGCATCTATATCCTTGATATATTTGTCGGTTAGTTTTTGAATATCATCCATACCTTTTTTACTTTCATCCTCGGAAACCAGTTTCTCTTTCTCACTGGATTTAAGCAAATCATTCCCCTCGCGCCGGATGTTTCGCACTGCTACCCGGGCTTCCTCGGCTTTTTTCTTCACTACTTTGACCAAATCTTTTCTTCTTTCTTCGGTGAGCTGGGGAATAGCGATTCGCACAACATTACCGTCGTTATTGGGGTTGACTCCCAGATCTGATTTCATGATGGCCTTTTCAATGCTGGCAATGCTCCCTTTATCCCAAGGCTGAATCACCAGCAGCCTGGCTTCCGGCACAGTGATATTAGCCAGCTGATTGAGCGGGGTCGGTTGACCATAGTAGTCCACCATAATCTTTTCCACCATGGCGGGATTGGCTCTTCCGGCCCGCAAACCTGCCAGATCCTGGGTAAAATGTTCGATAGTTTTTTTCATCCGCTCTTCCGCATCACTCAAGATATCTTTTATCATTGCCTTACCTCCCCTACGTAGGTACCAATGTTTTCACCCATAACTGCCCGCAATATATTGCCGTCCTCCATCAAGTCAAATACTATGATAGGGATTTTATTGTCCATACATAAAGAAGCCGCGGTGGAATCCATGACTCCCAGTCCTTTGTTGAGAACATCTATATACCCAAGAAAGCTGAATTTTTTGGCATCAGGGTTCTTAACCGGATCAGAATCATAAACCCCGTCAACCTTTTTTGCCATAAGAATAACCTCAGCTTCAATTTCAGCCGACCTTAAAGCGGCCGCCGTATCCGTGGAAAAATAAGGATTTCCGGTTCCCGCCGCAAATATTATTACCCGGCCTTTCTCCAGATGGCGAATGGCTCTTCTTCTTATGTAGGGCTCAGCAATTTCTTTCATTTCTATGGCGGTCATAACCCTGACCCCCAGGCTCTGTTTTTCCAAGACATCCTGTAAGGCCAAAGCATTTATTTCCGTGGCCAGCATTCCCATATAATCAGCCGTAGCCCGCTCTATACCCTGGGCGCTGCCGGCTACTCCCCGCCAGATATTACCTCCACCTACCACAATAGCGACTTCAACCCCTTGTTTTACAACATCCACTACCTGGCTGGCAATAGATACCAGTGTTTTAGGATCTATACCATAGCCGCTGCTGCCTGCCAGCGCCTCTCCACTAAGTTTCAGCACAATCCTCTTATATCTGGGGTTCTGCAAGTGACTTCCTCCTTGCCGTCGTCATAATTACGGTGCTATTAATCATAAGTATCAGGCGGCTGGGGTTTATTTTCCCAGTTGGGACATGACCTCGGCCGCAAAGTCACACTGCTCTTTTTCTATGCCCTCACCCAATTCGTAGCGCACAAACCTTCTGATATTGATATTTTCACCGATTTTGGCTATATTTTCGTGAACCAGTTCCTGCACCGTCTTGTCAGGGTCTTTGATATAGGGTTGCTCCAGCAGGCAGCGCTCTTTGTAGAATTTATCCAGTCGGCCTTCCACCATCTTGTCAACTACCTTTTCCGGTTTGCCTTCCTCCAGCGCCTGGGCTCTCAATACTTCCTTTTCATGTTCAATAGCACTGGCGGGAACTTCTTCCCGGCTGACAAATTCAGGATTGGAAGCGGCAATCTGCATAGCAATATCATAGGCCAGTTGTTTAAATTCAGGTGTTTTTCCCACGAAATCAGTTTCGCAGTTTACCTCTACCAGAACCCCTATCCGGCCGCCGCCATGGATATAGGAAATAACCAGCCCCTCGCTGGCTAGCCGGCCCGCTTTTTTGGCCGCTTTGGCCAATCCCTTGGTGCGTAATTCATCTATGGCTTTCTCAATGTCGCCATTGGTAGCCACCAAGGCTTTTTTGCAGTCCATCATTCCAACCCCGGTTCTCTCCCGCAGTTCTTTTACCATTTCAGCAGTAACCACTGATTTTAACCTCCTAAACTAATTTTATTCATAGAAAAGGGGTGCATCAGGAAAACATCTCCAATTACACCCCTTGATTTGTTAAGCTGTAACCTGTTCTCCCTGTTTTCCTTCCAGTACCGCATCCGCAATTTTAGATGATATTAGTTTAACCGCTCTTATAGCATCGTCGTTTCCCGGTATTACATAATCTATTTCATCCGGGTCACAATTGGTATCAACGATAGCCACCACTGGAATATTGAGTTTTCTGGCTTCAGCTACGGCTATCTTCTCTTTACGCGGGTCAACTACAAAAACAGCGCCCGGAAGTTTATCCATATCCTTGATGCCTCCCAGGAACCTTTCCAGTCTTTCCCCTTCGTTGAGCAGACGCGCCACTTCTTTCTTGGTCAGTACTTCGAAAGCGCCTTCACTCTCCATTTTCTCCAGTTCTTTGAGCCGAAATACTCTTTTGCGGATAGTTTTGTAATTGGTAAGCATGCCTCCCAGCCAACGCTGGTTTACAAAGTACATGCCACATCTGGTAGCTTCATCCCGAATTGTTTCCTGAGCCTGTTTTTTAGTGCCGACAAAGAGAACCCCTTTGCCGTCTGCCACCACTGATCTGATAAATTCATAGGCATCGTCAAACTTCTTGACGGTTTGCTGGAGATCAATAATATAGATACCGTTTCTCTCCATATAAATATAGGTGGCCATCTTGGGATTCCATCTGCGGGTCTGGTGTCCGAAATGCACCCCTGCTTCCAGGAGCTGTTTCATAGTAATTACTGACACCGATATCCCTCCTTTCAGTTTTAATCCTCCGCAGTTTCATCCTCTCTGAAAACTGAAATCAGCACTGTTCAGAAAGTCAAGCTGCGTGTGTAATTACCAAGTGATAATATAGCATAAAATTACCTGGTTTTGCAAGCGGGCCGGGCATCATAATCCCGCCAAAGATACTTTTATTTTACGCCATCACATCTAAATAAGAAAATGCTTGATCAGACTTTGCATATAAACTCCCTTTCAAGGCTGTATTCTTTGCCATAATTCTGAAAAGTACTTTCCATATTTAAAACTGTCTTTTGGGGAGATTTTATTACCTGATTTTTTTGAGGGTGCCGAAGATCAGAGTTGAGGCTCTGTCCGCATGAAATCAAATATTCAGGATAGAATAAATATTGGATCCTGATAAATAAGTAACGGAGGTGCATGGTGATGGCTCCTAAAATGGAAGTAAAATGCGGCGTAGACACTTGTCATTACTGGAAAAGCAGTTACTGCCATGCCGATAACCTTGAAGTTAACCCTCAAGGAGACGGCAAAGCACATTCCAGCGACGGGACATGCTGCACCACCTTTAGAAGGATCTGAAACAAGGGGAGGCGTCGTTAAAGATGTCTCCCCCCCCATTTTTATTATTGAAATATCCTGATTTACGTTTTCACGAAATAGTTGCTTGAACATAGCCGCCTGTACCGGATGCGCTGCATCCGGCTTTGTGTGTCCAATATCTCCTTTATACTACTTGCACCCTGGTTTGATCCTGCCTGGGACGGAAGGAGGGATGCCAGTATGGCATCTCTTTCAATTATTATCACCTAAAAAACCGGGGCAATAACCTCCGGTTTTTTACATAGACGCTCTTTTTTGGTTTAACAGATTGAGTATCAGACTTACTTCGCCCTGCCCCCGGTTCAGAAGCTTGGCAATCTCTTTAACGGAATATCCCTGGTCCGCCAATGTCTTGACCGCCAGATAAGGGTGCGCCTCCTGCAAACTTTCCAGCCAGTCTTCTGTTTCCTGGACATTGGCTGAAGCCGGCCGGGAGTTCCAACTCTCCGTTCCATCTGTAATCTCAGGCTCTATAGGCTCCATAGCTGTTTGCTTTAACCGCATATCCGGCTGGGTTTCAGTTTCGCTCTTGAGCCGCTCCTGGATTTCTGCGGCTGCGCTTTCATCCACTGTGTTCAGGGGACTATTATAAGTATAGCCCATAGCCTGCAACCTGGATAAAAGTTCTTTGCTATTTATACCCAGAGCCCGGGCGAACTCGTAAATCCTCATTTTACCTGGTTCTCTTCCCCTATCTCCGGCCCCAGACAGATTAAGTTCGGCGCTGGTTTCTTTCAGATCGGCTCCCGTCATCCGGTTATCAATACTATTCACGATTTCCCGGGAGATATCAAGACTTTTCTCCAGCATTTGGTTTAAATCATCCCTCACCATGCGGGCCTCCGCTATGGCGCCTTTTAATTCCTGGGAACTATTGATCGGCCCTTCCCTTCTGACTAAGAGGCAAGCGACTAAAACCAGAATAATAATTCCCAGAATAATTGCTGCCGTTATCTTTTCCACCTACCTTCGTAAAGTTCCAGCCGGGTAAGTCATAGCTGAAGCTAGACAATAATGTCCAGTTTGCCGCCGCTCCCGCTGGGAGCAGGCTTTTTCTTGTCTTCCGGTTCTTCATGGTCCTGCTTGCCGCCATCCTTGTACCCTTTTCCGGACTGTTTTTCTTTTTCTTCTTTTTCATCCACCTTTTTATGCTGGCTCTCACCTGGTTTATTAACGGTCTTACTATATTTGTCAGTTTCCTGGCTGATATTTTTAACAAACTCTTCCTGCCGATGGTTATGCCCTATCTGCTGCGCCTGCTGTATCCTTGCCACATCGCCTACTTTTTGAACCAGAACCTGCATATCAATGCTTTTGATGGTCATAATGGTCTTCCCTTCATTACTTAACGCAGCGACGTTAACCTTACTTCTCCCTGATCCAGTATAAACTCGGAATATCTTATAGGGTCATTTACTATATAAATGGACTGGCCAATACTGATGCGGACCCCTGGATATACCACTTCCAACACCCTTACTTTAGCTGCCTGGGTTTTTTGGAATTCGCTCTCTAAAAGCGCTATTCTCTCGGTCGTCTGCTCCAGTTCCTGCCGCAAGCTTTTAAGGTTGTCAAGCATCTTGATTAATTCCATTTTCTTTTTCTCGCTCAAATGCTCCGGAGATATCCCGCTCCTCTGAAAAATCTGCAGATTATGGTTTATGGTATCCATTATCTTCTTTTTGTCATTCTTCACCCGGTTTAACATCTGATATTCATCTCGCAAATGAGGGTTTACCCCAACCTCAACTACGGTTTGAGTCGCCAGCTGGGAACCAATAATTTTGGCCTCGACTTCCCGCCCGGCTTGTATAGTACCGCCTACGATAAGGGCTTTGCGATTATTTACTTTTATGCTTCCGCCGGCTTTTATATAAGATTGCATGATAGCTTCCCTGATTATTACATCCCGGCCCGCATCCAGCCTGGAGTTTTCTACAAAATGAGCATAGATGCTCTCTTCGGCTTTGACCAGGGTTTTCATACACCCGGTAATGCCGCCTTTTACCATGATATTGCCGCGGGCCGTAACCTCAGCCGCCTCAATAAAACCCCTTATTTCAATATCACCGCCGGACTTGACCTTAAACCCTGAGTTCACATTACCACTTACAGAGACATTCCCTACAAAATCAATATCGCCGGTAGAATAATCCACATCCCCGGAAATAGTAAGTACGGGATTAACGGTTACTTTATGGTCAACTATAGTAACATGGCCATCTATGGTAGCATACAGATTAAGTTCATCTTCGTCCGCCACAGTGTTACTGCCTCGGGGCAATCTGATATCCTTGCCCTTTTTAGGCGGCAGTTCCGTACCCAACACACTGGTACCAGAGGTTCCGTCATCACCAGGTATCTTTTCTACCAGCAGCTGGCCCATTTTAACATTATGGATTAACCCCAGATCATGGTAGTTAACACTGCCATTTTCATCAATCTTGGGCCCTATCCGTTCCGTAGGGAGAGGAAATTTATAAATGATCTGGGCGTCCTTACCGTTTATCGCCGGTTTTCCTTCAGCCACCAGGGTTTTGTAGCCCCAGTTCTTTTGCTCCAGCGCTTCTTTAAGCTGATCTTCATTGATGCCATAAACCACCTGTTTATCAGCCAGAGCTTTACTCACCATTTCCAATGTACACGGGTTGCCACCCTCAGCCGGAGGTACTATCTCCACATATGCTTTCAATAAATCTCTATCAATGAAGATATTGACTCTGCTGTCGATACTGAAGTTGTTGTCAGCCATATTATCCCCTCGCTTATATAACCAGGTTTTTTTTCTTGCTTAAGCTTCCTCTCAGCCTTAAAATAGCTTTGGTGTGTAATTGCGATATCCGGGATTCGGATAAGCTGAGCACCAAGCCTATTTCTTTTAGAGTCAGACCTTCATAGTAATATAAATGTACTACGGTTTTTTCTTTTTCCGGAAGTCTTTCAATCGACCTGGTCAGTAAATCTTTGACTTCCCCCAATTCCAGTAACTCCAAAGCATCGCTGGCATTATGGTCTTCCAGAAGATCCACTATGCGCTTTTTTTTATCATCACCGTCATCACCCGGAATAAAGTCATCTAAAGATATTATCGTATTAGCTGCGACTTCCCTTAATAGGACCGAAAATTCATTAATGCTTATACCCAGTTCCTGGGATACTTCCGTATCGGTTGCCGCCCGCCCCAGTCTGCTTTCCAGCACCGTGTAGGTTTTCTCCAATTCCTTGCTTTTCTGTCTCACTGATACCGGTACCCAATCCATAGCCCGGAGCCCGTCAATCATGGCGCCTCTGATCCTGGTTATGGCATAGGTTTCAAACTTAATATTACGTTTATGGTCAAATTTTTCTATAGCATCTATCAGGCCTTCAATTCCATAAGAAATCAATTCATCGACTTCAACTACCGAAGAAAGGTTAATAGCCAATCGGTTGGCAACGTATTTTACCAGATGGGCATAGTGGATGATCAAATCATCCCGGGCTTCAATATCGTTTTTTTCTTTGTATTGAACCCAGGTAACACCCATATCCGTTTTCATTAAATGATTCTCTCCCCATGTCCTATAGTTCTGACCAGTAAATCGCCGGTTTCCGGATCAAAGGTAATGGTACGGCCATAGTTGCCTCCGGTGTCTCGGGCTAAAAGAGGAATTCGATGTTTCTGTAAATTCTCCTCCACGGCAATAGCATTGCGTTCTCCAATTTTCATAATATCGCTTTCCCCCGAAAACTTAAACATCTGAGCCCCTCCGGCTATTTTTGCCTGTAAACGGCTGCGATTAGCCCCGCTCTTTATCATCATATCCAGAACCAGGTCAATGGCAGTGTCAGCAAATTTCGCCTTGTTCTCCGGGTTTTTGGCCTGTACACTGGACGGCAGCATAATGTGGGCCAGGCTGCCCAGTTTTACAGATTTGTCATATATACAGATACCGATACATGAGCCCAGACCTGCGGTCATGAGCCGATCCGGCGCCGTGGTCATTTTCATATCCGCCATGCCCACCTGAATTATCTTAGCCATCAGTATTCACCCCAAGCGCCTTTAGAATTATATTCAGAGAGCCCGGTTCAGGCAGAAGAAAGAAATGTCCTACCACATCGTCTTCATCCTTGGTAAACTCGGTTTCCAATAAGAGCACATGATCTGCAATCTCCCCAAATTGAGCCAGTATGGCATCAAGAATTGCTCCGGCCATATCTATACCCATGGCCGGAACCGAAGGGACAAATTTCAATTGGGTAAACATGGACATGGCGTTAAGATAGGTAGCGGATAGAATGTTTCCCAATTCCATCATGGCCGACATCTCTATCTCATCAAGGTTATTGATATCGGTTGTTCCACTGGAGCGAAGCAAAAGCATATCAACCAACAGGCCTGCTTTCTGTGCCGAAAGGATAAATAGAATACTGTTAGGCGCCGGTCCGCTGACATTAAAGTATATGCCTACCACATGGGCGTCAGCCCCGCCTAAAAGATCAGCCACCTCGGTAAAGGGAAGAATACTTACCCGAGGCACACTCATATCAATTTTAGCCTGGACCATCTGGGCCAATGCGGTAGCCGCATTTCCCGCGCCAATATTTCCTATTTCCCTTAAGGCATCAATCTGTAAACCGGATAGCTGGGTAAAGTCTTCCACTTGTTTTCACCTGCCTAAATTTTTTACGACTCCAGAATCTTTAACAAATCCAATAAAATAAGAAGTCGGTCATTTACTTTGGCAATACCCTGTATATGCTCGGCACTTATAGAACTATAAACTTTAGCTGTTTCTTCAATGTCTGCTTTAACCAGGCGCAGCACTTCCGAGACTTCGTCGACTATTATCCCCGCTTTGAGATCATCAAATTGGAAAACAATTATACGTCTGTCCTCCTCCTTGCCTGCAGACTGCAGATTAAATTGCTTATGCAGGTTGATGATGGGAATTATATTACCTCTTAGGTTAACTACCCCTTCTATATGATCCTCCGCTCGGGGGACCCGGGTAATATTCAACAAACGAATTATCTCCTGAACATTGAGAATATCTACCGCATATTCTTCTTTGCCCAAACGAAACGCAACTACCTGAATTTCCTCGTCCTGGTTGTATGCATTCTGGGAACGCGTAATTGCCGTCTCCTCCATAAATACCCCTCCTTAAAAGAGCGTAGTCACATCAAGTATAAGTCTTACATTGCCGTCGCCGGCCACAATAGCTCCGGCCAGACCCGAAATTCCCAGCAATAATTTGCCCAGGGATTTAATAACTATTTCCTGCTGGCCTATCAGGCTGTCCACCACCAAACCAATTTGCCGTTCGGCCTTACGTACTACCACCACATACATCTCTTGAGCCGCGGCAGGGCCCTTTATATCAAGCAAATCCGCCAACCGGTAGAGGGGCAATACACTGCCGCGCAGCATTATAACTTCCTGGCTCTGCACCATTTTAATATCGCTAACGGTTATCATAGTGGTCTCGTCTACTGAACTAAGGGGGATAGCGTATATTTCATCCCGCACCGATACCATCAGGGCCTGGATAATAGCCAGGGTTAAGGGTAATTTAATGCGAAAACGAGTACCCGAGCCCGGTTTGGAGTCTACAAAGATTTCTCCGCTGAGGGACTCAATTTTAGTCTTTACCACATCCAAGCCTACTCCCCGTCCTGAAACATCAGTAACGTTGCTGGCAGTGCTGAAACCAGGGCTGAACAGCAAAGCGATTATCTCTTCCCGGCTTAACTGATCTGCTTCTTTGGCTGCAACTATTCCCTTTTCCACTGCCTTCTCTTTCACCCGGGCAGTGTCTATGCCGGCCCCATCATCCTCAACCTCAATATAAACATTATTGCCTTCATGCCGGGCTCGAAGCATAACTGTACCTTGGGGGTTTTTGCCCTTTTTTATTCTTTCCGAGGATGATTCCAACCCATGATCTACGGCATTGCGCAGAAGATGAACCAGAGGATCGCCAATTTCATCAATGACCGTACGATCAAGTTCCGTTTCTTTTCCTTCTATAAGGAAGTCGACTTCTTTATTTAAATCACGGGCCAGATCTCTGACCATACGGGGAAAACGGTTAAACACCTGTTCAATAGGCACCATACGTACTTTCATCACTACCGCCTGTAAATCGGTGCTGATACGAGCTATCTGCTCAATGGTCTCATTCAGTTCATTGATTTTATGACTGAAACCAATCTGCTCCAATCGGCCTTTATGCATGACCAGTTCGCCTACCAGATTCATGAGGTTATCCAAACGATCTATATCGACCCTTACCGTTTGTTTTACCTTATGGGCGTGATGATTATCAGCGGCATCCGTGGCCGCTTGGAGTTGATTGCCGTTATCGACCGGCACCTGGCTCCCTTGCCCGGCAGTTATAGAGTCAACATTTATCTCCTGGATTCTCAGTACGCTTATCTCGGAAATACTGCTCAGCCGTTTTTCCAGGGTCTCAGCTGTAACCCCGGTAACCAGAAAGATTTCAAAATTACTGTCGAATCTGCCCTCATCCAGATCTTGAGCGCCGGGAAAAGATTTAATTACTTCCCCGTCCTCTTCTACCGCCTTAAATACCATAAAAGCCCGTACCGATTTCATTAAGCAGCCCGGATCCACAGCTATTTTCACGTTGAATATTCTTAAGCCGCGGCTGGCCGCTTCTTTAAGAACGGTGATATCATATTCATTAAAAACAAATGATTCCTGGTATTCATCGGTATCAGTCCCTGATTGAGGCGGCAATGCCAATTCTGATTCCAAAGCGGCCGCCGCTTCATAATTACCGGTTTTAACATTCTCCAGGATGGCAATAAGGTCGCTGTTATTCATGGCTCCTGACCCTTTGGTTTCAATGCTGTCGATTATCAGCTGGATCCGGTCAAAGCACTTAAATATGACATCTACCACCTTGGAATCAACCGCCAGGAGACCTTCCTTCAAATCTGAAAGTACATTTTCCATATGGTGGGTAAGATCGGCCAAATCGTCAAAACCCATGGTCGACGACATACCTTTAAGGGTATGGGCAACTCGAAATATTTCGTTAAGAGCAGCAATATTTCCCGAATCCTTTTCCAGTTCCAGCAAACGCTGGTTCAGACTCTCCAGATGTTCTTTGCTCTCTTCCAAAAAAACGTCCAGATACTGGGACATATCCATATTCATTGTACTAACCACCTCCTAAAATTATCGTCTATGATTAATTGGCTGGGATTTTCAGCATCTTCAAGATTTCCTCACTGATACCGGGGAGAGGTACGATTTTATCAACCATACCTGTTTCTATAGCCGCTTTAGGCATACCGTAAACTATGCAGGTGGAAGGGTCTTCAGCAATTATGCGCGCCCCCCGGGCCTTTAGCTGTCTTATTCCCCGAGCCCCGTCATGACCCATGCCGGTCATAATTACAGCGACCATATGGGACCAGAACTTTTCCGCCGCTGACTCCAGCAACACATCAACGGCAGGTCGGAGCCCACCCCGGGGAGGAGATTGCTCCAGGCTTATATATAGTTCCTTCACCGCTTTTTCCCGGCCTTTATTACTGAGCGCCATATGATAATCACCCGGTGCTATATATACACACCCCGGCACGATTTTTTCGCCTTGTTCAGCTTCTTTTACCTTTATCCCCGACAAAGCATCCAGGCGTTCGGCCAGAGATCTGGTAAATCCCGGCGGCATGTGCTGGACCACCAGAACGGCGGCATTGATTTCAGCCGGTAAACCGGGAATAACCTGATATAAGGCTTTAGGTCCCCCAGTGGATGTCCCAATCAAAACCAAATTATTCAGGGCCTGGTCGCGGGGAAAGTATTTGGTGCCCATGCCTTTACTGAGTATCGGAATCTCCGTACTATTATTAAGATTCATTAACTTTCGTCTGGTACCTGCAACAGCTATTATTTTTTTTACGATATCCTGGCTTACCTGTTCAATATCAAGGGAAATCTGACCGGACGGTTTGGCAATAAAGTCTACCGCTCCCAGTTGCAGTGCCCGCAGAGTCTGATCGGCCCCCTCCCGGGTCAGACTGCTGAGCATTATAACCGGTACCGGAGTTTCCCGCATTATACTCTGCAGCGCAGTAAGTCCGTCCATTTCCGGCATTTCAATATCCATGGTCACTACATCCGGCTGCAGTTCTTTTACTCTATTAATGGCTTCTCTGCCATTCCGGGCTTTGGCAATAACCTCCATTTCCGGGGAGCTATTGATAATATCGGCTATCATTTTGCGCATAAAGGCCGAGTCGTCTACTACCAGAACTTTGATTTTAGCCACCGAATACCCCCTCCTTAGAGGATTCCTTTCTTTATCCACTCACGCTGTTTTTCAAATATGAACCTGAATATCCTGTCTCTTTGGGATTCATTTATATCATCATACTCAATTGCCACCCGCACCGCATTTTTCTCGTGCTGGTCCTTTTCAAAAACCCTGATGGCATGCGCCGGGGTAAAGAAAGATTCTTTATCGGAAAGCTGAATCTCCAGTTCTATTTTCTGCCCCGCCTTTATATCCGCCCGGGTGGAAAACAACGCTCCTCCGGCGCTGATATCAATGGTCATCCCCTCTTCAAGCGGCCCCTTGTCGTCTCCGTCAATAATACGGAAACACACCGGTAAGTTAACCGCCAGCCTGACAAATTCACGCTTTTGGTTGATACTGGCCAATCGTTCCGGTTTATCAATTATCAGATAAGGAATAGGTTCCCTTTTTCGCCCGGCTATCCTGCTGGAAAAGCCAAAGGTACCGTTCTTCTGGCGTAAGATAATTTTGATTTCCTCCCCCAGGCGCATGGGCAAAAGAGCGCCCTTACTCATGGGCATGGATATGTATATATATTTTTCATCAATTTCTTCAATTCTGCTGGGTAAATACTCCTTTTTTTCGTCCTGGTTTACTTCTATTTCAATGAGCTGGTTTACCTTTAAATCCTTAACCTTCATAACTGACCTCCCCTTCAATGGATTATTGCATCAGACCCATAATCTTCTTGAAAAAGTGTTTGATTCCGCTGCTATCAGCAACTGCAATCCCCCCTCCATCATTGGCCTTTATCAGGTTACCGGCAATGGAATCAATGTTGCGGGCTGCCATACTGCGGGGAAATATCTCAATAAATGCCTGTTGGCGCCTGATTCCCTCCCCCACCATGGGCTCATTAACTACATGCCCCAGGATATTAAGCTTCAGATTCAGAAAGCGCTCACATACCAGTTTAAAATTTCCTGCCACCGAGACTCCCTCAGTGTTGTCGGCTACACGATTTACTACCAGGTAGAGGGTTTTGCTTTCAGACTTTTTCGCAATTGCTTTTATCATCCCGTAAGCATCGGTCATGGCAGTAGGCTCGGGGGTAGTGATAAAAATTATATCGTCGGCCGCCAGCAAAAATGATAGAACATGGCTTGATATGCCGGCGCCGGTATCAATAATCATATAGTCAAATTCTCCATCCAATTTACCCAGCTCTGCCATTATCCTTTTTAACTCGTTTTCCCCTAAGTCAGCCAATTCAACAATGCCTGAACCCCCGGGAATAATTTTCAGCCCGCTGGGCCCGGCCATAATAATATCTTTTAAACTCTTCTTTCCTTGTATCATATGGTGGATATTGTATTTAGGAACCAAACCCAGCATTATATCCAGGTTGGCCAGCCCCATATCAGCATCCATGAGCAAAATTCTTTTACCCCGGAGGCACATGCATAAGGCGACGTTAAGGGCCAGGGTGCTTTTGCCCACCCCCCCTTTACCGCTGCTGATCCCAACTATCCGGGTGCGTTTAATTCCCCGGGTCATCTCCCTCTCAATCTGCTGTTTAACATCCAGAGCCATTTGTCTCAGTTTGTCGGCTTGATCGTTCATAGGGCTTCGTCCCCGTTTAAGAGCATCTGGGCCAAACGCAGCGAATCCGGTATCTCTATATCATCAGGAACACTTTGTCCCGTAGTAAAATAGGCCAGGGGTTTTTTGATCTCATGCAGCGCATTCAATATGGCGCCGTAATTACAGGCCTCATCCAATTTGGTAAATATTATTTTGTCCACTCCGATAGTCTGAAATCTCTGATAAATATTAATTAAATCATTACTGTCGGTAGTAACACTTAAAACCAGAATAGTCTCGTCAGGTCTGCCGGCATTGATAAACTCTTGCAGTTCTTGCATTTGTTCTGCGTTGTAAGGGCTGCGTCCGGCCGTATCGACAAAAATAATATCTTTTTGCCGGTGCTGTTCTATGGCCAGCACGAGATCCTCCGGCGTGAATACCACACTTATGGGGATACCGATTATTTCGGCGAAAGTCCTCAATTGTTCCGCTGCCGACACCCGATAGGTATCCAGGGTAATAAGGGCCACATCTTTACCCTCTAAAAAAGTAAGATTAGCTGCCAGCTTGGCAATAGTAGTGGTCTTGCCCACTCCGGTAGGCCCTACCAGAAAAACTTTCATTCCCTTGCACTCCGGGCTAAGCTTAATCGGCTGGATCTGGCGTATGGTTTCCTGCAGGGTATGCAGACAAACATCCCGGGCCCAACTGTCATCACTAAAACCATCTTTAGGCAGCCGGGAAGCAACATGGTTGACTACATTCAGAGCGATATCCCGATCAACATGGTTATGCACCAGGGTTTCATAGAAATGCTGAACCTGCTCCGGCATGCCTTTGATAACCTCAACTTCATACATCCGGGATTTAATATCCGTCATCAGGTTTTTCATTTTCTGCAGCTCCAGCAGTACTTCATCTTCCCTGCCGGCATTTTCGCCCGGACCTGTAACCGGTGAGTCGCAAATGTTTTCTATAACCGCTGCTGATTCAGTTTTGGCTGCTGCCGGCGGTAAAGGCATATTGGTTCTGGTACGATCGGTGTTGACCTGCAGATTGCCGTCCACCGCCACTGTTATTTCAACCCGGGGAGGATAGAGCAGACCCAGAATCCCGCCTTTTTTTATCTGCCGGGTATGCAAGATAATAGCATCCCGCCCCATCTCTTCCTTGGCTTTCTGGATAGCAGTCTTAAAATCTTTGGCCACATATTTTTTAATCTTCACGATGACACCATCCCTATAACCTCAACATTAATATTAGAGTCAATCTCGTTATAAGACAGTACGACCATATTAGAGATAAAACGTTCTATCAGGCGCTTAAAATAAAGCCTCAGAATAGGGGCGCAAATTACTATCGGGGTAATGCCCTTTTGACTCAAATCCTGATACTGCCTGGAAAGCTTATCTATCATACCCTGGGCTACGTCCGGATCCAAAGCCAGGTAGGAGCCAAACTCGCTGTGTTGAATGGACTCGCGCAGCTTCTCTTCCAGGGACGGATCCAGAGTCAGGGCGCTGATGGTTTGCTTATCCCCGCCATACTGTTTGCTGATTTGCCGTTTTAAGGCTTGGCGCACATATTCGGTTAAAACATCGGCATCTTTAGTTATTTTGGCATAATCAGCCAGAGTTTCCATAATGGTAATCATATCGCGGATGGAAATCTGTTCTTTTAACAGATTAGCCAAAACCCGCTGTAAGTCCCCTAATGACATAAGATCAGGTATTAACTCATCCACTACCGCCGAATTATGTTCCTTGATAAAGTTGATGATGTTTTGAATTTCCTGCCTTCCCAATAATTCGTGAGCATGGGATTTTATTATTGCCGTCAGGTGGGTAGCCAGTACGGAAGCAGGGTCAACCACGGTATAGCCCTTCATTTCCGCCCGTTCCTTATCGGCTGTATCAATCCACCGGGCCGGCAGATTGAAGGCCGGTTCCAGGGTATCTACCCCCATTATCTCGTCATCGTTTTCAATTTCCGGCCCGATGGCGAGATAATGGTCCAGCATCAATTCTCCGGCAGCTATCTCGGTACCCTTGATCTTTATTAAATAAGCACTGGGCTTAAGTTGCATATTATCTCTTATCCGGACTGGAGGAACAATAAATCCCATTTCCACCGCGCATTGTCTTCGGATCATAATTATCCGGTCCAGCAAATCCCCGCCTTGTTCTGAATCTACCAAGGGAATAAGGGCATAACCCAGTTCCATTTCCATCTTCTCTACCTGCAGCAGCTCGACTACATTTTCCGGCTTCTTAATTTCCTCTGCCTCCGCTATTTCTTCCATATCACTCACTTCTTCCGCCGGAGGTGCTGAGGTTCTGGAAGTGAAAAAAAGCAAACCAAAGAAAGCCGCCAGCAGATACATGGGCAGGCGAGGTAAGCCGATACTGCCCAGAACCAGTAAAATGAGGGCAGCCAATCCCAGAGCCTTAGGATAGGCAAATACCTGTGAGACCAGTTCGTAACCCAGGCTGGACTTGGATGCGCTTCTGGTAACAACTATACCGGTGGCAGTGGAGATCAGCAATGCCGGTATCTGGGTAACCAATCCATCCCCCACCGTAAGTATGGTATAGACCTGCATGGCTTCATTCATCGGCATACCCATCTGTGCCATCCCGATAACGAAGCCGCCGATGATATTGATAATAATAATGATAATACCGGCTATCGCATCCCCCTTGACGAACTTGCTGGCCCCATCCATAGCCCCGTAGAAATCAGCCTCTCTCTGTATTTTCTGTCTCCGCTCCCGGGCGGCCTGCTCATTTATTAATCCCGCATTAAGGTCGGCGTCAATGGCCATCTGCTTGCCCGGCATGGCGTCCAGGGTAAAACGGGCCGCTACTTCAGATACTCTTTCCGCTCCCTTGGTGATTACGATAAACTGGATTACCACCAGGATTAAAAATATAACCAAACCTACTACCGTATTGCCTCCGACTACAAATGAGCCAAAAGACTCAATCACCTGACCGGCGTCGGCATAGAGCAGTATTAAGCGGGTGGAGGATATATTGAGCGAAAGCCGGAACAGGGTCATGACCAGTAAGAGGGCCGGAAAAACCGAAAACTCCAGGGGATCAGTGTTAAACATTGATACCATCAATATAACCAGGGCAAAGCTGATATTAAAGGTCAGCAGCACATCCAGTAAAGCCGGTTTCAGTGGTATGATCATCATCATAACAATGCTGACCACCAGAAGAGCTATAATTATATCGCTATGTGCTACCAGCCTGTTTAATAAACCGGCCCTTTCTTCCATTTCCTGTCCTCCCGTTTACATAACCTGCTTTTTTTGTTTATAGACAAAGGCCAGCACTTCGGCTACGGCCTGGTAAAGTTCTTCGGGAATCATATCTCCGATATCGGTGTTATAATATAAAGTTCTGGCCAGCAGGGGATTTTCCACAATGACTACTTCATTTTCCCGGGCTATCTCTTTGATTTTAAGCGCCACAAAATCCTGTCCCCGGGCCACAACCACCGGAGCCTCCATCTCTTTGTAGGTATATTTTAAGGCCACCGCAAAGTGGGTGGGATTAGTTATCACCACATCCGCCTGCGGTACTTCAGCCATCATTCTGCGCATAGCAAATTCCCTTTGAATTTGTCTCTGCTTGGATTTGATCAGAGGATCTCCCTCCGACTGCTTGTATTCCTGTTTAACGTCATACTTGGACATCTTCAATGATTTTTCATATTCATACCACTGATAGATATAATCCACTATGCCTATAATTAAAAAGACCAACCCGACTTTGAAAGCCATCTCAAAAATTATGACGCTCAAAACCTTGATGCTGAAAGCCAGCTCCATGTCTACAAAACGGGGGAATATATAAAAATACTTTTTTAAAACCGAATACACAATATATCCGGTGACTATAACCTTAAATAAAGCCTTGGTCAATTCTACCAGGGCCCTTTTGGAGAATACCCGTTTAAAACCTTCAATCGGATTCAAGCGCTCCAGCTTGGGACTCAGGGCTTCGGAACTGAAAGTAAATCCTACCTGCAAGTAAGTTATGAGCAGGGCCGCTATAAAGGTTGCCAGTAAAACCGGCAATAGAACTTTACCCATGAGCAGGAGCGTCTCAATAAACATGGCATAAATATACTCATTACTGAAGTCATGCAAGGTTCGGTCCAGAATATATAAGGATGTAAAATTTTCTATATTTTCAATCATGTAAGTCATACTTACATAAAGAACTACGGTTCCTACCAGCAGAATAACCGCCGAATTCAGGTCGGCGCTCTTAAACACCTGCCCCTTCTTACGGGCTTCCTCGCGACGCCGGGGGGTAGCCTGCTCCGTCTTTTCACCAGTGTCTCCCTCACCGGCGAAGAGCTGCAAATCAAATATACGGTTTTTAATAAGTTCCTCCTGCATATCGTCACATTCCCATTAATTTAAGAACTTGATCCAGATATTCAAAAAAACGGGCAAAAAGCTGATTGAACACCCAGATATAAATCGGCATCATTATTAATAAAGAGCCCAGCCCCACCAGTATCTTCAAAGGCAGACCCACGATAAACACATTCATCTGGGGAACCGTTCGGGCCACAAAACCCATGGCTATGTCAGATGTCAGAATAGCAATCACTATGGGCGCCGAAATTTTTACGGCTATAACAAACATATAAACGCTTATCTGAATTATTAAATCGGTTACCTTGCCGTTCAGGTTCAAGCCCAGTACCGGAACGACCTTATAACTTTGCACCAGCGCCTGGAACAAATAATGGTGACCGTCAATAGCCAGGTACAGCAGCAATGCCACCGTCTGGGTCAGGTTTCCCATCAAGGGGATCTGAGTACCCGATTGAGGGTCAACCACATTGACGATACCGAATCCCATCTGCATATCCATAATCTGCCCGGCCAGCTGTATGGCCCCAAAAACCATATAGGCGACAAATCCAATGGTGTACCCTATCATGATCTCGACCGCCAGGGCGGCCATAAAATAACCCGGGGTAGTAATCTCCTGGGCATAGGTGATGGGAACAAAATAAGCCATCATGGCCGCCAGGGCCACAATAACCAAAACCTTTACCCTTACCGGCATCATGCGGCTGCTGAGTATGGGAGCACTTAAAAATAGTCCCGATATCCTGCTTATCAGCAGTAAAAAACTCTCCAGCGCAAAAGGCATAAGCTGCTACCCGCCTGTCCTACATAGTTAATAACTGAGGGATACTGGCATAAAGACTCTGGGTAAAATCAGTCATTATATTGAGCATCCAGGGGCCGAAAATAACCACCACCAGCAGCACCACCACAATCTTAGGGACAAAAACCAGGGTCATTTCCTGGATCTGAGTGGTGGCCTGCAAAATGCTTATCAGCAATCCTACTAACAGCGCCGCTCCCAGAATCGGGGCCGAGATCAAAATAACGGTAAATACCGCTTCATTAGCTATTCCCATAACTATGTTGTCGTACAAAACCATAACTCCTCTCTATTTGAAACTGAGTATCAAGGATTGAATTACCAGATTCCAGCCATCCACCAGTACAAATAAAAGAATCTTAAAAGGCAGTGAAATCATCATGGGGGGCAGCATCATCATACCCATTGACATTAAGGCGCTGGCCACCACCATATCAATCACCAGAAAAGGTACGAATATAACAAAACCGATCTGGAAAGCGGTTTTCAGTTCACTGATCACAAAGGACGGTATAAGAACATAGTTGGGAATATCATCGAAGTTGCGCGGACGTTTCATCTCCGACATTTTTACAAACAGGGCCAGATCCTTTTCCCGGGTTTGCTTAAACATAAACTCCCTTATAGGCTGCATCCCCTTCTGAAAAGCGGATCCCTGGGTAATTTCCCCCTTCAAATAAGGCTGCAGGGCCTGATGATTAACTTCCTGAAAAGTAGGGGCCATAACAAAAAAAGTAAGGAATAAAGCCAGTCCTATCAGCACCTGATTAGGCGGCATCTGCTGAGTAGCCAGAGAAGTTCTGATGAAGCCCAGTACTACAATAATCCTGATAAAGGATGTGACCATGATAAGGATAGCCGGAGCCAGTGCCAATACGGTAAGCAGTATTACCATCTGCAGAGCAGTTGATAAATTCTCGGGATTAATATCAGGCATTTGCAAAGGTGCGGCCGCTACGGGAGAAACCGCTAAAACCGTCAGCATTATAACCAGCATCAGCACCAGGATAAAACGGTATGTAAAAGTAATTGCGGGTTTATCCATGGTCGTCACTTTTTCTGGGGTTGTCTCCGGTATTTTGGATACCCCGATATGATATTTCGTCCAGTCTTCTGGCCTGCTGCTCTATAAGGGTATGAAAATTATCAGGAACTCGGTTCGCTGATTTACGCGGTTTTAAAATACCGGCCACTGCCTCTTTCCAATTGTTCCATGACAATGCGGTTGTTTCAGTATCAACTACCGTAATATTGCTTTGGCTTATCTCTTCCAGCAGCTTCGGGTTGTCGACCTCAAACAATACCGAGATATTGTGGTCGGTAACACCTATAGCATAAACTTTTTCACCGGCTTCACAGAGCACAATACCCCTATTTTGGCCCAGCATAACTTCATCAACTACATGAATCCAGGTACCTTGAAGTCTGCTATTGGCTTTATTTCCGAAGAGACGGATAATAGACCAGGCAGCTGCTATTATTAAAGCCAGTATAAATATCAGTTTGACAAAATTTAAGAATAAGTTGGGAGCCTTGGTTTTTCCACTTTCTGGCTGTCAATCGCCTTTTCCACCGCGTTGAAGTCTTCAACCGCCAGAACATGTACCGCAAAAACTGATATAATTACCAGGGCTATGATTAAAATGCTTATGTATCTGTGTCTGACAGAAAGCATGGGCTTCACATCCACTCAGTTAATCAATGGCTTTGCTTACGGCTTCAATGACCCGTTCCGGCTGAAAAGGTTTGACAATAAAATCTTTGGCTCCTGCCTGGATGGCATCAATAACCATAGACTGTTGTCCCATGGCACTGCACATGATGATTCTGGCAGCCGTATCGAAGGATTTGATTTCGCGAACGGCGGCAATACCGTCCATATCCGGCATAGTAATATCCATAGTAACCAAGTCGGGCTGCAGGTCTTTATATTTTTCTACCGCCACGGCGCCGTTCTCTGCTTCGCCCACCACATCGTAGCCGTTTTTGCTTAGAATATCCTTGATCATCATCCGCATAAACGCAGCATCGTCAACTATCAGAACCGTCTTTCCCATCATTGACCTCCTCATAATCCTATTGTAATCTGCTCATCCTATCCATAGGGCTTATAATCGTAGTTATGCGAATACCATAACTTTCATCAATTACTACAACCTCGCCTTTAGCGATCAATTTGCCGTTAACCAGCATGTCTACCGGTTCTCCGGCCAGTTTATCCAGCTGTATTATCGCTCCCTGGTGCAGTTCCAGGATCTCTTTTATGGTTTTGCGGGTCTTACCCAGTTCCACCACTATGTCCAGGGGTACATCCATAATCAAGGCGATATTATTGGGGCCGCTGCCGGAATCGCTTTCCCGCAGCGGTGCAAACTGAGCCGGTTGCACCGTATATTGAGCGCCTTTTTTTACTGCTGCGGGGCCGTCGTTATAAGCGACATGATTCCAGTCAGCAACTGGCGCCGGCCCCGGTTGACTGCCGGTATTGACCGCTGGCGGGGGCGTAACTGCCGGTTCGATCGGCGAGGGCGGAGCAGGCTGAGCCGGACTGGCTTCCACCACCGCTTCCGGTCCCGACTCCTCAATGGTATTGCCCATCAAGGCGTCAATCATGTTTTTGACTGCTTCCATAGGAATTATCTGCATGATCTCGCTGTTGATCAAATGCTCAATTTCCATTTTGAACTTAATTCTGACCATTTCTTCATATTGGCTGGAAAGCTCGAGATTTTCTTTACCAAAGTCCATAATGGTCAGACGGGGAGGAGCAATGTCAATCCGGCGATTAAACATGGAAGATAAACTGGTGGTGGCCGATCCCATCATCTGATTCATGGCCTCCCCCACCGCACTTAGTTCCAGTTCACTGAGATTGCTGCGGCCTCCCTGGCCGTCTCCACCCATCATCAGATCGGCAATGATGCAGGCATCCTCCTCCTTGATAATCAGAATATTGGAACCATACAGTCCTTCGGTATATTCAACTTCAACCACTACATAAGGCAGGGGATAATCATCCTGCAGCTGCTTGCTGGTGGTTATGGAAACATCCGGAGTAGTAATCGCCACCTTTTTGCGCAGCAAAGTCGACAAAGTAGTAGCGGCCGTCCCCATGCTTATATTGCCCGTCTCCCCCAGAGCGTCTTTTTCAAAATCACTCAGGTTTATGCCGGAATCAGCTTGGGGTCCAGACTCAGTTGAATTTCCTCCTTTTAACAGGGCATCTATTTCCTGCTGGGATAGAATTCCGTCACTCATCTTCAATTCCCTCCTCTATTATATGGGAAACCTGAATCGACATCCGGTTTTCTAACACTCCGGGCTTGCCAAGAAACTTGGTCCGTTGTCCTATAACCACTTCCAGATCTTTTTTGATGCTTCTATCCAGTTGGACCACGTCCCCGATATTGAGTTCCAGCAAATCCATGACGGTTATAGTGGTAGTGCCGAGAATAACTTTTACCGGAACCCTGGTGTTCTCCAGCTTATGCCGGATACTATCTATGTTTTCCTGAGTCGCCTTCTGGCTGCTGGAGGAATAATAATAATGCACACTCAGCTTTTCGAGGATAGGCTCCAGCACCAGAAAGGGGATACAGATATTTACCATGCCCAGAACATCGGCCATCTGGGTTTCCAGCGAAACTATCATCATAATTTCCGTGGGAGAAACCAGCTGGGTAAACTGCGGATTAGTCTCTACCCGTTCCAGGGAAGGTTCCAATTCGATGATACTGCCCCATGGTTCCTGCAGATAGTCCAGCATTCTCTGCGCTATGCGCTCAATAACCGTTTGCTCTATTTCCGTCAGAGCTCTGATCTTGGGAGGAGCATAACCCGGTCCGCCCAGAAGGCGATCTAAAAAGGCAAAACCCAGGTTAGGGTTAATTTCCATAATAGCACTGCCTTCCAGAGGATAAAAGGAAAAAATATTCAATATGGTCGGATTAGGTATAGAGCGAATAAATTCCTCATAGGTCAGCTGCTCCACTGATAAAACTTCCATCTGAACCGGCGCCCGCAGCTGAGCCGACAGGTAAGTCGCCAGGGAGCGGGCATAGTTCTCATAGATAACCTGCAAAGTATGTATCTGATCCTTGGAAAACTTGTTGGGACGCCGGAAATCGTAGACCTTGACTTTTTTTCGGGTCTGTTCCTCTTTCAGCTCATCGGCATCAACCGAGCCGTTGCTAAGAGCAGATAAGAGCGCATCTATTTCCGACTGTGACAGTACCTCACTCATTATAACCCTCCCTTCAGGTTATAATTATTGCATTATAAAGTCGGTAAAGTAAACGTTTTTTACCAACTCGGATTTGGTTTTGGCATTGATATCCTGCTTGATTTCAGCCTTGAGACTGGCACGATTGCGCACATCCAGATCAGCCAGGGTCTGGGATGCCAGAATACCTAAAATGCTGTCCTGGATTACCGGCATATAGGTAGTTATAGTCTCCTGGGCCTTCTTATCGTCAGCCGATATCTCAACCGTGACCTTGACCTTTAAAAAACGGGTGCTTCCGGCAGCATTGATGTTGGTGGTGAATTCTCCCACTTCAACCAGATTTCCCGCCAGCAATTCCTGCTGATCTTTATTGGTCTCAGGCACCAGAGGTGCAATAAGACTTTTCATGACAAAATAGGTGACACCCATGGCAACCAGAAATAATAATAAGCCTACCAGGATAATGCGAAAATCAAAGCCTGGTTTTTCCTTTATCTCGGCGACTTTTTCATCCGCCAACTGTATTCCCCCCTTTTTCACTATGCTTTTAAATTGGTGCAGGTCCTTTTGCGGAACTTTATGATATCTTCCCGGATTTTTCTGACCGGTTCCCTGACGACCAGCTTTTTCCCGGTGGTCAGGGTAATAATCGTATCCGGAGTTTCCTCCATTATTTCGATCAGGTCGATATTAAGCACTATTTTTTCGCCATTGAGGCGGGTAAGATAAACCACTCTGCCACCTCTTATCAACCCCCGGGGGACTTAGCTGCCCCCCGGGGAAGGAATTTGCTTATCGCTTCAGATTGACCAGCTCCTGCAGCATCTCATCCGAGGTGGTGATAATGCGGGAATTGGCCTGGAATCCCCTTTGGGTCACTATCATATCGGTAAACTCCTCGGACAGATCCACATTAGACATCTCCAGGGTGCTGGGAATTATTTTGCCCAGTCCCTGAGCCAGCGGAGCCCCGATATGAGCATCACCCGAGTTGTTGGATACGGCAAACAAGGTGCCGCCTACTTGCTGCAGGCCGGCGGGATTTTCGAAGGAAGCCAGAGCTACCCGGGCCAGATCCCGCTTTTGCCCGTTATCGTATTCCCCGGTAATGGTTCCGTCATTCCCCACGGAATAACTGGTCAGGCTGCCCTGGCCGTAACCGTCCTGGTAACTGGCCCAGGCCGAGGATTCCCCTGCCCGCTGGGTAAGCCCGGCAAAATCAATAGTGCAGCTTATATTGGCGGTTCCATGACCCGGAGGCGGTACCTGGCGGTTGATACTATAAGTAAATTTAGCCTGGTCCGGGTCTTCCATATTCCCCATCTTGTCAAAGGGAACGTTGTAGAGCCGGAAAATCTTATCCCCGCCGGCGACTGTAACGGCTCCGCTCTCCAGATCCATGGCGCTGAAATCGGTATTGGCCAGATAACCTTCCTGTTTTTCAAACAGGGGGTCGGTGGAGAGGTCGCAGGCCCAGCGGGTAACCGGGTCAACCACCGGAATAACTCCGGGTTCGGAACCGGGAGTTATTTCGTATTTAAAGAAACGGTAATAGACCGTTACCTTATTGCCCTGGGAATCATAAACATCCTTGGAGCCGGAAATGCTGTACTCGGGTTTCTCCGGGTAGCCCGCCGCCCGGCCCTGGGTGGCGGTAAGCATACTGCCATCGCAGCCTCCCGCATTGGCAACGGTCAGCTGGTCGACGTCGGTTCCGGCCAGAGCGGTGTTGAACTCAATGTTAAAGGATCTGCTGCCTGGCGGGACAGTCGTATCCTCCTTTACGTCCACATTGCCCGTTAAGCCCGGGATCGTTTCCAGCCTGGCCTTAATATAAGCAGCAGTCAGGCCGACGTTATCAGTAATCGGCCCAGTGGTATAGCCGCCATAATTCAAGCTAAATGTTCCCCCCGTGGGGGTGCCGGTAAGATTAAGGGTCTGCATTTCATTTTGGGGAATCACCGCGGTGGGCTGCTGCCCCTCGGTAATGGCGACTATAGCCGCGGTTCCGCCGGTAAAATTAGGATTGAATCCCAGCTGCTCCACATCAACATTAGCCAGAGTATTGGTAAATTCAATCGAAAATGGTCCCCCCACACTACCAGTGACATTTACATTGCCGTCCAAGGCCGGAATAGTCATCAGAGCGTCCCGGATAGTGTTGGCATCAGCATTCCAGGCGATAGCCGGGGTGGATACGCCTCCAAAGGTCAAAACGAAAGTCCCCCGGTCAGCGCCGCTGCCTAAATCCAAAGTTTGCTCTTCGTTATTTGTTCCATCTCCTTTAACATCCTCTCTAACCTCTGCGCCGGTTCCATTAAATAGAACCGGGGTAAGGGTTATTTCCGGATGGTTGCGGGCGGACTGAACCTCCTGGAATTTTATATCATATCTTTGTCTTACCGTATCCCAGGTAACCGCTACGTTGCCGGGGCCGATTTCCGGCAGGGATTCCAGAGCCGCCTGGATATTGCCGGCTGTATCCGCAGCATCAGCGCCTATGGCAATAGGTCCGGTAGTCTGCCCGTCATAGGTGAGGGTGAAGGTTTCTCCCTGGGTTCCTCCGTAAGGAATAGCGCTGAAGGTCAGGGCCTGCCATTCATTGCGGGCAGGAACAAAATTCAATTCCGAATCCAGGTTGCCGGTAAACTGCATTTCCGTAGTCGCATTGGCGTTCAGGCTTTTGTAGCCGGATATGTCTATGTTGGTGGGATCGCCGTTGGTGCTGAGATCCCAGGTGGAAGCATTGGCCAGCCAGCCCTGCACCCGGTAGCCGTCGCCATTGATCAGGTTGCCCCATTCGTCGAAGTCAAAGGCTCCGGCCCGGGTATAATACCGGTTGCTGCCTTCGTTGACTACGAAATAACCGTTGCCGTCGACCGCCATATCGGTCAGCTTGGCCGTACTGGTGGTAGGCGCACCGGTATGGATCTGGTCAATACTGGACAGGGCCACGCCCAGCCCCACCCCCATGGGATTGGTTCCTCCCCGGGAAGTGCCCGGGCTGGAGGCTCCCCTGACATTCTGATAGAGCATGTCTTTAAATACCACCCGGCTCTTCTTAAATCCGGCGGTATTAACATTGGCAATATTGTTTCCTATAACATCCATTCTGGTCTGGTGGTTCCGCAAACCCGAAACCCCAGAATACATGGAACGCATCATTTTTTTACACGACCTCCTTTACTGTAAGTATTGGATAACTTTGATGAGGATGCTTCCGTCATTCCGCATCCCAAGGCTTCCCTCTCAGAGGTCCAGCCTTATACAATAACGGCGCTGTCTATATTGGTAAAAACATTCTCTTTCAGGTTCTGTTCATCTACGGCCGTAATCACGGTGTTGTTCTTGACACTTACCACCAGGGCCAGATTATCCATCAGGATCAGGGAATCCCGGGCTCCTTTCTCCCGCGCTTTGCCCACCGCGTTTTCCAACCGGGCCAGTTCCGCTTCTCCCAGTTCGATATTACGGGACTGTAATCTCTGCCGGGCATGCTGGGAAAATTTCAGTTCTCCCCCCAGGGTTTTCTCCAGTACCTGCCCGAACGAGGCCTTTTTTACCTCCGGGGCGGCGGAAGGAGTATCGGTCTTTTTGGTTACCGGAGCCAGAGGCTGAATAACCGGCTGGGGAAAATAGATTTTATTATTCACCTTCTCCACCTTCCTCCGGGGTAATCAAAGTCAGCAAATCATCCAGCCGGTCCATCAGCTGGTCCAGTTCCTTATTCTCAGCGACAACCGGACTGCCTATTCCGGCCAGGTAGGTCATATCAATTTCCTTGCCGTCAATAACGCAATAAGCGGTGCCGTTCTTAAATGTTACCGAGCTCACCACGCCTTTTAAGAGCTTGGCTTCACTCGCTTCGGGATCCTGGTAACTGATTTCCCGTCCGATCAGATTGGTAGCCTGCTGTATCATGAGAGCCGGAATTAAAAAGTCATTTAAATTGGAGGCCAGCTTTTCAAACCCGGTATTCAGGTTTTGCATCTGCTCCAGGGAACTGAAGTTGGCCATCTGGGAAATGAATTCCGTATCTTTCATGGGCTCCAGGGGGTCCTGGTACTGCAGTTCGGTTATCAGCAGCTTCAGGAAATCATCCTTACCCAGCGTGGTTTTGGAAGCCGAGGTCGTGGTCGCAGCCGCAGCCGTTTCCCGCAGCCAGGGGACTGTTTCGGTTGCTATATCAGCCATTCATTTTCACCTCCTAAACTAAAAAACTCAGTTGACCGTTCTCATTAAACCCGGTTTCGTTTTCGCCTATCACGGCCGAGTTCATTTCTTCCGGGTACATAGTGTCATTGTAACTGTCTCCGGAGTAGGATTCACCCTGATGCCGTCCGGGCGATTGGCCTTCCTGCCATAAATACTGACGGCTGCCTTCGGACCCGTCAAACATACCGCCGTTGTTCAGGGCCACATTGACTTCCGCCCGGTCCACCCGCAGCCCTTGAGCTTCCAGGTTTTGCCTGAGAGCAGGCAGATTATTCTCCAGCAAATGCCTGACCTGTTGATTTTCGGCAATAAAACGGGCGGTTACAACCCCTTCCTCCACCATGACCTTTATGGTCAGACGGCCTAAAAATTCCGGCTTCAGGTCTATCTTGAGCTCGGATAGTTTATGGTTGAACAAGAGCTCCGCCTTTTGCACCACCTGAGCCATTATTTCCCTGGCGCTGGGTAGATTCCTGCTGCTTTCCGTTCCCGGGGCGGCTGTCTTTAAGCCGTCGGCGCTATTGCGGGCAAGTTCACTGATAAATCCTTTGCCCTCATCACCGGCAACCTGAGCCTTGGCCTCTGCGGTCGTCGGGGGTTCAGAACTGAGCCGCCGGCCGTTAAAGCGCTGAGATTCAAAGTCTATCAGCTTTTTCACATCAGTGGCAGGAGCAGTTTTACTGCCGGCGCCAGGCTGTTTTTCCTCGGCTCCGGGATCCGGCGACGCCTGGGCTTTTCCCCTGGAGTCCGCCAATAGCTCCTTAACCCATTGTTTTATCTCGGGGGCTTCTTTTACCACTTTGTCTCTGGCCGCTGCGGCTGATACCTGCTTCGCTTTCCCCTCCGGCCTGCTGTGATCCTGAACCAGCTCATCCTGCCGGGCTGATTCAGCTTCATTCTCACTATTACTGATGGCCGGGGTTACAACTGTATTGTCTTCTGACAACACCGTGCCGCTGGGCCGGTCAGCAACTGTGATTGCCGGCCCGGCTTCTTCCGGAGCTGGCAGCGTGCTGATGGACGCTTCCCGGACAGCAGCAGGCGAAACGCCGTCATCGCCGGCCGTTGGCTGGGCTGCCTGATTTTCCGTCCCCGTTTCAGCATCAGCGCTGGGTAAGGATGCATTCCTCTCCGGAGCGGGAATGGCAGCAGGTGCAACTGTCAAAGCTGGATGGACTGATTCAGGGTTGGCTCCTTTTTCAGCCGCCGATGCTTCGGATGCAGCCGCCGCACTCGGATCCGGGTTCTCACTCAGCACCTGGTTCGCAGCGACGGTCCCGGGATTAAGGGGAACTTGTCCCTCCTCCGCTTCCGCTAAGGTTGCGGCAGGGAAAAGCGGTATGAACATTGCGGCAACAGCTGTTGCCTCGGGTTCTTCCGCTATCCCCGGTACAACTTCCTGAGCGGCGGTATTATTGCCTTCTGCGCCGGTTTCCTGCAGGTCGGGAGCAACAGATTTCCCGGAGTCAGGTCCAGGGTTTTTAATATCCCCGGCAGTAATAGCTTCCGCCTTACTATCAGCTTTGACCTGGTTTGAATCCGGCTGCCCTGTGCTGCGGCCGGAATTCCCCGCCGCTATCTCCTGGCCGGGTGAGTGGGATGAGGACTTTGAGCTCATCCGCTTAAGCTGTTGGCGGAAACTGCCGCTGCTGTTTTCCGGTAAACGCCTGGCCGCCGGACTCTCCTTTTTCTGGGCCAGGGGCGCCATCAATGCCGGCATATTTATATTTGTCATCGGTTCACCTCCTTTCGTTTCTTAAGTATTTATAAGATGAAGGTTACGAATCGGTAACCAGCATCTTCTTGGTGAGAGCAGTGGCTTTATTCCGGTCCATTTTCTGCAGCATTTCCGCCACCATATCATCGGGCATTTCATTAAAAATGCCGATGATATCTTCATCTTGTAAGCGGGACAGGATATCGGCCGCATCCTTGCTTTTCATTTCCGCAAAATAGGTTGCCATATCCTTATAAGCTGCTTTTTTATCGCTCTGGCTGGTCTTAAGGTTCAGTATCTCTTCATTCAGCCGTGCTACTTCCGTTTTTTGCTGCTCAATGTCATCTTCGCTGGTTTTATGTTCTTTTTCCAAATTTTTGAGGTGGTCCTGAAGTTTCTTCATCTCCTCTTGTTTTTCCGTAATGGTGTCCTTAAGGCTGGCGTTTTCCCTTTTCGCCTGCTGCAGTTCAATAACCTCTGGCGATAGCTTTTTCTCTTCCTGCTCTTCCGGCAGCAGCAGATCACTGACTACAGGTATGTAGGATACAAAGCTGGGAGTCGGAATTATCTTGAAGTACAACAGTGCGAAACCGGCTCCCGCCAACCCAATGATAATCAGCAATATGATAAAGAATATCTTCAATACCTTTTTCATCCCAAAATACCCCTATACATCAGCCATTAAGGCTTTTTCTATGATGAGCCGCCCCCGCCACCTCATCAATATGTTTTTGTTCTTCCAGCAAGAGCTCATGCCAATAGCGGCACCAGGCCTTATCCTTCAGCTTTTCCAGAGTGCGGGTCTCGCGCATCCTTTCCATCAGCACCAGCCTGGCCTCTTCCACCTTTTGCTCGGCGGCGGCCAGATTGTCTTCAGTAGTTTTAATCTCCTGCTTCAGCACCGGCAGGTATTGCCGGTTGATCACGATTCTGGGGAATTGACCCCGGCGGCCGTTAAGTTCCCGTATTAATTCCTCCACCGACTGGAAACGGTTTTGCAGCCCCTTCAGCTCCTGCAGGACCTGATTCCGATTTAAAATCCGTCTCTGCATCTCTTCGCGCACTACCTGCTCCTGTCGCTGACAGATATCCAGTTTGGTCTGCAGTCTGAAATGGAAAGCCTTCATTTAATCTCCTTATCGTCAATATCATTACCGAATTTTTAATTTATGCTGTTATGCAATGCTGCCAGGGTATCCGCAAAGCTTGCCTCTTCATAGATGCCCTGACGCAGAAAACTATGGCAGCGGTCTATAAGAGCTATGGACTCGTCTATGCGGGGATTGGACCCTTCTTTATAGGCTCCGATATCAATCAGGTCCCGGGCCTCCTCATAGGTGGCCAGAACGCTGCGGAAACGATTGGCATCAGCCATGTGTTCCGGTGAGGCCACGTCAATCATCACCCGGCTTATACTCTGCCCTACATCAACCGCCGGATAGATATTAAGAGCAGCCAAATTCCGGTTCAGGGCAATATGTCCATCCACTATCCCCCGCACGGCATCGGTTACCGGTTCGTTAAGGTCGTCGCCTTCTACCAGAACCGAGTACAGACCGGTTATACTGCCTTTTTCCGAGGTACCCGCCCGCTCCAGCAATTTGGGCAGCAGGGCAAATACAGAAGGGGTATAGCCCCGGGTGGCCGGCGGTTCGCCTGTGGCCAGGCCCACTTCCCGCTGAGCCAGAGCAAATCTGGTCAGAGAATCCATCAAAAGCAGGACATCCATACCCTGATCACGGAAGTATTCGGCTATACTGGTAGCTACAAAAGCTCCTTTCAACCTTACCAATGCCGGTTGGTCAGAAGTTGCTACCACCACTACCGAACGGGCCAATCCCTCCGGGCCCAGATCTTTTTCCAGAAACTCGCGCACTTCCCGTCCGCGTTCTCCTATGAGAGCAATAACATTGATATCCGCTTCCGTATTACGGGCAATCATGCCTATCAGGGTGCTTTTTCCCACCCCGCTCCCCGCCAGGATTCCCATACGCTGCCCCTTGCCTACGGTAATCAGGCCGTCAATTACTTTGATCCCCACCGGCAGCTCGCCGGTAATACGCTGGCGCTTAAGCGGATTGGGCGGGGTATTGGCTACCGGATAAGTCAGTTCTGATTTTATGCGCCCCTTATCGTCAATAATTTCCCCCAGCCCGTTTAAAACCCGGCCTTTTAACTCCATTCCCACCTGTACCCTGAGGGTGGTACCGGTAGCCAGCAATTCGCTGCCTGGACCTACTCCTTCCAGATTGCCCAGGGGCATGAGCAAAATTTTTCGGTCTTTGAATCCTACCACTTCAACCGGTATCAATTGCCCTCCGGCATAATTAGTCCTGACATAACAAAGCTCCCCCAGCCTGACCCGGGGACCGGTTGCTTCCAGGGTAAGCCCGATCGCCTGCGATATTCTGCCTTTGAGCTGGCAGGTTGAGGCCTTTTCCAGTACATCCATATATTTTTCCAACTGCAAACCGGAGTTTTCAATATTCATCTGCAGTCACTTCCTGAACCGCATTCAGTACACTGGCGGTTCTGATCTCCAGTTGGGCGTCTACCGAGCCGGCATCACTTTCCAGTAAGCATCCCCCCGCACTGATGCGGTCATCACTTTTGAGCTCTAGTTTCATGGCATTGGTTCCAATATCGGTCAAGCCGCCTTTATTCATCTCTTCCAGAACGCTTTCCATATCACGGGGATTTACATAAACGGTAACGTTTTCCGGTCTGTCCAAATAGTCAATGGCCTCCTGCACCACATTAACAATCAGGTCGGGGTTGGTTTGCAATTCCCCCGCTATTATTTTTTTAGCGATAGCTATGACCAGACGGACCATATCGGTTTCACTGGAACGGAATAATCTTATCTTGGTCTGCCGGGCTTCTTCCAGTATTTCCTTACTCTGCTGTATAGCCAGCTGACGGTCGGCTTCAATTTCTTCATGAGCCTTTCTGAGTCCCTCTTCATATGCCTCTTGCAGCGTTCGCTGCCTGATCTGGACTGCCTCCTCAGCCGCCTGGGCTTTAATAGCTTCAGCCTCTTCCTGGGCGTTGCTGATAATACCACGGGATTCGTCCCGGGCTTTCTGCAGCAGCTCCATAACCATCTGTTCGGTTTCAGCCAGAATACTTGAGCTTTCCTTTTTTACCCGCTCCAGTTCCTGCTGCTCCATATCCAACCGGCTCATACCATTGTCATCGGTTACCAATGCGGTTTCGTTCCCCCCATAGGCTTCTATTGCGGTCAACTCAAACAAGTCGATAACTATGGGAGGAGAAATTGACATTTCGGTATTTTTTATTACTCTAGACAATTACCTCATCTCCTCCTCCGCGAGCAACCACGATTTCACCGGTTTCCTCCAACCGCCTGATAATATTGACGATGCGCTGCTGCGCTTCCTCAACGTCACGCAACCTGACCGGCCCCATGAATTCTATATCTTCCTTCAGCATATCGGAAGCCCGGCTGGACATATTGCCGAATATTTTCTGGGCCACTTCGTTGCTGGAACCCTTGAGCGCCAGAGCCAGATCCTGGGACTCCACTTCTCTCAAGACCCGCTGTACCGAACGGTCGTCTATCATCACGATATCTTCGAATACAAACATCAGTTTCTTGATTTCCTCGGCCAACTCCGGATCCTGAACCTCCAGAGCCTCCATAATGGTCTTCTCGGTTCCTCTATCCACCCGGTTGATAATCTCTACCACCGACTTGATACCGCCGGCAACACTGAGCTCCTGGGGTACGATAGAAGATAATTTGCGTTCCAGAACCTTTTCCACTTCTTTAATCACTTCCGGCGAAGTAGTATCCATTATAGCTATGCGCTTGGCCACCTCGGCCTGACGGTCCGGCGGCAAAGCGGAAAGTATCATGGAAGACTTCTCCGGGTCCAGATAAGCCAGTATCAGGGCAATGGTTTGGGGATGTTCGGCTTGAATAAAGTTCAATAACTGAGCCGGTTCCGTCTTACGCATAAAATCAAAGGGGCGTACCTGCAGGGAAGCGGAAATCCGGCCGATGATCTCCACCGTTTTTTCTTCTCCATAAGCCCTTTCCAAAACTTCTTTGGCATAGGAAATTCCTCCCTAACCAATAAATTGACTGGCCAGAGCCATTTCATAGAATTCCCGAAAAATTTCATCTATCTTATCATTGGAAACCTGGCGTACATTGGCTATCTCCAGGGTAATCTGCTCTATCTCTTCTTCATTCAGGTGTTTAAATACCTGGGCCGATTTCTCCGGCCCCAGGAAAATAAAGAAGTTAGCCGCTTTTTGCTTCCCGTTTAAGATTTTCTTGGCGGTTGCCACCTTTGTCACCTCACATCTTCAAGTAACCATACTTTGATTACCTGTGCAGCATTTTCCGGATTCTCATCTATAATTTTATCGACTTCCGCTCTTATTCTCTGTCTTTCCTTTTCTTCCGGGGTCAGGTTCTGGTCGATAATATCGGCCATATTAATATTTTCTTCCACCAGAGTTTCAAAACCGTCCGCTGCTTCCGGTTCCAGCTCAGCCGTTTTCTGTCCTCTGCGTTTTAGCAGCAGCCAGATCAGCAGCACCAGCATGGTGGCCAGTAAAGCCATGATCCATGGAGCATAGGGAGAAGCGGCAAACCTCTGCAAAGCTCCCTGGGGCCCCGCCGAAGGTTCCGGCTCGGTATAGAAATCTATGAATGCTACCGAGATGTTATCCTGCAAGCGGACATTTTCATTCTCGCGATTTTCCCTCAAGCCACAGGCGGTAGCAACTATGTTCCTCACTTTTTCGATTTTCTCCTCTTCATCCTCACCGATATTGGCATTCTCGGTACCGGCGCGATTGACAAAAACCGATACGGTCAGATAGTCGTATTGGACATCCCCCAGGGAAAAGCGAGTCGTGGTCTGAGTTTTATTAATATCATAATTGACGGTTTTGTCGCTTTTATCCCAGGTCGAGGTTCCCGCTTCGGTATTTACCTCTTCATACTGGGGTATATTATTATCAGTACCCGGGATCCCGGGTTGAGCGGTTTTGGTCTCCGTCCCCGAATCCTTTATAATGTGTTCGCTGACCACAAAGGGCCCCTCCGGATCATGGGTATAATGCTCATCCACCTGTTCTTTATTGTCAAAATTCAACTCGGCGTTAACCCTGACCACGGCATTATCCTTGCCCAGTACTTTATCCAGCATGGTCTGGATAGCCTCTTCTTTTTCTTTTTCAAAATCCCTTTTCATGGCCATTTGCATTTTGACTACCTCACCCACATTGGTTACATCAACCGGGAGGTCGTCAGATACCAGATTGCCGTTTTGATCAACAATAACCACATTTTCCGGTTTAAGGCCTTTTACACTGTTGGCCACCAGATTGGTTATAGCTTGAACTTCTTTCGGAGTCAGTTTTTTGTCATCCCGGGTATTTATCACCACCGAAGCCTTGGTTTCCTGCTCGTTATCTGAAAACAGGGTCTCTTCAGGCAAAGCCAGATTGACTTTGGCCGCCTTGACTTTCTCCAGGCTCTGTATGCTCTTGGCCAATTCGCCCTGGAGGGCAGCCTGATATTTCACCTTTTTATCCGTCTGAGTCTCGCCAAAGCTACTTTTCTCAAATAATTCAAAGCCGGATTCGCCCCGGGGGATATTCTCTGCCGCCAAACTAAGACGAGTAGAATCCTTAACCTCGGGAGGTACCATGATGGTGGCACCGTTGTCCTCCAGCTTGAACTTGATTTTCATTTTATTCAGTTTGTCTACCACCGCAGCGGCATCTTTCTCATCAAGTTCGGTGTAAAGCACTTGATAAGGCTCCTGCTTTCCGACATTAGCAGCCATGACTGCAATTGCCGCCAGGATGAGCAACACGACTCCGGCCCCTAATACCTTCTGGTTCAAGCTCAGGTTGGTCCAGGTGTTTTTAAGCCTCTCTCCCTGTTGCTTGACATTATCAACAAAACTTCCCATCATCTAACTCCTCAGCCTCAAGTTACATTTGCATGCGCATTATTTCCTGATAAGCTTCTATTACTTTGTTCCGCACCTCAATGGTAAGCTGTAAAGCAAGATTGGCCTTTTCGTATGCAATCATGGTGTTATGCAGATACTCTTCTTCGCCTAAAGCCAGCTTTTGAGCGCTTTCGGCTGCTTCTTTCTGCAGGTTGTCCACTTCCTGAAGGGCATCGTTAAGGTAAGAAATAAAGTTGGTTTCATTATCGCGGGCTCTTTCCGAGCCGGAAGTCAGATTTTGGTTAAAGTCAGGTCTGATCCCGGTGATAGTGCTGTTTTCTCCGATCGCTACTGTCACTTGCCTTCCCTACCTTCCAATATTCAGGGCTCTCAGAGCCATGCTCTTGCTCGCTTCGATCACTTTGGCATTGGCTTCGTAGGCCCGGGTCGCAGAAATCATATTTATCATCTCTTCAACTATATTGACATTGGGGTAATTCACATACCCCTGTTCATCGGCGTCAGGATGGGAAGGGTCATAAACCCTTCTTAAAGGCTCCTCGTTTTCACTTATCTGCCTTATTTCCTTTACCCTTACCCCGGAACCCATGGCCTCAATTTGTTTATCCAGCATATTGTCGAAACTCCTGCCTGCAGTTCCGAGAGTACGGGCCTCAAAAACTACCACCTGCCTGCGATAAGGTCCGGTTCCATTTTGAACCCGGGTGGTTTCTACATTGGCCATGTTATTGGCTATAGTGTCCATACGCAAGCGTTGGGCGGTGAGCCCGGAGGCGCTGATATCAATAGCATCCAGAAATCGCATGGTCTACCCCCTTCCGGTAATCGCCATTCTTAACAGACTGATCTCGTTGCTCATGCTCTGACCTAAAGCATCATAAAAAATTTTGTTTTTAGCCATTTTGGCTGTTTCCACATCAACATCGACATTGTTTTCATCATTTCGGTAGCTTAGGTCATTCAGAGTCCGTATTTCGGGTTCTAACTGATTATAAGGCAATGATTCCACAATTTGCATATGCCTTGAATCATTTACCTTTAGTTTATCATGAATTTTGTTTTTTTCTAGGACTTTTTTAATATTTTCCTCGAAAATTACTTCCCGGCGTTTAAATCGCGGAGTATTGGCGTTTGCTATATTGTCAGCGATAACCCTGTTTCTAAGACTTGCCACATCCAAGCCCTTATTTAGCAGAAACTGGGTCGTGGAATCAAAAATTCTTTCTAACAAAATAATCACCCCTAGCAAGATTTTCCTTAATATTTTTTTAATTCTTTCTACTTAAACTAACAATATCCCTTCAATCTAAACAAATTTTACAATAGTTCTCGGTGTTTTAACATAAAAAACAACCGGTCTTTACCGGTTGTTGATAACCCATTAAATGGAAATAAAACTACCGTTGGAGACAGAGCCTCTAAAATCTAAAATTCAGTCGACTAATGTAATATTTAATAGCAAAATATACTGCCTCGTATGTGTGTGATTGCTCTATCCTGTTTGCCATTTCAGTTATTTTCTGAGTTCCTCGAACAGATAGTCGTTCAAGACTTTTATGTAGGTGCCTTTCATCCCCAGCGACCTGGTTTCAATCACTCCGGCACTGGCGAATTTTCTGAGGGCGCTTACGATCACCGACCTGGTTATCCCTGCCTTATCAGCTATGCGGCTGGCTACTAACAGCCCTTCCTGGCCGTCTAATTCAGCCAGGATATGCTCTATGGCTTCTCTTTCGGAATAGGAGAGGGTCGCCAGGGCTATCTGCACTGAAGCTTTTTTGCGCGCCTCTTCTTCTATCCTTTCCGACCTCATCCGCATTATTTCATTGGCTACTACTACAGCTCCGTATTCAGCCAGCACAATATCTTCATCCTGAAATTGCTGGTTCCGTCTCACCAAAATAAGGGTTCCGATACGCCTGGCTCCGCCAAATACGGGGGTAATGGACCAGATGCGGCGGGAACAGTCGCAGTCATCGCTGTTCATATTAAATACACACCTGCGTCCTTCTTCCAGGATAATATTGGTTTTGGTGGTCTGGATGCTTATTAATTCCTGATTGAAGCTTTCGGGGAAACGCTCGGCATGACTCAT
>ENA-UOOE01000172-UOOE01000172.1-fermentation-metagenome-genome-assembly--contig:-NODE-172-length-67827-cov-24.184811_pt1 | contig 67827 bp, 63 predicted proteins | sample MGYA00245776_ERZ724021 | MGnify/ENA primary metagenome ERZ724021 (study PRJEB28704, sample SAMN03018321) | fermentation metagenome | biome: anthropogenic terrestrial biome; feature: soil; material... | reverse complement strand
TTGTGTAGTAAAACCACCGGCGATGCCGGTGAGACCAGAAGAGCTTTAGCGGTCGGAAGTGAAAGTGTGAGCTTATCTCAGACTCCGTAGAATTTCGGAAGCGTAGAAATGCTCCAGATATAGCCGAATAGCTAAAAGTTAGGCGGTTTTGGCGATTAATGTGCTGGATGAAGGCTCCAATCCTTTTTCAATGGCGGATATGCGCAGGGGAATTTGCCGATAGTCTTTGACGCGGCGAAAACTCTTTTCCGCTTCAAAAAATCCGGCAGCTGCATAGCGAAGGATCTGCTGGCCGCCATGACGTTCAAATTTATTTTGACGATGTTTCGGCTGAAACAAGTGGAGCGGGTGACTGTGCCTTTTTCGTGCGCGGGCTGTCGAAAGCCGGATTGAATGCGTAAAAGTTTTTATCATCGAGCTGGTCTGTTATTATGCGCAGGCCTTCACCGAACCGCTGGTAGTGGACAACTTCGCGCTCACGCAGAAATTTTATTGCATCGCGAACGTCGGGGTCGTCGGTAACGCGCAGAATATTGTCATAAGTCGTGCGGGCTTTCTGCTCGGCGGCAAGGTCTTCGTGAACATCAGTAATTGGGTCGCCTGTAACCTGCAGTGCAGCTGCCGTAAATGGCAAGCCGTTGGCATTACATGGATATATACCGGTCGTATGATTCACGTAATATGGGCTAAAGCCGCTGCCTTTTATCTGCTCTGGTGTGAGGTTTCGGGTAAGCTGGTGTACGATGGTTGCCACCATCTCCAGGTGGGCAAGTTCTTCTGTACCAACATCAGTCAGTATGGCTTTAAGCTCAGGGTACGGCATACTGTAACGCTGGCTAAGATAGCGGAGCGAGGCTCCGATTTCTCCATCTGGGCCACTGTATCCCGATTTGTTATAGTCACAGGTAGTAAAAAATTTCTATTTGATTTTTCTGCCGGTCGAATATGATTTTGTCGACAAACGACCTTAAAATCATATTTTTGTGTTCTGTGCTTACAGCGGGGCTGCAGAGCTGTTCAAATATATCGATATGCCGGCATAGCGGCATGTCTGCACTATTATTTATCTGCATTGGACTTTTACAATTTTTGCAGCTGTTCAAACCTTCAATACGCACAAGGGTTTCCTGCGTTGAGGCTTTATACTCTTCAAGGGTATAAGCACCGTCTTCATACGCTGCTTTTATCCTGGCAAGCTTTTGCTTTTCGCGTGCTATCTGTTTTTCAACTATTTCGATGGCACAGTCTGCCTTGGAAATCCTTTTTATATTTAAGATCATGTTGCTGCATTTCAAATTCATTTGAATTGCAGCCATTACCATTGCTTCAAGCAGGCAGGTCAGAATTCCGTGTGAAACACTGCATTTGCCATGTGCATACCCAATGCACTGCATGGAATTTTCAGCACTTCGGGATAAGGTACTACCGCAGCTGCTGCATTTTACAAGCCCTTGCAGCATGGTTGCAGCAGGCTTCTTGCGGCCGCAGTCATGCCCGTACATCAGTTTGTTTTTGGACATCATGTTTTGTGCTTCATGCCATGTAGCGTCATCTAAAATGTGTTCATGGCTGCTGTCTGTTATTATAATATCAGAATCGCTAAAATTGCGGTGGGTCTTATGCTTGGGGTTCCAGCGGATTTTTCCTATATAGACTGGATTGCGCAAAATGTACTCAACGGTTCTGTTTTCCCAGAGGCCGCCTCGCTTTGTGCGTATGCCCATGGCGTTTAACTTAGCGGCGATTGCACGGCAGCCCATGCCGCCTATGTAGTCGTCAAAAATCATTTTTACGAATGGAGCCTTGTCAGGGTCGGCTATGTACTGCTTGCTTTTTATAATATATCCAAAAGCTGGCGCAGTGACAGGCTCACCGCGGATGACTTTTTCATTCATGCCGCGGCGGACTTCCTCAGCAAGATTTATGCTGTAATATTCGTCCATAGCTTCTATCATGGCCTCGACTATAATGGACATTTTATCGTCGCCTATCGGCTCCGTAACGGATACGACTTCTATGCCGCACTGCTTTCTCAGCATGGATTTGTAAATTATACTGTCTTCACGGCTGCGGGCGAAACGTGAAAATTTCCAAACGACTATAATGTCAAATGGTCTCGGTTTAAGCTTTGCCATGCCAATCATGCGCATAAATTCAGGGCGCTTTTTCGCAGTTTTGCCGCTTATGCCCTCGTCTTCGCGAAAAATAAATTTTTCCGGTAGTATCATTCCGTTTTTGCTTACATATTCCTGAATTTTTTCGAGCTGGCTGCATGGACTGTACTCAAGCTGCTCATTTGTTGACACCCTTATGTACGCGGCTGCAGTTTTCATAGCGTATCACCTGCATTGAAGTAATTTATTATATGACATGTGATTATATGCGCTGTGTCTGCAGCCAAAAACAATTATAAGGGAAGAGATGCTTTTAAATGAATTCTTGCTTTCTGCGCCTGATTTATGGTAAATCCATCATAGGACAATCAACGGCCTTAATAAACATGATTTGAGGTGATCGCCAATGGCACCGAAAACACCATTCACATTTTCTGCCGTAAGTTACTTGATAAATAAATCTGGAGATGATAAAGTCCGCTGCCGTGAAAAAATCGTCTTTGAACAAACATCTTCACAAAACCGGACATACAAATTCAGGTCTGTTAAGCGCACCGCCTATATGACGGAAGCAGAACAGGCCCAATATGACAGAAAAATGATGGAACATGCAGGCGAGATACTGTCGAGCTATCTGTCTGCTGACGGAAATGGAAACACACATGAAAAACCATGACAGCACAATGATCCTTTCTTAACACATACATGCTGCTTGTGCCGAAAAATCAAGGTATAATCTCGTCTTTCTTAAAACACAGCCCGTCGAGCGACAGGCAGATGCCTTCTTTTGTGCTAATAGTATTAAAATCAAAAGATTCCACATGGAATCCTGACCGGTTAAGCAAACCTGTAAGGCGGTCTTTGTCTTTTGCCATATTTCCCAGGTAAATACATTCAATGCCCTGTTTGATTGAATCAAGGATATCATTGCGAAAACCCGTATATTCATTATGCAGCATACGGTATGCCCTGTAAGCTTTAACGGCTTCCTGCAGATATTCATTTGTTACATTGCGAAGGGTACCGCCATTTTTCTGCTCTGGAATTACAGAATCCTGGTCACGGTAAATGCAGTGCTCAACAAAATATTTTTTTTGAAACTCAGTGATAGAAACACTGCCTTTTTTGCCGCTTTTAATATAATAATAAATTACGCACGGCGTATTTCCGGACGACACGGTTTCGAGCACATCATAACCTGGGTCACCTTCGCCGAAGCCTACTATGTGACGTATGCTGCCGCTTGATGGGACTTTTATATGACCTATGTACTGGGACATTACCAAGCCCTCTTTCAATTTATATTAATTTCTCTTCATTTCCAGTATTATACCGTTGATTTTGCCACATGTAAAGCATCAGTAGTACTGGGCGTATTGATTTTGCTTGTATAATGCAGCCCGATGTTGTAAAATAAAAAATTGTGAACCGCATTGAAATAAATTCGGAGATGCTTTATGTCGAAAAAGATCAAGGAGAAACTTAAAAAGAACTGGCTCGTAATTACTACACTCGGAATTTCCACCGGTATATTAGTTTATTCTTTATTCTGCCAGAATGGTATTATGACATTAGGAAATATCATAGCGAAACTTAGGGTAGGTTGGGTTATCGCTACACTGGCAGCCGTAATTGCGAGCTGGCTTTTGGAAGGATTTGTACTCCATATCATAGTAAAACATATTTGGAAGGACTGGGATTACAGCAAATCTTATAATATAGGAATGGTTGGCGTCCTGTACAGCGCAATCACGCCATCCGCTACAGGCGGCCAGCCAATGCAAATAATCACAATGCACAACATGGGAATGGATACGGGTGTAGCGTGCTCAGCTATTGCGATAAAGACGCTTACCTATCAGATAGTGATGGTGCTCTATGCTGTGATAATGGTTATTGCAAAGCTTAAATATTTTCAGGCTAATGTAAACAACTTTGCGTGGCTGACTGTTGTAGGCATTTTTGGCAATGTCATTTTTATTGCTGTTGTTTTTATGTTTATGGTAAGCAAAAAAATAACAGACCGTATTCTCCGCTTTTTTCTGCACATTGCCAATAAAATGAAACTGTGCCGCAATCCTGATGAGCGGTATGAACAGATACACAGCCAGCTTGCACTGTTTCACAACGCGTCAAAAAGGATGGGCAAATCAGGTAAGCTTTATTTAATAGTTATGGCATTTACAACGCTTCAGATTACGTTGACAAGTCTTATCCCGTATTTCATTTATCGCAGTTTCGGCCTGCGCGGCGCCAAAATTTCCATTATGATTGCCGCGCAGGTCTTTGTAGCAATGATTTCTTCGTTTGTTCCCCTGCCAGGCTCTACAGGTGGCGCAGAGGGCTGCTTTTATATCTTTTTCGGGCCGTATTTTAAGTCGGGCATATGGCCGGCAATCATTGTGTGGCGCTTTGTAACTTACTATCTTAACATCCTTGTTGGGGCTGCCAGTGTATGGTGGAGCAACAAGTATATAAAGAACAAGAAAATGCGCGAAAAAGCAGTTTTCAGCGATGATGGCCAGCGGCATTAAATTATCAACAATTTAATTTCATATAAAAATAGGATGTATCCATTTGATGAATGCATCCTAAATGCTGTCTAAAGTGAAAATGCCGCCTTTATTTATTAATGGCAAAGTCAGATGAATCTCTTGCCTCTACCTGAAGATCCTCTAAGATTTCAGGAAGAGTTTCAGAAAAAACGAAACAGCGGCGAAGTTGATTACCAAGCGCAATGGTGTAAGAAAGCTTAGTGGAAACGAACTGATCCTTTGTTTCTCCGTTTTCGTTTTTGATACGGATACCATAACCGTCGCGGCGGTTACCGAATACAAAATATTTAAGACATACACCAGGAATTTCTGCTCTTCCTAAAAATTTGATCATTTGCCTTCACTCCTTCTCAATGTGAACTTTGTTCATATAAGGAATGGTATTATTTTATTTCACAAAAAAGAAAAAATCAAGAGAATTTAAATCATTTATATAATAAAATTAAAAATGCACAACATATTTGTGATAATCAATTTAAAATTGTTTATATGTTGTACACTTAATTCTGCTAACTAAAAAACATACAATTACGCTCTGTATAAAATGCCAATAAGCAGTGCACATAATACGCCAAGGATAGAACCGAACATAGTATCTGACGGATAATGCACAAAAAGAAAGACGCGTGAAAATGCAATGCCGCATGCGAGCGCTAATGCGAAAATGCCGAGAGGCCTGCTGACAAAAAAAATGATTGTCGCCGCAGCGAAAGATGAGGCAGAGTGGCCTGAAGGGCATGAATACCCGCCAGGCGTATGGATAAGAAGCTGCCGGCCGGGATAGGCAACAAATGGGCGCGGCCTGCCGATAATCGGCTTTAAGATTTGGCTTATGATATGTGCCAGCGCAACGGCAAAGAAAAGCATCATCGCATAGTGCCGTCTTGCCGGGTCAAGGGCAAAGCATAGTGCAAAGAAAAACCACACAACTCCCGCATTACCGAGGCGCGAGAGCAGTGTGAAAAAGAAATCTGTGAATCTATTGTGAAGATGATTCTGAACATAATTCAAAATCGTTACATCCATAAAAGGCCCCCCGTATGGTTTTATCTTTTATATTATACCATATTTTTTTATAGATGCGAATATACATATTAAAAATTGGGGGATGATTAATTTGCAGTGGCAGAGCTTTTCGAAAGAGGAATGTGCTAAAAAGCTTAGGACTGATATTGCCAAAGGCCTTTCGCAGCAACAGGCTGCAAGCCGCCTTAGAACGGCAGGGCCAAACGAGCTGGCAAAGCCAAAGAAGAAAAAACTGCTTGTCCGTTTTTTTGCCCAGTTCTGCGACTTTCTTGTCATTATGCTGCTGACTGCAGCGGGGATATCTTTTGCGGTTTTTTTCTACAGGCACAGCAGCGATTATATTGATTCGATAATTATCCTTGCAATCGTAATCATTAACGCCATTATTGGCGTTGTGCAGGAAAGCCGTGCTGAGAACGCCATAGAAGCATTGCAGAAACTTTCGAGTCCGCGTGCAAGGGTAGTGCGCGGGGGAAAGGAATATGCTGTTCCTGCCGAAAAGCTTGTCCCTGGCGACATCGTAATACTGAAAACGGGGAACCTTGTGCCTGCGGATATACGTCTTACCGAATCATCAAGTCTTCAGGTTGAAGAAAGCGCCCTGACAGGGGAAAGCATACCTTCAAGCAAAAAAGCAGAGACTGTTTTTCCGCCGGCAACGCCTTTCAGCGACTGCCGCAATATGCTTTTTTCAGCAAGCGCTATTACGGCAGGCCATGGTAAAGGGATAGTAGTTTCTACTGGCATGGATACAGAGGTAGGGAAGATTGCCAGGATGATTGCCAACCAGACACCTCCGCAGACACCGCTCCAGCATAAGCTGGCACAAACCGGAAAATACCTTGGCGTTGGAGCCCTTGCCATATGTTTCGTAATTTTTATAATGGGGCTTTTCCAGCACATAGACCCGCTCAATATGTTTTTGATTGCCATCAGCCTCGCTGTAGCGGCCATTCCAGAAGGACTTCCGGCAGTAGTGACAATTACCCTTGCCATAGGCGTAAGGCGCATGGCGGCTAAGCGTGCCATTGTCAGGCGGCTTCCTGCGGTGGAGACGCTTGGGAGTGCAAGCGTTATATGTTCTGACAAGACTGGGACGCTTACGCAGAACCGCATGACAGTAGTTGAGATGTGCAATGCTTCTGGGATAATGGCGCCGCATTCTTCTGAAGCACAGAAACTGCTGCGCCTTGCTTCGCTTTGCACAGACTGCGAGACTGAAAATGGAAAAGTCACAGGCGAACCGACGGAAACGGCGATAGTGCGTTCTGTGCCGGAAAAAGAATTTCAAATGCTGCGCCGCAAGTATCCGCGTGTTGCAGAGGTGCCGTTTTCGAGTGAGCGCAAGCGCATGACGACAATAAACCGCATACCTGGCGGCCGCTATATTGCCATTATGAAAGGCGCCCCTGATTTCCTTTTTCCGCTGTGCGTTTCAGGCTCTGCGCCGATGCAGAACGAAAAAATGGCAGCGCGGGCGCTTCGTGTGCTCGGCGTAGCTTTCAGAATACTCGATTCGCTTCCAGAACGTCCGGAAGACGCAGAAAACGGGATGACGTTCTGCGGCCTTATTGGCATGGCCGACCCGCCCCGCCCTGAAGCAGCCGAAGCTGTTGCTCTTTGCCGAAAGGCCGGCATACGCGCGGTGATGATAACCGGTGACCACGCCGCAACGGCTGCCGCTGTTGCAAAACAGCTTGGCATTGCTGAAAATTCAGGTGAAGTTATAACCGGAGCTGAGCTTGACCGCCTTTCCGACAAAGAGCTTGCGCGTAAAATTTATAACTACAGCGTCTATGCGCGTGTTTCGCCTGAACATAAAATGCGCATTGTGCGCGCTTACCAGTCGCACGGCGAAGTAGTTGCCATGACGGGGGACGGCGTTAACGATGCGCCTGCGCTGCGTGTTGCCGACATTGGCTGCGCGATGGGCATGTCCGGAACAGAAGTAGCTAAAGAAGCTTCAGATATGATATTGACAGACGATAATTTTGCAACAATCGTCGCTGCCGTGAAGGAAGGCAGAGGCATTTATGAAAATATACGAAAAACGGTGCATTTTCTGATTAGCTGCAATATTGGCGAGATACTGGCCGTGTTTGCCGGGTTTCTACTCCATCTGCCGCTGCCTTTTGAGGCTATCCAGCTGCTGTGGGTGAACCTTGTGACGGATTCCCTGCCGGCGCTTGCGCTTGGTGTGGAGCCCCTTAATGGGAAAATCATGGAGCGCAAGCCTGTGCGCAGAGGTAAAAGCATATTTGCGGGTGGCATGACTTACAATATCATTGTTGAGGGATGCCTGATAGGTGCGCTTTCTCTTCTGGCTTACAGCATTGGGCGTGTTTTTTTTGATGCTGACCCTGCTGTGCCGGTAATAGGGAGGACAATGGGTTTCGCCGTGCTCAGCATTTCGCAGGTTGTACATACATTCAACATGCGCTCTGAAGAATACTCTGTGTTTGACAAACGCCTTGAGACAAACACGAAGTTGATATCTGCATCGATAGTCTGCACACTGCTTCAGGCAGTCGTTATTGCTGTTGAGCCTCTCAGCAGCATATTTAAAACAGTTGTTTTAAATTTGCCGCAGTGGCTGTCAGTAATTTTACTTTCACTCGTGCCGCTCGCTGCGGGCGAAGCGGAAAAAGCATTGCTCCGTAGTGGCCGCAGGCGCCGTTCTGCTGCCAGCAACCATGTGCTGCAAAGATTTGACAGACCTATTGAAAAAGGATAAAATATCAGATATACAAATTCTAAAAGCGTGTAGCCTTTGAATGAAGCGGCTTGCTTTTTAATAATCCTGCTGCCGTATGCCGCTTTGTGTGGATGTTAGAAGGATATGATGCGTGAAAACCTGTTTGTGCATTATGCGGATTACTAATATGGAAGAAAACGCAAAAGAAGCGCCACGCAAATGCGAAGCGCTTCTCCCGTGATGTGGCTGACCTTATTTCTCTCTGCCCAGTAGCCAGTCAACAGAAACATTCAAAATGTCAGCGAGTGCCGCAAGCTCATAATCCGTTACATAACGGATTTGGCCCTCCAGTTTTGAAAGGCCTGAAGCGTTCATGTCAACGCCATTGACCTGAAGCTGAGCCAACAGCTCTTTCTGTTTCATGCCCTGATTTTTACGTGCCGTTTCAACACGGGAACCCACCATGTTACGGGTTCCTAAAGCTTGTTTACGCAGTCTCATTGCGTCCATCTCCTCACAACAAGAATTTCGAGTACCACTTCTCACAAAAGTGTCAGCAAAAGTTGTCGGATAACTTTGGAGGCAGCCAAGTTCCGGCTTTCTCTGCTGATATTTAGTAGTATAATATTTTTTTGGTAATATTACAACAAAATATTTTAACTTTTCACACAATTCGTAAATTTTTAAAAGAATGTTCACGTTTTTGAACGGTTTTTTGTTTGCACTTTTGCTCTGCTTTATTATCTTTTCTAATTATGGCAATTTTATTCTAAGAAATTTAAAGCCCTGTCCTCAGGCCAATTACAGCTCATTATGCACAATTAGAAATAAAATTGATGTTAATAATGACAATTTTAGCAATGGCCCTTTTCATAATATGACTGCACACAGATGATAAGCTACTGAAATTTTTTTCAATTCAGGGGGATGAATCTATTGGATAAAGTAAGCACAGCTAAAACAAATCTGACAATGCTGACAGATTTTTATGAAATCACAATGGCAAACGGATATCTGGAAAACGGCTTCCGCGATACAATCGCTTATTTTGACATGTTTTTCAGGGAACTGCCTGATCACGGCGGATTCGCAATAATGGCAGGAGTGCAGCAGATAATCGACTACCTTGAGCATCTTACGTTTACGAAAAACGACATAGAATATCTGCGCGGATGCGGGATTTTCAGCGAAGAGTTCATGGAGTACCTTTCAAACTTTAAATTCAGCTGTGACGTGTGGACAGTGCCGGAGGGAATGCCAATCTTTCCTGGCGAGCCGATTATTACGGTGCGCGGGCCGGTGATACAGGCACAGTTTATCGAAACCATGATACTGCTGACTGTGAATCATCAGAGCTTGATTGCGACTAAGGCGAACCGCATATGCCGCGCGGCTAAGGGAAGGCCGGTGATGGAGTTTGGCTCGCGCCGCGCGCAGGGGCCTGACGGTGCTATGCTCGGTGCAAGGGCAGCATATATCGGCGGATGCTGCGGCACGGCCTGCACTATATGCGGCAAGGAGTTTGGCATTCCTGCGCTTGGCACAATGGCACACAGCTGGGTTCAGCTGTTCGACACTGAGCTCGATGCGTTCCGCGCTTATGCGCGCGAGTATCCGCAAAACTGCACGCTGCTCGTTGATACCTACAATGTTTTGAAGTCCGGCCTTCCGAATGCAATAAAAGTATTCCAAGAGGAAATTCTGCCGCGTGGGTTTCGGCCTGCAGGGATACGCATAGACAGCGGCGATATAACTTACCTTTCGCGCAAGGCGAGAAAAATTCTGGATAATGCCGGTTTCCCGGACTGCAAAATCTGTGCTTCCAACTCCCTCGATGAATATATCATACGTGATATGCTTGTCCAGGGTGCATGTGTTGACAGCTTTGGTGTCGGCGAACGTATGATAACCTCATCAAGCTCCCCTGTGTTTGGCGGCGTGTATAAGCTTTCTGGCGTTGAGGATGAAGAAGGCCATATTACACCTAAGATAAAAATAAGCGAAAACGTTTCCAAGATAACGACGCCGGGTTTAAAAAAGATATACCGCCTTTATGACCGCAGCACGTGTAAGGCAATTGCAGATGTGATTACCCTGCATGATGAAAATATTGATGACAGTAAACCGTACGAAATTTTTGACCCGGACTTCGTCTGGAAAAAGAAACTTGTTACGAATTTCCGTGCCGTAAATATACGCAGGCAGATTTTTAAAAACGGAAAATGCGTTGCAGAGCAGCATACGCTGCCAGAGCTGCAGGCATTCTGCCGCGCTCAGGTGGATACGCTTTGGGATGAAGTGAAGCGCTTTGAAAATCCGCACCGCTATTATGTTGATCTTTCTAAAAAGCTGTGGACACTTAAAAACAACATGATTGCAAAGTATTCGGGTTGAGCACCTAATGCTAAAAACAGCGGCGGGGAAGGCATTTGCCTTCCCCGCCAACTTTGTTTGGTGCGACCAGGTCTGTAAGCCGAGTTCTGTCTTAGACAGCCATCTATCTTGGCCGGATGTTGCCATCGCGGCTCAGTGCCACCTTCTTGGGACGCGTCGGGCAGACGCTTTAAGTCCCTCTGCGGTGTTGCTCCGAATAGGGTTTGCACAGCCGCATAGTCTCCTATGCGCTGGTGGGCTCTTGCCCCGCCTTTCCATCCTTGCCGCAGTGTGCGGCGGTAATTTCCTGTTGCACTTTCCCTGGGGTCGCCCCCGGCGGCCGTTAGCCGCTATTCTGCCCTGTGGAGCTCGGACTTTCCTCGGGCACGCACTTTCGTGCTGTGTCCGCAGCCGTCCGGCCTGCTCGCAAAGTGATATTATACCGGAAACTTGCGCAAAAGTCAAGTAAATGGCTTCCAAATGCCAAAATAATCGAAAATCAGTGTGGTGATATTATCCGCACGGAAAATAGATCATTCATTTATAGATGGAATTTTCTGAACAGTCCATATTTGACGAAATCAATGCAGAAAGTGGATGCTATTCCGATTAAGAACAGAATGAGCACTTGATTCCAGGCAATTACAGGCACAAGGTTTCCACAGGTGACTATAAACATGAAACCTATAATGGTCAGGGCGCTGATCCATAACAGCTTTTTGCTTGGGCGTGAATCCCAGAAGTGGCCGCGCTCGCGGATGGTAAGAATCCGGAACTGCGTGTTAAAGACGAGGCTCAGCATGACCAGCGTGCAGAGCGCACCATATGCAAGGTGGAAATGTGAGATGCCAATATATGCAATGAGCAGGTCCTCAGCGGCAAAAAGTATGCCGAGCACCATTGATGAGGAAACTATACTCTTCATATTCCATGAATTCGGCGACTTTGTAGAAACGACATTATCAGTTGCGATTGACATAGTTACAAAGTCATTTGCAAAAACGAGAAGCGACATGCCCAGCAGGGAAATCAGCATATTGTGAATCCAGAAATATCCGATTGTAAAAAGGAAAACAACTTCCACAACTTTGGTGATTTTGTTTATTACCCATGTGAGCATGCGCTGGTATGTCTGTCGGCTGACTTTGATGGTGTCTATTATTTCACTGAGGCCGGGCTTTGTAAGCACGATGCTTGCAGAGGCCTTTGCGACATCTGTTGCTGTGTTTACTGCCGTGCCGAGCTCAGCCTGTTTAAGTGCAGGGGAGTCGTTCACACCGTCTCCGGTCATGCCTACCATGTGGCCCTCTTCCTGCATGAGGTGGACAATTTTGAATTTGTCTTCAGGATACACTTCTGCAAAACCGTCGCTGTTGTCAATCAGCTTTACCTGTTCATCATGGCTCAGGCCGTCAAGCTCATTCGCACTGTGGATACGTGTCCCAATGCCGACATTTCCGGCGATTTCCTTAGCTATAGCCGTGTTGTCGCCGGTAAGCATGACAGTCCGAATGCCGAGTTCCTGAATCTGCCGTATCATTGCCTTTGAGTCTGGGCGCGGCGGGTCAGAAAGCGCAAGCAGGCCGGCAAATTCATACTGGGCTTGTCCTTTTTCGTCAGTGCCATTGCTTACGGCAACTGCAATAGTACGGTATCCCTTTTCGGAAAAGCCATTGACAGCGCATTCGATTTCGGATACTGCTTTTTTGCCTGAATTGCCGCATAACTGCAGAATGATTTGTGGTGCGCCCTTTAAAACATGGCATATTTCACCATTTATGCGTGCGGTGGCTTCAGTCCTTTTGTTTGCAGGGTTAAACGGCAGGTACGAAAGCTGGAAGCAATTTTCAAAACTTGTCTGCTTCTGCTTTGCGTATGCAATCACAGCGGCGTCTATTGCGTCCATTTCTTCGGCTTTTGAAGCCAGAGCTGCCAAACGTATCACATACGGCTCTTTGAAGCGGCCAAATGACCTGCAGTCTGTAACGCAAAGCTGATTCTGTGTTATCGTTCCGGTTTTATCGAAACAGAATGTGTCTATGGAGGAAGCATCTTCTATTGAATCAAGCCTTGTGACAAGCACTCCTTTTTTCGAAAGGCCAAGTGCGCCAACAGCTTGTACTATTGTCATGACTGCCGGAAGGGCAACAGGTATCGCGCCCATTAGAAATACAATAATCAGCGACATGATAGATGCGATATCTTTGTGCAGGGCTATTGCATAGCACGTGACCACGGCAGAAGCTGCAAGGCCAAGATACATCATGTATTTTACTATATTGAACATAAGCTCCTGCTGCTTCGATTTTGGCTTGGCTATCTGAACGAGTGAAACAGTTTTGCCAAAGTATGTGTCGGCTGCCGTGTTTACAACAATGCATTTTGCTTCCCCGCGCTTGATGATGGAGCTTGAGTAGACTATCCCTTTTTGATGGATGTTTTTCGGAAGTGATTCGCCTGTAAGTGATGATTCGTCTACTGAGATTTCACCTTCAATTACAAAAGCGTCTGCAGGCACAAGGTCACCGAGCCTCAGGTTAAGTATGTCTCCGGGCACGATGTCCTTTGCATCTTTATGCTCCCATTTTCCGTCCCTTAAGACATTCGTTTCAATCTGAAGCTGCTTTTTTAGGAGCTCGACCGCTTTTTGTGAATTCTGTGATTGCACAAACCCAATCACAGCGTTGATTGTGAGCAGGGCAAAAATTATGATGCCTTCGGTATAATGTTTTACACAAAACGTAAGGACCATGGCAAACTCAAGCAGCCATGGCATTGGACCCCAGTATCGTTTTAAAAACTGCATAACCGGATTTTTTTTTGTTCACGGATTTCGTTAGGCCCAAACTGTTTAAGCCTTTCTGCTGCCTCCGTTTCTGAAAGGCCGCCGGTTCCGCTTTTCAGGAAAGATGCAACATCCTCCGTAGACATTGCCCTGTAATCGTTAGTTGCTTTCTTCTGTAGACCCATTCAAGAAATCCCCCATATCGGTTAATACAATATAAGCATGTCAATATTATTGTTATTTATTATAGCGCTGTTATTTTGATAAGTAAAATAACATGATTTTATCATTGCAAAAAGCAAAAGCCGTGCAGAAAACGCTTTCCGCACGGCAAAATATAAATTAAAAAAGCAAGAAGAAACAGAACAGATTAAATTACGCTGAAAAGCAAATCTCCATAGGTAGGATACGGCCAGTACTTAGAGCCGACAAGCGATTCAATTTCATCTGCCGGTTTCCTTGTCTTTTCCATCTGCTCAAAAACAGTGTTGTGGTAATACGAAGCTATCCGCAGCATGTCATCGTTTTGCGGGGCATTGGCGACATCGTTTTCAAGCACTTCCATATCGTTATAAAGTTCATCGGAGAAACCGGCAATTTTTTTAAGAAGCGATTCCTCAAATCCGACTGGAACGCCAATCTCTTTTTTGCCTGCGGCAGTTCCAGCGAGGTCTTTCTGGTAAGAAGCGGCTGCCGGAAGAATATCCTTCTTAATCATGTCAAGCATTGTAAGTGCTTCAATGTGTATTTGTTTGTAGTAATTTTCAAGCTCAATTTCGTAGCGCGCGTGGACTTCAGTGCTTGAAAGCACGCCGTGGCGTTCAAACATGGCAATATTTTCATCCTTTACGTAGTACGGCATTGCGTCTACAGTGCTTCTGAGGTTCAGCAGGCCGCGTTTGTCGGCTTCTTCAATCCATTCAGGAGAATAGTTGTTGCCGTTGAAGATTATGCGCTTATGGTCGTGGATAGTGTCCTTTATGATTTTGTTGAGCGTGCCTTTAAAGTCATCAGCCTTTTCAAGAATATCGGCAAACTGTTTCAGCTCATCGGCTACGCTTGTGTTAAGCATCATGTTAGGGCATGCAAGGGAAGCTGTAGAGCCTACGCTGCGGAATTCAAACTTGTTGCCGGTAAATGCAAACGGTGATGTGCGGTTGCGGTCAGTTGTGTCTTTTGGAAAGCGCGGCAGTATGTCGGAACCGATTTCCATAACGACTTTATCTTTTTCGCTGTAAGGCTTTCCAGTCTCTATGGATGTCAGGATATCTGTCAGCTCGTCGCCGAGAAACATGGAGATGATTGCAGGGGGTGCTTCGTTTGCGCCAAGGCGGTGGTCGTTGCCTGCGCTTGCCACGGAAATGCGCAGCAGGTCCTGATGTTCGTCGACAGCTTTTATAACGGAGGTGAGGAACAGCAGGAACTGGGCGTTCTTGCTCGGTGAGTCACCGGGCTCCAAAAGATTTTCGCCTGTGTCTGTTGACATGCTCCAGTTGTTGTGCTTACCGCTGCCGTTAATGCCGTCGAACGGCTTTTCATGCAGCAGGCATATAAGGTTGTGTTTTATCGCGACTTTTTTCATCATTTCCATAACGAGCTGGTTGTGGTCGGTTGCAATATTGCTTGTTGTGAATATGATTGCAAGTTCATGTTGAGAGGGAGCAACTTCATTATGTTCTGTTTTTGCGAGAATGCCGAGCTTCCAAAGCTCCTCATTAAGGTCATTCATAAACGCCGCGACACGAGGCTTAATGACACCGAAATAATGGTCTTCCATTTCCTGGCCTTTCGGCGGTTTTGCACCGAAAAGGGTGCGGCCTGTGTAGACGAGGTCTTTGCGTTTCTCATACATATCTTTGTCAACAAGGAAGTATTCCTGTTCCGGCCCTACAGTCGTGATGACACGCTTTGCCGTCGTATTGCCGAAAAGGCGCAAAATACGCATTGCCTGCCTGTTTATGGCATCCATTGAGCGGAGCAGTGGCGTCTTTTTGTCAAGCGCTTCACCGCCGTATGAGCAGAAAGCTGTTGGAATGCAGAGTGAATGGTCTTTGATGAAAGCATCGCTTGTAGGATCCCATGCTGTGTAGCCGCGCGCTTCAAAAGTTGCGCGCAGGCCGCCGGACGGGAAGCTTGAGGCGTCAGGCTCACCTTTTATCAGCTCTTTGCCGGAAAACTCCATCAGCACTTTTTCGCCGGATGTTGGCGTGATGAAACTGTCATGCTTTTCGGCGGTTATCCCAGTCATCGGCTGGAACCAGTGGGTGAAGTGGGTAGCGCCCTTTTCAAGTGCCCATTCTTTCATGGTGTTTGCCACAACGTCGGCGACATTCGGCTCAAGCGGTTTGCCGCATTCGCGCGTTTCTTTAAGGGCTTTATAGATCGTTTTCGGCAGGCGCTCTTTCATAACGGTGTCATTGAATACCAGACTGCCAAACATTTCAGGAACTTTGCTCATCTGAAATTCACTCCCTAATTTTCGATTCTGAATTGTTCGGGCTTTTGCAAGCCGAAACAAATAGCATAAAACAAAAAAGGTGCAGTAAGGCACAGATTTTTTGCCTTACAACACCTTTGCTGTAATTGCATTCATTATATGGCTGCCGCATGGGAATGTCAAGTGCAGAAACCGCAAAATGAAGTAAATTAAGCGTATTACTGCAACTTTAGCGGCAAAATGGGTTAAATTCTATATTCATTTCACAATATTGCAATATATAAAGCAAAATTATGCAAAAAGTATTGACTTTCTTTCTTAAAGATTCTATTATGAAAAAACAATAAAAAGTAAGCAAATTCATGAAAGACTTATATTCCAGTAATTCTGCAAGTTTTAGCGTTAGACTATTGCTGCAGGCAGTGCGGCTGGAAGTTTTACTGGGAAGAGGCAGTATTGCAGGGAGGCCTGTTGTTTTATGCAATATGAAGGACAAACACGGATTCCGTCCGGCTGTGCGATATCTGGAATTTTTTCGCGCAGCGGGAAAAAGTTCAGCGGCGATGATATCATCCGCTCCATAACACCGATGCATGACCGCTCAAACGGCCTCGGTGGAGGCTTTGCCGCTTATGGGATTTACCCTAAGCAAAAAGATCTTTATGCGTTCCATGTTTTTTATGACAGCGTGCGTGCAAAGGAAGAATGCGAGCATATTATTTCTTCATGTTTTGACCTGGACGCCGCGGAAAAAATTCCAACACACAAGATACCGGAAATTACAGATGAACCTATGATATGGCGCTATTTTGGCTTTCCGTATCCCGAGCAGCTCGAAAGCACCGGCCTTGATGAGCGTGAATTTGTTTCCAGGTTTGTAATGAAGGTGAACAGGGAAGTGCGCGGCGCCTATGTGTTCAGCAGTGGGAAAAACATGGGCGTGTTTAAGGCGGTTGGTTTCCCTGAAGATGTTGGGCGCTATTATTGCCTTGACGATTATGCCGGCTATTGCTGGACGGCGCACGGCCGCTACCCTACGAACACGCCGGGTTGGTGGGGCGGCGCCCACCCGTTTGCGCTGCTTGACTACTCGGTCGTGCATAACGGGGAAATCTCCTCATATGACGCGAACCGCCGCTTTATTGAGATGTACGGCTACAACTGCACACTGCTCACCGATACGGAAGTCATTACATATATAATAGATTTTCTGAACCGGAAGCAGCATCTGAGCCTGAAAGAAGTTGCCGATGTAGTTGCTGCCCCGTTCTGGAGTGAGATAGACGCCATGCCGGAGGAAAAGCGCAAGTATTACACTTATTTGAGGAACGTCTACTCAAGCCTTCTGATTACCGGTCCGTTTTCAATCCTTGTGGGTTACACAGGTGGCATGATGGCCCTTAACGACCGCTGCAAACTGCGCAGCATGGTCGTCGGTGAAAAAGGCGATAACGTTTATGTTGCAAGCGAAGAGTGCGCAATACGCACTGTGCAGCCGAGTCTTGACAGGCTTTGGTCACCGCGCGGCGGCGAACCGGTGATTGTTACTCTGAACAAAGGGGTTGAAGCATAATGGGCATCAACTATTTTATGCCGGAATTCAATGTTATCCGCGACCCGGACCGCTGCATTGCCTGCCGTGTGTGCGAGCGCCAGTGCTCAAACGAAGTGCATTCTTATGATCCGGATACGGGAAAAATGAAAAGCGACGATACGAAATGTGTCAACTGCCACCGCTGCGTCTGCCTTTGCCCGACGCACGCACTTAAAATAGTGAAAAATCCGGATATATACCGCACGAATTACCAGTGGGACAGTGACACTATAAATGAAATTTACCGACAGGCTGACACGGGCGCTATGCTCCTTTCTTCGATGGGCAACCCGAAAAAATACCCGATTTACTGGGATAAGATGCTTATAAATGCCTCTCAGGTTACAAACCCGTCGATAGACCCGTTGCGCGAGCCTATGGAAACGAGGACTTTCCTCGGCAAAAAGCCTGACCACCTTGAGCGCATGACTGACGGAAAAATACGCACGGACAATATGCCACCTCAGCTTAAGCTTGAAGTGCCTATAATGTTTTCGGCAATGAGCTATGGCGCCATCAGTTATAATGCGCATGAAAGCCTTGCCCGCGCAGCTCAGGAACTCGGAACATACTATAATACGGGCGAGGGCGGACTGCATGAAGACTTTTACAAATACGGCAAAAACACAATAGTCCAGGTGGCTTCAGGCCGTTTTGGCGTCCACAAGAAATATCTTGATGCGGGCGCAGCAATCGAAATCAAAATAGGGCAGGGTGCAAAACCTGGCATAGGAGGCCACCTGCCGGCGGCAAAAATTGTTGGCGACGTGTCGCGCACGCGCATGATACCTGAGGGCACGGATGCCATTTCCCCTGCACCGCACCACGATATTTACTCCATTGAGGACCTGCGCCAGCTCGTCTATTCGCTTAAGGAAGCGACAGACTACAAGAAGCCAATCATAGTGAAAATCGCGGCTGTGAATAATGTGGCGGCTATTGCGAGCGGCATTGCCCGCAGCGGTGCGGATATCATAGCAATTGACGGGTTCCGCGGCGGCACGGGTGCTGCTCCGACACGCATACGTGATAACGTAGGCATACCGATTGAACTTGCGCTTGCCGCTGTGGACCAGCGCCTTCGTGAAGAAAAAATACGCAACAATGTGTCCCTTGTTGTTGGCGGAAGCATCCGTTGCTCAGCTGATGTTGTAAAGGCTATTGCCCTCGGTGCGGATGCTGTATATATCGGCACGGCCGCTTTGGTTGCTCTTGGGTGCCATATGTGCCGCACATGCCAGAACGGCAAATGCAACTGGGGCATTGCAACCCAGAGGCCAGACCTCGTCAAGCGCCTCAATCCTGATATTGGTGCGAAGCGGCTTGTGAACCTTGTTTCGGCGTGGCAGCATGAGATTATGGAAATGATGGGCGGCATGGGAATCAATTCTATTGAAGCGCTGCGCGGGAACCGCCTTATGCTGCGCGGTATAGGCCTCAACGAAAAAGAACTTGAGATTCTTGGAATAAAGCATGCGGGGGAGTAATTATGAAACGTGTTTATGTAAATGAGAAATGGTGCCTCGGATGCCACCTGTGCGAGTACAACTGCGCTTTTGCAAATTCGGGTAAAAAAGATATGGTAAAGGCGCTTAAAGGCGTTAAGATACACCCGAGGATTCAGGTTGAAGGCGATAATAATATCAGCTTTGCCGTTTCATGTCGCCACTGTGAAGACCCAATCTGCGTAAAAAGCTGCATTTCAGGCGCCTTGAGCGTACGCGACGGCATCATACACTGCGACCAGGATAAATGTGTTGGCTGTTTCACTTGCATGCTTGTATGCCCTTATGGGGCCGTAGTCCCTTCACCTGATGGAAAAGTTATTCAGAAATGCGAACTCTGCACAAACAACAGCTTTGGCGAGCCGGCATGTGTAAAGGGATGCCCCAACGGCGCTATTGTATTTGAGGAGAGGTGAGTTTGTTTGAAATATGTTATTATTGGCAACTCGGCCGCAGCCGTAGGATGCATTGAGGGTATACGCTCTATTGATGCGTCAGGCCCAATCACTGTGATTTCAGATGAACCGTACCATGTATACTCACGCCCGCTGATTTCATATCTGCTGTACGGCATGACGGATGAGGAGCGCATGAAATACCGCCCTGACGATTTCTACGATAAAAACAGAGTAAAGACTTTGCTTGGCGTAAAAGCGGAAAAAATAGATACTGCAAAAAAAGAAGTCATTTTGCAGGGCGGTTCATGTGAAAAATATGACAAGCTGCTTATTGCGACAGGCTCAAGGCCATTTATCCCTCCTATGGCAGGGCTCGATACGGTGAAGAGAAAATTTACTTTCATGAAACTCGACGATGCCAAAGCGCTCAGGAAAGCGCTTACGCCTGAAACACGCGTCCTGATTATAGGTGCGGGTCTCATTGGTCTCAAATGTGCCGAAGGCATCCGCCATCTTGTAAAATCGATCGAAGTTGTTGACCTTGCGGATCGCATTTTGCCAAGCATCCTTGATGAGGAAGGCTCTGCCATTGTGCAGAAGCATATTGAGCAGAACGGAATTTCTTTTACACTGAATGACAGTGTGGCGCAGTTTAACGGGAATACGGCCATTTTAAACAGCGGCAGGCGGATTTTATTTGACGTGCTTGTTGTTGCTGTTGGCGTACGCCCAAATACGCAGATAGCCAAAGGCGCAGGCTGCAGCGTTGGGCGGGGAATTTCAATAAATGAGCGTTCCGAAACGACCCTGCCTGACATTTTTGCTGCCGGTGACTGCTGTGAATGCCATGATATTACAACAGGGAAAAACCGCATCCTCGCAATCTTGCCAAATGCATATTTGCAGGGAGAGACTGCCGGCATAAATATGGCAGGCGGCAAAAAAGAATTTTCAAATGCCATACCGATGAACGCCATCGGCTTTTTTGGGCTGCATATCATCACGGCAGGAAGTTATGATGGGGAAGTCTGGATTGAAAAAACGGAACATTCCTACAAAAAGCTTGTGTCGAAAGACAATCTGCTCAAAGGCTTCATACTCATAGGCAATGTTATACGTGCCGGCATTTATACGTCGCTTATCCGCGACCGCACACCGCTTGACACCGTCGATTACGAACTGATTAAGCAGAAACCGCAGCTGATGGCTTTTTCAAGGGAGCAGCGTGCGGTGAAATTGGGAGGTAAAAAGCCATGATGCAGATTGACGCGGAAGGGAAATATTTCCGTCAGCTTAATGATGAGATACGGGACTCCCAAAATACGGAAATCAAGATTGAAAACTGCCTTGGTCAGAGGTATATAGGCGCAGGAATGAGCGGAAAGAAGCTTTTTATAAACGGTGTCCCTGGCAATGACCTCGGCTGCTACTTAGACGGCGGGACTATCGAAGTAAACGGAAATGCCCAGGATCAGACAGGCGATACAATGAATGCCGGCTCTATTATAATAAACGGCTCGAGCGGAGACGCTACCGGATATGCTATGCGCGGCGGGAAAATCCTGATTCGTGGAAACGCGGGATACCGTGTAGGCATTCACATGAAAGCATATAAAGAGCAGCAGCCTCTGATTATCGTAGGCGGCGAAGCCGGCAGTTTCCTCGGTGAATATCAGGCAGGGGGCACTATAATAGTACTCGGCCTCAATAGTAAGCATACGCCTATGGGTAACCTCTGCTGTGCCGGCATGCACGGCGGCCGTATGTTCATACGCGGCAAGAAACTGCCTGATGACCTCCCTAAGCAGGTGAATACCGAGGTTGCATCTCAGAAGGACATGGACTCTATTGACAGTTACCTTACGGATTTTTGCGATACATTTAAAATTTCCAAAAAGGATGTGTTCGCGGAGCAGTTTTACCTAATCACTCCTAACACAAAGAATCCCTATAAGGAGCTATACACTTTTTACTGATAATCAGAATACCCTTTTTTATATGCCTTTCATCTTGCACACTCATTCCATTTGTAATATAATAGCATAGGAAGTAATATGGAAAACGATGTGTTGTGTTTTTCCCTTATGACTGGCATCTGAAAGGAAAGTGACAGGGATGATCAGGAGTTCTTCTTTTCTTTTTATCCTATGGTGTAACATTGCAATAATAATGTTATGGCATGGCGTTACATTTGTTGCCTGCTTAAAATTACCGGATTCGACTTTTGATGACTCCAGAAGCCGCTATGCTCCACGCCCGTGGGAGCATGAGGGCCGCTGGTACAGGGATAATCTGAAAATTCAGATTTGGAAGGACAAAATCCCGCAGTTTATTTCAAAACATGGCTTTTCAAAGAAGCATTTTACAGATAGCTCCAAAGAGTATCTTGACAGGTTTATCCTTGAAACTTGCCGTGGCGAGTGGATGCATTTTAAAAACTGCATCTGCGCCATAATTACACTTATTATTAATCCATTTATAATTGGAGCGTTGTTTTCGCTTTTTATCCTTATTGCAAATGTACCTTTTGCAATAGTGCAGCGCTATAACCGGTTCCGCCTTCAGTTTATCCGCAAAAGGCGTATGCAGACTGCAGGTATGGAGCGCGATACCGTTACTGCTTAAGACTTTTTCAGCACCTTAACAGCCAGCCGGTAATCCCGGCGGCTGTTTCCTTTTAGCAGAAAGACTTCGGCAGAAGGGAACGGGTATGAAGAAAAGCTTACAATTTGCTGTGGCATTCATTGCCATATGGTTCGCTGGCAGCATGATGAAAATATATGCTGACGCTGTTTCATCGCCTGCTTACTTTCAACTTGTGAGCAAAAGTGCAAGCGCCGAAGATATTGTGGAATTTAAAGTTGGATTTAAACATAGTGTTCAGGTTGCTGGGTTCCGGCTGCGCATTTCTTATGACACTTCCGCCATCAAGTTTATTGGAGCTGAAACTTCCGCACAGATTGAAAACGGTACAATGCAGACAAATTCCGGTGCTGACCCTGTATGTTCTGTTTATGTCTGCAATGTGGAAAAAGGCCGTGCACCATCTCTTTCAGGCAATGTGGCAACCTATATTTTTCAGGTGAAAGATGGCGCACCGGCAGGTGAAACGAATATCTGCGCTTACATAGATGAAACATGTGATTATGCCGGGAAGGACATGTGCCTTGACTACTATGAGACATTTCCTCTTCAGGTTAAGAAGGCGAAAGCCAGCACGGCACGCCTTATTGCTCTGGAACCTTTGGAAGGCAGTATGCAGCCGGCTTTTTCGCCCGACATACATTCTTACCGCCTTTCGGTGGAACCTTATATTCAGTCTGTAACATTCCGCGCAAATGCTGTGGACGGCGCGAAAGTGCAGGTTAGCAGAAAGAGCCTCTACGCTGCAGGCAACAGTACGCCTATACTTGTTACAGTTACTTCTGCTGACGGAACTAATAAGGCTTTCTATTCTGTAACTGTTGATCGAAAAGCAAAAAACCAGGCCTCAGATTCGTTTGAGTCTATGCAGAAAAAAATTAAAACCTTTTCGTCTGGAAAATCGAAAAACGCTGCGGCAAAAGAAACACGTGAAAAAGCAGGCGAACGTGCCCTTTCGGCTGCAAAGAACGGCAGATCGGTAAAAACAGTTTCAGGAGCGGATATGGCAGGGGATTGGCAGAATAGCGTAGATACTTCAATAAGTGAAGGAAATACTTTATACAAAGGAAAAATGCAGACGTCAAATACAAATGGACAGCCTGCAGCGCTGGATATCTCAGGCAATAGTATGCCACTATATCTTGTTGGTATGCTTGCTGCCGGATTTTGCATTGTGATCGGTATATTACTGTGCATATGGTTTTCTAAACGCAAAAAATGAATGGCTATCAATTTATTCACAAATTGATAGCCATTCATTTTTTATTTAGGTGTGTTATGTGCGTTTGATAAACTGCGTATGACACACAGGGCAGGTGATGGAAATTCTGCCCTTTCCTTTTGGAACTCTAAGCCTGCTTTTGCATTTTGGGCACTTAAAGTAGCGGCATACTGCACGGTCACGCGCCTTTATTGCCGCATAATCTTGCGCTGAATGGAACCGCGAAGAAAGACTGCGCAGCCAATGCCAAAATGGCGTCCACCAGCTCAAGAACCAGTCGTTTTCTTTCCAGCGGCGCTCGCTGTTACGTGAAAACATACGCCAAATACACCATATAAGCGCGGCCGTAGCCAGGAACAGGAGCAGCCCGCTTCTGAAAATGCTGGAAAGTATAAGAAGCGTGCAGTAAAGTATAAGCAGCGCTGCGGAAAACTGGTCGCCTCCATGCCGGCCTGCCATAAAACGGTTCAGCCATATGGTAAACCGTGTGAACCAATTCATAAAACGAACTCCTTTCAGATAGCAAAAGCTTAAAACTTATCAATTCACAAGCCAAGAGGCAAAATGGAAAAAATTTATGCTGCTTTATTTTATCCTATAATATTTCAGAAACAGTTTTGGGCAGTTCATCAAAAGAAGATATGGAGCAAGATGCTTCGGGAACTTTTTCAAATCCATAATCCGCGTGAATAAACGGAATGCCTGCAAATTTGGCTGCTGCCATATCGAGGTGGGTATCCCCAACATAAACCGCTTTTTGCAGTGGATTGCGTCCAAGCAAAAGGCGTATGCTGCTTCCTTTCTGTTTGCCTGTGTGGCCGAAGCATTCAGTGTCTGAAAACAGCGGCTCAAATTTATAATAATAAAGGAATGTTTCGATATAACCTTTATCGCAGTTGCTTACGATAAAAAGCTGATATGTACGGCTTAGCTTTTCTAAAACTTCGGGGACATGGGGGAAAAGGCGTGCACCGTGCTGCCTTAGATATTCCTGCTCCGCATTGCAGCACTCGGCGGCAATCTGCATGGCCTGCGCGTTTGATGTGGAGGGTGGTAAAAGCCTGCGGAAAATATCATCCATTGTTTTTCCCATGAGGCCCTTCATTTCTTCGTTTGAAATTTCAAGTTTGAAATGGCGCTTCAAAACACCGCTCCAAGCAACTGCGACCTCTTCTGAAGAATCCCAAAGCGTTCCGTCTAAATCAAATATTATTCCTTCGTGTCTGTTCTGCATTTTGTCTTCTCTTTTTCTGGAATTTTATTTATTTAATAGTTACAACAGTGCCGCGCGAAATATGGTCATATATCCATTTAGCATTTTCAATGGAAAGCCGTACGCATCCATGTGAAGCAGGAGTGCCAAGCTTTGCTGCTTCCTCCGGCTTTAATTTGTAATTTTGGTCGAACGGTATACTGTGGAAAAGATAATCGCCTTTAAACTGCGTCCAGTAATAACCGCCTTCGCTAACACTCTTGCTATAAAAAGACTTGCCCTTCGTTGATGTGCGGAAAGTTCCGACGGGCGTTTCACTGCCTTCGGTCCCTGTGGAGCATACAAACTGTTTTACAATCAATCCGTAAGAATCATAAACCGTAACCCTTTGCCGCCTGATTGAGACATATATTCTAAGTGGCAAATCAGCCCTTTCAAGTGATACCTGAGCAGGGGCTGTTGCCATATCGATTTTTGATGAGGCCGCTGAACTTTGCCGCGCTGCCAACGGGGCAGATTCATCTTTAGCAGCGCTTGAGGCGTTTTGGGCACTTGAGGTGCCGGACGAAACAAACTTAGGAGATACGGCCGCAAATATGTGATTGTTGCCAGGATTTTCGGCAAGCACTGAAACACCGGCAGCAATCAGCAGTATTGCTATGACAACGCCGATGTGCTTTTTCCGGCTGTTACATCTCCTTTTTATTGGATGCAGTATCCGGTAATAATAATTCATCCTCGATAAAACTTCCTTTACTTCAGTTGTCACAAAAGTTTTGAAATCAACTTTAATTTTATTATAAAGCAGTTAAAGCGCCATGCCAATACTTTTTAGCAGAATTAACGAATTATTTTCAATTGAAGTTAAAATCAAGAATGATATTTGAATAATTAATGTATTTAAATTGACTCGCGTTTCCGCTTAACCCTTTTAAAAACAGCAATGCCGATATAAACGAGGAGGAAACATGCCAATACTATGATTAGCGTTGTTGTTTGGCCGGCGCCGCCCATTTTTACCTCTGCCCACAGTGAATTTATCTGCATACTTGTGTCTTCTGGAAGATTCACATAAGTTTCCGACTTTTTTATGATACTGTCCGGAGGGTAGATGATCGGGTTGTCCTGTGTTTCTTTTGGCAGCAGCTTCTTCGCGGCTGTTTCAGGAGTCGAATATCCTACCTGTTCCATATTTGCTGCTGCCACGTCTGGCCTGCACAGAAAATTTATATAGGCCTCGGCCTCTTTTTTATGTTTAGTGTTTGCAGGAATGCACATGGCGTCCACAAAAAAATTTGTGCCTTCTTTTGTTGGGATGGCAAAGCCAATATCCGGGTTGTCATGCACAAGTGTTGCGGCGTCCCCTGCATAATATGGTGCGAGCCAGGCCTCTCCGCTCGACATTTTGTCAAAGATCTGATCCATCACATAAGCCTGCACGAGAGGCTTTTGCTTTTCAAGCAGCTTTGCGGCATCATTCCATTGGCTGAGGTTTGTTGAGTTGTACGAATAGCCGAGAATTTTCTGCGCGATTCCGAACGAGTCGCGCGGGTTGTCGAACATCAGTATTTTTCCAGCATATTTTTTATTCCAGAGAATTTTCCAGCTGTCCATTTTTTCTTTTACATACTTTTTATTGTAGAATATGCCTACAACACCCCATGTGTACGGAACCGAGTATTCGCCTTTGGGGTCATAAATCTCACTGCGGTAATTACGGTCAATATATTTATAGTTTGGGATGTTATTATAATTGAGCCTTGCAAGCATTTTTCCCTTTACCATTTTTGACACCATATAGTCTGATGGGAAGATTACGTCATAGCTTGCTCCGCCGCCGGCAATTTTTGAATACATAGTTTCGTTGTCTTCAAATGTTGTGTAGTTTACTTTAATGCCGGTTTCTTTTGTGAATTCCGCATTTACATCCATAGAGCCGTCTTTGCCTGAAGAGATGTATTCCCCCCAGTTATACACATTTATCGTGACACCCGCAGGCGCTTTTGCAGGTTTGGGCGCGGCGGCATAAGCTGGCATTCCACTGAAAAGGAACATGGCGGTGCAGCAGGCTGCAATCCATTTTTTCATCGGTGGTCTATACCTCCTTGCCAGATGCTCTGCTGTGGTGGATTTCCCTTGAAGTGCGGATATTTATGACAAACAGAAGAAACAAGATTATGCCAAAAAGCAATGTGGAAAGCGCATTGATTTCAGGGCTTACGCGCTTGCGCGTCATTGCATAGATGAATATTGGCAGCGTCTGCGTTGTGCCGCTTGTAAAATAGCTGACTACAAAGTCATCGATAGAAAGTGTAAATGCCATTATAAGGCCCGTAATCACGCCTGGCATGATTTCAGGCAGCACGACACGGAAAAAGCCCGCTACCGGTGTGCAGCCGAGGTCTTGTGCGGCTTCGTAAAGATTGGGGTCCATCTGCTGCAGTTTTGGCATGATTGAGAGAATAACGTATGGCAGGCAGAATGTGATGTGTGATAGAATGAGCGAACCCATACCAAGAGAAACATTCCCCATAAATTTTGAGATTGCAACAAAGAGAAGCATAAGCGAAACGCCCGTTACAATATCGGGATTTACCATAGGAAAATTTGTGATATTCATCACAGCGTGCCTCATCCACTTATTCATCCCGCTGATACCAATGGCAGCCGTTGTGCCTATGGCAGTGGAAACTATAGCGGCCACCACTGCGATAATAAGTGTGTTGCGCAGAGAAGTTAGCAGCATCTTGTCCTGAAACAGCTGCTGGTACCATTTAAGCGAACAGCCGGTCCATACGGAACGGCTCATTACCGAGGAACCGTTAAATGAAAAAGCTATAAGCACAGCAATAGGCGCATAAAGGAAAAGAAAAATCAAGACGGTGTATATTCGGGAAGCCACTTTCATACCATCAGGCCTCCTTCCGACGCGCCATTTTCATCAAATTCATTCATAATGCCCATGCAGATGAGAATAAGCACCATCAGTACGAGCGATATGGCGGAGCCGAGGTTCGGATTGTATGCACTGCCGAGAAACTGCATATCAATAAGGTCACCGATAAGCAGGTTGCTTCCGCCGCCGAGCATTTTTGAGATTATGAATGTGCTTACGGCGGGCACGAAAACCATTGTAACGCCTGAGATTATCCCAGGCATGCTCATAGGCAGTGTGACACGCAGAAAAACGGTTTTGCCGTCAGCGCCGAGGTCTTCGGCGGCCTCAATAACGCTGGGGTCTATTTTTGTAAGGACCGAGTAAATCGGAAGTATCATGTAAGGTATATAATTGTAAACCATACCGAGAACTACGGCACCCGGCGTGTTTATCATGTGCACAGAAGGAAGCCCGAGAAAATTAAGCGCGTGGTTTATAAGCCCGCTGTCTTCCAGCAATGTCATCCACGCATAGGTGCGCAGCAGAAAATTCATCCACATAGGTAGCATTACAAGCATAATGAGGACATTCTGTCTGCGTGCATGGGCGCGCGAGATAATATATGCGAGCGGATACCCGAGAATAAGACATATGAGCGTTGCAACAGCACCGAGCCATATTGAGCGGAGAAATACGTTTGAGTACTGGCCGACACTTTCAATGTTTCTCAGTGTGAAATTTCCGCTTCGGTCTGTAAATGCGAAAATGGCAACAAGGGCTGTTGGAACAATAATAAATATAGCCATCCAGACAAGATAGGGGAAAGCTGCTGATTTCGATTTCATGTAACAGATCCTTCCGCTTCAAGGCCGGTGCCGGTAACGCTCTCATCCATTTCGTCGCTGAAAGAGCTGTAGTCGCCAAAGGTGCCTGAATATTCTGATTTATGCATTACATGTATCCCGTCAGGCTGTATATCAAAGCCGATTTCAGTGCCCGATGTTGCGCGGTTGATGGTCTGTATCATCCACTTAAAGCCGTGCACGTCTACAATTATTTCATAGAATACGCCTTTGAATGTAACATTCTGGACAGTGCCGGAAAGATGGTTTTCATCAGGTGGGATTATGCAGATATCTTCAGGGCGGATAACGACGTCAACGGGCTCGTCGGTGCGGAATCCTTTATCTTCGCAGCGGAATTTACGCCCTGAAAACTCAACAAGATAATCTTCGCGCATTCTTCCGTCAAGTATGTTGCTCTCGCCTATAAAGTCAGCTACAAATGCATTCTTAGGCTCATTGTAGATATCAAGCGGCGTGCCTATCTGCTGGATGGCGCCTTTGTCCATAACTACTACTTCGTCAGACATTGAAAGCGCTTCTTCCTGGTCGTGTGTCACAAACAGAAAAGTGATTCCCGTCTGTTTCTGGATTTTTTTCAGCTCGTTCTGCATGTCTTTGCGCAGTTTCATGTCAAGCGCGCCGAGAGGCTCGTCAAGCAGAAGAACTTTAGGCCCATTAGCCAGGGCACGTGCGATGGCAACGCGCTGCTGCTGGCCGCCGGAAAGTTGGTTAACTCCGCGGTGCTCAAAGCCCTGGAGATTCACCATGCTGAGCATCTCACTGACTTTCGATTTAATTTCACGTTCGCTTTTGCCATGGACACGCATCCCGAAAGCGACATTGTCATAGACATTTAAATGCGGGAAAAGTGCATATTTCTGAAAAATGGTATTTACTTCGCGTTTATGGGGCGGGAGGTTTGTAATTTTCCTGCCTTTGAAAAAAACGTCGCCTGAGTCAGGCCGGGTAAATCCCCCGATTATTCGGAGAGTGGTTGTCTTTCCGCACCCTGATGGACCGAGGAGTGTAACAAATTCTCTATCGCCAATGTCGAGGCTGAAGTCCCTCAGCACAGGTTCTCCATCAAAAGAAACGGAGATATTTTTTAACGACACGATTGATTGCTTTTCCAATCTGTGCATCCCCTTTGCGGTGAAATAAAGCTGCGCGAGCTGTTTAACTGTACGCATTTTCGGCCGTACTTTATTTTCGGGCTGCCCTCCGCAAAGGATTTTTCGCAGTTTTTAACCTGCGGCAGCCATACTGCCGATGCAGAAAGCCATGCCATTTTATGGCATAACGGCCTTCCAAGATGCAAACGCAACATATCAAATAATAATCGGAAAAGCTCATATTGTCAATAATTTTTGATATATTATTGATTTTACCCATTGTAAGGCCATATTTTCTTTGTTTTTCTTGTGAATGCTTCTATTTTCATGCTACTTCAGCTGCTAAATTTTAAATGATATTCCTTATTTTGTAATACTAAAAAATAAGGCTGGCGGAAAACTTACTGAAGGGGTGAAAATATGATATACGGATTTCATGAAAATTATCCGGGCTACTGGCCGGTTGGGTTCTTTTTCTATAACGGCTATTACAACAGAGCCGAGCGCGAATTTCTGCATCTTCCGGAAGAAACTCAGCAGTGCCTGCTGAAGAAAAGCGCCGGTTCAGAGAAAAAATTGTCCCATGAGCTTGAAGAGCTGAAAATGAAGGAATAATTAGATGCGTGAATAAAAATTTCTTTTGCGCACACAATATTAACATGATGTTCATAATTCATTCTCACTTTTTTAAAAAAGTTCTGCGGGATGTTCATATTTTTGCTTTATGATGAAAACAGTCAATTAAATATGCTTATAAGTTTTTAATATACTTTCTCCTTCTTTAATAAACTTTAGTTCTCCCCAGAAAAGGCCGTCCGTTTTGGGCGGCCTTTTCCATTGCATATGGAAGCTCAGCCTTTAAATTTCACTTTAAGCTCTGCAGGCTTTCTATTGTAATAACGATAAAATCCTGAAATTATTTTTTTGCAATAGTTGCCAAATCGGATTTAGCTAAACTGTGCAGGACTGATAAAAATGACGAAATTTCCGCGTCCCCTTTACTTTAGCACACTAATATGATAGCATATTAATAGACAGCCGGATGAAGTCCGGCGGATTGGGGCAATGTATATGAAAAAAATGAAAAAGGCAGTTTGTGCCCTGCTTGCAGGGCTTTTGATTGTTTCTGCCTCAGGCTGCGGCCTTGTGCAAGGTGCTGCTTCAAAGGCAAATCCAAACTCATCGGCCTCAAAAGCTGCAGATGAGTCGTGGAAAAAAGTAAAGTCCGCAGATCAGTTTGTTTTAGGATTTGACAAAGCTTTTCCGCCTATGGGGTATATCGACACAAAAACAGGGAAAACAGTTGGCTTCGACATAGATATGGCTACAGAAGCATGCAAGCGCCTAAACATAAAAATTAAATTTCAGCCAATAGACTGGAATAATAAGACGGCAGAGCTCAATAACGGCAATGTGGACTGCCTGTGGAACGGTTTCAGCAAGACTACGGAGCGCGCTGAAAAATTTGCACTGAGTGAGCCTTACATGAAAAACAACCAGATAATACTTATAAAGACAGGTTCTTCCTACAAAGGCTTTGACAGCCTTGCCGGAAAAACGGTCGGTGTCCAGTCGGATTCTTCTGCTGAAACAGCGCTTAACGACAGCACAAATGCCGCATTTAAAAAGTCGCTTAAAAGCATTGTTAAAATAGACGACTACAGCAAAGCTGTTATGGAGATACAGAATGGTACCATTGACGCTATTGCAATAGACGAGGTCGTAGCGAGGTACTACCTCACAAAGAACCCCGGCGCATATAAAATTTTGCAGGATAAAGGCGGCAAAGATGATTCGCTTGCCGTGGAAGATTACGTTGTGGGGTTCCGCAAAGGCGATAACGCTTTGAAGCAGAAAATTGACGGAGCTTTGAACGAGATGGCTAAAGATGGCACGGCCGCAAAAATCTCACGGAAATGGTTTGGCAAAGATGTAATTACAGTTGGCAAATGAAATCGGCCGGATACGTTTGGAAACATTAAGCCGGTTTTAGGGAGGATTGCTGTTTGAGCTATACTATTCTGCTGTCGCAGATGCTTCAGGCTACTCTTACGACGCTGCAGATTTTCTTCATAACGCTGATTCTTGCTTTGCCGCTCGGTATGCTTGTTGCGCTTGGCCGCATGGCTAAAATAAAAATAATAAGGATACCTGTTCAGATTTATATACTTATTATGCGCGGAACACCGCTTATGTTGCAGCTTTTGTTTATTTTCTATGCTTTTAAACCAATTTTCGGCATTCAGCTTGAGAGGCTTCCGGCCGCTGAAACCGCGTTTGTGCTCAATTATGCCGCTTATTTTGCAGAGATTTTCCGCGGCGGTATAGCAGGGATACCGCGTGGCCAGCGGGAAGCTGCGAAGGTGCTTGGCTTTTCAAAGCAGCAGACATTTTTTCACATCCTGCTGCCACAGGTCATAAAGAGCATACTTCCGCCAATGGGAAATGAAGTTATTACACTTGTAAAGGATACATCCCTTGCGGAAGTAATAGGCGTTGTTGAGCTGCTGAAAGTTACGTCTGACTGGGTGTCGTCGGCAGTAAGCATGGTGCCGTTTGCAGTGGCCGGCGTATTTTATCTTATAATGAATGCTGTTGTTACACAGTGCTTTTCGGTTGCCGAAAAGCATTACAGCTATTATTGCTAAGGGGGAAGAGTTGTGCCAATCCTTACAGTGCAGGACATACATAAAAGCTTTGGCGGCGAGGAGGTTCTCAAAGGTATCTCTTTCAGTATTGAAAAAGGGGAAGTGCTTACTGTAATAGGCCCCTCCGGTTCAGGCAAAAGCACATTGCTGCGCTGCATAATGCAACTTGAAACTGTAGACAGCGGGAAGATTGAAGTATGCGGCGACACGCTTGTTTCTAACGACAGCACGGGAAAAGCCGTTTATTCTGGCCGTGATGTCTGCAGCAGAATCGCATTGCACATGGGGCTTGTGTTTCAGAATTTCAACCTTTTTCCGCATTTTTCTGTTCTGCGCAATATAACGGAAGCGCCTGTGCGCGTGTTGCACAAAACTGAGGACGAAGCAAAACAGACGGCGTTTGCGCTTTTAAAAAAGATGGGGCTTGAAGACAAGGCTGACGCTTACCCGTGCCAGCTTTCTGGAGGGCAGCAGCAGCGCGTTTCCATTGCGCGTGCGCTTGCGATGGATCCCGACATACTCTTGTTTGACGAGCCTACAAGCGCCCTTGACCCAGAGCTTACGGGCGAGATACTTGAAGTTATACGCGGCCTTGCTGAGGAAAATATGACGATGGTCGTTGTTACGCATGAAATGGCATTTGCGCGCGATGTTGCAGACAGAGTAATTTTTATGGCTGACGGGTCCATAGTTGAGCAGGGCAGCCCAGAAGAAGTATTTGGAAATACGAAAAACGAGCGCACAAAAGCATTTCTTTCACGCTTTACGAATTCGGTTTCTATGCTGAATAGATAAAAAACAGCCCGCTGTGATTAGTGCAGCGGGCTGTAACTATAGCAAAATATATTAAGTTCAGCCTTTAAGCGGGCGTGTGTGGCGCATAAGCCAGCCGCGCTCTTCGTCGGAAACGAGAGGCGCGAGCGTGTCATATACATGCTGGTTATAATCGTTAAGCCATTTTATTTCATCTTTTGTCAGCAGTTCCGGAAGAACAGGCGCCGTGTCTATCGGGAAAAGCGTGACAGTTTCAAATTTCAGGAATTTTCCGTATTCGTTTTCGAACGCATCGTCAACAACCATGAGGTTTTCTGTGCGTATGCCAAACTTCCCATCAACATATACTCCAGGCTCATTAGTCATGGTCATGCCTTTGTGGAAGACAACATTGTTGCTGCACCTCAGGTTCTGCGGGCCCTCATGAACACCGCCAAACATCCCAACGCCGTGGCCTGTGCCGCAGCGGTAGTCAATATAATGCTTCCACAGCGGTTCACGGCATATGATGTCGATATTCCCGCCTGTGCAGCCTTCGAGGAACACAGCAGTTGCAAGCGCTATGTGGCATTTAAGCACCCACGTGTAGCTTTCGGCCTCTTCATGTGTAACAGGGCCGAGCGCGTATGTGCGGGTGATGTCGGTTGTCCCGTCAGGATACTGCCCGCCGGAATCCACAAGCAGGAATCCCTTTCTCTCAAGTTTTGAATTGTGCTCAGCTGTCGGCTCATAGTGCATCATGGCGGCATTCGCACGGTATGCGGCTATCGTTTCAAAACTCACGCCATGGTTGCCGCTTTGGTGTGCGCGGGCATCCTTTAAAAGCTCACAGACAGTCCACTCAGTGACAGGCTTTTCGCTGTTAAGCATTTTTTCGAGCTTTGTGTATGCTTCTACCATGGCACACCCGTCGCGCAGGTGGGCATTATGGATACCTTTGATTTCCGTTTCATTTTTAATGCTCTTCAAGTTGGTTACAATATCGGATCCGTTCTTAACAGTGACATTCGGGTTTTGCTCAAGAGCACTGTAAATGGCATAGCTTATGCCTTCCGGGTCGGCAAGCACAGTAACTCTTTTCGAAATGGAACTTAGAAAATCTGTAATTTCATCGTATCCGCGCAGGGTGACGCCATTTTCCTTAAGATTTTCAGCAACTTCTGCCGGGACGCGCGAAGAATCAATAAAAAGATAAGCGGTGTCCTGGAATACGGCGGCATATGCGAGAGCAAACGGGCTGTCAAGCACATCATCGGCACGTATGTTCATAAGCCATGCGACGCAGTCAAGGCGGGCAAAAATCTGGCCGTCGGCTTTATGCTTTTTAAGCTCTGCGCGCACATCATTTATTTTTTCTGTGCACGTGCGGCCGGCAAATTTTGCGTTGTGGAGAAAGACTTTTGTCTGCGGTACAGGGGGACGGTTTTCCCAAAGGGATGAGACAAGGTCTGCCTGCTTAATTTCAATATCTTTTTCGCTGAACAGGTTTTTCATACTGTGCACGTCTTTGGCAGAGAACAGGCGGCCGTCGAACGACACGGTTTCGCCGCGCGAAAGCTCGTCATGGACAAACTGTATGTATGATGGCACTCCTTTTACGCCCATGCGGTAAAGCGTTATGCCGCTGCCTTTCAGCTGCTGTTCGGCCTGTATGAAATAGCGTCCGTCTGTCCACAGTCCGCTCTTGTTTTGTGTGACAACAAGCGTGCCAGCCGAACCCGTGAATCCAGAAAAATATTTTCTCGCTTCCCAGTGTGCCGGTGAGTACTCGCTCAGGTGCGGGTCGGCCGATGGTATGATATATGCCTGAACACCGGCACTTTTCATGGCGGCGCGCAGTGAAGCAATTCTTTCTGCAGCAGTCTGCATTTTTTAATCGACTCCCTTGTTTTGATTAGGCAACTAAAAACAGTATAGGTTTTGCCAAAGAGGCTGTCAAGGAGTCGGAAAAACTGCAGGGATTCACGCTGCATTGAAAAATTCATTTTTTAGTATTGATAAAGGGGTTTTATGCTGTAAAATGAATACAACCGCAGTAAAAAACCGGTATGCTTTTAGTATAATTTGGGAAGGAATGTGTGAGCCGGCACAGTGGTGAAAATCATGGATTTTATTACAATTTCATGCCCGTATTGCGGGCGTGAGCTAAAAGTTCCTGAAAATGCTGAGAAGATTGTGTGTATGTTCTGCGCGAAGCCTATTGATGTGACTAAGCTTAGGCAGGGAAAAAATGCCAAGCTTTCGGACGGGATTGACGCGATAAATAATCTGCTGCCCAAAGAGCTTTTCAGTTTTCAACTTAACGCAAAGAACTTTAACGCTGCCAATTACCCAAAGCAGTATGAAAATTACAGTAAGAAATTCCGGCCTGCCATTGAAGCTTTCCAAAACCTTGCAGGAACTGAGCCGTCAGCGACAGAGCAGTTTGCGGAGCTGCTTTTCCGCGGTTTTGCAAAAGAAATCGAAGGGCAGAAAAATGTCCCGTTTGATTGCCGGCTGACCATAACGGCGCTTACTGTGCCTTCGCTGCTTTCACTTGGAAGCAGCGAAGGCGAACAGGCGGCCGACTGCTTCCTTAAAAAATGGAATAAACATTTTCCAAAGGAGCCGCTCGGCAAAGCAAAATATGATGATATTTTAGGCGGATTCAGAAAAAGGCTCTGCTACATTACGACGGCTGTCTGCGAAAGCATTGGGGACAAAAACGGCGGCAAAGTGCTTGACGAGTTCCGCAGATTTCGTGACCGCTGGCTTATTAAGGCGCCTAATGGCAATGCGAAAATTACGGAATATTACCTCTTTGCCCCTATGATAGTTCGCGCGATAGATACGTCAGGCTGTGCCGAAAAGGAGTATATGAGGATATGGGAACAGTATCTTGCTCATTGCCTTAAAAATATACACAGCGGGCAGCTTGACGTCTGTGCGGCAAATTACCAGGCCATGGTGCGCAGCCTTGAGCAAAAATGGCTTTTTTCAAATAAATATTGATGCACTTATTACACGGAAAAACAGTGTGATTTATAGCTTTGAAGGAGATGGCTCCGGTTACGGCGGAAATTTATGTTATGGCAGCGCAGTAAACGTAGGCCGTGGCTGTGAGCTGCCTTTCGCTGAAGCAGGGAGCGTGACTTTGATGACCGTGCCTTTGCCGACTTTGCTTTTGAGGCCGATTTTTCCTTTGTAAAGCCCAGTTATGTGCTTAACAATTGAAAGCCCAAGGCCGGTGCCACCTATTTTCCGGCTGTGGCCCTTGTCTACACGGTAAAAACGCTCAAATACACGGTCTGCCGATTCTGGTGGAATGCCGATGCCTGTGTCGGCTACAATTAAGGTGACGGCGCCGTCTTTCTTGCCGATGGAAACATGGACGCTTCCGCCGTAACGGTTGTATTTGACGGCGTTGTCCATAAGGTTAAGGACAAGCTGCGTCATTCTGTCAGGATTTGCGTTTATTATTCCGCTGTCACCGTCCACCGTGACGGTGACATTTTTTTCAGAAGTCTGGATAGTAAGGGAAGAGGACACCTTTTTTGCTATGGCAAGAAGGCTGACGCATGATTTTCCAGAGTCTTCAGATATTGACTCAAGCTCAGAAAGCTTGAGTATATCGTTGATAAGGACTATCATGCGGTCGGTTTCAGAATGTATCAGCGTAAGGTACTCAGATATTTTTTTAGGGTCCGTGACGATGCCAGACTGCATAAGTTCCGCAAAGCCTTTTATGGATGTCAAAGGTGTCTTGAGCTCGTGCGACGCATTGGCTACAAACTCTGAGCGTATCTGCTCCGCACGGCGCTCGGGCGTTACATCTGTAAAAAGCAGGATTATGCCGCCCGAATCACCGCTGCTTTCTTTGCCTGTAACAGGGCTTACAGAAAGCCTTAAAATCCTGCCGCCATTTTCTGACGTGAAATCAAATGAGTCGCGCTTACCACATTCGCCGGCCTTTTGCGCCGCCTCAATTATGTGCGGAATACGTGTAAGGCAAAGAAGGCTTTTTCCTTCTGGATTTCCGGAAACGCCGAAAGAAGCGCGTGCAGAATGGTTTATAAGAAGAATTTTCTGGCAGTTATCGAGAAGTATCATGCCTTCGCTCATGTTGTTGAGAAGGTAAGAGATGCGCTTGCGCTGAGCTGTAAGCTCAGCAAGCGTGTTTGAAATTTTTTTGGAGAGCATGTTTATTTCATTGACGATGGGTGTAAGCTCTTTGTATTTTGGAGCCGGCAGGTCTGTGCTGTACCCGCTGCGATTGATTGTCCCAAGTGACGAGGCTATAGCTTCGAGCGGTTTCGATGTGCCGGTTGAAAGCTTCCATGCAAGCATAACAGCTACGGCAAGCGCAAGAAAAAGGCCTGCAAGAAGGCCAGGCATAAAAGACCAGATGTGGTCATAGATGCTTTTTAAATATGAGGAAAGGCGGATAATAATGCCATTAGGAAGCTTTTTAGCGGTGTAGAGCATATCCGCGTTAAGTGTAGTTGAATGGCGGATATCTTCCCCCCAGCTGCTTTCCATTGCTGCCCTGACTTCTTCGTGGCTTTTATGGTTTTCCATAGAGGCGGGGTCGGCATCGCTGTCGCCAAGGACCGTGCCGTCCGGCGCAATATATGTGACGCGCAGTGAGTCAGGCGTGATTTTTGCCATCTTTTTTGCAAGGCTGGCATAGTCGGAAGAGGTTTCAGTGGCTGACATGAGATTAATAAGCTCACGCATTTCGGCTTTGCGCCCGTCGATATATTCCTGCTGAACGGTAAAGGCAGACACAATGCCCGCAATGACGAGGGCCGCAAGGGAAATGAGGAGGCTCCTAATAACGAATGCACGCTTCAAATTTTTTCCCTTCTTTATGGGCTGAATTTATATCCAATGCCGCGGACGGTGGTTATCATTCCTTTGCTGCCTGCGCTTTCGCCGAGCTTCTGCCGCAGGCTGCGGATATGCATGTCAAGTGTACGTGTTTCACCCATATAGCTGTATCCCCATACATTGTCAAGTATTTCGTCACGTGTCATGGCCTGCCCACAGTGCTGCATGAGGAACTTAAGCAAGTCGAATTCTTTCAGTGTAAGCGCGACCGGTTTCCCATTCTGGGTTACCTCGCGCCGTACGGTATCGAGGCGCAGGCCGCGGAATTCAAAGACAGCCTGTTCCGTATGGCCGCCTTTGCTGCGGCGGAGCGCGGCGCGCACACGTGCCATAAGCTCAAGTATGCCGAAAGGCTTAGTTATATAGTCGTCAGCACCGAGGTCAAGGCCTGTAACTTTGTCAGTTTCGCTGCTCTTTGCAGTGATGATAAGTACGGGAATGTGCGCAGTTGCACGGTCACTTTTCAGCTTTTTGAGTGCGTCAAGGCCGTCCATGCGCGGGAGCATCAGGTCGAGAAGGATGATATCGGGCATTTGGCTGGGGAGGGCGGAAAACATCTCAACGGCATCTTCGAAACCTGCTACTTTAAGATTGCACGAAGCGAGCGTGCACCTGATTATCTCCCGTATGTTTTCATCGTCTTCCACAACAAAAGCCAATTTCTGCATTAAGCAAGCCTCCATAAACTTCCACTGCCACTAAATTATTTTTTTGTCTTTATGCTCGCCTGTAACGAAGAAAATCACCCACCCGCAGATATTGACCGCATGGTCGCCTATGCGCTCAATATATTTTGCAATCATCAGAAGATCCACAGCCTGGTCGGCAACTGCCGGCTTTTGTGTGAGGATGGCTATTATTTCCTGCTTTATTGTCTCAAATAGGCTGTCGACTTCGTCGTCGCGCCTGATGGTCTCTCTGGAAGATTCCACGTCGCTTTTTACAAATGCGGTTATGCCTTCTTTAACCATGGATGAGGCAATGCGTGCCATGAGCGGAATATGCTCCAGCTTTTTTATGAACGGGCTGCTGTCAAACCTCAGGCTGATGTCGGCAATATCGGCTGCATGGTCGCCGATGCGTTCCATGTCGGTTACCATTTTCAGTGCTGTGGAAACTGCCCGCAGGTCTTGTGCTACAGGCTGCTGCCGCAGGAGAATGCTGAGGCATTTGGCTTCTATAGCATGGTCAAGGTCATCTATGCGCCTGTCGTTGTCAACTACATTCTGAGCGAGCTTTTTGTCGCGCCTTACGAGCGCCGTGATGGCGTTATCGATTGCTTCTTCTATCATTCCTCCAAGACGTATAAGGTCGAGATGCAGGCCCTCAAGTTCGCGGTCAAATTCGCTCCTTGCGCTCTTTGAACTCATTTTTTCTTCCTCCCATATTATACTGAATTTTCGGCGCTTTTCAAATAATGCTTTTTATCCGAAGCGCCCTGTGATATATGCTTCGGTCTTTTTCTCTTTCGGCATTGAAAACAGCTGCCCTGTTTCGCCGTACTCAACAATTTCACCGTGAAGAAAAAAAGCTGTGTTTTCCGAAATACGCGCTGCCTGCTGCATATTGTGGGTGACTATAACTATAGTATATTTCTTTTTCAGAGTCCCTATGAGTTCTTCTACTTTCATGGTGGATATTGGGTCAAGTGCGCTTGTCGGTTCGTCCATAAGCAGAACTTCGGGCTTTATGGCAAGTGCGCGGGCGATGCAGAGACGCTGCTGTTGGCCTCCTGAGAGGCCTATTGCGTTTTTATGAAGCCTGTCTTTCACTTCATCCCAGAGGGCTGCACCGTGCAGGCTGCTTTCGACTGTTTCGTCGAGCTGCCGACGACTTTTCACGCCATGGATGCGCGGTCCGTACGCGATGTTGTCGTAAATCGACATTGGAAACGGATTAGGCTGCTGGAAAACCATGCCAACGCGCTTCCTTAAAAGCGTAACATCAGTTTCCGGTGAGTAGATATCTTTGCCGTCAAGAAGCACAGTGCCTTCTATTTTAACATTCGGCACAAGGTCATCCATCCGGTTCAGTGCTTTGAGAAATGTTGACTTGCCGCACCCGGAGGGGCCGATGAGCGCCATTACGCTGTTTTCCGGAATATCTATGCTGATATTCTTCAGAGCGTGAAATTCACCGTAATGCAGGTTGAGGCTTTTTACACTTATTTTCGTTTCCATGTTTTTTTACTTCCTTTCGGTTCGCTGCCGGCTATTTTGCGCTCCAGCCTGTCACCAATACACCGTGAACCGAGGCTGAATGCAAAGACAAGAATCATCAGAACAGCGGAAGAGAGGTCCGAAAGCTGAGCGGCATTTTCCTCTATGCCCTCTGTTTTCAGTGCCCAGATGTGGACAGCGAGCGTGTCGGCAGGCCGAAGCAAGTTAAGCGGTGATGTACGGCTCCACGGGTTCCAGTTGCGGAAATTTACGTCAGAGCTCATGCCGGAAGTGAAGAGCAGCGCGGCAGCTTCGCCAAATCCTCTGCCTGCGGCCATCACAATGCCCGTAAGGATGCGGGGCAGGGCAGCGGGGATTATTACGCCTGTGATGGTCTGCCAGTGTGTTGCACCAAGGCCGAGGCTCCCTTCGCGGTATAGCTCAGGCACACTTTCGAGGGCGTCTTCCGTCACTGTAGTGAGCGAAGGAATGTTAAGTATTGAAACAGCGAGCGCACCTGCGAGCAGGTTCCAGTGTGATCCTGTCATTACGACAAACACCAGATATCCGAAGAGGCCGACAACGATAGAGGGTAGGGACGCGAGAGTTTCAATGCATGTCCTGATAAAGCGTGAAATTCTGCCGCCTCCTGAGTACTCGGCCATATAAATGCCTGCGGCAATGCCGATTGGGACGGAAATCAACAATGATATCAGTACGAGATAAATTGTATTGAAGAACTGGATGCCAATGCCTTCGCGTGTAAAACTCAGATATTCCGGCTTGAATGCGGTTGCCCCGCGGTAGAAAATGTAAATAGTGAATGCGGCAAGCAGTACAAGAAAAAGGCCAGCTACCATGTAAAGTGCAGCTGTTGCAGCCTTATCTGCGGTTTTGGCACTGCTGCGATGAAATTTTGACTTCACGTTTTGTCAGCTCCTTTTTTCCCGATAAGCCGGATTATAACGATAAACAGGAAAGAGATTATCAAAAGCAGGAGCGCCATTGCCCAGAGGGCATTGTTCCATTCGCTGCCCTCGGCCGTATTCCCCATGCTTGCCGTGATTTCAGCCGTGATATTTGTAGTCGGTGAAAGCAGGTTTTTAGGGAATGCCTGCATTTTACCGATTACCATTGCAACGGCAAGCGCTTCACCGAAAGCGCGTGCCAGGCCGAGCACAACGCCGGTAAGTATGCCGGGCATTGCGGCAGGGATAACGACCCGGTATATCATCTGCCAGCGTGTAGAGCCGAGACCGTAAGATGCTTCACGGTATTCGTTCGGCACGCTGCGTATCGCATCGGCTGCGATGCTTGTGATAGTTGGTGAAATCATAACCGCGAGCACAATCGCCCCTGCAAGGACGCTGTAACCGTAAGCAAGGTTAAAAATTTTTGCGAGAAACGGGACGAGCACCGTAAGCCCGACCCAGCCATAAACAACCGACGGTATGCCGACGAAAATCTCTACTGCGGGCTGAAGTATACGCCGGCCTGCCGAGGGGGAGATTTCAGCCATAAAAAGCGCTGCAGCAATGCTGAAAGGCGTTGCGATGAGCAGTGCAAAAGCGCTGATTATAATTGAGCCGACGATAAAAATCGCAGCGCCGACTTTACCGCCGCTTCCCTGCTGCGCAGGTTCCCAGTCTGAGGAAAACAGGAACTCCGCGACAGTATGGTGGTCCGATGTAAAAGTTGCGGTACCTTTGTAAAACAGGAATGCGCCTATTGCAAGTGTAAGTACAATGATAAAAAGGCCGGCAAGCGTTACAGCTGTACGGCCAAGGTATTCTTTTTTCAATTTTTCACGTTTTAATTTCATCCCGATATCCTTTCAGGAAGAATGCCACGCAGCGCTATGCCCACGGCGTTTCGGCCATGAGCTGTGCTGCATGAATTTTTTATTTTGCTGAAAAATAAAATTATTTTCCAGGAGCGCTGCGCTTTACTTTCATTTCACTATAAAGGCCGTAGCCTTTTTCCGTTATCGTTTTTGCAAAATTTTTGCTTTGCATATAATCAAGGAAAGCTTTGCAGAGGGCGGATGGCTGACCGTTTGTGTACATGTGCTCATAGCCCCAGATATTATATTTGCCGCTGTATATATTTTCATAAGTCGGCTGCACATTATCAACAGAAAGCGGTTTTACGCTGTCATTAAGGTATGAAAAAGCAATGTATGCAATTGAGCCTGATGTTTGTGCCACGTTCTGGCGGAGCGTTCCGGAATTATCCTCCATAAGTGATTTTCCGGTATTTTCTTCTTTTCCGCCGAGAGCATATTTTTGGAACAATGCGCGCGTTCCAGAAGATTTGGGACGGTTGATTATTACGATTTTCTGGTCTTTACCGCCGACTTTTTTCCAGTTTGTGATTTTCCCTGTGAAAATATCGGCAAGTTGCTGTTTTGTCACATTAGATACACCTGTCTGCGAATTTGCAACAACGGCTACGCCTACTACGCAGACTATATGGTCAACAAGTGATTTTGCTTTGTCAGGAGACAGCTTTTCTTCTGCATAGACATCGGAATCGCCGATGTCTACAGTCTTGTCAGAGACATTCTGCAGCCCTGTGCCGGAACCTCCGGCATTAACAGTAACCGAGACATCGGGGTTAGTTTCCTTGAATTTGTCGGCTGCAGCCTGGGCAAGAGGCTGCAGTGCCGAAGAACCGGAAATCTGGATTGTGCCCGAAAGGCTGCCAGGAGCTGAAGATGATGCGCTTTTATTGCCGCCACATGCGCATAATGAGGCTGCCATTAAAGAAGCTGCAAGAATTACTGACAAAATTTTCTTCATACTTTTTATTCCCCTTTCCTCTTCTTCATGCTCTATCTTTTGCACTCTTACTATAGTTCTTTGCATGCCGGCGCAAAAGTATCCCTGCGTATTGGAAATGTAAAAACCTTGTAAAGTTGAACAGGCCACATAAAGGGCATGAAAAAAAAGCAGCCTTCCTTTTGAGGAAAACTGCTTTCTGCAAAAATGCTTATTAGATGTATAAATCCTGATTTAACTTTTTTAAATTCTCGCCACGCCTGATTTTCTTGCTGCTTCAGCAACGGCTTTTGCGACAGCCTTTGCAACATTGCGGTCGAGAGCACTCGGTATAATGTAGTTAGGTGTGAGCTTATCCGGAGTGACGAAAGAAGCAATCGCATATGCTGCGGCAATCTTCATATCGTCGTTGATGTCGGATGCGCGCACATCAAGGGCACCGCGGAAAATGCCAGGGAATGCGAGAACGTTATTGATCTGGTTAGGGAAGTCGCTGCGGCCTGTGCCAACAACAGCGGCACCGGCTTTAAGTGCTTCGTCAGGCATGATTTCAGGCACAGGGTTTGCCATTGGGAAGAGAATAGGGTCTTTGTTCATGCTCTTTACCATTTCAGGTGTTACACAATGCGGTGCTGAAACACCGATAAACACATCCGAGCCTTTCATGACATCGGCGAGAGAGCCTTTTTGTTTGTCGCGGTTCGTAATAGCCGCCATTTCCTCTTTTACAGGGTTGAGATTGTCACGGCCTTCATAAATTGCACCATGGCGATCGCACATAATGACATTTTTTAGTCCGAGTGCAATAAGCAACTTGATGATTGCAACTCCTGCAGCTCCCGCACCGCTTGTAACAACCTTAATTTTGCCCATTTTTTTGCCGGTAAGTTTGAGGGCATTGAGCATTGCAGCAAGTGTGACAACTGCGGTGCCATGCTGGTCATCATGGAAAATCGGTATGTCGCAGCACTTTTTAAGGCGCTTTTCAATTTCAAAGCAGCGGGGAGCGGAAATGTCTTCGAGGTTTATTCCACCGAAACTGCCGGAAATCAGATGTACGGTGTTGACAATATCGTCGACATTGTTTGACTTGATGCAGATAGGAACAGCGTCAACGTCGCCGAAAGCTTTAAACAGTGCGCATTTGCCTTCCATAACAGGCATGCCGGCTTCAGGGCCGATGTTACCGAGGCCGAGCACTGCGCTGCCGTCGGTTACGACGGCAATCAGGTTGGAGCGGCGGGTAAGGTCGAAGCTTTTGCTCACATCCTTCTGAATTTCAAGGCATGGCTGGGCAACTCCCGGTGTATAGGCAAGGGCGAGGTCGTCGCTCGTTTTAAGAGGGACACGGCCGACAACTTCAATTTTGCCATTCCATTCGTAATGCTTTTTCAGAGATTCTTTTGCGTAATCCATTAAGCAAAAATCCTTTCTTTGGTTATTAACTGGGTTAGATATCCAGCTTGGTAATTGTTTCTTTCAGCATGTTAGCGCTTGATGAGAGCTTTTTCATTTCTGCATCGGTGAGCGGCGGGGTAACGCTGTTCGCAAGCCCGTTGCGGTTTACAATAAATGGAACGCTGACGCAGACGTCGCTGATGCCGTATTCGCCATGCAGCATGCCGGAAAGCGACATTACTGTGTTTGAGTCATGTAGAATATTGCGGCAGATAGTTGTTGTAGACACGGCAATTGCGTAGAAAGTCGCGCCTTTAAGGCGTATGACCTTCCCGCCGGCTTTGTGTACGTCATCAAGGACTTGGGCATGGTCAAGAGGTGTATAGTCGGCCTTCTTGTTGCGGAGGCTGTCGGTATAAACATTCATTGGGATGCCGCCGATGCTTGTAAGCGACCATGGAATCATTGAGGAATCGCCATGCTCGCCGAGCACATAGGCATGGACATTCTGCGGATTTACATCGACATGTGTGCCGATAATTTCGCGCAGACGGGCGGAGTCAAGCAATGTGCCGGAGCCAAAAACGTGGTTTTCCGGCATGCCTGTTGTCTTTAGAATTGTGTAGGTGATAATGTCCACAGGGTTGCTGACGGTTACATAGATTGCATCCGGAGCATACTTTACAGCCTGCGGAATTACGCTCTTGATGATATTTACATTGCCCTGTGCAAGGTCAAGACGCGACTGGCCGGGCTTGCGTGCGCATCCAAGTGTTACGATGACTATGTCTGAGCCTTTGATGTCGGAATAATCACCGGAGTAAATATTTACGGACGGGCATAGCGCCGTGCACTGGATGATGTCAAGCGCTTCGCCCTGCGCCTTGTTTTTGTTGATGTCAACAAGGACAATCTCAGAAGCAAGGCCTTCGAGAGTTAAAGTGTACGCAATAGTGGCGCCAACATTTCCTGCACCGAGGATGCTGATTTTATTTGCCTTTTTCATATATGAAAATTCCTCCTATTATAATGATAAGCAAATTATATAATGAAAATATGTTAAAACCAAAACCGTATCCCGCTTGCCTCAAAAAAAATTTCTATGCCATCCTGTAGCCTATGCCAACTTCAGTGACTATATATTTGGGGTTTGATGGATCCAGCTCGATTTTTTTGCGTATGTTTGCCATATTCACCCGCAGGAGCTGCCTGTCATCTATTGCGAAACGCCCCCACACCTGCTCTATAATGTAAGAATAAGTGAGGACTTTACCGGGATGCTTTGCCAGCAGCAGCAGTATCCGGTACTCATTCTGTGTTAGGTGAACCATTTTGCTGTCAATGCTCACGGAGTGGCTGGCGGAATCAATTACAAGCCTGCCGCGGCTGAGTACGCCGGACGGAATGCCTCTGCAGTCTTCAGAGCACACGCTGTGGCGAAGTGCGGTGCGTATGCGTGCAAGCAGCCCAGGAATACCAAACGGCTGCTTTATGTAGTCATCAGCACCCATGTCAAGAGCCTTTACCTCTTCGCCTTCACTTCCATGCGCAGAAAGAATAATGATGGGAATAGAAGACCATTGCCGGACATTGCGCAGAACTTCAAGACCATTCATGTCTGGCAGTGCCGCACTGAGCAGAGCTATGTCAGGGCAATGCGACGAAATCATCGAGATAGCAGCATTACCGTTTCCTGCTGTTAGGGGGCGGTATCCGTTTGTTTCCAGCGCCGAGGGAAGAGCATCACTGTTTTTTATTCTGCACTCGGCAATTAATACAGTAGATTTGTTCGTCATTGGCTCACGATTTTCCCCCCTTGACAGTATATGGACAGAAACTTCAAGAATATGGATAAAAGTTGTATTGCTGCACTCCTGCAAGCTAACTGAAAAAATAACAGCTACACTGTACCATAATTCTTACAGAGACCATATTTTGCAGAGTGAATGAAAATGTTAATTATTTATCAACTATTATACATGATTTCGACGGAAAAAACAGAACAAACACATAAAAAATTTATAAAGATTTTATTTAACAGCTTGCCGAGAATTAATGTTTCTGCTATGTTTAATATTTGTGGAAAGATGTTTTTTTGCATACAAGTGTACTAAAAAATGCAAAACTGGCATAATACGTGTGCGCTTTTTATGTTTTTTACGTATAACAATGTCTGCTTTTTAAGAAAATCGCAAGAATTGCATTGCAAATGTGCATTATTCGTTCAAGTAAATAATCATATGACAGAATCTATGGACAAATAAGGGTTGATAATTGTAAAAATATAGTATATACTAAATAGTAAGTTTTTTAATTTATGGGACAAATTATCATATTTGAGGTGAGCAGTTTTGCGGAAAGGTTTACTGCACTTTTTTAAATCTTCGGTGGCAGCTATCTGTATTGCTGCCGTGCTGTCTGCGGGAAATCCGTTTGCGGCAGCCAGTGCCGCTGCATTAACTGCAAAGACAACTGATTATCTTAACCTCCGCCAAGGAGCTGGCACAAATACAAAGGTTATTTTAACGCTTAGCAAAAATGTTTCTGTCACAGTGATCGACAACTCAAACAGCCAGTGGGCAAAAGTCAAGACAGCGAGCGGAAAGATAGGCTACTGCTTTAAGCAGTACCTGAGCTTTTCGGGCGGTTCGTCTACAGGCTCTCCAACCTCTGAACAGTCGGCCGTTACGACGGATGCGCTGAGAATGCGGTCTGGCCCGTCATTGCACAATGGCATTCTTCTGGTGCTTGCAAAAGGCACCTCCATGAAAGTGATTGACAACTCGAACAGCCAGTGGGCAAAAGTGCAGGCTCCTAATGGCAGGCAGGGGTGGTGCTCAAAAGCATATCTCAAATTTTCATCTCATAGCCCTACACCAAACAGAAAATCTTCCGACGAATCTCAGGCAAAAGGCTTAAAAGCAACAACTACGGACTACCTTAACATCCGCACGGGTCCTGGCATGGGATACCGAGTAATTGTTACTCTTGGCCGCGGCGTGACGGCTTCGGTGCTCGATAATTCAAATTCCGGCTGGGTTGAGGTATTGACTTCTGACGGCAGGCAAGGGTGGTGCAGCCGTCAGTACCTTAAAATATCAGGCAGCACTCCAAAGAAGCCGTCGAACGGAAGCAATACGCAGAAGCCTTCAGAAAGCAGCATAACGGGAGCGCTTGTTATGGCTGATGTGCTGAGACTGCGGTCAGGGCCGGGCACGTCATATAAGGTACTTGGAAGCCTGCCATATAATACATATCTGAAAGCGCTGGATAAGCCACAGTCAGGATGGATAAAGGTGCAGACTTCCGGAGGAAAAACAGGCTATGTTTCTACGGATTATGTGAAATTCATTTCGGAAAACAACGGCAGTTCTGTTACACTTTCTGCTTCTTCAATATCTGTTCCGCAGGGAAAAACGCTCTGGCTGCAGTCTTCCTCTTCTGCTTCATGGACAAGCAGCAACAAGTCTGTTGCAACGGTTTCTAACGGATATGTCTATGCTGTGTCTCCTGGCAGGGCACAGATAACCGCTTCCTGCGGTTCGGCAAAAGCAATATGTACGGTTACCGTAACAGCGGCAGAGCCAATACGCGCCACGTATGCTTCACCTAATATTGCGTCCCCAGGTGAAAAAGTCACATTTACAGCTATTACGGACACAAAACGCAGCGGTGTAAAGTTTGTTGTTTCCACCGGCAGCGCTGAAAAAACTCTGCAGGCAAGCCGCACGGTACGGCAGACGACAAATGGCGTTGCAACAGATTGCTGGACTGCCTGTATGTCTTTCAATTCATCTGGTGTTTATACATATAAAGCATATGCGGCTCAGAATGGGTCGTTCAGCTCAAATGGCGCTGGGTCTGACGTAATGGTTTCAACCCAGAATAGCGAGACCGCGACAACGAGCGAACAACGCCGTGCAAGCGATAAAATGATAAGGCTGATTGCAAACTGGGAAGGATATATGTCACAGGTTTATGCTGACAGTCTCACTTCGACTTATGTACCTACGATAGGGTACGGATGTACACTAAGCCCCAATGCCGTCTTTTACAACAACATAAGCGAAAAAGAAGCATGGGCCATTATGGTGAACAAGCTAAACAATTCTTCCTATACTACGGAGCTTAACCGTATGATAGCTAATAATCATTTTCTTATGAATCAGAATCAGGCGGACTGCCTTATCAGCTTCGCATATAACGTTGGTGCAAAATATTTTAACTGCTCAAGTGAACCGGATTTCAGGAAAATAATGGACAATGCAGTTGTGTTGCCGTCTATTCCGTCTGGCGGATTCGCAGCGTCTGTGACATATGACACATACCTCTATAATAATTGTAAGAGCAATTCAAGCCGTATTTGTTCTGTCACATCAGGCACCAAAGCTACCGTAATTGCAAAAAGCTTCCCGACAAATAGGACGGGCTGGTATCAAGTCAGGCTTCCAAATGGTAAGACAGGCTGGATAAATTCTGGCTATGTGAGTTTTTCAAACTCATCAAAAATGGTGCATGACCTTAACTATACTAATGCCGAGGCGTTCGGCTCAGAGCTGATTCTCTGGAATCAGGCTGGAGGAAAATTCTATCCGGGTCTTTTCTACAGGCGCCTTGGAGAAGCAAATGTTTATAATTATGGGGATTACAGCGCCGTGCGCTACAACAAATATAATTATATTTATCCAGCGTCGGCGTCTTCATTAAAGTAATAGTAAAATGCCTTCCGGATTCTTTCGGAAGGCATTTTTATTTTACAGAACAGGCAGCATTGCGGCTATTTAATATCTGTTTGTTTTTTTAAAGTTCCCGCATCCAGTATTTTCGGTCAAGGCTGCGGTACTGTACGGCTTCCGCAACGTGCCGCGGAAGGATATCTTCCGAGTTATCGAGGTCTGCAATAGTCCTGCATACTTTTAGGACCCTGTCGTATGCCCTTGCTGAAAGGCCAAAACGCTCAAATGCAGCTTTCAGGAGCTTCTGGCTGCTATCGCCGAGCCTGCAGAAATCATGGAGCTTGTCTGGAGTAATGCGCGCGTTGCAGGATATGCCTGTGCCGCGGAATCTGTGGTGCTGGATATCACGCGCTGCGTTGACACGCGACCTGATTATTTTGGAACTTTCTGCTTTTTCTGAAGAAGAGAGCTCTTCAAACTCAACGGGCGGTACCTCAATATGAATATCGAGCCTGTCGAGGAGCGGGCCTGAGACACGCGCAAGATAGCGTGAAACAGCCTGCGGGGAGCATGTGCAGTGATGTTTCGGGTCACCAAAATATCCGCATGGGCATGGATTCATAGCGGCGACGAACATGACGGAGCACGGATATGAAACTGTGCCGCTTGCCCTTGAAATAGTGACTATGCCACTTTCAATAGGCTGGCGCAGCACCTCCATTGATGCCCTTGAAAATTCGGGAAGCTCGTCCAGAAAGAGCACACCGTTGTGCGCAAGTGAGATTTCACCCGGTTTAGGGATGCTGCCGCCACCTACGAGGCCGGCAGGCGACACAGTGTGGTGCGGTGCCCTAAACGGCCGTGTGCGGATAAGTGCAGTGTTTGGTGGAAGTATGCCTGCAATAGAATGTATCTTTGTAGTTTCTATCGTTTCTTCAAAAGTCATGTCAGGCAGGATAGAGGGCAGCCGCATTGCGAGCATACTTTTTCCGGAGCCGGGAGGCCCAATTAAGAGCACGTTATGCCCTCCTGCAGCTGCAATTTCAAGCGCGCGTTTTGCCTGCGCCTGGCCGCGCACATCAGAAAAATTCGGTAAAGTCGCAATGCCGTTCTCAGATGCACTGCATGGCTGTGCCTGTGGTATAAGTTCCGTACCTTCCAGATGGTGCATCAGCTGGGGTATGTTTTTAACTGGGTAAACTTCCAGGCCTTTTACTACAGAACCTTCAGCTGCGTTTTTTTCAGGAAGAAAAAAACGGCGGAAACCATTTTCCTTTGCGGCTATAGCCATAGGAAGTATGCCATGCACAGGGCGGACTTCGCCGGTGAGTGAAAGCTCGCCTGCAAAAACACAGTCGCTGATGTCGCAGCTTAATTGCCGGCTTGCCTTAATAAGTGCAACTAGCAGGGGGAGATCATAGATTGGCCCTTCTTTTTTCTTGTCAGCGGGTGCCAGGTTGACTGTAATCCGGCTTACAGGAAACTCATAACCGCAGTTTTTCATTGCTGAGCGCACCCTGTTTCGCGATTCTTTTACAGCCGCATCTGGTAAACCGACGACTTCAAAAGACGGCAAACCCTGTGAAAGGTCGGCTTCTACTTCTACAGGAAAAGCGTCCAAGCCATAGATTCCCATGCTGAATATCTGAGAAACCATTTTATTCCTCCACAATATACCCTCTTTAATATTATACTCCCGAATTTTCCATTATTCAATAATAACTGCAAATAGCTGCAAAACTGTCAGTTGACGAAAGAGCCGCGATAGGGTATGATAAATTCAAGTTCTGCCTGGCGTGAGGTGATTTTTTGGCTGACGAAAATGTTTTATGTTTTGCTGCCCGGTCTGATGCGCAGCTTGCTGAATTTGTAAAGGAAAGAAATTCAGACGCTTTCGCCGAACTAACTGCGCGCTATATGTCTGCTATCCGGGCAAAGGCGTCGCCATTTCATGCCGGAGGCACAGAGACGGAGGATTTGTGCCAGGAAGGCCTTTTGGGCCTGCTGCGTGCAGCACAGACGTTCGACCCGGGAAATGGGGCGTCATTTCGCACATATGCCAATGTATGCATTTCAAACCGCATTTTGATGGCCAGGAGAACTGCCGGCAAAAAGAGTGACCCTCTAAGCAATTTTGTGTCTCTAAACAGCAGCAGTGTTTCAGATTTTACGCAGTGCAGTTTTGCTGACCCAGAAGCGCTTCTTGATGACAGCGAAAGTTTTAAGGCAATCTGCCGCAAAGCTGAAAAAATTTTGACACCAATGGAATTTATGGCCATGAGCCTTTATCTCGGTGGATGTAGCTACCGGGAAATAGCACAAAAAATGTCCGTCACCGAAAAGGCGGCAGACAATGCTCTTCAGAGAGTGCGGTTTAAACTGCGCCACACGAAATTAATTGCAATTTAAAAAGATTCGTTTCGCCTTTGCTGGCGCAACTTGCGGCGTTTCAGGCCTGCATCCCACTCAGCTTTTTCCTGCGGCGTATCGCAGATAAGCCTTGGCACAGGTGTAGGCTTATTGTTTTCATCAAGTGCAACAATGACAAGATATGCTGTGTTCACAAGCTTTTTTGCACCGCTGAGCGCTTCAACGTAGCTGTCGACGCGGACTTCCATAGAAGTTCTTCCGACAAATGTAAGTTTTCCGTGCAGCACGACGACGCTGTCTGCAGGCACTGGTTCTTTAAACTGCAGGCTGTCTATTGCCGCTGTTGTAACATTACGGCAGCAGTGCCTGCGGGCAACTGACCCTGCAACAATATCTATCCATGCGACAAGTTGACCGCCGAACAGACGGTTCTGCGCATTAAGATGTGTTTTGAATACCGGCTGAATTTGTTCTATTTCTGAGTCGGCAATATGTCTTGCAGGCATTTCGGGTATTTCTTGTCCAATATTTTCTTTTCCCATTTTTTCACCAATTTTCGAATTTTTTTTAATATATAACCTCTATATTATATTCCCAGAGAGTGAAAATATCAATAATCTGTCGGTACTTCTGCAATTTTGGCGAAGGAGCGGTAACTTGAGTTCACAAAATTATTGCTGTGCGGTTATTGCCGCCGCGGGAGCTTCATCAAGAATGAATTTCAAAATCAGCAAGCAGTTTTTGCCGATTATGGGTGTGCCCGCTATTGTACGTACAATACGTGCTTTTGAGGCTGCAGGCACTGTAAATTCAATAGTAATTGTGTGCAGGCAGGAAGACCGTGAGCAAATGGAAATTCTTGTCGGAGGGAGCGGAGCAAAAAAAGTTAAGGCGATTGTGCCAGGTGGCGCAACACGTCAGCAGTCGGTTGCTGCTGGTGTTGCGGCTGTCCCTTCTGAAACCATGTGGGTTGCTATCCATGACGGTGCCCGCCCGCTCGTGCGTCCGGAAGAGATAGACGCCTGTGTAGAAGATGCGCGGCGCTACGGGGCTGCAGCCCTTGCTGTGCCTGTTAAAGATACCATAAAGACGGCAGATAACGCTGGGTTTATTGTTTCAACACCTCAGCGTAAATGGCTTTGGGCAGTCCAGACTCCGCAGGTGTTTCCGCATAAGGCTTATGAAAAAGCCATTGAAAAAGCTGGAGCTGATAGTGCTGATTATACAGATGACTGCCAGCTTTTTGAGCATACTGGAGTCAGAGTGCATCTTTGCAGGGGAAGCTATGAAAACCTGAAGCTGACAACACCTGACGATATTCTCGCTGCTGAATCTGTCTTGCAGCACAGGGAGGAATTGCTGTGAGGATAGGGCATGGATACGATGTGCACCGTTTTGCACAGGGCAGGAAGCTTATTCTCGGCGGCGTGGAAATTCCGTTTTCATATGGGCTTTTGGGGCATTCCGACGCGGATGTGCTTCTCCATGCCATCATGGATGCGTTTCTGGGCGCCGCGGCGCTCGGCGACATAGGTACGCTTTTCCCTGATAACGACGCGGCTTATCTTGGCGCAGACAGCAGGAAACTTCTTGCCAAAGTATGCAGCATTTTGGCAAAGCATGGTTTCCATATACACAACATTGATGCTACAATTATTGCGCAGAAGCCGAAACTTCAGCCATATATAGCCGGTATGCGTGAAAATATTGCTTCGGACTGCGGCATTGCAAAAGACTGCGTTAGTGTGAAAGCCACAACAGAAGAGGGGCTTGGCTTTACAGGAGCCGGCGAAGGGATTGCAGCGCATGCTGTCTGTTTAATTGAAGAAAACTGAATATAGTCAAAGGTTATTTCTGCGGCATATCCTGTAAGTAGTAACGGAGGAGGGATTGCTGTGGGCAAGCCTGTAATTGAGATAGGATCAATCACTTATGCCATGAAAGGGCAGAATATTCTGGCCCGTCACGGGATCCGTTCCAGCGTAGAGAGGATTTACCGCAGCCAAAACATTAACGGATGCGGATATGGGATATATGTTTCTGACGACGCGAAAATTGCAGAACATATTTTGCGCCAGGCGGGCATACCTGTTTTAGGCTATGCAAAACGGGGGTCTGAAACATGATCTACCTTGATAATGCTGCAACAACGTATCCAAAGCCGCGCAGCGTCCAGACAGCTGTGGTGCAGGCCTTTCAGCGCTGGGGGGCTAACCCCGGCAGGGCGGGGCACGCCATGGCGATGGCTTCTTCACAAGAGATGTACCGCTGCCGCAACATTGCGGCTGATTTTTTTCATGCGCCGGGGCCTGAATGTGTTTCATTTACACTGAATTGTACGGGTGCAATAAATTATGTGCTCAAAGGTTTGCTGAAACCTGGAGATCATGTTGTAACTTCATGCATTGAGCATAATGCCGTAATGCGTCCGCTGCATGAGCTGGAGAAAACAGGTGTAACTTTTACTGAAGTTCAGATTTTCCCGGGCGACAACGATAAAACAGTCGACGCTTTTAGGTACGCGTTTCAGGAAAACACGCGCCTTGTAATCTGCACACATGCTTCCAATGTGTGGGGGATACGCCTGCCTGTTGAGCGCATTGCAGCACTGGCGCACCAGTATGAAATTCCGGTGGCTGTCGACTGCGCACAGTCGGCTGGAGTTCTCCCGATAGACATGGCAGACAGCAAAATAGATTACCTGTGCATTGCAGGCCATAAAGGCCTTTATGGCCCTATGGGTACCGGTATGCTGATTACGCCGTATGGCTCAGAACTGCACACACTGATAGAAGGCGGGACTGGCACTGAGTCGATGCTTGAAGAACAGCCTTCGGGAGCTCCGGAACGCCTTGAGAGCGGAACACAGAATATGCCGGGCATTGCAGGGCTGCGTGCCGGCATGGAATTCGTGCAAAGGCACGGAGTTTCTAAAATCCACTCATATGAGATTTCACTTCTGCAGATGCTGTACAGCCAGCTTTCAAAAATAGACAGGGTGCACCTTTACCTTCCAATGCCGGACACACGCTATTTTGCACCTGTTTTATCATTTAACATTGACGGGATGCAGAGCGAGGAAGCCGGCAGCAGGCTTAATGGCTATGGCATTGCTTTGCGCGCAGGGCTGCATTGTGCCCCTGAAGCGCACCGCTTTATGGGAACGCTGGAATGCGGCGCTGTACGTGTCTGCCCATCGGTTTTTACAACGGAAGCCGACATCTGGCGCCTTGTGGATGCAGTTAAGAGGATACTAATGAAAAAATCGGGTGCAGGGCATTGAATCTCGCACGATATATGGTAAAATAAAATTGCTTCTTTTATTCCAATCGGAAAGGAAAAAGGTATGGATGTAATCGTTTCGGCGTGGAACAAATTCCTGCAGCTGGTCCGCCAGTTTCAGCTTTCTGATGCAATCGACATTGCAGTTGTGTCGTTTATAATTTACAGTGCAATAAAACTGATTCGTGAAACGAGGGCTGGCCAGCTTGTAAAGGGCATAGTTGTGCTGCTTATTATGTGGGGCCTTTCCTATGTTATGAAACTTTATATGCTGGAAACGATTCTCGCATATTTTTTTCAGTATGCGCTGATTGTCCTTGTAGTCATTTTTCAACCGGAACTTAGGCGTGCCTTGGAACAGATTGGCCGGAGCGATATCAGAAAAAAGAACTGGCTTTCCAGCAGCTCAGATGAAAAGATGCGCCGTTACCGCAGGGCGATTAATGCTGTTGTGGATGCGGCAGCGCAGATGTCGAAGCAGAAGACAGGCGCGCTGATGGTGTTTGAGATGAAGACAAAACTCGGTGATATTATAGATACAGGCACAGTTATAAATGCAATCCCAAGCCTGCCGATTATATGCAATATCTTTTTTAATAAGGCGCCGCTGCATGACGGTGCCATGATTCTGCGTGATGGGATGGTCTATGCCGCAGGATGTATTTTGCCGCTTACTAAAAACAAAAACGTCGCCATTGAGCTTGGCACACGCCACAGGGCTGCCATAGGCATGAGTGAAAATTCAGATGCTGTAATAGTTGTTGTTTCAGAAGAGACCGGCCAGATTTCTGTTGTTTCAGATGGCGTAATAACAAGAAATTATACGAGGGAAACACTGCGCAGTGAGCTTGAATCGCGCCTGCTTGATGAAGACAGCGAGTCCGGTGAGAAAAAGCAGGGATGGTTTTCCTCTATTCGGAAAGGTAAGAAGTCATGAAAGAACAGAGCGGTAAAAAAAAGAAAAAGAATAAAATCGGCTGGACGAAACTGTTTTACAATAATAAATTTGCAGTTTGTTTTTCCGTAGTGCTTACGGTCATTCTGTGGGCTGTGCTTGTTTCTAACGATACGCAGGATCGCCCGACAGCCCTTGCAGGTGTCCCTGTAAAGATCACACTTTCAAGCACCATGCAGGCAGACGGCCTTAAAATATTCAATCAAAGCGACAAAACAGCCACGGTTTATGTAAAAGGGAACAGTTTAACAGTAGGCCAGATGAAGCCTACAGATCTTGTAGCAATAGCCCCGTCCGCCGCAAGCATAACAACGCCTGGGACATACCCGCTGATGCTTCAGGTGCAAAATGCCGATGACAACATAAATGGGAATGGATATACCGTCAACTCAATTTCGCCACAGCAGGTCATTGTCACTGTTGACCGCTACCAGGAAAAAACATTCAATGTTCAGGATGACATAACTTACAAGTCTGGGTATCAGTCGGATTCTTCTTATTTTGTTGGTGCGCCTGCACACAGTTCTGACACTGTGACAATTTCAGGGCCTGAAAAGCAGGTGAGCCAGGTGAGCCGTGTAGCCTATGAATACGAAGTCAACGATACGCTCAAAGATACTAAAAAATTTACTGCAGCGCTTGTAATGTACGATGCGAACGGAAACAAGGTCGAAAAGGGCGACATGACAGTAAACCCTGAAAAAATCGATGTCACCATCCCAGTTATGCCGCGGAAAACGCTGAAATTGAATGCGACGTTTGCCAATAAGCCGGCCGGCCTTTCGCTAAGTGCGAATCAGGTCCAAATTTCACCTGAAAACATTGATATTGCAGGCTCTCAGGACGTCCTTACAACACTTGCAGGCAAATTTAACCTTGACCCGATTGATTTTTCTTCGATAAGCCCTACGCACAATACGTTCGATGCAAATATCAGTCTGCCTGCTACATGCAAAAACCTGAGCAATATTCCAACGGCAAAAGTTACGTTGAACCTCACTAATATGGCAACAAAGCAGGCAACGGTGTCGTCATTCAATGTGAAAAACCTTCCGGCAAATGAAAATGCCTCTGTAGATACAACAAGCCTTAAGGTTATGGCTGTTGGTCCACAGGATGAAATATCTTCTTTGAATGATTCAAGTGTTATAGGAAGCGTTGACCTTTCGAGCAAGGAGAATTTTACAGGTAAAACCGAAATGCCGGTTAAATTTACTGTGAGCAGCTCTTCGGGCTGCTGGGTATATGGAAGCTACATGGTTACTGTGAATGTAACGAAGAAGGGCCAATAAGCAGAAAAATATAGGAGGCTTATTAAAATGTCAAAAATTGAAGAAGTGCGCGCTGAAATGGTAAAAGCCATGAAAAGCGGCGATAAAGCGCGGAAAGATGTGCTGTCACTTTTGCTTTCAGACCTTAAGGCCAAGTGGGTGGACAAGCATGAAGATTTGACGGAGGAAGAAGAAAATTCCGTCATCAGCAGAGAAATCAAACAGACGAAAGAAAGCATTGAAACGGCCCCCAAAAACAGGACCGACATCATTGAAAAAAACAAATTTGCGCTTTCGGTACTGCAGGAGTTTGCTCCAAAAGAGATGAGCGAAGAAGAGATTAAGTCGCTGCTTGGCGGCGTGCTTGCGCAACTGGGAATTGAAAAACCTGTTCCAAAAGATAGAGGCCGGATCATGAAGGCTTTGATGCCTCAGGTAAAAGGCAGGGCAGGCGGCGCGGCCGTAAGCCGCATTGTATCCGCAGCATGCAGCGGAAAATAATCAAGCTTATGGTTTAAGTGATGCTGTAACAGGCGATGTAATGCAGGGCTTGAAATAAAAATAAAAAGATGAAAAGATGCGCCTTAAACTGGGTATTAAAGCCAATTTAAAGCGCATTTTTTGAAATACTTTTTTATGTTTGCACTGCAAACAGCGTCAGCACATTTTACTTTCCTTTCATATACTGATATCAGCAGTTAAATCATCGAAAGAAGAAACGGTGAGAAATATGCCATATTCAACAAGGGAATTGCTGGCACGCCTTATTATGTGCGAAGCAGGCGGTGAAGGTGATAATGGCATGTATGCGGTCGCGTCCGTTATTGTAAACAGGACAAATGTACCTTATGGGGAATTTTTAAGGGTAAGCAACGGCGGAGATATGCGTGCCATTATCCAGCAGCCGGGGCAGTTTACATGCATGATGGATACGGTAGGCGGCACATATAACCCGCAGAATATTTATAATATGGACCCGCAGGATATCCATTACCATATTGCCGACTGGGCTCTTGCAAACAATACGCTGGGGGCTGTTGGAAACTCCCTCTTTTATTTTAATCCGTTTCAGCCGACATGTATTCAGTATTTTCCACCCGGCGGTGTAGGTACGTTTTTCACACGTTTAGGCAAACACTGCTTTTATGCGCCGACAAAAAAATATGCGCAGACATAAGGGGGAATTTTCAGATGGATTCACAGATTTCATCTTTCAGAGCTTCGTATGATGTTAGCAAGCCAAAGGCCGATTCGGCTCAACAGCCTGTTCCGCTGATTAACGGCCTTCAGGCGCTTACGGATACATCGGGAATGCTGCAGCCGCCGGGCAGCGAAACCGCGCCTATTACGGATTTATCCATGCCGCAGGCAATGACTTCGGAAAGCATGCAGTACCTGAACGGTTTCCTGCGCACGCAGATTGGAAACAGGGTCACGGTGAACTTTTTAATAGGAACAAACACTTATATTGATAAATCAGGCAAGCTTCTCGCGGTTGGCGCAAATTATATTGTACTGCAGGAAGCTATGACTGATGACCTGCTGGTGTGTGACTTTTTCAATATTAAATTTATTACCATATACAGGTAAATCACAGATTGCCATTTGATTTTTTGGACTTTCACGGCCGGCTGTGCTAAAATCAGTCAAGAATATAAAAGCGGGGGAAAATTTATGGGCAAAAAAATAAAAAATATGGAGATCAGCAAAAATGGGGAAGTGGCTTTTTTAACTTTTCCGTCATTTTCTGCTTATCCGTTTGTCCGCCATGCGTTTTCCACACGCCTTGGCGGAGTGAGCAAAAACGAGTTTTCATCTATGAATCTTGCATTTCACCGCGGTGACCCAGATAAAAATGTGGAAGAGAATTACAGGCGCTTTTGCGGTGCCGCAGGCTTTGACTATAATACCCTTGTTTCATCTGCACAGGATCACCACACTTTTATCCGGCGTGTAAGGCATGAACAGTACGGCACGGGAATCTGGAAGCCCAAAGACATGGAGAGCGTGGATGGCCTTATTACAGATGAGCCGAATGTAACGCTTGTGACACATTATGCCGACTGCGTGCCTGTATTTCTTCTCGACCCCCAAAAACATGCCATAGGCCTTGTACATTCGGGATGGCGCGGCACGGCGGCAAAAATTGCCATGGAAGCCGTTAAAGCAATGGAGCGTGAATTCAGAACATGCCCCGATGACCTTATTGCGGGAATTGGACCATCTATCGGGCCATGCTGCTTTGAAGTCGATAGGCCGGTTCGGGACAGATTCGCGGCGCTGACGGAACTGCACACGGAAAATTTTATCCATGAAGACGGAGGCGGAAAGTACCATATTGATTTATGGGAAACAAACCGCCGCATCTTAATGGAAGCAGGTGTTCCGGAAAAATCCATCACCATAGGCGGCATCTGCACAAAATGCCATTCAGACCTCCTGTTTTCACAGCGCGCGATGGGAAACAGGCGCGGCGGCCTTTCGGCTTTTATGGAGCTGGTGGATGCAGGATGACAATAGAACACTGCACACTCTGCCCACGCCGCTGCGGTGCGCGGCGTAAACCTTCCTGCGGCAATGGAAGGTGCGGCATGGGAGCGGATGCTGTCGTTGCGCGCGCTGCACTTCATTTTTGGGAAGAGCCATGCATAAGCGGAAAAAGCGGCTCCGGAGCTGTTTTCTTTACTGGCTGCCCACTCGGCTGCGTATTTTGTCAGAACTATGAGATAAGCTCGGAAAGGAAGGCAGGCAAAGCTGTCTTTCCTGAAAAGCTTGCTGATATTTTTAAAGATTTGGTCAGGCAAGGTGCTAACAACATCAACCTTGTTACGCCGACGCATTTTGTACCGGCCATTATTGAGGCGCTTTCAATTTGGAAACCGCCGGTTCCTGTTGTGTACAACTGCGGCGGCTATGAGAATGTGGAGACGCTGAAAATGCTTGAAGGCCATGTCGACATTTATCTTCCCGACTTTAAATATGCGGAAAGCGGCCTGGCTGCAGAGCTTTCAGATGCCCCGGATTACCCTGAAATAGCAGAGAAGGCATTGGCGGAAATGTTCCGCCAGACTGGCCCGGCCGTGATTGACAGCAGCGGGATGATGAAAAAAGGCACAATGGTGCGCCATCTCATTCTGCCGGGCCATACACGTAACTCGATTGCCGTGCTTAACTGGCTCGCTGAGCATTTTCCACATGGTGTGCCGGTAAGCCTGATGGCACAATACGTGCCTTGCGGGCTTGCATCAGAACACCCTCCGCTTGGGCGCAGTATAACAAGACGGGAATATGAAAAAGTGCAGGATCATCTTTTCACCCTTGGCCTTGAAGGCTATGTGCAGGACAGAGAATCTGCCAGCAAATCATATATACCGAAATTTGATCTCAGCGGTGTTTCCTGAGAAACTAAAAGCATGATAAAGCCCGCTGTTCCATATATTCATTTGGAGGCGGGTATTTTTATGTTCGTTTCTTTTCGTCTGAAGAGGACATATCTTTTCGCTTTATGTGCGGCTGCGGCGATAGCTGCCGTTGTATGGACTTTCGGCCACACGTCAAAAACAGCGGCGGTATCAGCAAAAAATACACAGGACAGCGTCCGGCTCCCAATAATAATGTATCACAGCATACTTAAAGATCCGAAATATCACGGAAAATATGTTGTCTCACCGCAGACTTTTGAAAGTGACATTTGCTTTCTGCAGAAGAACGGTTATGAAACGGTAGGCGTAAGTGATGTCGTTGATTATGTCAAATACCTGAAGCCTCTCCCTGCAAAACCTGTAATGCTGACTTTTGACGATGGGTATTATAATAATTACCTTTATGCATACCCGTTAGCAAAAAAATACAATGTAAAAATAGTGATTGCACCGGTTGGCTATTATACTGATGTCTATGCGGAAAAAGATGCCGATCACCCAAACTATTCATACCTTACATGGGGAGAGATGGCTGAAATGATGTCTTCAGGTCTTGTGGAATTTGAAAACCACAGCTATAACCTCCACTATTCTAACAAAAAAGGCAGCAGGCTTGGTGCAAAAAGACTTCCGGGGGAAAGCAGGTATTTATATGATTCCATGCTTAAAAATGACCTCGGGAAAATGCAGGAGCGCATGAAAGAAAAAACCGGCTGCGTTCCTTTAGCTTTCGTTTATCCTTTCGGCGCTTTCAGCAATGAGTCAGTCCATGTTTTAAGGCAAATGGGATTTCAGGCGACTTTTCTTTGCACGGAAAAAATCAACCTCATAACGCACAGCAAAGACTGCCTTTATTCGCTTGGGCGTTTTCTAAGGCCGTCCGGCCCTTCAAGCACGTCTTATTTTAAAAAAGTGGGCATATGCGCTAAGCCTTAGACTTGCGGAAAATAACTTTTTGGAAAAAGTGGTAGAGTACAGGCATAAGGAAAGTGGTAAAAAGCATGAGTACTATGAGGACAGCAAGCATAGGCAATGTGACAGGTATGATTTCAAATAGATTTGGAAATTTTATAAGTGCTGCCACAAAGAGAAAAGCCATGGATACGAAAAGGACAGTATGCCGTTTGTTGAAAGGGCGGCAAACCTGAAACAGGACAAACAATTCGGTATAGCCTGTAAGAATGACAGCCATGGTGGAAATCTCTTTGTCGGTGAAACCAAGGAACATTGAGACAGCGGAAAGGAGAGCAATATTGATTGTAAGGGCGAAAGACCCGGGCAATGACTTTTTAAGCACATTGACAATAAATTTTCCATGTATGCGCTCACAATTTGGCTCCAGCGCAAGGAAGAACGATGGAATTCCGATTGAAACGGCGTTTATTAGCGTGAACTGGATTGGTTGGAATGGATAGTTGCACGATACAAAAATAAAAAAGACGGCCGTCAGTGCTGAGAAAATAGCTTTGACAAGAAAAAGCGTTGCTGAACGCTGCAAATTGTTGATGCAGCGGCGCCCTTCGTCAACAATGCGCGGCATGCTGGAAAAATCAGAATTGAGCAGTACTATGTTTGAAACTGTGCGTGCGGCATCACTTCCTGATGCCATTGCAATGCTGCAGTCACTTTCTTTTAAGGCAGGCACATCGTTTACACCGTCACCGGTCATGGCTACAATATGATTTTGGCTTTTAATGGCCTTTACAAGCTGCAGCTTCTGCTTTGGCGTAACGCGGCCGAAAACCGTGTACTTTTCAGCCGCAGCCTTTATGCTTTCATCTGTTTTAAGCGTTGAGGCATCAACGTAGCTGACCGAATTTTCAAGTCCGGCCTTTTCTGCAATATTTGCGACAGTTGCGGGACTGTCGCCCGATATCACCTTGAGGTTGACGCCCTGATGGCGGAAATACTTAAGCGTTTCCCGCGCATTAGGGCGTATCCTGTCACTCAGAATGACAAGTGCGAGCGGTATTGTCCCGTTCGGGTCGACTATATCTGCAGAAAGGCTTTTAACTTTTGCCAGCAGCAGGACACGCTGGCCGCGCTTTGCGTATTTTTCTGCCTGCGGTTTTATAATTCCGAAGTGCTCCCGCATGATAAATTCACCTGCGCCGAGCACATAGCTTCCCGCTTGCTGAAAACAGGCACCGCTCCACTTGCGTGCAGATGAAAAAGGGACAGTCTTTTCACATTTCCAGTCAGGCGGGTTTGGAAAAGCCTCTTTCACGGCATTCATGGTTGGAGTTGCGTCGTCGAGAGATGCAGAAAGCGCGGCAAGGATTTTTTCGATTTCCGCTTGATTTTGGCCGCCGAGAGGAACAATGCTGTCTGTCTGCATTTTTCCTTCAGTGATGGTACCTGTCTTGTCGAGGCAAAGCGTATCCACACGTGCGAGCATTTCAATGGAATACAGTTCCTGTACAAGCGCTTTATGGCGCGAAAGACGTATAACCCCTACGGCAAGCACTACACTTGTAAGAAGTACAAGCCCTTCGGGAATCATGCCGATAAGTGCCGCCACTGTGCTTACAATTGCGGAGCTGTAGCTCTGGTTTGAAATAAATACCTGCTTGTAAAAAAGTACTGCTCCAATTGGAATTATGGCGATGCCGGCAAACTTTATAATACGGTTTGTCCATGTCATGATTTCGGAGTTGGGCTTTTTGATATATTTTGCGCTGGCGGTTATTTTTGATGTATAATTTTCTGCACCTATATGCTCAACTTTGGCATGGCATTTTCCGCTCACAAGAAAGCTACCGCTCAGAAGCGTGCTGCCGGAAGCCTTCGACACTGGATCGGACTCGCCTGTAAGCAGTGATTCATCAACTTCGCACTGGCCCTCCATTATAATGCAGTCTGCAGGTACCTGATTGCCTGCAGAGAGGTATATAACGTCGTCGAGCACAATGCTGCCAACAGAAATTTCCTCTTCTTTTCCGTCACGGATAACATGGGCTTTTGGTGTAGAGATGAGGGAAAGTTTATCTATGGCTCTTTTGGCCCTGACTTCCTGTATTATGCCAATCATTGTGTTACAGATTATAACACCCATGAACAGCAGGTTTTTGTATGAGCCGACTGAAATGACGAGAGCGGCAAGGATGCAGTTTAGTATATTAAAAAAAGTAACGACATTATCGCGTATTATTTGAGAAATGGATTTTGTTTTGATCTCATCTGTGCCATTTACAAGCCCGGCACGCGTACGGCTTGCGGCCTGCTCAGCTGTGAGGCCTGACACATAGTTTGGATGAAAACGCTCAAAATATGTCTGCGGCTTTTTCTGCATACTGCACTCCTAAAAATGTTTTAATGGAAATAAAAAGCAGTGTTGTCAGTGCTTTTTCAATTTTATTAAGGCTTGATCTAATAACATAGGATTAGCACTTTATATAATAAATAATATTATTATATATGAAAGCTGAGCCAAAATAAAGGCAATTTGCTTATCAATTCAAAATGCGTTCATTATTTTCATCAATTTGCACAATTTTGGCATTGCTAATCTGATGGTTTGAGAAGGTATTTATCTTGTTTCCGGTAATCGATGTGATATAATGTACCTCTGGGCTATGTCAGTAGCTTTATTATGTGTTATAGTTTACCTTTGTGTGAAAGTTGAACAGACCGGCAGAATTTGAATTTTTGCTTTGCGGAGAGGAGTGATCCCTATTATTCAAGTTTTGACTTCTTGGCGTTCAATATTTTCAAAGCTTTTCAGTAAACAGGAAATGACGCAGAGCGAGATTAATTATGCCATTGTTCTGCTTTTTACAATTTCAATTTTTCTTCCATACTTTTTCAGCATAGCTACAGTTGCCTGCATTGCGTTCATGACGATGGTGAAGTACCATGTTCGCACAAAGGCCTTCGATGCTCCATACACAAAGTTGATTTTTGTATTTTTAATTGGTTCTTTTTTTGTTGCCGCTATCTATAACAACTACAGAGGTATGATGGATTCGCTCCTTATTTATGCAGTTGTTACATCCGGCTTATATTTTCGAAGCATAATGACACGCGATTTATTTGACTTTTCTATGGACAGTGCTTGTGCGGCGAGTGTTGGGTGTGCAATAGTTGCCATAATCCAGAAAATTTTGGCATACACTGTTTTTAAAGCACCATCTTACCGTCCCACTTCTGACTTTGTCAATGCCAATTTTTATGGCATGATGATTGAATTTGTTATCTTAATTGCCGTTTACCGCATTTTTACGAATCCGCGGAAAATTTCATTTTATAGTGCTGTCATAAGCTTCAATTTTGTAGGGCTTTACCTTACGGCAAGTTGCTCCTCATTTGTGGCAATGGTATGTGCTGTTTCTGTGATATTGATTTATAAAAAAGACAAGAAAATTGCGAGAAGGTTTTTCGGAGCAATTGCGGTGTGCTTGGCTTTATTCTTTGTTTTCCCGGCTTTGATGCCAAGGTCTGCCGACGCGCTTGAGACAACGCTTGCGCAGCGCCTTTCCATTTGGAGCACTTCATGGAAGGCATTTCGCCAAACACCGGTGTTTGGGCGCGGTGCGATGGCATACCAGATAGTTTGGCAGCAGTTTGACGGCTATAAAACGTATCATTGCCACAACCTGGTGTTAGATACGCTTTTAAACTTTGGTGTAGTCGGATTGCTTGCTGTTGGTGGTTATATTTGGGCACAGCTCCACCTTACTGTTTTGAAATTCCGCTATCATATATGCCGTGACATGGATGTGCTTGCATTTGCTGCTTTAACTGCGGTTCTTGTGCACGGCTTTACTGATGTTACAATTTTGTGGATACAGACAGGTTCGCTGTTTTTCCTGATGGTATCATCCATGGGAATCGATTCTGCATACCTGAGCGAGAGGATGCGCCCGCGCTTTTACTTCAAGGGCACACGGAAATCTTCTGCACAGGCGGTGTACATGAAAAATTGACGAAAATTTAAATCTGTGCCATTAAAAGTCCTCCGCTGTCTGGAAAACAGGTGGAGGATTTTTGATTAAATGTAAGAAAGCGAGGAGATGAAATTTTGAAAAAAATTATCAGGGCGAACATGTCAACAGCCGGTGCAAAGGAAATTGCAAAGTCTCTTGTTGAGTACTCAAAAATGGAAAAATATATTTTGCTTTCCAAACTCAAAACACGCGAAAAGGGCCTTGATTTCGTAGATGTCGAACTCCTTTCCAAGCAGTATCCAAGCAACGAAGTTTCCCATGAAAAGCCAAAGCCATGGTATGAACAACTCGCGAAGGCTTTTATAAATCCGTTTACCCTTGTGCTGTTAGTTATTGCTGTAGTTTCGTTTTTTACATCCTATGTTATGGCTCAGCCAGGTAAAAAAGATCTTTCTGCCGTTATTATTATAATTGTACTTGTGCTGATAAGCGGGGGCCTGCGCTTTTTTCAGGAGTTCCGCTCAGGAAAAGAAGCAGAAGGCCTGCGCACGCTTGTAAAAACTACAGCAACCGTGATACGCAGGGAAAACGGCAGAGAGGAGATCAATATGGCTGACCTTCTGCCGGGCGATATTGTTGTCCTCTCTGCTGGTGATATGATTCCGGCGGACGTACGTATCCTGAAGGCTAAAGACTTGTTCGTAAGCCAGTCTGCTCTGACAGGTGAATCTGCGATGGTTGAAAAATTTGCTGATGCCGATGACTCAGCCGATGAAGGTAATCTGTTCGACCTTAAGAATATCTGTTTCATGGGCACGAATGTTGTGAGTGGCTCTGCAATGGCTGTTGTTCTTGCGACGGGGGATAGAACGTATTTCGGAAACATGGCCAAAGCCCTTTCAGGCCAGCGGGAACCTACAAGCTTTGACCGCGGAGTCAACTCGGTCAGCTTTCTTCTAATTCGCTTTATGTGTGTGATGGTGCCTATCGTTTTCTTTATAAATGGCTTAACAAAACATGACTGGCTGCAGGCTTTGCTGTTTGCAATTTCTGTTGCAATCGGCCTGACGCCGGAGATGCTGCCGATGATTGTAACAACTAACCTTGCCAAAGGTGCGGTCAGCATGGCGCACCAGAAAACGGTGGTTAAGCACTTGAATTCCATTCAGAATCTTGGCGCTATGGATGTTCTGTGCACTGATAAGACAGGCACATTGACGCGCGATGAGATTGTAATCGAACATCACCTAAATATCAAAGGTGAAGAAGATTTACGTGTACTAAAATACGCATATCTCAACAGTTACTTCCAGACCGGGCTAAAAAATCTTATAGATATTGCCGTTATTGACAAAGCGACGGAAAAGAGCATAACGTATCTCAACAATGAATTTCAAAAGGTAGACGAGATACCGTTTGACTTCACACGGCGGCGTATGAGCGTCGTGCTGAAAGACAGAGAAGGAAAGACCAAACTGATTACAAAAGGTGCTGTGGAAGAGATACTGCAGATATGCACAAACTGCGAGTACGGTGATGAGATCCTTCCGCTCACTGGTGAGATACAGACAAGAGTTAAGCAGATGGCCTCAAAGCTAAATGCGGAAGGTATGCGAGTGATTGCCGTAGCATCTAAGGACAGCCCGTCTGCAGAAGGTGTGTTTGGCGTAAAAGACGAGAGCAATATGACTCTGATAGGCTACCTTGGGCTTCTTGATCCACCGAAAAAATCAGCAGCAACAGCAATTAAGGCGCTGAAACATTATGGTGTGCAGGTTAAAGTCCTAACGGGCGACAATGAAGCAGTAACAAAGAAAATCTGTGATGAAGTTGGCTTGCCTTCAGACCATATTCTTCTTGGCTCTGAAATTGAGGATATGAAAGAAGAAGAGCTACAGAAACGTGCAGAAAACACGACAATTTTTGCAAAGCTTTCACCATTGCAAAAGGCGCGCGTTGTGCAGACTCTGCAGAAAAATGGCCATACAGTTGGATTTATGGGCGATGGTATCAACGATGCCCATGCATTAAGCAAAGCGGATGTTGGCATTTCAGTCGATACGGCAGTAGATATTGCCAAGGAAAATGCAGATATTATACTTTTGGAAAAAGACTTAAATGTCCTTGAACGCGGCGTTGTTGAAGGAAGAAAAATCTTCGGGAATATCATCAAATATATTAAGATGACCGTAAGTTCCAATTTTGGGAATATGCTGTCGGTGCTTGTTGCAAGCGCATTTCTGCCGTTCCTTCCGATGATGCCTGTTCAGTTGCTTGTACTTGACCTTATGTATAATATTTCTCAAATTTCAATTCCGTGGGACAATATGGATGAAGAGTATCTGCTGGCTCCACGAAAATGGGATGCTTCGGGGATAGGTAAATTTATGCTGTGCATTGGGCCTGTAAGTTCGGTTTTTGACATTGCCACTTATCTTGTGATGTGGTTTGTTTTTGGGTGCAATACGGCGTCAAATCCGGCTCTTGTTGCAATGTTTAATGCCGGCTGGTTCGTAGAAAGCTTGATTTCACAGACGCTGATTATTCATTTGATACGTACGCCCAAAATCCCGTTTGTTCAAAGCCGCGCTGCGAAACCTGTTGTAATCCTTACGACTGTTATTATGGCAGTTGGAATCTTTATACCGTTTACTGCGATTGGATCTTATCTTGGTTTTTATCCTCTTCCGGGCCGCTATTTTGGCTGGCTCGCAGCAGTCGTTTTGTCTTATATGGTTTTGCTGCAAATTGTAAAAACAATTTATATCAAAGTAAACCATTCATGGCTATAAATAAAGCTTTTCCTTGCAATTGCTTCCGCGGCATGGTATAATATACAATGTTGCGGGAGCAGCTTTTTATATTTATGGGCCTGTAGCTCAGCTGGGAGAGCGTTCGGTTCGCATCCGAGAGGTCGACGGTTCGATCCCGTTCAGGTCCAC
>ENA-UOOE01000171-UOOE01000171.1-fermentation-metagenome-genome-assembly--contig:-NODE-171-length-68240-cov-4.714864_pt1 | contig 68240 bp, 72 predicted proteins | sample MGYA00245776_ERZ724021 | MGnify/ENA primary metagenome ERZ724021 (study PRJEB28704, sample SAMN03018321) | fermentation metagenome | biome: anthropogenic terrestrial biome; feature: soil; material... | reverse complement strand
AATACACCTCACAAGCATACTTTGACCTAAGTCAAGAGTACCATTTTCAGCCGTCTATGTCCAGCCCCGGATGTCCCTATGACAACGCCGCTTAAATCAAAGCTATTCTGCAACAGGGCTTTTATTTCTTTGTCTGTTCAACGGGGAACAGTCCAGTGCCGGGGGGTAACTATTTCACTGTCCGTTTTTATCGGTACAGTTCATCCTGACACGGGGAACTTCTTCCTCAAAAGACAGCATGCCCGGCTGACAGGGGAGAACGATGTGCAGCTTGACATTGTTCCAATAATGTTTTAATATTAGAATTAAACTGATATGCAGGCAGTTTCCATATGATGGGAGGTTTATATATGGATGATCCTTATGAACTCTTGCTGAAACGGCGTTCGATTCGCTCCTTTAAGGACGAAGAAATTCCAGAGGGAACCATGCAGAAGGTTCTCACTGCCGGCCGCTATGCACCTTCTGCGCTCGGCCTTCAGAACCGTTTCTTTTCCGTTGTGCAGAGCCGCAGCCTGATGAAAAAGATTATCGCTGTCGCTGAAAAAAACGGGGCGGCTTACATTTCAGGGCATGTTCCATTTTACAATGCACCTGATGTAATTGTCGTTTCTGCACCGGAGGACTTCCGTTATAACCGTGAGGATGCTGCCTGCGTCATTGAAAACCTCATGCTGGCAGCCTGTGCGCTTGGCCTTGGCTCATGCTATCTTTGCTCTGTGCTTCCCGGCCTGCGTGACCCGGAGATCATGAAGGAGCTCAAACTGCCGCATGGTTATGTTCCCTGCGGTTGTGCCTGTGTTGGCTATCCGGCAGTCCCGGTTCCTGCGCCGAAGTCCCGCCGGAAAGATGACACCGTTTTTTTGCGCTGAAAAAAAGACGGGGCAGGCTGAAAGCCTGCCCGGGCGGGGAATTCCCGGATTTAACTAACTCAGCCTCGGGATTTCCTTGCCATAGTCTAGAATATGCTGCCGGAGCCGCCTGTATTCGCGCCAGATCCTTCCAATCCTGCGCAGAGGGCTCTGGGACCGAAAGGAGTACAATGTGAAAATCCTGATTCTGTACGTAACGGTGCACGGCGCAACAGCAGACTGCGCGCACAGGCTTGCCGCCGCCCTTGGAGAGAATGCTGAAGTCTGTGAGCTGAAATATTTTTTCGGCGACCTTTCCCAGTATGACTGTATTATTGCTGGTGCGCCGGTTTATGCCGGCTCTATTCCGAAGGACATGAGGACTTACTGCCGTGAAAACCGTGATACCCTGGAGAAAAAACCGTTTGCCGTATTTTTTTCCTGCCTCTCGGAAGACAAAAATACCATACAGGAATACCTGCGGCACAATTTTCCGGGTGGCCTTGCGGAACATGCGTTTGCTTGTGACTCCTTTGGCGGTGCGTTTTATTTTACTAAACTGAATTCTCTTGAGCGCGCATTTGACCGCACCCTTGCCAAAGCCTATGCTAAAGCAAGCAAGACAAAAGCGCCGGATGGGACGGCTGACTTTGTCGTAATTTCCGGGGAGCGGATTACAGCGTTTGCAGACAGAGTAAAAAAGGCCGTGAAGTTGCCCGCATGAATATTCGGCTGATTGCAGCGGACCTGGATGGGACAGTTTTGCGCTCTGACAAGACCATTTCCCTGCGTACGGAGCGGGCGTTCCGCGAGGCGATAAAATGTGGCTGCATCCTTGTTCCGGCAACGGGTCGTGTGAAAAAGACAATCCCGGAACCGGTGCTTGATTTTCCCGGTGTCCATTTCTGCATTACGTCAAATGGTGCCGCCGTGCTGGACCTCCGGACAGGCGGCGCTATTTTTACCGATTTGATGACACGGGAACAAACCGGACGTCTCCTTTCCTTCCTCTGCCCAACCGGTTTCCTTGTGGAAGCCTATGCAGACGGCGTTTCCTACTCCGACAGGGAAGCGCTCGCCGGGATGCTCCGTATGGCCCCGCCGCAATGGCTTGCAGAACTTACACTGAAGTCGCAGACCGTTGTGGACAATCTTCCCGCTTTCGCCCGGGAACATCGGCTGTGCCTTGAAAAAGTCAACATGCCTTACCTTCCTGCGGAGGCCCGGAGGCGGATTGGACATACTGTTACTGCTATGCCGGGCTTTTCCGTGTGCTCCGCGATGAAAATAAACCTAGAGATCAATACGGCGTCTTGCAGCAAAGGGAATGCGCTGGAGCATCTTTGCAGCCTGCTCAGCATCCCTGCTTCGCAGGTGATGGCGATCGGCGACGGAGAGAATGACATTTCCATGCTGCGCTGGGCAGGCCTTGGTATTGCAATGGGCAATGCGGACCGGCAGGTGCTGGAGGCAGCGGATGCTGTTTCTGACGCAAACGATGCAGACGGAGTTGCCCTTGCGGTGGAACAATATGTGCTCCGTTAGGCCGGCTTTTTTCTTCCTGTGACAGTTTTCAGCATATGTCATAAAATTTTAACTGTTCAAAGCATCGCAATGTTAAAACAGGCGATTGACAGTACCACCCGATTGTGCATATAATGTTTTCAACCTTCTAAGCTTTAAAGTGCTCAAGCACACGCGGGAGTCTTGCCAAACGCAAAAAAGTGTGCAAAGCAATCAGATAAGATTGGTTTGCACACTTTTTATATAATATTGGAACAGAGTTAAAGGAGGAAGAAAAATGGCAAATCGAAGAATTATGGCATGTGTGCTCAGCTTGGCACTTACAGCATCATTTGCAGGGTGCCAGCAGACGAACGGCTCAGCTTCAAGCTCTGCCGCTGCAGCGGGGAATGCAGCAAATACAGCTGCTTCCGGTGATACAATTAAAATTGGTTTTGTTACGCCGCTGACCGGTTCCACGTCTTCTTACGGCCAGTCCAGCCAGAAAGGGTTGCAGCTTCTGGAGGAGCAGGTCAACAAGGAAGGCGGCATCAATGGCAAAAAAATTCAAATTATTTCCGTTGACAGCGAAGGAAAAGCGGCAACGGCTGTTACAGCAGGCCAGAAGCTGATTAACGACGACAAGGTCTGCGCGATTGTTGGCCCGGTTCTGAGCGGCAGCTCAAATGCACTTGCCCCGATCTGCCAGCAGTACAATATTCCGATGATTACCGGAACCGGCACGAACGAAAATATCACAACAGCCGGCGACTGCATTTTCCGTACCTGCTTTACCGATCCATTCCAGGGCAAGATCATGGCAAAATTCGCCACGGAAAAGCTGAAGGCAAAAACGGCTGCCATTCTGTACGACAACGGCTCTGACTACTCCAAAGGCCTTGCGGAAGCCTTTAAGAGCGCCTTTACAGGCAAAATCGTCGACACAGAGAGTTACAATTCCGGCGATAAGGACTTCAATGCCCAACTGACGAAAATTGCACCGTACAATCCGGATGTCCTTTTCCTGCCCGAGTACTATGAAGATGTTGCAGTCATTGCAAAGACAGCACGCAGTGTCGGCATTAAGGCAACGTTCATCGGCGGCGACGGCTTTGATTCCCCGAAACTGTTCTCCATTGGCGGTGACGCGGTAGAAGGCGTTTATTTCTCAACCCACTATTCGGCAGATGATACTTCGGCAGAAGTTTCCCAGTTTGTTAAGGACTACAAGGCGAAATACGGCGGTGACCCGGATGCTTTTGCAGCGCTGACTTACGATGCCGGCAAAGTCCTTGTGGATAGCATCAAAAAGGCAGGCAGCACGGATGGCACTGCCATTAAGACCGCACTCAAAAACTACAGCGGTACCGTTGTCTGCGGTAAGATTACCTTTGATAAGAACCGCAATGCCGTTAAGGCTGCCGTCATTATCAAGACGGAAAACGGCAAAGGCAAATTCTTCACCAAGATTACGGTCTGACTTGTAGAAAACCTCAAACAAAACGGGGAAGCGTTCCGTAGGGGGTGCTTCCCCTGAAACTTTTCAAACGGGAAAGAGGAGGAATGAAGGTTGTCGTTCGTTGAATTCCTGCAGCAGCTAATCAACGGCCTTTCGCTTGGGAGCGTATATGCCCTCATTGCGCTGGGGTACACGATGGTTTACGGCATCATCGGACTGATTAACTTTGCACACTGCGATATTTACATGGTGGGTGCCTATATTGGCTTTTTTGCCGCAACCAGCCTTGGCCTGCCTTTTGTTCCCACGCTGATTCTGGCCATGGTGGGCTCGGCGGTCGTAGGCGTACTGGTCGAGCGGGTTGCATACAGGCCGCTGCGGAAGGCTTCCAGCATTTCCCTCCTCATTACTGCAATGGGCGTTTCGCTTCTCCTGGAAAATGGGTTTAATGCCGTTTTCAGCAGTACACCACGCAGCTATCCACACAATATCCTCCAGCAGAAAAATATTACACTTGGACCGGTGCACACGGATTCCCTCCACCTGATTATCCTTGGCGTCTCGGTTTTACTGATGATTCTCCTTCAGTTTATCATTTACCGTACGCGGATTGGCAAGGCAATGCGTGCCACTTCGGCGGATAAGGATGCGGCGGCGCTGATGGGAATCAATGTGGACTGGGTCATCTCCGTTACCTTTGCCATTGGCTCTGCACTTGCTGGTGCCGCCGGTGTCCTGGTTGGCATTCTATACAGCAGCATTGATCCCTACATGGGCATCCAGCCCGGTATTAAAGCGTTTACGGCGGCCGTCTTCGGCGGCATTGGGCTGATCCCCGGGGCATTCCTTGGCGGCCTAATGCTCGGCGTAATCGAAACATTTGTCACCGCCTGGTACTCGCCGCTTGCCGGTGCAATCGGTTTTATTGTGCTGATTGCGATTCTCATTGTCAAGCCGAGCGGGCTGCTGGGCAAAAAAGCCAGCGAGAAAGTGTAGGCGACGGGAATGAAAAAGCATCTCACAAAGCTCCTGATTTTTCTTGCGGCATCCGCAGTGCTTTTTATTGTGCTCCAGATGCTGATTTCTGCCAATATAATCAATGCGTATTATAAGCGTATCCTGATGACAATCTGCATCAATGTAATCCTTGCGCTGAGTGCGAACCTTGTTATCAACTACACCGGCCAGCTTACACTTGGCCACTCGGCCTTTATGGCGATTGGTGCCTACGGGGCGGCGGCAATTTACAAGGCAGGCGTGCCGTTTGTAGTGTCGCTGCTGTTTGGCAGCCTGATTGCGGCAGTGTCTGGTTTCCTGATTGGTCTGCCTACACTGCGCCTGAAGGGCGACTACCTTGCCATTACAACGCTTGGTTTCTGCCAGATTATCGTCGTGCTGCTTCAAAACATCCCGCAGCTCGGCGGTGCCCAGGGGTTTGCCGGAATCCCTGGAAAGACAACGTTTGCATGGGTTTTCTTTTCCATGATTTTGACAATCGTTGTGCTTCACAACGTCGTGGGTTCCCGTCAGGGCCGTGCAATGGTCTCCGTGCGGGAAGATGAAATCGCCGCCGGGGCAATGGGTATCAATACCACACGCTACAAAGTGATGGCATTTACGGTCAGCGCATTTTTTGCCGGGCTTGCAGGGGGGCTTTATGCTTTCCTGATGATGTTTATCAACCCGACGATGTTTGACTACTTTAAGTCAATGGACCTTGTAATTTACGTTGTTTTGGGCGGGAACGGAGCCTTTGCAGGGTGCATCGCCTCTACAGCTATCCTTACTGTTCTGCCGGAGGCCCTGCGCTTCCTCAATAATTACCGCATGGTGATTTACCCGCTGCTTTTGATTGTGATTATGATTCTCCGCGTAAAGAATATCCGCCTTGCGCGCCTGAAGGGATTCTTTAGAAAATTCCGCAAAGGGGGCGAAAATGATGCCGCTGCTTGATATCCGGAATATTTCAATCCGGTTTGGCGGGCTCCTTGCTGTAGACGGCTTCTCCATGGAGATGGGCAAAAATGATATCTGTGCGCTGATTGGCCCAAACGGTGCCGGAAAGACTACCGTTTTCAATATGCTTACCGGTGTCTATAAACCGACTCTGGGGACAATCTGGCTGGATGGTGAGTCAATCGGCGGCCTGAAACCCTATGCCATTACGAAAAAGGGTGTGGCACGTACTTTCCAGAATATCCGTCTGATGAAGAGCCTTTCCGTGCTTGAAAATGTAAAGATTTCCTATATTTATCAGACAAAATGCAATCTGGCTGAGTCGGTGCTTCACCTTCCGCGCTATTATCGGGAAGAAGAAAAAGTTGAAAAAGATTCCATGGAACTGCTTAGGGTTTTTCATCTGGACGGCAAAAAAGATGAGCTGGCGGCGAACCTTCCCTACGGTGAGCAGCGACGGCTTGAGATTGCCCGAGCACTTGCAACGCACCCAAAGCTGCTCCTTCTGGATGAACCGGCTGCCGGCATGAATCCGCAGGAAACGGAAGCCCTTGCTGAACTGATCCGCCGGATTCGCAAGCAGTTTAACCTTGCAATCCTGCTGATTGAACACGACATGCGCCTTGTCATGAGCGTTTGTGAACGTATTGTGGTGCTGGACTATGGCAGGATTATTGCCGAGGGAGCGCCGGATGAAATCCGCAATGACCCGAAAGTGATCGAAGCCTATCTCGGCGGGGAGGCGTCCCATGCTAAAAATTAAGAACCTGAATGTCTATTATGGCGGCATCCATGCGCTTTCCGATGTCAATATGGAAGTTGGGGAAGGCGAAATCGTTACGCTTGTTGGCGCAAACGGCGCTGGGAAAACCTCTACGCTCCGTGCGATTTCCGGCCTGGTTCCGGCAGCACCCGGCTCTTCCATCCAGTTTGAGGGGAAAGAGCTGGTAAAAATGCCTGCAAGTAAAATCCCCTACCTTGGAATTTCCCATGTCCCGGAGGGAAGGCGCATTTTTGCAAGCATGACCGTAGAGGAAAACCTGCAGCTCGGTGCGTACTGCCGAAAAGACAAGGCCAATATTGCGAAGGACTACGAAACCATATTTGAGAAATTCCCACGCCTGCGCGAGCGCATGAAGCAGCATGCCGGTACTCTCAGCGGCGGGGAACAGCAGATGCTGGCGATGAGCCGTGCCCTGATGGCGCGCCCGAAGATCCTTCTGCTTGACGAGCCTTCTATGGGCCTTGCACCGATTATTGTCAAGGAGATTTTTACAATTATTCAGGACATCAACAAATCGGGCACGACAATCCTGCTGGTCGAGCAGAACGCCAATATGGCGCTTTCCATTGCAAACCGTGCCTATGTCATTGAGACCGGCCGAATTATTCTGAAAGGGAAAGCTTCCGACCTGCTGAACGATGAATCGGTTAAAAAAGCCTATCTGGGCGGATAATAAAAAAACTCCTTTTGAATACCCGGCCGGCGGAAACAGTCAACCGGGTATTTTTCTGCACTTTAGTGATGCTTTCCCACAGAAAATGGTATAATAAGGTAAAGAAGCACGGCAGGGACAACCCTGCCAGAAGAATGGTAACGGAGGCGATTGTAATGTCTGTTGTTGCAGCGTTTGCCGTGCCGCATCCGCCGATTATCCTTCCGGAAATCGGACGTGGGGAAGAACGGAAAATCCAGAAAACGATTGACGCATATCGGGCTGCGATGAAGCTTGCGGCGGGATATCATCCTGAGACGATTGTGCTGACAAGCCCTCATACTGTCATGTATGCAGATTATTTCCATGTGTCTCCCGGCGGAAGTGCAGCTGGCAACTTTGCCGAGTTTGGTGCACCACAGGTGCATGTGGAGGTACAGTACGATACGGAGTTTGTTTCTACCTTGGAAGCCTGCTGCCGGAAAGCCGGTGTCCCGGCAGGGATAATGGGTGAAAGGAACAAAAAGCTTGACCATGCCACCATGGTTCCTCTGCACTTTTTCAGTGAATCCGGCAGTAGCTTCCGACTAGTGCGCATCGGGCTTTCCGGTCTTTCCCCCCAGTTGCATTACCGGCTTGGACAGTGCATTGCAGCGACTGCGGAAAAACTGAAGCGTCGTGTCGTTTTCATTGCAAGCGGTGACCTTTCCCATAAGCTGCGCGACGATGGCCCCTATGGCTTTGCACCCGAAGGGCCGGAATTTGACCGGATTACGACGGAAGCACTGGGAAAGGGGGATTTCCTAAAGCTTCTGGAACTTGACCAGGACTTCTGTGAATCCGCGGCGGAATGCGGCCTGCGTTCATTCTGGATTATGTCGGGCGCTCTTGACCGGAAGGCTATAAAAAGCCGGCTGCTTTCTTATGAAGGCCCGTTCGGGGTTGGATACGGTGTCGCAGCATTCCGTGTAACAGGTGTTGATGAGTCAAGAAATTTTGGCGACCAGTTTGAAACCGATAAGGAAAAAGAGCTGGCAGGCCGTAGGGAAGCGGAGGACCCTTACGTCCGTCTTGCAAGGCGAAGCCTTGAAACGTATGTAAAAACAGGCCGGTATGCTTCGCTGCCGGAAAATCTGCCGGAGGAAATGAAACACACCCGTGCAGGTGCGTTTGTTTCCCTCAAAAAAGATGGGATGCTTCGTGGATGTGTTGGAACAATTGAACCAACCCAGAGCTGCGTGGCAGAAGAGATTCTCCGCAATGCCGTTTCCGCGGCTGTTCATGATCCTCGCTTTGACCCCGTGAAGCCGGACGAGCTTCCGCAGCTTATCTACAGCGTGGATGTCCTCGGAAAGCCGGAGCCGGTTGAGTCCAGCTCACAACTGAACCCAAAAAAGTACGGTGTGATTGTCCGCAGTGGAGGGCGCTGCGGCCTTCTTTTACCGGACCTTGCGGGTGTTGATACCGTTAAGGAGCAAATTGCCATTGCAAGGGAAAAGGCAGGTATTGGGAAAGATGAAGCCGTATCCCTGGAACGTTTTCAGGTGGTGCGTCACAAATGAAAACGGCCTGCACACTCTGTCCGCACCACTGTGCCCTGGCACCGGGACAGACCGGCTTCTGCCGTGCCCGCGGGAACCGGAATGGGATGATTGTCTGTGAAAACTATGGCCGCCTTACCTCGCTTGCTCTGGACCCTGTTGAAAAGAAGCCGCTCCGACGTTTTCACGCGGGCAGCCTGATTCTTTCAGCCGGCAGTTTTGGGTGTAACCTGCGCTGCCCGTTTTGCCAGAACAGTGAGATTTCCATGAGGGGTTCAGACATGGAAACACAAAAAGTTTCCCCTGAACAGCTTGCGGCAAAAGCAGTGGAACTCTCAAAGCACAGCCCGGGGAATATTGGACTTGCTTTCACTTACAATGAGCCGCTGGTCGGATGGGAGTTTGTCCGCGACTGTTCCAGACTCATCCGTGCTGCCGGCCTTGAAACAGTGCTTGTGACAAACGGGATGGTTTGCGAAGAACCGCTTCGTGAAATACTTCCGCTGACAAGTGCCATGAATATTGACCTCAAGGGTTTTACCCAGCATTACTATGACTGGCTCTGCGGTGACCTTGAAACAGTAAAGCACACAATTACACTGGCGTCGGATGCCTGCCATGTGGAAGTTACTACCCTGATTGTCCCCGGTAAAAACGATTCGGAAGAAGAGATGGAAGCGGAATCTGCCTGGCTTGCATCCCTGAGTCCTGAAATTCCCCTGCACATCAGCCGCTTTTTCCCCTGCTACCATGTAACGGACCGCCCGCCTACACCAGTTGGGACAATCCGCAAACTCTGCGCGGTTGCGCGGCAACACCTAAAATATGTTTATTCCGGAAACTGCTGATTTCTTTTTCCTTCAGCCTGCATCAGAGAAAGATTGCTTGAAAGCATAAAAATCCCCATTCTCTCCCGAAATCATTATGTTATCCTTGAATTTTCTGCGCAGCCCCGGTATAATGGAGACCGGCATGAAATTTATCATGAATGGAGAGGAACTGAGCGTGATAGAAATTTTAAAGGCAATCCTGTTTGGCATTGTAGAAGGGATTACGGAATGGCTTCCAATCAGCAGTACCGGGCACATGATTCTCCTTGAGCAATTTGTCAAGTTGAATGAACCGGCGAGCTTTATAGAAATGTTCCGCGTTGTCATACAGTTTGGTGCAATCCTGGCTGTTATTGTCCTTTACTTTCACAAACTGAATCCGTTCTCTACGAAAAAAACGCCTGTGCAGAGAAAAGAGACGTTTTCACTTTGGGGGAAAATCATTGTTGCCTGTATTCCACTGATTCCGATTGTTCCGTTGAATAATAAAATTAATGATAAGTTTTACAACTACAAAACGGTTGCAATCATGCTGATTGTATACGGCGTGCTGTTTATTATCGTTGAGAACTACAACCGGAACCGGGTGCCATCCGTCTGCCGCATCTCCGAAATCAGCTATCGTGATGCACTGATTATCGGCTTATTTCAGGCCCTCGCAGTAATCCCGGGCACTTCACGTTCCGGTGCAACAATCCTCGGTGCCATTATCATTGGCCTTTCGCGTGCAACAGGTGCAGAGTTTACATTTTTCCTTGCAATTCCGACCATGCTCGGTGCGAGCCTTATAAAACTGTTCAAGTTCGGCCTTGCCTATACGCCGTTGGAAGTAGTTACCCTTCTTGTTGCCATGGTAACTGCTTTCTTCGTTTCTGTCGTTGCCATTCATTTCCTGATGGGTTATGTTAAGAAACACAACTTTAAATCGTTTGGCTATTACCGCATCGTACTTGGTGCGGTTGTCCTTGCCTACTTTATGATGGCAGTGCAGCACTGAGAGCCACAACATAGAAAATAGCAGTAGTCGATTTCAGGCGCGCTGGGCAGATGAATGCCGGGGACTTTGGAACATCAGTTTTATCCTTTGCGGTTAAATCAAATCTCTTGACTTTTTCTTTGTGTGCCGCTAAAATAATAAGGCATATTGTCGGCTGTAGGCTTTTGTAAAAAAAGCTTTGCAGGCCGGCGGTTTGCCTAAAAAATGGAGAGCTATCGAAGTGGTCATAACGGGCCTGACCCGAAATCAGGTAGGGAGTAATCCCTCGTGGGTTCGAATCCCACGCTCTCCGCCACAGAAGAAGGGGAGTGCAGTTTTCAGCTGCACTCTTTTTTTTAAGCTGACGGAAGGCAGAAGGGATTTGAAGGGGAGCGGGAGTGAATGACGTGCCAGTGGCACGCCAGAGCCGCGACCGACCAAAGCGCATCGTGCGCTGCGAATCGAATCCCACGCTCTCCGCCACAGAAGAAGGGGAGTGCAGTTTTCAGCTGCACTCTTTTTTTTTAAGCTGACGGAAGGCAGAAGGGATTTGAAGGGGAATAAGAACGTTAAGTTCCGGGAGACAGACTGGAATACCTGATTGACATCTAAGGCCAGCAGCATTATGATTAATTTAATATGGCATCTTGGGCTAATTTAGGGAATAAGGAGTTGCTGGCAGCATGAAGAGGTATGTCCATATCAAGTCGGTAAGAGGAATCCTGACTGCAACGGTGCTGGCAGGTATTTTGTGCGGCTACAATGTCTTTTCACGCAACTGTTCTGGGAATTCCATGCCGGTAAATGCGCAGTCTGACAGCTTTGCGTTGCCTATTTTATCCTCAGCCTCCCTAAAGCCTGTTTCTTCTGCACTGGAGAAAAAAGATGAGACGATAGTACTGACCGAAGAACTGCAAAACAGTGTCATAAAAAATCCGGACAAGCTGAAAAGCAGCCTTGCAAGCCCAAACGCAATCCTTGTGCGGGTAAAAGACCGGAAAATTCTTTTTGATAAAGATGCAGAAGGAAAAATTTACCCGGCATCGATGACAAAAATCATGACGGCGATTCTGGCAATCGAAAAGCTTCCGAACCTTGCAGAAAAAATAACGCTGACACAACCGATTTTTGACCGTATGTATCGGCAGGATGCGTCTATGGCGGGCTTTCTGCCCGGAGAGAGTGTCAGTGCAGGGGATCTGCTTTATGGGGCTATTTTGCCAAGTGGGGCAGAATGCTGTGCTGCTTTGGCTGAACGCCTGGCGGGGACGGAAGCTGAATTCGCCGTTGAAATGAACCAGAAAGCTGCGCAGATTGGCCTTTTTGGTACGCGTTTTACCAATACCACAGGGCTGCACGACCCGAACCATTATTCCACCGTGAAAGATATAGCGGCGCTTCTGTGCTATGCGATTCAGAATGAGACATTTCGCAGGATCTTCACTACGCCACGCTATACAACTGCTGCAACAAATAAGCATCCCAAGGGCCTTTCCTTCCAGAGCACCATGTCCAGCTGCCTGAAGAGCACCAAAGCTGGAAAGGCAACCATTCTCGGTGGAAAAGTTGGCTTTACGGATGAAGCGGGCCTTTGCCTTGCAAGCCTTGCGGAGGAAGAAGGGACGGAATATATTCTGGTAACAGCGGGTGTAAAAAACCTGTATCGCGGTGAAATCCATGATGCACTGGAAACTTATGGAATCCTTGGCGAACAGTAACCGGAGAAAAAGAGCAGCTCTATGGCCTTGACGGGACAGGCTGCCGGATGATACCATAAGGACAGAAATGAAATCCAAAGGAATTTAGAGGTAGATATATGTATGTTTCAACCGGTGGTCCTTACCGCAATAATTATAACCCTTATGACTTAGGTATCTGGGATGAGCGCAGGCAGATTCGGAGTGCGGCAAGCGGCGTCTGCTGGACTGCACTTTTGGGCATTTTACTGATGATTTTGGTACTTCCTCTCGCTTTTAAGGCATACCTTTCGTCTCTTGGCTTTGTTTTTACTCAGCAGGACTCTTTCGGCGGCATTCCACCCGCCATCTATTACCTCGTTTTGGCGGTAGACTATATTCTTGGACTGGCGCTTCCGGCTTTTCTGTATTTTTTCATAAAACACATCCCGCTTTCGGAAGGGCTTCCATTCCATCATGCCGGTGCTATGGATGTTACCTTGTATGTTGCAATCGGATGTATGGTCTGTATGCTGGCAAACTATCCTGCAAGCTGGGTATCCGTGATACAGGAGCATTTTGGATTCAGCGGAACCCTGCCCTCCATGCCGCTTACCAACAGTCCACTCGTGATTTTTCTCTATGCCGTAAATGTGGTTATTGTCCCGCCACTTGTGGAGGAAATCATGTTCCGCGGCGTAGTGTTGCAGAGTATGCGCCGATTTGGCGACGGTTTTGCCATCCTGTTTTCCTCGATCCTTTTTGGCCTTTACCATGGGAACTTTATTCAAATGGTTTTTGCATTTTTCTGTGGTCTTGCAATGAGCTTTGCTGTAGTCCGCACAAATTCTCTGCTGCCATCCATCCTAATTCATTTCATCAATAATTCTATTTCCCTTGCGGTAGAGATGACAGAACGTTTTAAAGGCCAGGCAATGGCAAATTATGTAGACCATATTGCTTCCTTTGCTCTGATTGCGGCAGGCCTGATTGCGATTGGTATCTTGTTTAGTCGGCATAAGCTCTTTTCCGGCAGGCGTGCTGCCGGTCCTCTCCTGCCGCTGTCCCTTCGGATGGGTGCAGCATTTGGCAACTTTGGGGCCGTGTCGTTTATCCTCTACGGTTTCCTGTCATCCGTTTTTACGCTTTACCATGCCTGACGGAAAAAAAGCCTGCGATGAACAGTTTATGCGACGTGCCTTAGAGCTTGCACAGCAAGCCGCTGAGGAAGGGGAAGTACCCGTCGGTGCCGTAATCGTAAAAGACGGTGAAATAATTGCTGAAGGGCGCAACCGCCGTGAGAGCGGGAAAAATGCCCTCTGCCACGCAGAACTGGAGGCAATCGGAAAGGCGTGCCGTGTGTTGGGAGGCTGGCGGCTGTGGCAGTGCGAGCTTTTTGTTACGCTGGAACCATGCCCAATGTGTGCGGGTGCGGTCATCAATGCGCGTATACCCCGTGTTGTGTTCGGTGCCTATGACCCAAAGGCGGGTTCCTGTGGCTCAGTTGTCAATCTGTTCAATTTTCCATACAACCATAAACCAGAGGTTTCAGGCGGTGTGCTGGAGAAGGAATGTGCAGGGCTGCTTACGGAATTCTTTAAAAACCTGCGTAAAAATAAAACACCCGCTTCCAACGGGTGAAAGTGATGCGGAGGCGAAAAACTGTCCGCATTTTTTCTGCCTAATTTAAGCCTCCATCCTCCGGGTATACCGGTTTTGGTCAAGATACATCGTATTCCCATTGATTTTGATGGTATAAATATCTTTTACATCCTGGGTAAAAACCCGGTAACGAATTGTAATCCGGCTTCCGCTTACTGCATAGGTACCGTTAAACGCGCCCAGTTTCAGCGCACCGATTTTCATTTTCCCGTCTCCCATGAACTGATATTCCACAAGGCCGTAACTGTCTGCCCAGGTTCCAACAAGGCTGCCGGAAGCACAGGAAACGTTTTGTACCCCACAGGAAGACAGGACCATGAGGAGCAGCAACAGGAGCAGAATCACGAAAATCGCTTTTTTCATTGGCAATTCCTCCCAGATAGCAGCTCAATTTTATCACCTTCTTCTGTACGCTTTCTGTCGAACCTTGCTTCTCTTTTCGCACCAGAGATCCGCTACACTGCGTGGGAGGCCGGAAAGGCAGGCAATCTGTTCTGCCGTAAGCGAATTATAACTGCTGCTCCATTCCTCGACTGACGGACCGATGAGAAGGCAGCCTGCAAAGAAATCCGCTTCACGCTCAAACTTCGGAATGCAAAGGTTTGTAAGGTCCTTCATTGCCTGTTCATTAAGCCCCGGGTGGAGCAACACATGGCCCAGCTCATGTGCACAGCAGTAGCGGCTTTCACGCTCGTTCATCTCACGGTTCAGGAGGATGGCGGAACCGTTTGGCTTTTTCTGTATGCTGAGACCGCGGACCCTTTCAGGCAAGTCAAGGTAGCAGACATCAATATACAGGTAGTCGCAAAGCTCAAAAGGCGACGAAGTATCATACCGGCTTGTAAGGTCTGCTACAAGCTTTTCAATATCTTTCATGTTTGAAATGCGCCGCCTTAGTGTTTGCCGGAGGAAATTGCAGTTGCAATGCGGATTGCATTTACAAGCTTTTCACGGTCGGAGGCTGTCAGAGGTGCCCCGTGGTACATCAGCCCCGGCTGCTTTTCCAGTGTTCGTGCAAAGCTGTCAATCACATCGTCAACTTCGTTTGGCTTTTCAACGCCGAGAAGCTCATCGGTGCTACAGTGTAAGACCGATGCAATCCGTGCAAGCGTAGCGCCGTCCGGTTCCCGGCGCCCCTGTTCGTACATGCCGACGGCTGAGGGTGAAATTCCAAGAATCCGTGCGAGCTGTGACTGTGTGAGGCCCCTTTCCGTACGGATTCGCTTTAAACGATTAGAAAGCATCAGCAACATCCTTTCAGACCGTTTTCTTATCTGATATTATACAACACATATTGTGTTATTGCAAGGGTAAAAAAATTTTGCCAGACTTCTGTCCCATAAATGTCCCAGTACAGGGATAATTGCGATATTTTAGAATAAAACCGCTTGTATTTTCTGGATGCGGTGTTATGCTAGATTCATAGCGCCGGAGATCATGGCGCACAAAGGCCCCTTTTTATATAACAGCTACACAATACGTGTATTCAGAGAGGAGACGGGACGTCATGGATTATGTGGCGTGGGGAGCAGAATATCTTGAAGAGGCGTTTAAGCTCAAAAAACGGTCGGACTGTCTGCGGAAGCAGCTTGAAGCGAGGAAAGGGGAAGATACAATCCAGCTTTACAGCAGGTATTCAATGATCCGGGAGATGTACCTTGAGTGTCTCAGGACTGGACGTGACCTTCAGGAAAGGGGGAGGAGATATGCGGCAAAGCAGAAAAATTTTAAGCCTTGACCTGATGGAAGATTATTTGCCGGCAAATACGGGGAGCTATGAAGACGAAGATGAAGCGAGGAAGCGGATGCTGCGGGTTTTAAAGGAAGCCATTGCGGGAGAACTTACACCGCGCCAGCGGGAGTGTGTCATGCTTTATTATGGCGGCAGGAAAAGCGAGCAGGAGATTGCCCGCAGCCTTGGCATCCGGACGCCGACGGTCTGTAGGCACCTAAAAAAAGCGCGGGAACGCCTGCGGAGGATACTGGAATATTTTCGGGAAGGATAGTGTGCCGGGCATTGCCCTTTCTGCGCAATGCTAAACTTATGATATAATGGGACAAAGAAAAAGCACAGGAGGGATTTTGCAGTGGAAAAAAGGACAGACCCCAAGACAGGGGCAAAAATATCGCTGCTTGGTTTTGGTACCATGCGGCTGCCAAAAGTTGCGGACGAGGCACCGGAAATTGATGAAGTGAAAGCCGAAGAGTTGATTGATTATGCTTTTGCGCATGACGTAAATTATTACGATACCGCTTATCCTTACCATGCCGGTCTTTCCGAGCTGTTTATTGGGAAGGCCCTGCAAAAATACCCGCGGGAACGCTTTTTCCTTGCGGACAAAATGCCGGGCTGGAAAATGAAGGACCTGGATGGTGCCAAGCGGATTTTTACAGAGCAGATGAAGAAATGCCGTGTGGACTATTTTGATTTTTATCTTTGCCATTCACTCGGCAATTCCCTCAGTGAATTTATCGATGAATATGAGAAGACAGGTGTGCTTAAATATCTGGACAGTCTGCGCCGTACGGGTGTGATCCGTCACCTCGGATTTTCTTTCCACGGGAAACCGGATGTTCTGGAACAACTGATTTCTCGCATGGACTGGGACTTTGTGCAGATTCAGCTCAATTACCTTGACTGGGACATGCAAAACGCAAAACGCCAGTATGCGATTTTGGAAAGCCATCAGCTGCCCTGCATTATCATGGAGCCGGTGCGGGGCGGGACTCTCTGCAACCTTTGTCCGGAAGCCGTTTCGCTGCTGAAAACCGCAGAGCCGAACCGCAGCCTCGCATCGTGGGCAATCCGCTTTGCGGCTTCACAGCCAGATGTGCTGACTGTGCTCAGCGGCATGTCGGCGATTGGGCAGGTAAAAGACAATGTAAAGACAATGGAGCGCTTTGAGCCGGTTACGGAGCACGAAAAAGCACTCCTTGGGAAAGCGGCTGCGGCTTACCTCAGCCGCGGGACAATTCCATGTACCGGCTGCCGCTATTGCATGGACTGCCCTTCCGGTGTTGATATCCCCCGCGTTTTTGCGGCGTATAACCGGTGCGCTGCGGCGAACCGGTTACCGCTTTCCTTTGGAGGAGGGGAGAACGCCGGATATTTCCGAGCGGCCTATGAGTCACTTCCAGAAGCTAACCGCCCGACGCACTGCCGGGACTGTGGGCGCTGTGAAAAGCTATGCCCACAGAAAATCCGGATTCCAAAACGCTTGCGGGAAATTGCGGAGCTTGCTTCTAACTGCTGACTGCGTGGAATTGAAAAGGGCGCTTCCGGGGACCGTCTGCCTCGGGAGCGCTCTTTTTAGCTTTCCTTTTAGAGATAACTGCCAATTTCTGCACAAAGCCTGCTGATGCACCCTTCATGGAACGGCAGCTCAAGGCCGGCGGATTCCACAAGCTGGATATAGGTCTTTGTGCCGCCTGCCTTTACGAAGGCAAGGTAGCGTGAAAATGCTTCCTTCCAGTTCTTTTCGGAAGCAACCCCAAATTCGAGCGCTGTTGTCTGTGCAAGGCAGTAATCAATATAGTAGAGCGGAGATGAATAAATATGATGCTGACGCTGGTAGCCGCCGCCTGCGTTAAAGAACGGCATATCTGCAAAGTCAATCCACGGGCGGTAAAGATGTTCCAGTTTCAGCCAGACCTGTTTGCGTTCTTCCGGGGTGAATTCCGGATGCCTATACATTTCCGTCTGGAAATGGTCTACAAGACATCCGTAGGGGATAAAATCAAGAGCGGATTCCAACTGATACTGGTGAAATTTTTCTGCACCGCTTTTCCCAAAGAACAGTTTATCCCAGGGGCGGGCGAACAGCTCCATGGACATGGAGTGTGTTTCGGCAGCATCCATGGTTGGGCAGCTCATTTCGAGAAGCGGGATACTGCGCAGGGCAAGGTAACTTGCAAAAGCGTGGCCCGCCTCATGCGTCAGGACTTCCACGTCGCCAGCAGTGCCGTTGAAATTTGAAAAAATAAACGGTGACTTGTAATCCGGAATATCATCACAGTAACCACCGCCTTCTTTTCCTTTCTTGCTTTCCAGATCAAAAAGCCCGTTTTGCTTCATGTAATCGAAAAATTCCCCAGTCAGCGGGCTCATCTCATGGTACATTTGCTGTGCATCATCCACAAGCTCGGCGGTGCTGCCCTGTGGGACAGGATTCCCGTCCGGGAAGAGGCAGCCGTCATCCCAGAATTTAATGTCCGGAAGGCCGAGACGCTTTGCCTGCCGTTTCTTTAACTCTGTGATTTTTGGCACAAGGTCATGCACGATTTGTTCCCGATATTTTTTCACTTCGCCCGGTCCATAGCAGTTACGTCCCAGACGGTCATAGCCGAGCTGGACGTAATCCTGATAGCCGAGGCGGTGTGCCTGTTCGGTGCGGTTCTTGACCAGCTCGTCGTAAATACTGTCAAGGCGCTCAGAGTTGCTGAGGAAAAAGCCTGCGGTTTTCTGCCAGGCTTCCCGGCGGATGGAACGGTCTGGTGAGATAGAGTATTTCTGGAGTTCCGATAGGTTCAAAATTTTTCCACGGAAGCTGATTTTTGCGGAGGCGAGCAGCTTTTCATACTCTGTTTCCAGTGCATTTTCCCGTTTTTGCAACTCAACCGTCTCAGGGGAAAAAGCTTTGAGGGAAAGGCCAATATTAGTAAAGAAGAGGCTTCCAGTATATTTTTCAAGCCCTTTCCTTAGCGGCGAAGCGGCAACAGCCCGGTAAAAATTCAACTGATAGCCGGTAAATACCGGTTCGCTTGCGTTGATGAAAGACATCTCGCCGTCGTAATATTTATCATTAATGTTAATACTGCTGCGGATAAGAGCGAGGCTTGCCATCGTTCGGAAAGAACAGAACAATTTTTCGTGTTCAAGGATAAGCCGGTACTGCTCTTCGGCAGACCTGCTCTGTTCAAAGGCTTGAGTAATGCGTGCATAACTGCGCTCCAATTTTGCAAGATTGGGACGGCAGTAGGTCATTTTAGAAAATTCCATGTCTTTCTCCTTCGTAAATGAATTTGAATAATTGAACATATTATACACCTTTTTTAATATAAAATAAAAACTTTTTATGGAATCTTTCATAACTTGTGCCCTGTAGTCAGACATACGCCAATTCTGAATGCGGAATATAAAAAATGGCCATTCTGGCAGGGAAAAGATTCAGCATTCTAGACAAGGCAAAATTGCAGAAAAAGGTTGCAATTTTTAGGGCATGGGCGTATAATGACACTAAATCTCAAGAGGAATAATTATTCATTTCAAGAGGTTAATCATTTGATAAATGACTGAGAGGCCTTACAACCCGGAAGCTTTCCTGAAGAATCTGCCCGTCCAATATGTATGACGATCCGTCAGGTCGCTTTTGGGGACGGTGAATATTACTTGGATTGATTCATTCCTGTAAAGCGGTAAAACATCCGGGAGCGTTCTGTGTCCATTCCAGCCATTCCGGTGGGGGAAAGATGAACGTGTTTCGGAATATCAGAGCAATGCGCGTCAGTGACCGGATCGTCAGCCAGATCCAGGATATGATTGTTGAAGGAAAGTTATCAGTCGGGCAGAAACTTCCCAATGAAACGGAACTTTCCCAGCAGCTTGGTGTCAGCCGTACTTCGGTGCGGGAAGCACTTTCTATCCTTGAGGCCAAAGGGGTTGTAGAGCGCCACAAGAATGGCGGAACGTTCCTCTGCCGGTGCAGCCTTGAAAAAATCCTTTCTGTAGTTGATATTCCGCACAAATGTGACAGTGAGCTTTTCAGTGACCTTGAGGAAGCGCGCGCAGTCATTGAGAGCAGAATCGGCGAACTTGCCTGCCAGCGTGCAGACCGTCTGGATCTTGAAAAAATTGCGAAGACACTCGATATGATGCAGCAGAGCATCATAGAGGGCGAATCCGGGCTGAAGGCCGACTTGCTTTTTCACCAGTGTCTTGCCATGGCAGCGAAGAATCAGGTGCTTGCAGGGCTGGCCCAGTCTTTGGGAACTGCTTCGCAGGAAATCGCTGCGGGAATGGGCTTCCCTTCAGGAAACCCTGAGAAATCCCTGGAGGAACACCGGGCAATCTATGAAGCAATCCGAAAACACGACCAGAAAATGTGTTCCGCACTCCTTCAAAACCATTTCGGGTGCAGCAGGAAGCTATCCAGATCCCATGCTGCATCAGAAAAATAGGCTTATCTTTTTTTATTTTGGCAGCAATTATTTTAGATATATAGTTCGAGCTACGAAAGAGAAAGGTGGATGTTATGATGAAACACAAGAAATTGGCAGGGGCTACAGGCCTTGCCCTTGCGGTCTGCATGGTGCTTTCCGCATGCGGTGGGAAGACGTCTTCCAGCACTGTTTCCAGCGGTACTGCTTCCACGCCCGCTTCCAGCACTTCTTCTTCAGCAGGCAATCTCCATCAGGTTATAAAGGCTACTGAACCGAGCAAGCTTCCTTCGGCAGCGTCAGCGCGCAAGGATACGCTCGTTATCGGTACCGCGAAACTATCCGGGAAATTCCAGCAGATTTATGCCGAGAGTGTTGACGACTATCACGTTTCCTATGCCATCAGCGGCGCAACCCTACAGAACAATGATGACCAGGGTAACTTGATTGACGGCACGGCTTCCATGAAGATTTCCGACGACGGCCTGACTTATACCTTTACACTGAAGTACCCGAATGATAAATATTCCGACGGTTCGCCGGTCAAGGCCGAGGACTATGTCAATTACTTTAAGGTCATTACCGATAAGTCCTTCGACGGCCAGACTCCTTCGCTGACTAACTATAGTGTCGTTGGAGCGCAGGACTATTATGATGGCAAGACAGACGAAATCTCCGGCGTTAAAGTCCTCGATAATAAGACTATTCAGGTTAAGCTTACCCAGGCAAATTCCAGCGCTCAGTATGAGCTTGGAGGCGCGTACCCGATCTCCACAGCAAAATACGGCAGCCTGATTAAGCACGGCGACCTGAAGAGTTTTAAAGCGATCAATATGATTGGCTATGTAACAAACGGCCCCTACACGCTTTCCAGTTTTGAAAAGGGAACCAGTGCCACGATGAAGGCAAACCCGAACTACTGCGAAGGTGCCCCCAAGATCCCGACCATTATCATTAAGGAAGTCGCTCAGGGCGCTGAGATGCAGGCTGTTACAACTGGTGATGTTGATGTTGAAGAATCGACAACATGCAATGCGGACAATATTGCCCTTGGCAAAAAAGCCGGATTTGTCAATATGCAGATTGATCCGACACTCGGTTATGGCTATGTCAGCCTGAACTTCACGAATGATCTTTTCAAAGATGTGAGAGTTCGTCAGGCGCTGCTGTATGCTTTGGACCGCAAGAGTGTTGTAAAAGCTGTCTTTGGTGACTACGCCCATGTGCAGAATATCGGCCAGACTTCCCAGAGCTGGCTTTACACGGACGAAAGCATCAACCATTACGATTATAACCTTCAGAAGGCTGCCGAGCTTCTGAAAGAGGCTGGCTGGACGAAAGACTCTGGCGGCAAGCTCATGAAGGATGGCAAGCCGTTTAAGTTTATTTTTACCGCATCACAGACGAACGATGTTACAAAAGCAATGCTTCCTGTGATGATTAAGTCCTATCAGTCCCTTGGCATTGACATGCAGGCTGAGTATGTTGACTGGGATACCCTCCAGACAAAGCTTGACAAAAAGAAATATGATATGCTTTTCCTGGCATGGGGACTTACTGCTGACCCGGATGATTCTTATGTCTTTATGACCAATGGTTCCCAGAACAAGAGCGGTTACTCCAACACGGAGCTGGACGAAGCTTATAAAACTGCACTTGGCACTGTTGATAAAACAAAGAGGAAGGCAGCTTACCAGAAAATCTATCAGATTATCAACAAGGATCTGCCCTGCTTCCCAATTTATCAGCGCAGTGACCTTGTCTGCTATGATACTCGTCTCAAGACCTTTAATGTTTCTCCGTATGTCCCGACCTATCAGCAGTATAACAAACTAGAACTCAATGGCTGAAGCGGGCATTATCCAGCAGTTATCCTAAGCCGGAAATCCAGGAAAGGAGCCATTTGGCCCTTTCCTGAGTTTTCGCTTTTGTAGTTTCTGCCATTATCCTGCAGCTTATGAAAGGAAAGGACTTGAACGGTGAACAAGACATGAAACAATACACCATCCGGCGCCTGCTGATCATGATTCCGATTTTGCTGGGCGTCTCTATCATTGTATTTTTCCTGATTTCTTCTATTCCAGGCGACGCAATCAGCGCACGGCTCGGGCAGTCAAAGCTGTCCGCGCAGAAAATAGCTGAGATAAAGGCCATGTACGGCTTTGACCAGCCGACATGGAAGCGCTATCTTTCGTGGCTGGGCGGTGCCCTGCAAGGCAATTTCGGTTTTTCATTTCAGTACAACCTGCCGGTGGCGGATGTGATTCACTCGTTCATCTGGAATTCATTCCTTCTTGCGCTTGTATCTTTTATCCTGGAACTTGCGATTGCGATTCCTATTGGTGTTCTATCTGCGACAAAGGTTCACTCGGCATTCGACGTTGTGTTTACGGTGATTGCATTTGCGGGTATTTCTCTTCCTTCTTTCTTTCTTGCCCTTCTGCTTCAAAAAATATTTGCGGTTGACCTCGGCTGGATGCCGCTGGAAGGGATGAAATCGGTTGGCGTCGCCATGACGGGCTGGCAGTATATCGGTGACGTGGCCAAGCATATGGTTCTCCCTGTGATTTCCCTTACCATGATGAGCATGGGCAGCACAATGCGCTATGTGCGCACATCCATGCTCGATGTGATACATCAGGACTATATCCGCACGGCAAAGTCAAAAGGGCTTCCGGAGCGGGTTGTCATTTATAAGCATGCCCTACGCAATGCCTCCATCCCAATCATAACTTATGTTGGCGGCGCACTGCCTAGCCTTTTCTCCGGCGCCATGATTACCGAGACCATGTTTAGTTGGCCGGGCATTGGCAATGTCTTTCTTACCTCCATTACACAGCGCGATTATATGTTCATGATGGGCTACATCATGCTTCTTGCGCTGCTGACGATGCTTGGAAACCTGCTTTCTGATATTTTCTACAGCATTGCAGATCCAAGAATCCGTCTAAAGTAGGGGGGCAAAGAAATGAACAAAACAAAAGAAGACGTAAAAAAAGAGAAGCAGAAAAAGCAGGAAATTATTGAGACTCCGTGGACAATTTCCATGCGCCGCCTGCGCAGGAACAAGCTTGCGATGGTGGGGCTTATTTTCCTGGTTGCAATGCTCCTGTTCTGTGTGGTAGGGCCGCTGTTTTCTCCTTATAACGATGTTACCATGGTGGATATGATACATACGAAGGAGGCACCTTCGCTCAGCCACTGGCTTGGTACTGACATCAACGGCCGTGATATTCTGACACGCCTGATGCTTGGCGGCCGGATTTCGCTCCTGATCGGAATTGTGACGACTGCACTGGAAATTTTCGTCGGCACATTCCTCGGCTGTATTGCGGGCTATTACGGCGGCATTGTTGACTCAATCATGATGCGTATTGTCGATATTTTTCTGTCGATTCCAGCCATGCCGGTTCTTATCATGATCAGCGCTATTTTTTCAGACCGGCGTGTGGACACCAGCGTGCGGATTTACTATCTAATGTTAATCCTTGCCTCCATTGGCTGGGCGTACACCTGCCGCTTTTTCCGTGGGCAGGTGCTTACCATCCGGGAAATGGACTACATGACCGCTACGGAGTCTATGGGCCTGCATGATATGCGGAAAATCTTCAAGCACATTATCCCAAATGTTTTCCCGCTGATTATCGTGATGGCAACGCTGTCAATTGGCGACACAATCCTTACGGAATCTGCCATGTCATATCTGGGCGTCGGTGTCCTTCCCCCATATGCAAGTTGGGGCAACATGGTGGAGGAAGGCTCTAATATGATTGATTTCACCTTTCATCCCTGGATGTGGATGCCGGCAGGCTTCTGTATCCTTTCAACGGTGCTGTGCATCAACCTGTTCGGCGACGGGCTCCGCGATGCCCTCGACCCCAGAATGACGACAAAGTAGGAGGGAACCGCTGTGTCTGTTTTTGAATATAAAGACCTTAAAACATGGTTTTATACGGATAACGGCATTGTTAAGGCTGTAAATGGTGTGAGCTTTGTCATTCCGGAAGGAAAAACAGTCTGCGTCGTCGGTGAATCCGGCTGTGGCAAAAGTGTAACGGCACTTTCCATGATGCACCTTGTCCAGACACCGCCCGGCAGGATTGTCGGCGGGCAAATCTTTATGGACGACGTAGACCTTCTAAAACTCAGCGATAAGGAAATGCGGCAGATTAACGGCAAACAGATTTCGATGATTTTTCAGGAGCCGATGACTTCGCTGAACCCGGTGTTTACTGTTGGCGACCAGATTATGGAAAACCTTCTCACGCATACGGATGTCTCGAAAACGGAAGCCCGAAAGCGTGCCATTGAGATGATTAAGCTTGTCAACATTCCCCGTGCGGAAGAAATCGTTGACAGCTACCCTCATGAACTTTCCGGCGGGATGCGTCAGCGCATCATGATTGCAATGGCCCTCATCTGCAAGCCGCGCCTGCTGATTGCGGATGAGCCGACAACTGCCCTGGATGTGACGATTCAGGCGCAGATCCTCGACTTGATGCGTCATCTGAAAGATGAATTCAACATGTCCATCATGCTCATTACACATGACCTCGGCGTCGTGGCTGAAATGGCGGACTATGTTGTTGTAATGTATGCGGGCAAAATTGTGGAAAAAGGCAGTGTGGATGATATTTTTGAGCATCCAACCCACCCTTACACTGTTGGGCTGCTGAAGTCGAAACCGGTCATTGGGAAAACGGATCACAGCAAAAGGCTTTATTCAATCCCCGGCCAGGTGCCGAACCCGATTGATATGCCGGATAACTGCTATTTTAATGAGCGCTGTTCCTATTGTACAGAACAATGCAAAAAGCAGATCCCGGAACTGAAAGAGATCAGCAAGGGACATTATGTCGCCTGCCTGGTCCGGTCGTGAGGAGGTACCAGCATGGAAGACAAAAACAATATCTTGGAAGTCAACAACCTGAAACAGTACTTTCCAATCCGCAGCGGCGTTTTTCAGCATGTAACCGGTTATGTCAAGGCTGTGGATGGTGTTTCCTTTAACATTAAGCGCGGCGAGACGCTCGGCGTCGTCGGAGAATCCGGCTGCGGCAAATCAACACTTGGCCGCTCCATTATGCGGCTCTATAACATGACGTCCGGACAAGTGCTTTTTAATCATGAGGATATAAGCAGACTAAACCACCACCAACTCCGCCAAAAGCGCCTTCAGATGCAGATGGTTTTCCAGGATCCGTATTCTTCCCTTGACCCGCGCATGACGGTAGGGCAGATTATCAGTGAGGCACTGGTAGACCACAGACTGGGTTCTAAAGAACAAATCCATAAAAGAGTATTGGACACAATGAACCTCTGCGGGCTGCCTTCTTATTATATTAACCGCTATCCGCATGAGTTTTCCGGAGGCCAGCGCCAGCGCATTGGAATCGCCCGAAGTTTGGCCGTTGATCCGTCCTTTATCATCTGCGACGAGCCGGTTTCTGCACTGGATGTTTCCATTCAGTCACAGATTATCAACCTGCTGAGTGACTTGCAGAAAGAAAAGGACCTCTCCTATATGTTTATTTCCCATGACCTTTCGGTTGTGGAATATATCAGCAACCGGGTAGCAGTGATGTATCTTGGAAACTTTGTCGAAATGGCGCCAAAGGATGAGCTGTACAATAACCCATTGCACCCTTACACCAAAGCGCTCCTTTCGGCAATCCCGGTTCCAGACCCCAAAAGCAAGCACAACCGGATTATTCTGAAGGGCGACTTGCCTTCTCCGGCAAATCCGCCGTCCGGCTGTAAGTTCCGTACCCGTTGCCCAATAGCCTGCGAACAGTGTGCGAAAAAGATTCCGGAGTACCGCAATGTCGGGAATGACCACTTTGTCGCCTGCCCGTTCGCAAAACCAAATGTTTGACATTTCCCGGCTCGGGCAGGGACCTCGGCCCGACCTCCTGCAAAAAGACCTAGAGGAACGCCTTGCTCGTGAGAAAAAAGAAGAAGAGGAAGCTGAGCTTGCAAAAAAGGATCCGGTTGCAGCGAAAAAACGAGCTGAATCCAAGCCGGAGCCGAAAGATGCCATGGCAATGATGCTTGCCATGGTTGAGCTGCTTCTCCCATGGGTTTGTGTGGCAGTCGGTGTCTATTTCCTCGCTGTATTTCTAATTTCTAAATTTTAACGGAAGGACTTCCCGTCCTGCTTGGTTCACGCGGCCGGGAGTCTTTTTTTTTCGACTTTTTTCCTTTTGTTTCTACTTCTTATGTTTAAAAAATGGGAAACAGTGTATTGTGCTCTTCATGAGGAAGTGAGCAGCATGTTGGAACTAAAATGGCTCTGGAAATACATGGGCCCCAAACGACGGTATCTTGTAATTGGGCTTTGTCTGTCGGCTGTCACATCAATGATGTGCGTTATTAACCCGATGCTTTCCCAGAAACTGATTGACGATGTGATTACTCCCCGGAACACAACTCTTTTGCTTCCAATATTGGGGGCGATGATGATTGTGCAGATTGTGCGGCTCTCGCTGCGGTATCTGATGATTGTCCTTTTGGAAAAGAACAGCCAGCAGATGTTGGATGACGTCCGGACACAAATGTACGATGTGATCCAGGGTGAGGACTATCGTTTTTTTAAATATATGCGTACTGGCGACTTGATGACACGCATGACGAACGACCTTGACCTGATCCGCCACTCCACCGCATGGATTTCCTACAATGTTGTGGATTCGGTGGTTCTCTTCATTGCAACGATCGTCTTTTTCTTTACTATAAATGTCAAGCTGACGCTGTGCCTTGCGGCTGTCACGCCGTTTATCCTGCTTGTTACCTACTGGTTTTCCCACGTGATTCATCCGATGTATATTAAGCTGCGTGAAAAACTTTCCGGCCTTAATACCGTTGCACAGGAAAATATTGAAGGGAACCGGGAAGTTAAGGCCTTTGCGCGCGAAGAATTTGAAAAACAGAAGTTTGAAACGCGGAATGAGGACTACCGGAAGGCAAACCTGAAAATCAGTTATGTAGGGGCAAAAATTCAGCCGATCATTAACCTGCTTTCCCAGTCCCTTACGGTTATGACTATGCTGGTCGGTGGAATTTTCATGATTCAGGGAAGCCTGACTGCCGGCCAGTTTCTTGCCTTTACTTCCATGACATGGGCTCTTTCAAATCCCCTTCAGAATCTCGGCATGTTGATTAATGACATCCAGCGCTTTTTTGCTTCCTGCGATATGGTGATGGAAGTATTCTATGCACGGCCGAGCATATTCAACCACAGTGATTCTGTTGAACCGGGTAAGCGTGCGGAAGGCGATATTGAATTCCGCAACGTCTCTTTTTCCGCTGGGAAAACCCAGATTGTCCGGAATGTCAGTTTTCATGTCAAACCGGGCAGTACGTTTGGAATTGTTGGGACAACCGGTTCCGGAAAGACTTCCCTTGTCAGTCTGATGACGCGCTTCTATGAACCAACGGAAGGTACGGTCCTCCTGGATGGCCGCGATGTGCAGAAATACAAGCTTGCTTATTTGCGGCAAAGCATTTCTGTTGCCATGCAGGAAGCGTTCCTGTTTTCCGACTCCGTTTCCGGAAATATTGCTTATGGCTGCCCGGATCTTTTACAGGAGCGGGTGGAAGCCTGTGCACACACCGCAGACGCAGACGGGTTCATCAAAGAACTTTCAGATGGCTATGATACACTGGTTGGCGAGCGCGGAGTTGGCCTTTCCGGCGGCCAAAAGCAGAGGATTTCCCTTGCGAGGGCGCTGGCGATGCAGCCTTCTGTGCTTGTCCTGGATGACACAACTTCTGCTGTGGATATGGAAACCGAGCAGAACATTCAGAACCGCCTGCGCCATCTTGATTTTCCATGTACGAAAATTATCGTTGCCCAGCGGATTTCTTCCGTTCAGGATGCCGATGAGATTATCGTGATGGACAAAGGTAGGCTTATTGAGCGCGGCACACACAGCCAGTTGCTGAAAGAGCATGGTCTGTATTACCGGATTTGGGTACTCCAGAACAGGATGAAAGCAGGTGAGCAGATTGGTGCGTAACCGATATGATGTCGATGAAAAACTGGAAACGCCATTCAATGCCGCAAACCTGAAGATGACGCTCAAATATGTGGCCCGGTACAAATGGAAACTGATTCTGGCCCTTCTGCTCAGCGCAGTCGGCAGTGTAGTCGGCCTGACCGGCCCGATGCTGATGCAGAAGGCTGTTGATGTTGCCATCCCGAAAAAAGACATGCAGGAGCTATTCCACCTTGCCTGCCTGCTTGCCGCTACAATCTTTATCAACATCATTTTTAATGCAATCCGGTCTGTCCTTGTTGCACAGGCTGGGCAGAACATTGTGCATGACATTCGGAAAGACCTGTTTGACCATTTGCAGGTGCTTCCATTTTCTTACTATGACAGCCGTCCGCACGGGAAAATCCTTGTGCGCGTCGTACACTATGTGAACGCTGTTTCCAATGCCCTTTCCAATGGAATCCTGAACTTTATTATCGAAATTATCAACATTGTTTTCATTATTTTCTTCATGTTTAAGGTCAGCCCGCCGCTCGCAGAGGTAACAGTTTCCGGCCTCCCGCTGGTAGCTGCATTTATTCTTTTCATTAAGCCGCGCCAGCACAAGGCATGGCGGGATGTGAACAACAAAAACACAAATGTCAATGCGTTCGTTCAGGAATCTATTGAAGGGGCACATGTTATTGAAGCTTTTGACCGTGAAAAGGAAAACGACAGAATCCTTGAGGGCCTGCTGAAAAAACGCAAAAAAAGCTGGATGCACGCAATTTATATTTCAAATTCGGTCTGGTTTACAACTGAGACAGTATCCCAGATAGTCTTCACCATGGTATATATTGCCGGTGCATATTGGATGCACCCGATGGTTTCATTTGGCGTCCTGCTGGCAATGGGCAGCTATGTTAACCGTTTTTGGCAGCCGATTATTAACCTTGCAAATATTTACAATGACTTTGTCAATGCCATTTCTTATCTGGAGCGTATTTTTGAAACCATGAACGAACCGGCCGTTATTGAAGATAAGCCCAATGCGGTGCCGCTCCCGCCGGTCCGCGGCGAAGTGGAATTCCATGACGTCAGTTTCGGCTATGATCCGGGACAGTTAATCCTGAAGCATGTTTCGTTCTCGGCGGCACCTGGCGAAAGCATCGCACTGGTAGGCCCGACCGGTGCAGGCAAGACGACGATTGTGAGCCTGCTTTCCCGCTTCTATAATATCGACAGCGGGGAAATCCTAATTGACGGCCACAATATCATGGATGTGACGCTTCATTCCCTGCGCAGCCAAATGGGAGTTATGTTGCAGGACAGCTTTATTTTTTCCGGCACGATTGCGGATAATATCCGTTATGGAGAGCTTGACGCGACCGAAGAAGAAGTGGAAGATGCTGCAAAACTTTTACGTGCGGACGAATTTATCCAGCGGCTTCCGAATGGTTACCAGACAGTTGTAACAGAACGCGGCGGCGGCCTTTCACAAGGGCAGAAACAGCTCCTGGCCTTTGCGCGCACACTCCTTTCCAATCCTCGTATCCTCATTCTGGATGAAGCCACTTCCTCGATTGATACTGCAACGGAGCAGCTAATCCAGAGGGATATCAGCCTCCTGATGAAAGGGCGTACAAGCTTTATCATTGCGCACCGTCTTTCCACCATCCGGAACTGCACACGCATTATGTATATTTCCGACGGCCAGATTAAGGAAGTCGGTTCACACGATGAGCTTATGGCTCGAAAAGGGCTATACTATCGCCTGTATCAATCCCAGTACCGGCAGCACCCGGACAACCGTCACCTGGATAGAGTAGAGCAATCCAGTAGTAATGTGCCTGATTTTGCCAAATACTAAAAGAAAAAGCTCCCGGAACTGTTTTTTAGTCCGGGAGCTTTTTGCTGCTATTTTGCAGCAATACTGCAAAAGGGGATCAGATTTCTCGCTGTGCTGCTTTGCGAGGGCTTTCCCGACTGGACGGCAGTCATCAGCGGCGCTGTGCTTTTAGCTGGCGTGGATGGCGACTGTGCAGTTCCCGCTGCTTTTCCGGATGGTTGCGGGGAAGCGGCCTGTGTTGGGGCAGTTTGCTTTGGAGTGGCCTTCTTGGCCGGCATTTTGTCGAAGGCAGGGTTAAAAGCGTAGAAATTGCGGTCATCGAGGCTGTCTGTCACAATGCGCAGCCCTTCACCGAAACGCTGATAATGGACGACTTCACGCTCACGCAGGAAGCGGATTGCATTAAGCACGTCGGGATCGTCAGTCATGCGCAGAATATTGTCATAAGTGCTGCGGGCTTTCTGTTCTGCTGCAAGGTCTTCATGAATATCGGTAATGGGGTCGCCCGAAACCTGAAGAGCTTGTGCACTGAAGGCGGAACCGTCTGCGTTGCAGGGGTAAACGCCGTTGCCATGGTTGACAAAATACGCGCTAAACCCGCCTTCGCGGATTTGCTTTTCCGTCAGGTTCCGTGTGAGCTGATGGACAATGGTGGCCACCATTTCAAGGTGTGCAAGTTCTTCTGTACCATAGCATTGTCAGTGATCTGTGCTGCTTTTGGGGAGTTTTGGATACAGAATCAGTTCAAAGTCATCTGGCTGCCCGTGCCAGCGTCCATTTGTTTTCTTTGTGTAAATCACTTTTTCTACAACAGATTTCAGCAGCGCATTTTTTTCTGCGGGGGATTTTGCCTCTGTGTATTGTTCCAAAACCTGTCCGACCTTTGGAATCATGGGATTCTGGTTCTTTAGCCCGTCCTGCCTGACCTTGTCTTCTAACTCTAAAATATTGCCCTGTACGTCTTCAATTTTCTGGCTGACAGCCTGAATACGCTTGCGGAAAACTTCTGCCGTGTAGATACCCCTTTCGAGCAGACCGTAAATGCTGTTTTTCTGCCTTTGAAGGTTGAAAAGTTCTCCCTGTGCAAGCCGGAGGGACTGTTGTAAACTGGCTGTTACGGATGCAGCATGGGATTCCCCATGGAACGAAAGCTTATAATTGCCAAGCCACTCATGGAGCGACTTCAGGATGCAGGTTTCCACACATTCGAGCCGGGAGCTAATATTATTGCAGGAAGCGGCAGGGCACATCAGAATATCCGAGCCGTTCCGGTCCGCACAGGGCCTGCGAATCATTTTCCTGCCGCAGATGCCGCATACAACAAGGCCGGAAAGTGGATTTTTCATTTCGCGCCCCTCCGGGGGCGGGTGCGGCCCGTGCTCCTTAAGGCGTTCCTGAACAGTGCCCCATGTGGCAGAGTCAATCAGCGGTTCCTGTAAGCCGTCGGCTACAACCCAGTCTGCCGATTTTGTCCGCGGCCTTTTTTTAACAATGCGGCCATCCGCCATCGCTTTCCGGAGTGGGCGGGAATTCCATCTGATTTTCCCGATATAAACCGGATTCCGAAGCATTTGCCGTATACTTGCGTTTCCCCATGCGTCCCCTTCATAAGGCGGTATCTTTAAATCATTCAAGCGGCGCGCAATCTTTGAAATTCCCATACGGTGTACGGTGCCTCCGGACTGTTCCCCATAGGCGTACCAGCCAAAAATTGCTTTGACAACCGGTGACTGCACCGGATTTGGGACAAGCGTAAAACCCTTGTCATGCTCCAGCTTTTTGCGTAGGTATCCATATGGCGGTTTGCTTCCTACATATTTTCCTTCTTTTACGGAAGCAATGCGCCCCCGCTGAAGCCGGCGGTTTATTGTCTTATATTCACGCCGGCTCATAAAGAGGCCGAATTCAAAATATTCTTCATCATATTCATTATCAGGATCGTAAATTTTTGCAGGAGTAATGATTTTTGTCTCACTCAACTGAAAGGCTTGCGCAACAATGCCCTGGTCGATGGTGTCGCCACGTGCAAGACGTTCCACTTCCATGACAAGTACGCCTTCCCATGCGCCCTTCTCTACGTCGGTGAGGAGTTGTTGCATGACAGGCCGTGCTGCAATCGTTTCACCGGAGACAATTTCACGGTAAATGTAGGTGATATCCAGCTTCATCTTTTTTCCGAGCTCCAAAAGGGCATGTTCATGCCGGGCAAGCGTCTCACCTTCACCGCGCGCTTCCGCTTCTGCATCGGCGCGGGATTTGCGTAGGTACAGACAATAGGACATGCAGCTCATCTCCCTTGTGTGGTTTGCCGGGTATCGGAAAATGCCGATATTCCACCTGTCCGGCAATTCCATACCATCTTTTATTCAGTTTTATGCCGAAATAGTACGCTGCTGAAAAATGGTCTGCAATTAAGCTGCGGGCGGAGAGCAATGAATAGGACGATCCGTCATTTGAGTAAAGATAGGATGAGGTGGTAGAGGTGCTTGCCAAAATTCCGGTTGCAGGAAACATCGTGGGGGACTGCTGCATTGGGGCTGCCCATATTTTAATCAGCGATGCGGCTTATATAGGGAAAAGCAGGAAAGAATTTCAAAATGTGCTGGATGAAGCAGCTCAGGCGTCTTGGAATATCCTCGTGCACAGACGGGAACAGGGGGACTTAAAAAATAAGAGTCTGAACTTTTCAGAGCAGGTGGGATAGAGGGTTCTTCTCTGTGGGGGGAGAGAACAAAAATGCCTTACAGTGCCGAATAAAAAAAGTGCCGCCCATTTCTGGGTGGCTGAAAAGGAACATCAATTTTTCACAAAACTAGTTTAACAGGAAATTATGGAAACTTCAAATCCAATTTGTTCCATAAATATTGGATAATATTGTTACATTGATCTTTGATTTATGAAAAGACATATGCAAAAAGCTGGGAATATTTTTACAGAGAGTAATATTACTTATGTTTTCAACATTTTCAACTGGCTTTTCAACATCTTGCTGTTGACAATTTGCAATAAACTATATCAGGGATTCTCCGCAGGAATGCCTTGTATCAAAAAGCGAGTAGATCCCTCTACTCGCTCTCTTGGTTTGGCTGGCCCAGACAATCTTTTCCTTCGCCTTTTTTCCCTGAGAAGTTGTCACACAGGCAGCACTTGGAATTGCCGCAAGCAGAATTTTCGCATGTCTTTGACGAAGAGCCGTCTGGGAAATATGAAAATTGAATCGGCACATATCTCTTTACAAATGTACAGTATTTCCCAATCCGCTTTTCATTGCTCATGCTTTAACCTCCTTTTTATTTATTATATCACAATCCTGTTAAAGTATCTAACTTTGATATTTTAGTAAAGCCTGTTATAAATGTACCACTTTTCTGGGAATGCGGCTAAAAAACGTCGGAGCCTCCTGCCGCAAGTGCCTCCAGTCGGAAAAGTGCTGAACAGTATACCTTTCAGAACAATAGCTGCATTGGTGTTTATAAGGTCTGTCCCATGCGGCCTTAAAATGCTGCCGTATCCTTAATCGCAGGCACTGTTTTCACTGACCATATTAAGGCTCAGGTTCTTCTGTACCAATATCGGTCAGAATAGCTTTCATTTCAGGATAAGGCATACTGTAACGCTGGCTGAGATAACGCAGGGAAGCGCCAATCTCGCCGTCTGGCCCACCATATGGCAATTTGTTATCATTACAGATAGTAAAAGATTTCCACCTGATTTTTTTCCCGGTCAAAGACGATTTTATCAATAAATGACCGGAGGACAATATTTTTTTGCTCGGCGCTGATTTTTGGGCTGCGCAGCAGCGCAACCATCTCAACCTGCTGCGCAGGGAAATTCCCTGTGGCCGCAGGCTGTGGCTGTGCGTTTTGCAAAGACTTTTCGCTCTTTAGCTTTTTAATCTGGCTTAGTATTTTCTGTTTGTTTGCCTGGTATTCCTTCAGGGTGTCGGCGCCCTCTGCATAGGCTTCTTTTACACGGGACAGCTTTTGTTGTTCCCGGGCAATCTGCTTTTTTATGATTTCAGAATAGCAGTCTGCTTTGGGGAACTGTTTCTGAGTAAAGATAAAATTATTTGACTTCAGATTTGCTTCAATGGAGGCTAAGACCATTCCTTCAAGCCTTCTAATCAGGATTCCGTGTGACTCGCTGCACTCCCCATGGGCATACCCAGTGCACTGCATGGAATTTTCTCCGCTTTTGCAGAGGGTGCTTCCGCAGCTGCTGCACTTTACAAGGCCTTGCAGCATAATTGTGGCCGGCTTTTTACGACCGGAACTCTTCCCGTACATCAATTTATTTTTGGCCAGCATCTCCTGGGCTTTTTTCCAAGTTTCATCGTCCAGGAGATGTTTGTGACCGCTGTCGGTAACAATAAGATTTGGATCGTCGAAGTTCCTGCACGTTTTGTGCTTCGGATTCCAGCGGATTTTACCAATATAGACTGGATTTCTCAGGACATATTCAACGGTCCGGCTTTCCCAGCAGCCGCCGCGCTTTGTTTTGATTCCCATGGCGTTCAGTTGTGCGGCAATGGCACGGCAGCCCATGCCGCTGATGTAGCTGTCAAAAATCATTTTTACAAATGGAGCGGTTTCAGGATCAGCATAGTATTTTTTATCCTGAATCAAATAACCAAAAGCCGGTGCTGTGACCGGCTCCCCACGGATAACTTTTTCGCTCATGCCACGCCGGACTTCCTCAGCCAGGTTGATGCTGTAATATTCGTCCATGGCCTCTATCATGGCTTCCACAAGAATGGACATTTTGCTGTCCCCAACCGGCTCTGTGACAGATACGACTTCAATTCCGCACTGCTTGCGCAGCATGGATTTATAAACAATGCTGTCCTGCCGGTTCCGCGCGAAGCGGGAAAATTTCCAGACAATAATTACGTCAAAAGGCCTTGGCTTCCTTTCAGCAGTGCCAATCATCCGCATAAACTCCGGACGCTTCTTTGCTGCTTTTCCACTGATGCCTTCATCCTCCCGAAAAATAAATTCCTTCGGTAATATCATGTCGTTCTTTTCAGCATATTCCTGAATTTTTTCCAGTTGGCTGTCCGGGCTGTACTCCAACTGGTCGTTGGTTGAGACACGAATATAAGCGGCTGCAGTTTTCATGGCTTTAGCTCACACTCCCCGCTTATTCCATATATTTCCGCTTTTATCGGCAGTTCGTTCAGAGTTATGATTCGGGGCGGTTTACTTATGCGCCTTAGCATACTTTAAATTGCAGCAGAAAAGCGGTTCAGGGACATCATAGGACAATTCATATCAGGAATAGACTTAAAACTGAGGTGAGCCATATGGCAGCAAAGGAACCGTTTACATTTACTGCGGTCAGCTACATAACGGATCAGTCTGGAAGCGGAAAAACGGTCTGCCGGGAAAAAATTATCTTTGAGCAGATTCTTTCCCCGGAGGATAACTGTCAATTCAAACCGGTCAGGCGCACCGTTTATATGTCAGAAGAGGAACAGACCAAGTGCGATAAGAAAATGATGAAGCATGTGGAGGCAAATTTAGCGCAGAAACGTTTGTAACGGAGGAAAAACGTGCTGTTCCGGGAACAGTTTGGAACTCAGTCTGCCAATCAGAACGTGAGCCAATCAATATGCGCGGAAGGCTTTTGTATGTACAAGGCTATGTATATCGCTGAAGTTTAAGGAAATTTTAGTTTTCAGGCTTGCTATTCTTTCCGGGAGGGAACCGTGCATTATATTTATAAATTTGTCAATTAAGGATGTTTCGACATTTATAGCATAAAAGTATATATTTTCAAAAATAAGTAGAATGATTTTAAACTTTATATCTATAAATCGTCACAATATAATAAAAGCAGAGGGAATAAGAATGAAGCTCAGACAAAAACTCCTGATGGATAAAATCATGCAGTCCGGCACAGTAAGCTTTGATGACCTGTCAAGGCTTTTCTTTGTTGGCGAAAAAACAATCCGGAATGATATTAAACAAATTAATGAATATGTCAGCAGCCGGGAAGGCAGGCCATGTTTTTCCATCTTCAGACGTACAGTTTCATTCTGTGGCGATTCGGGAATGAAGCAGGCCCTTGATGGGTGCAGCGTCAGCGACGATTACTATCTTTATCATTTATCTGGCGAGGAGCGCTTCTTTATCATTATTGCAAAACTCATTTGCAGCAGCGACTATATGACGATTGAGGAGTTTTCCAACCAGCTTTGTGTCAGCCGCAGCACGGTGAATTCGGACATGCTCCATATTAAGGAATGGTGCAGGAAAAACAGCATTCGCATTGAGTTGAAAAAAAGCCGGGGAATCCGGCTGGATGAGGGGGAAGAGAAAAAGCGGAAAATTCTGTCCAAGCTCATCAGCGACCATGTTCACGTCGGCGGACTCGGCAACACTTTTTATGAGGCCGTGCTAAGCCAGAAAATCTTCCATGGAATCAATGAATCTGCCATCAAAGAGATTATATTATCCGCAGAAGAAAAATATAAATTCATTTTTTCCGATGAAGCCTTTGAAGAGCTGGTTGTGCAGATTGCATTTTCCATCCTACAGGATAAGACAAGCCATCCGGCTTTCAAGGATGACAGGCCGGATATCCGCCCCGACCGGATGGAATATCAAGTTATCCGGTATATCGTTGACCGCACGAATTTCTGCTTTCATACGCAAATATCGGAGAATGTGATTCCCTGTTTGGCAGAGCTGTCCCTAAAAAGAGCCTCACAGCCAGAAAAGAGCCCCATGCAGGATGAAGAGGCAGAACTTCCTTATATCCAGATTATAGCGGAACAGCTTATCCTCAATGTAGGAAAAAACATTCATTTTGATTTTTCAACAAACGAGGTTCTGTACAGCCGCCTAGTTGTTCATTTGTGTTCCGCTATTTTTTCAATGAGAAACGAAATCCGCAGGGACGATCCTTTCAGCAGGTCCCTGATTGAAGAAAATAAATCCCTATCCTGTGCCATACGTGCAAGCTGTAACTGCCTCAGCCAGTTTTTGGGCAGGGAAGTTTCCAATGAGGGAATTTGCCATTTGCTGATTTATTTTGCAAGTGCTGTTGAGAATTCCTCCAAAACATTTCCAGCGAGGATCCCCGTTGTTGCGGTGCTCTGCAATACAGGGCAGGGGACGGCGCAGTTGGTTGTTGAGGAACTGAAACGGTATTTCAACTTTGACATTAAATCCGTTATGGCAGTCCATCAGCTTGAGTATTGTCAAAAAAAGCAAAAATTCGACTTTGTAATTTCAACCATTCCGCTTAAAACAGTGCTGCCGTGTGTGGTGGTCAGCCCCATTATCCGGAGGGATGACATTGAGAACATAACAGAAATGATGATAAAGCTTGGGTTCCTAAATCGAATTCCTGCCTCGTCAGGGCTGGCGAGAAATGGATGCCAGGAGCCGGAAGACAGTCTGCAGGAACAGGTCAGGGCACTGTTGGGCAATAACTGTAGCAACGATTACATTTTTGCAGAGAAGTTGCAGAAAATATTAAAGCAGTACCAGGAACATCAGAAAAACTGTAAGGAAGCAAAGGAGATTGAGCAGCCAATGCTGAGTGAGTTGTTAAAGCGAGAATATATTTCCCTCGACGCTGAGGCGAAGGACTGGAAGGAGGCGATGAGGATTGGCGGAGAAATTCTGCGTAGCCACGGCGTCATATCGGAAGCGTATATTGAGGCGTCTATTCAGAACGTGATGGATTCAGGCCCCTATATTGTTCTCACAAAGGGAGTTGCAATCCCGCATGCAGGTAAGAAGTATGGGGTATACTATACGGCATTTTCCTTTGTAAGGCTGAAAACACCAGTTTACTTCGGAAATAAAGAAAATGATCCGGTGAAATATATTTTTACTTTGGCAACGGTTGACTCTTCCTCCCACCTTACTGCGTTGAGGGACCTTGTTGCTCTGTTTGACTATCCGGAATTCTTCGCTGCCCTTGATACGGCCAAGACACCGGATAACATTATAGATTTTATTCAAAAATTTGAAAAACAAAAGGAGCATTCATGATGAAAAAAGGATTGGTTGTTTGTAGGACTGGTATGGGAAGTTCCATGATGCTGTGCATCAAATTAAACAGCGTGATTGAAAAGAATCATTTTCCCCTGGAGCTGGAACACGATGTTTTAAGTGGCGTTGGCATGCACAATCCGGATGTTGTTATCGTGATGAATGACTTGGTGGATGAATTTAAAGACAAAGATGTCTATGTGATTGGGATACGTGACATCATGGATACAAAATATATGGAAGAGGAGTTGAAAAAATTTTTCAAGCTGAAGGGTGAATAAAGAAAATGATATAAGGAGGGAAAGTTATGTCAGTTATCATGTCAATCCTGCATTTCATTGTTTTCAGCCTCCTGTCACAGGCCTCAATCCTCGTAGGCCTGATGGCCATGATCGGGCTGATTTTGCAGAAGAAAAAAGCGGTGCAGGTTATCACGGGGACGGTTAAAACAATTGTAGGGTTCCTGATTTTCGGAATTGGCTCCAGTGCGGCTCAAAGTGCCCTGACGTCTTTCCAGACGCTTTTTACAAAAGGGTTCCACGTAGAAGGCGTTCTGCCGCTTGCAGAGGCAGTTACAGGCCAGGCACAGACAAAATTCCCCATGGTGATTGCACTGGTCATGGTGTGTGGCTTTGCGCTGAACCTTTTGGTTGCAAGAATTACCCGGTTTAAATGTATTTTCCTCACCGGCCAACACAACCTGTTCCTCGCGGCCATGCTGACAATCCTGTTTAAGGCCATGGGGATGAGTGATGTTGTCACAGTCGTTGCCGGTTCCATTATCCTCGGCTTTGCTGCTGCTATCTTCCCGTCTATCGCGCAGCCCTATATGAGGAAGATTACAGGGCACGACGACATCGCGATTGGCCATTACTGCACCCTTGCCTATGCACTTTCCGGCTGGCTCGGCAGTAAAGTCGGTAAACCGGAAGAGAGCACGGAAAAGCTGAAACTCCCAGGGTGGCTTTCCATCTTCAAGGACTATGTCGTTTCCGTTACACTCTCAATCGGCGTGTTCTATTATATTGCCGCTATTGCAGCAGGGCAGGCCAATGTTGAGAAGCTGTCAGGCGGTATCCATTGGCTGGTATATCCTTTCCTTCAAGCTTTGGCTTTTGCAGGCGGGCTGTATGTCATCATCACAGGCGTTCGGATGTTCCTTTCCGAAATTGTGCCTGCATTCGTTGGCATTTCCGAGAAATTCATCCCGAATTCCAAGCCTGCACTTGACTGCCCGGTTGTGTTCCCCTATGCTCCAACTGCAACAGTGCTTGGGTTTATCTGCTCCTATCTCGCAGGTGTAGCATGTATCCCATTCTTTGCGGCTGTTGGCCTCCCGGTAATCATTCCGGTAGCAATTCCGTATTTCTTCATCGGCGGCACGGCAGCAGTATTTGGCAATGCTACAGGCGGCTGGAAAGGCGCAGTGCTGAGCAGTGTGGTAACCGGTATTCTGATTGCCGTTGGTCCGGCACTGATGTATCCGGTTATGCAGGCGGTTGGCCTTTCCGGAACGGCTTTCCCGGAAACAGACTTCAACGCTCTTGGGCTTGTGATTTATAACCTTGGCAAACTGTTTGGTCTGGCACACTGAATACTAAGACACTGACAAGTAGCCGAAAGGGCCAACTCTCGGCTGCTTGTCTCAATAAACTATGGAGGCAGTATGACACTGGAAAAACAGTTGTCTATTCTGGCAATGGAAAACAGGGAGCGGATTATACGGATGATCTACTACGCAAAAGCCGGCCATCCGGGCGGTTCGCTTTCCATTATTGATATTCTTACGGCAATCTATGAGCTTGATGTTGACCTTGCCTCAAAAAAGCGGAGCAGAGTGATCTTGTCAAAAGGACATGCCGTCCCTGCACAGTATGCAGTTTTCAATGAAAAAGGTATTCTCAGTGATGAGGAAATGAAAACCTACCGCACTGTCAATTCCAGGCTTCAGGGGCATCCTTATCTTGTTGACATCCCTCAGTCAGATGCGACAACGGGGCTTTTGGGCCAGGGACTTTCCATTGCAGTCGGGGTTGCAGTCGCGAAAAAGCATGACGGGGAGAACAACCGCGTTTATGCCATTGTGGGAGACGGGGAAATGATGGAAGGCCAGATCTGGGAAGCAATTCTGGAAGCGCCGCAGTTCCGGCTGGACAACCTTGTCTTGATCGTTGACTATAATAAACTTTCCTCCAGCGGGCCGGTTAAGGACGAAATGGATCTTGATCCGCTCGCAGAGAAATTAAAAGCCTTCCGCTGGGATGTTTTGGAAATAGACGGCCATAACATGGAGCAAATCGTAAAATGTATCCGCCTTGCGCAAAAAGGTACGGGAAAACCAATCGCAATTATCGCAAATACCGTGAAAGGCAAGGGCGTCTCCTTTATGGAAAATAATCCGAAATGGCACAGTTCTGCACTGACGGACGAAGAGTACCATACGGCCCTTGCGGATATCAGGCGTGGGAAGGAAGCGATTTGCCTTGGAAAATGACCTTATCTGTCTGCGCGCACATGTAGGTGAAACCCTGTGCGAGTTCGGAAAAGATGACAGGCTGTTTGTACTGGATACCGATCTTGCGCAGTCGACAACATCAGCCAGATTCCGTGAAAAATATCCGGATCGGTTTATTGAAATGGGAATATCGGAGCAGAGCGCCATGTCGGTGGCAACCGGGCTGGCTATTGAAGGGAAAATTCCGTTTTTTGTGAGCTTTGCCATGTTTACAACTGGTACTCCGTGGACACAGCTGCGGCAGGCATGTTACTCCCGGCTAAACGTTAAGGTAATTGGTACCCACCCGGGCCTTGACGACGGACCGGACGGCGCAAGCCACCATGCCAATGAAGACCTTGCGCTGACAAGGGTTCTGCCAAATCTGACTGTGCTTACCCCGTCAAGCCTGTCTGAGCTGCACGACAGTATTAAGCTTGCCATTGAAACGGAAGGCCCGTTTTATATCCGAGTGGCGAGGGATACGCTCCCGGTTTTGAATGCCCCGGAGCAGCCGGTGAGGCTCGGCAAATTTATTGTAAATTATGATGACGGCAATGATATTGCCATTTTATATGAAGGCAGCGCATTAAAAGCAGCTTATGAAGGCTACTGTATTTTGAAGCAGGAAGGGGTTCCCTGCAAGCTAATCAATATATCCTGCCTAAAGCCGATTGATAAAGAAGGGCTGTGTTCTCTTGCCGGGAACGTAAAAGGAATTGTCACGGTGGAAAACCATTCTGTGCTTGGGGGGCTTGGCGGCGCCGTCGCAGAAGTCCTGATGAATGCAGGGCGCACCGTTAAATTTGCTCAGGTCGGCGTGCAGGATGTTTTCACGGAGTCTGGAAAGATCAGCGACCTGAAAGAAAAATATGGCATTACAGGAGAGCATGTTGCAGAATGTGCACGGCGGCTGGTTCCCTGACAGCTTTGGCTGCCTTAATCCATTTGTTGGGAAACCCGTATCGGTGTATTGGCCTGTTATAAGCAGAGGAAGCGAGGTTCAATCAATGCAGACATTTCGATATGCAATTACCGATCCGGAAGGGATGCATGTCCGCCCGGCGGGCTTGCTGGCAAAATTTGCCCAAAGCTGCACTTCCAGGATTACCATGATATATGGGGGAAAATCAGTCGACGTGAAACGCCTTTTTGCTATTATGAGTTTGTGTGTTAAGTCAAATGATGAAGTTACCTTTCAAGTAGAAGGAGAACATGAGGCTCAGGAGTGTGAAAACCTGAGAGCCTTCTGCCAGAAAAATCTTTAAGGCAGGCGGAAGGCCGCGCTCATCCTTCTTCCATAGAAAGCCCATCAGAAAATTCTTCTGATGGGCTTATTTTGATGTACCCGCGCCTTTTTATCCCTTCTCCATCATTTATCACAGTTTGATATTTGGCCCACCGTACTGTGCGATAATAATCTGTGCAAGGTGCGGATCGGTTATTTTAATTTTGACCGGATACTGAAGGCGCTTTTCATAGATCCACATATCTCCTGTTTCTCCTTTCAAATATCCCAGGGCCACGGGTCTGAAATCCAGGCCCAACGGCTGGAGTCTCGCTGTGTGCTGTTCATTGGCCCATAAGACGCTTCATACTGCTTAACCAGTTCCTGCATGTTTTTGCGAGCTTCTTCCAGCTTTGCGGCCGCGTTGCAGTCGCCAGGGTGGGAGTCAAGGTACAGGTGCAGATCAAGCATGGAAAATTGTGCAGCGGAAATTTTCCGCTGGAGGGATTCCTGCTCATTCATTTCAAAACGCCTCCCCCAAGAAACGGCTTGTCAAGTTCCGGGAATATGGTGCCGCGCTCCAGCCCTTTTTCGGGCGGATAAAGATTTCCAAACTGCTGGAATGGGATATAAGCCATTGCCACAGGAGTACTCTGCGGGAATGGTGTTGGATTCGGCGTGCAGCCTTTGCCTGCTACGACGGTAGACGCTGCAGCGGCTGATGGATTACTCATTATGCTTCTCCTTTCGGATATTTGCGTCGGAATTATCTTGATTCGCTCTCATAATATGTAAAAAGGATTCCTGCTGTGAGCGAAAAGAATATCGAATTGATGATAAATGAGAATTATTTAAAATTGAATTGGAAATTATTGTTAATCTCATGCCGGAAAAGTAATAATCTGTTGCTTTTTGGGAAACATGACAGAGCTGGTAAATATATTTACGCCCTGCAAACATCCTGGAGAAGAGCCAGACTTGCTATTTTTGTTCTAATGATATAGAATAAAAGCGCGAAAATGAAAAGTATCGGAGATAGGACATGGCAACTAAATTTAACGAAAAAATAAAAAAGAACTGGTTTATGCTTGCCACGCTGTCCATTTCGGCGGTAATTCTGTTTGTTTTTCTGATTTCCAACAACGGGCTTGAGACACTCGCGGAAATTATTGCAAAGCTTGAGGTAGGGTGGTTGATTGTTGCACTGCTTTCCGTTGCTGCCTGCTGGATGCTGGAAGGCTATGTCCTGCATTTGATTATCCAGCATGTGTGGAAAGATAAGAGCTGGGATTACAAGAAATCCTACAATATTGGGATGAGTGGCCTGCTTTACAGTGCGATTACGCCTTCTGCAACAGGTGGGCAGCCAATGCAGGTCTATGCAATGCATAATATGGGGATAAACACCGGTACCGCGTGCTCTGCCATTGCAGTGAAAACACTGACCTACCAGATTGTCATGGTTCTTTATGCACTCATTATGGTTGTGACAAAGCTAAAGTATTTTCAAACGAATGTCTCAAATTTTTCGTTTATCACCGTGATTGGAATTATTTGCAACAGCATCTTTATTGCACTTGTTTTCCTTTTTATGGTAAGTGAAAAGATAACAGACCGTATCCTTCGCTGGGGCCTGCGCATGGGCTGCCGCATGAAAATCTGCCGCAAGCCGGAAGAACGCTATGAAAAGATTCACAGCCAGTTGGAACTGTTTCATGATGCTTCCAAAGTGATGGGAAAATCCGCAAAACTGTATCTTACCGCAGCAATGTTGACAGCGGTACAGATTACCCTTAACAGTCTGATCCCTTTTTTTATTTACCGCAGTTTCGGTCTGCGCGGCGCACATGTTTCAACGATGATTGCAGCGCAGGTGTTTGTGTCAATGGTTTCGGCTTTTGTTCCGTTGCCGGGCTCTTCTGGTGGTGCCGAAGCGTGCTTTTACATTTTCTTTGGCCCGTATTTTAAAAACACAATCTGGGCTGGAGTTTTCCTTTGGCGCGTCCTTACCTATTACTTCAATATCCTGTTTGGTGCAATTAGTGCGTACTGGGACAGCCGTTACACAAGACGCATGAAAAGCGGGAAAATTTAAAGATTTTTCCGCCCTTTTCTTTTTTTCCGGTCGGTTGACAAAAGGAAAGGGGCGTGCTATGTTCTATCTGTACTAATATAAACAGTACAGATAGAACAGAAGGGCAGGGAGGAAAATATGTTTGCACTTGATTTTCAAAGCAGGCAGCCAATTTATGAGCAGCTTTACTGGTCGGTTGCACGGATGGCGGCGCTTGGAGTGCTTGAAAAAGACGAAACGCTTCCAAGCGTGCGGGTGCTTGCACAGGAACTGGGTGTTAACCCGAACACAGTGCAGAAAGCGTATGCCCTGCTGGAACACGACGGGATTATCTGCACAGTTCCGGGGAAAGGTTCTTTGATTTCCGGGAATGCTTCTGCATTGGAAAAGCAGAAACGGCTTGCTGCTGACCGGCTGAGAACAGCAGTGCATGATGCTGAAGAAATGGGCCTTGTGAGAGAAGAAATTAAAGCAGTCGTTTCCGGCTGCTTTGGCAAAGGGGGAGAGCAGAAATGATTGAAGCGAGGGGACTAGTTAAGAATTTCGGCAAAAGGACAGCGCTGGATCGTATGACTTTTCGCATCGGCGGGAAGTCTGTCTTTGGCCTGGTTGGTTCCAATGGGGCGGGGAAATCCACCTTTCTTCGCACGGTTGCGGGCATTTACCGCCCGGATGCCGGGAAGCTTTTGGTTGACGGAGAAGAGCCTTTTGAAAATTCCGGAATCAAGGCGAGAATTTTTTTCATTCCGGATTACCCGTATTTTTTTCCGCAGGCTGATCTTTCAGAAATGGGGCGGTTCTTTTCCCGTATCTATCCGCACTGGGACTGGAAGTGTTTCCGGGAAATGAACCGTATTTTCCAGCTTGGGGAAAAGACAAGGATTTCCGATATGTCAAAAGGAATGCAGCGTCAAGCCGCTTTAATCTGTGCATTTTCTGCCAAGCCGGACTATCTGCTCCTTGACGAAATCTTTGACGGGCTCGACCCTGTGATGCGCCAGCTCCTCAAAAAGCTGGTCTCAGAAGAAATTTCAGCACGTGGCATGACTGCTGTAATTGCATCACATGATCTGCGTGAACTGGAAGATCTCTGTGACCATATCGGATTGTTCCACCGGGGCGGTGTGCTTCTCGAAGAGGACCTGGATGAACTTCGCCTTGGTGTCTGCAAGGTACAGGCGGTTTTCCGGCCGATGCCGAACCGCTCGGAATTCAAACCCCTGGATATTATCCGGTGGGAGACACACGGGTCACTGCTGAACCTTGTGGTGCGTGCAGGGAAGGAAAAAGTGCTCGCAAGATTGAATTCCATGAACCCGGTTTTTGTAGAAGTTCTTCCGCTTACGCTTGAAGAAGTTTTCATCAGTGAAATGGAGGTGGCCGGTTATGACATCGAGAACATCCTTTCAGACAAAAAGGCTTGAATTTTGCAAGGCTTTTCACTGGGAGCTGAAAAAAAATGCAGGCATTTCTGGCCTTCTTGCAGCTCTACAGTTCCTCTGCATGCCGCTTATCCTTTTGCTGGAGTTTCCTCAGTGGAAAGAGGGCAGGAAGCTGCAGTATGCCTCTACAACCAAACCGCTTGAGCAGTATGAAAGTTATTTAAAATTAGCAATCCCGGCTTTTGTTTTATCACTTTCCCTGCTGTTTGCGGTCATATTCTGTGTACGGCTATTCGGCTATATGCAGAACAAGAGGAGTGTAGACCTCTATCATGCGCTTCCGGTCGGCCGTGGCTCTATGTTTCTGGGCCGGTGGTGTGCTGGTGCGGTGCTTTTATCTGTACCGGTTGCACTAAACTTCGGAATCACCATGTGGGTTGCTGCAGCAAATGGGATTTCCTCTGCGGCCCTGATAAAAAGTACCCTTCAAGCAATGGGATGGGTTCTCCTCTTTTCTGTGGCAGTTTTCACTTTTTGCAGCTTCTTTGTAGTTTGCAGTGGAAGCATGATGGACACTTTCCTTTCCGTATTTGGAATCAATGTGGGTTTCCCTTTGACGGTTTATCTTGGATACTTTTTGACCGCCTATACGGTACCTGGCATGGCAATAAGCGGCGGCGATGCACCTTGGCAGATCATGACTCTGCTTGCGCCATTTCCGGCTGCATACCTGCCGCTCAGCAGCGATACCGTTTCGGCAGGCTTTCTGCCATGGTGGCTTTGCTTTACGGCAGCTTTGCTGGTTGGTGCGCTCCTGGTTTACAGGAAAAGGAAAAGCGAATTGGCTGAGAGCCAGCTGGCCTTTCCGGTGCCTAAAATCATCAGCCGCTTTCTGCTGACCATATGCGGTGGGCTGACTCTCGGTCTGATTGTTGGGCAGGCGAACCTTCCCCTTTTCCTGACAGGTGTTGCAGCAGGCTCGCTTGCAGTTCACACAGCCGTTGAGGCGGCTTATTCGCGCGGGTTCCAGGGCCTAAAAAAGAGTTTCCGGTGGTATGCGGCCTTTGCAGTATGCTTTGCAGTCTTTTATGGTGTATTTGCCACAGGCTGCTTTGGCTATGACACTGCGGTTCCGGAAGAATCCCAAATTGAAAGTGTATCGGCCCAAACGTTGGTGAATAACAGCGGCGAAAATTTTGTTGTCGTTGAAGGAAAGACAATTTACCTCAAGCCAAAGATGAAGCAGGCGGAGAGTATTCGTACGGTCCTTCAGGCCCAGCGGAACATAATTAGCTGGTACCGGAAAAACAGTTTTCCTTATGTGCCCTGTAGTTGCAGCAATGACCTGACTCTCACTTATCACCTGAAGGATGGCCGCACAATTACCCGCAGTTATAGCCTCTTTTCGGAATTCAGGAATCAGCAGGAAGCCCTTCTAAAATATGCGGACTCCATAACAGAACTTGCGGAGTACCGCTCGAAAAACGATGTTCTGTATTTCTTTGGGCCTCAGGATATTAATGTGGTTAGAATTGGCTCCGGTGATAGTCCCAGCGGAAAAACTTTAGATATGAAAAGCTATCTCCTTTCCGGCAGAAATCTACCGCTTGCTCAGGAATTGATGGAAGCACTCCGAAGCGAATCATTTGGCAACGTGTCTTCCCTAGACTCCAACAACTCTGGCCTTGCCAGCGTCGAGCTGGATTATCGCGGTAGGATTGTCCCGGGCACAGAACTGAGCGAAGCCCTTGGAAAAAAATATCCTTATGTTGACGGTACGTCTTCACTTTATTATTACCGTAAAGGCGGGAAGGTGGACAGCGTCCTTCAGAAAATTACAAAGGAACTTACACCCTATGATGAAAATTCGGAGCAGATGACAGTCCCGGCGGAATAAGAGCAGGATGGGTAAGAGTAAATTAGAAAAGCGGAGGCTCCCGGTTATCGGGAGCCTCCGCTTTTACAGGAATTTTATGCGCCGATTTTTTCACTGGCATTTTCGTAAGAAACATCCTGCAAAATGTGATGTGGCCTTGGGTCCATCTCAGAATAATGGATATCATCGAGGATTTCAGAAAGATTTTCCGGAAAAACCGAATAGCGGCGCAGTTTATATGCTAAGCGAACTGTTTCGATAAGCCGATGGGAGACATACTGCTCTGCATTCGCTCCGCCTTTTTCCGTGATGCGGATGCTGTACCCATCCCGTCGATTTCCAAAGACGTAGTACTTTAACCCGAAGCCAGAAAGCTGTGCATTCCCAAAAAATCTTAGCATGATTACTCCCCCTTCGCTATATGAAACAGAATCACATTTTTTCTTCTGACTTTTCTATTCTATTTCACTTTTTGTTCAGAATCAAGTAAAAAAAGTGAATATTTGTCGATAATCTATAAAATCCGCTAGATATATGTGACTCCATTTACCGCTTTATACATATAGGGGAATTATTTTCACGCTAATAATTACATTCGGTATAATGCAAAAATTAGGAAAGCAGATAATACTCCGAGGATTGCACCTACGGCAGTATCGGAAGGATAATGAACAAAAAGAAATATACGGGAGAATGCAATTCCAAAAGCGAGTAAAAATGCCGCAACTCCAACTACAGGGTAGTTAACCATGCAGATGACGGTGGCTGCGGCGAAAGAGGAAGAGGAATGGCCGGAAGGACAGGAATACCCGCTTGGAATATGGATCAGAAGCCGTTGCCCCGGATAGACAACAAAGGGACGCGGCCGCCCGATAATCGGCTTTAATATCTGGCTTACAAGATATGCAAGCGCAACGGAAAAAAACAGAAGGAACGCATACCGCTTAGTCCTCGGCCTGGAAGCCATGAAAAACATAAAGGCAAACCAGATTGCCCCGCCATTTCCAAGGCGCGAGAGTAAAACGAAAAAAAAGTCTGTAAATTTGTTATGACAATGATTCTGAACGTAATTCAAAATCGCGATATCCATATCCCGACCTCCGGAAGGCTGACTTGCAATTATTATACCATAAAATCTGCGCGGTGCGAATATACATGGTAAAAAAGCAGGAGATGATTTGTTTGAAATGGCAGACCTTCACGAAAGAGGAATGTGCAGAAAGACTGGGAAGTAGCCTTTCTGGTGGACTTTCCTCAAGGCAGGCTGCCGCAAGGTTGCGGGAAAATGGGCCAAATGAGTTGGCCCCGCCAAAAAAGAAGAACCTGATTGAGCGTTTCCTTGCACAGTTTTCCGATTTTACAACAATAATTCTGCTGATCGCGGCTGCCATTTCTTTTGCTGTTTCGTGGGTTCAGCATGACAGCGATTATATTGAGCCGATTGTTATCCTGGTAATTGTAAATGTTAACGCTGTAATTGGCATGGTGCAGGAAAACCGGGCGGAGAAGGCAATCGAGGCGCTGCGGAAGCTTTCAAGCCCGCTGGCGTGTGTGGTGCGCGGTGGGATGGAAAAGAGCATCCCTGCCTCCCAGCTTGTTCCCGGTGATCTTGTAGTGCTGAAAAGCGGTGACCTTGTCCCTGCCGATTTGCGCCTTGTGGAAGCGGTTGACCTGCGCATGGAGGAAAGCGCCCTCACCGGAGAAAGCCAGCCGGTTCATAAGGAAGAAAATGCAGTTTTTCCGGAGCGGACGACACCCGGCGACTGCCGGAATATGGCTTTTTCCTCCGGTGCTGTCGCTACGGGGCGCGGCCGCGGGATTGTTGTGGAAACCGGTATGGATACGCAGGTCGGCCGCATCGCCCGGATGATTGGCAACCAGGAGCCGCCCCCGACACCTCTTCAGCGCAAGCTGGCGCAGACGGGAAAGTATCTTGGTATCGGTGCACTGGTCATCTGCTTTATCATTTTTCTGCTTGGGCTGTTTCAGAGGGTACCGCCACTTGACATGTTCCTGATTGCAATCAGCCTTGCCGTAGCCGCAATCCCGGAAGGACTTCCTGCCGTTGTGACGATTACGCTTGCCATTGGGGTAAGGAGAATGGCGGCGAAACGTGCAATTGTACGCAGGCTTCCTGCTGTAGAAACGCTGGGCAGTGCAAGCGTAATCTGTTCCGATAAGACCGGTACGCTGACTCAGAACCGGATGACTGTTGTAGAGCTGCGGAGCTCAGGCGGTGTGCTTGCCGCCGGTTCCCCGCGCGCAGGAAAACTGCTTCGTCTGGCTGCACTCTGCACCGACTGTGAATATTCCGGGAGCAGGCTGATTGGCGATCCGACTGAAACGGCGATTGTCCGCGCTGTGCCAAAAGGGGTATTTGAGGCAGACCGGAGAAACTGTCCGCGTGTAGGGGAAGTGCCGTTCAGCAGTGAGCGCAAACGGATGACAACGATACACCATATGCCGGACGGAAGCTATCTTGCTGTAACAAAAGGCGCACCGGAACTGCTTTCTGTCTGCTGTGCAGGGGGCGCTGTGCCTTCCGGCAACAGTGAAATGGCGGCGAGAGCACTTCGTGTGCTGGGTGTTGCTGCACGGAAACTGGAATCATTTCCCGCACAGCCGGAAGATGCAGAGCGTAACATGACGTTTCTCGGTCTGATTGGCATGGCAGATCCACCGCGGCCGGAAGCTGCCGAAGCAGTGGCACTATGCAAAAAGGCGGGCGTCCGTCCGGTCATGATTACAGGGGACCATGCTGCAACAGCGGCTGCGATTGCAAAGCAGCTCGGCATCGCGGAAAATGGGAAACAGGTGATAACGGGTGCCGAACTGGACCGGCTTTCGGAAGAAGAACTCCGCGCAAAAATTTACGATTACTCTGTATTTGCACGTGTTTCTCCGGAGCACAAAGTCCGTATTGTACGTGCCTACCAATCACACGGTGAAGTCGTTGCCATGACAGGTGACGGAGTCAATGATGCCCCTGCCCTGCGCGCCGCAGATATCGGCTGTGCCATGGGGATGTCTGGGACGGAAGTGGCAAAAGCGGCATCCGACTTGATTCTGACAGACGATAATTTTGCAACAATCGTTGCTGCTGTGCGGGAAGGCAGGGGCATTTATGAGAATATCCGCAAGACCGTTCATTTCCTTATTAGTTGCAATATTGGGGAAATCCTTGCCGTATTTGTCAGTTTCCTTTTGCGTCTGCCGCTTCCGCTCGCGGCTATCCAGCTCCTGTGGGTTAATCTGGTGACGGATTCCCTTCCTGCACTTGCCCTTGGTGTTGAACCGATTGACGAGGCAGTTATGGAACGGAAGCCAATCCGCAGGGGGGCGAGTATTTTTGCAGGCGGGATGACTTACAACATCCTTGTGGAAGGCGGGTTGATTGGTGCCCTTTCTCTGCTTGCATACAGCATTGGAAGGGTATTCTTTGATGTGAATCCGGTAAATCCGGTGGTCGGACGCACAATGGGATTTGCTGTTTTGAGCTTGTCGCAGGTTGTCCATACTTTTAATGTCCGCTCAGAACGCTCTGTCTTTGACCCGAAACTTTCCGCAAACACGGTGCTTTTTCCGGCTGCGCTGATCTGCACAGCACTTCAGGCAGTGGTAATTGTTATACGGCCGCTTGGAAAAATATTCAAGACTGCGGCCCTGACAGGCACCGAGTGGCTTGCTGTTGTGCTGCTCTCACTTGTTCCACTTGCCGTAGTGGAACTGGAGAAAGCAATACTACGTGTGCAGAAAAAACATGCGGAACCGCACAAGAGAAACTGCGGTGTTACCAGCAGAAGTCTGCCCGGGAGGCTTTAAGGCGGTGGACTTGGAGTTTCGCTGCAGGTGACAGGACTACATTTGCCTCTTGCCAAACGGCACGACTTGGAGTATAATTGTGATACGCAATAGGAATACGAAAATAGAAATAAAAGTACGGCTGTACTTTATTTTGCAGCCAGAGACAAAGAAAGAAGCGCCCCGCTACTGCGAAGCGCTTCTTTTTAGCCGGGTTTATTTTTCCAAGCCAAGAAGCCACTCTACTGACACATTGAGAATCTTCGCCAATGCGGCGAGCTCATAGTCAGTCACATAACGGATTTGCCCTTCCAGTTTGGACAGGCCCGATGCATTCATGTCAACACCGTTCACCTGGAGCTGTGCCAGAAGTTCCTTCTGCTTCATGCCTTGGCTTTTACGCGCCTGTTCGACGCGGGCGCCCACCAAGTTGCGGGTGCCTAAAGCTTGTTTGCGCAGTCTCAAATTGTTCATCTCCTCATAACATAGATTCGGTTGTGTTACCATTTTCCCACAAATACGCTCTGCAGAAATTGTTGGATTCTTTCATAAAATACTTTTTTCCTTCTCATTCTGCCGATCAGTATTTAGTATAATATTTTATTAGTATTATTACAACAAAATATTGTTTTATTTTCACATCATTCTTAAAAAGTTTTGAAAACGACTGTATTTTTAGAGAAAAGCAACAACTGCTTTGTCCTTATTTTACCTGATTCGGAGTGCTTTATTCCGATAAATCAACAGATTTCTTTAAACCACTGGCAGGTTGTACTGCCGCTTTGCTTCCGGCCTGTTCCGGGAACTACACCATAATATGAGCACAGGTGTTGCGGAAGTCACTAAAAACTTTCAATCTTTTTAGGGGGAATAAATTTGCTGGAAAACAAAGACAAGCTTAGACCTAATCTTACCATGCTGACGGATTTTTACGAAATTACAATGGCAAACGGCTACTTTACAAATGGACTTGGCAACAAGACAGCCTACTTTGACATGTTTTTCCGCGACCTTCCGGATGGCGGCGGCTTTGCTATTATGGCGGGCGTGCAACAGATTGTAGAATATCTTTCCAATCTTTCCTTTACACCGCAGGATATCGATTACCTGCGTGGCTGCGGGATATTTAACGAAGGGTTCCTGCAATACCTTGCAGATTTTCACTTTTCCTGCGATGTGTGGAGCGTGCCGGAAGGAATGCCAATTTTTCCCGGAGAACCGATTATCACGGTGCGCGGGCCGGTTATCCAGGCACAGTTTGTCGAAACAATGGTTCTGCTGACCATAAACCATCAGAGCCTGATTGCAACAAAGGCAAACCGTATTGTGCGCGCTGCAAAAGGGCGCCCTGTCATGGAGTTCGGTTCCCGCCGCGCGCAGGGGCCGGACAGTGCAATCCTTGGTGCACGCGCAGCTTATATCGGAGGCTGCTGTGGAACAGCCTGCACAATCTGCGGAGAAAAGTATGGCATCCCTGCCCTTGGCACAATGGCACATAGCTGGGTACAGCTTTTCGATACCGAACTGGATGCGTTCCGGGCCTATGCGCGCCAGTACCCGAAGGATTGCCTGCTGCTTATTGACACCTACAATGTGCTGAAATCCGGTCTGCCAAATGCTATCCAGGTTTTTCGCGAAGAAATTGTCCCACGCGGCTTCCGCCCGGCCGGTATCCGTATTGACAGCGGCGACATCACCTACCTTTCCCGCAGAGCAAGAAGAATCCTTGACGAAGCCGGTTTCCAGGACGCGAAAATCTGCGCGTCGAACTCTCTTGATGAATATATCATCCGCGACATGCTCCTGCAAGGCGCCTGCGTGGACAGCTTTGGCGTAGGGGAGCGGCTTATCACTTCCGCGAGCCATCCGGTGTTCGGCGGCGTTTATAAACTCAGCGGCGTAGAGGATGACAATGGAAATGTAATCCCGAAAATCAAAATCAGCGAAAATGTTGCAAAAATTACGACACCGGGATTCAAGGACCTTTACCGGCTTTATGACCGCAGTACCAGCAAAGCATTTGCAGATGTGGTTACCCTGCACGATGAGACCATCGACGACAGTCGGCCTTATGAGATTTTTGACCCGGATTTCGTCTGGAAACGCAAGACTGTTACAAACTTCCGTGCCGTCAGAATCCGTGAGCAGCTGTTCCGTGGCGGGCAGTGCATTGCAAAGAGGCGCACGCTTGCAGAGCTTCAGAGCTATTGCCACCGTCAGGTGGAAACACTCTGGGACGAAGTGAAGCGGTTTGAAAACCCGCACCATTACTATGTAGACCTTTCCCCGAAACTCTGGAACCTCAAGCATCAGATGATTTCCAAATATTCCAATTAAACCTGAAAACTTGACATTTTCAAAATTTTTAGTTAAACTGTATCGTGCGAGCAGGCTGGATGGCTGCGGACGAGGCGCGAAAGCGACCGCCCGAGGAAAGTCCGAGCTCCACAGGGCGGGATAGCGGCTAACAGCCGCCAGGGGCGACCCTAGGGAAAGTGCAACAGAAAGATACCGCCGCGTTTTGCGGCAAGGGTGGAAAGGCGGGGTAAGAGCCCACCAGCGCACGGGAGACCGTGCGGCTGTGCAAACCCTATTCGGAGCAACACCGCAGAGGGACAGAATGCGCCGGCCCGGCGCGTCCCGAGAAGGTGGCACTGAGCCGTGATGGCAACATCCGGCCAAGATAGATGGCTGTCCAAGACAGAACTCGGCTTACAGGCCTGGTCGTATTCAGTAAAAAATAAGAAGGCGGCTGTCCTTTTTAAAGGACAGCCGCTTTCCCGTCTTTTTGGTAAAAAGCTTTTTTCAAACAACGCTGAAAAGAAGCTCTCCATAAGTTGGGTAGGGCCAGTACTTTGAGCCGACGAGGGATTCAATCGTGTCGGCAGGCTTCCGGGTTGCTTCCATTTGGGAAAAAACATGGCTGCGGTAATATTTGGCGATCTCCAGGGGATTACCGGACTGCGGGGCATCATTGATGTCTTTCTCCAGCTTGCCGGTTTCTGTGTAAAGCTGATCCGAAGCGGCAGAAATTTTCTGCAAAAGGTTCTTTTCAAAGCCGGGGTTAATACCAGTCTGCTTTTTGCGCAGGGACATTTCGGCGAGGTCCCTGCAATAAGAGACAGAAGCCGGAAGAATGTCTTTCTGAACCATGTCAATCATGGTGAGAGCTTCAATATTAATCTGCTTATAATAGTTTTCCAGCTCAATCTCGTAGCGGGCATGAATTTCCGCGCGGGAAAGAACTTTGTGCTTTTCCAGCAAGGCAATATTTTTGTCGGATATGTAATAGGGCAGGGCATCTACGGTGCTGGGCAAATTCAGCAAGCCGCGCTTTTTAGCCTCATCAACCCATTCCGGTGCGTAGTTGTTTCCGTTAAAAATAATACGCTTATGGTTATGAATGGTATCTTTAATAAGACGGTTGAGTGTGTCCTTAAAGTCTTCAGCCTTTTCGAGGATATCCGCAAACTGGCAGAGCTCATCAGCTACAATGGTGTTGAGAATCATGTTGGGGCAGGAAAGGGAAGCCGTAGAGCCGACGCTGCGGAACTCAAATTTGTTTCCGGTAAAGGCGAACGGCGAAGTGCGGTTGCGGTCCGTTGAATCTTTCGGGAAGCGGGGCAGGACATCGGTGCCGATTTCCATAAAAACCTTGTTTTTCTGCTTATAGGGCTTACCATTTTCAATGGATTCAAGAATATCCGTCAGCTCATCTCCGAGGAACATGGAAATGATAGCCGGCGGCGCTTCACTTGCACCAAGGCGGTGATCGTTGCCCGCGCTTGCCACGGAAATGCGCAGTAAATCCTGATGTTCATCAACAGCTTTGATGACGGCACATAAAAAGAGCAGAAACTGCGCATTCTGGCTTGGGGAATCGCCCGGCTCCAGAAGGTTTTCACCGGCGTCGGTGGACATGCTCCAGTTATTGTGTTTGCCACTGCCGTTGATGCCGGCGAACGGCTTTTCGTGCAGCAGGCAGGTCAGGTTATGGCGTGTTGCCACTTTTTTCATCATTTCCATGATAAGCTGGTTGTTATCGGTCGCAATGTTGCTTGTCGTGAAAATGGTAGCAAGTTCATGCTGGGAAGGCGCAACTTCATTGTGCTCGGTTTTTGCGAGAATCCCCAGCTTCCAGAGTTCCTCATCCAGGTCCTTCATGAAAGCAGCTACACGCGGCTTGATGACACCAAAGTAATGGTCCTCCATCTCCTGCCCTTTCGGAGGTTTTGCACCAAACAGCGTGCGCCCGGTGTAGACAAGGTCCTTGCGCTTTTCGTACATGGACTTGTCCACAAGAAAATATTCCTGCTCTGGCCCGACCGTTGTGATAACGCGGTTGACCTTTGTGTTGCCAAACAGGCGCAAGATACGAAGGGCCTGCTTGTTGATGGCATCCATTGAGCGCAGCAGAGGAGTCTTTTTGTCCAGTGCTTCACCTCCGTAGGAGCAGAATGCCGTTGGAATGCAAAGGGAATGGTCTTTTATAAACGCATCGCTGGTAGGGTCCCAGGCAGTATAGCCGCGGGCCTCAAAGGTGGCGCGCAGGCCACCGGAAGGGAAACTGGAGGCATCCGGTTCGCCCTTGATAAGCTCCTTGCCGGAAAATTCCATCAGCACCTTGCCTCCGGAGGCAGGAGTGATGAAACTGTCGTGCTTTTCTGCGGTAATGCCGGTCATTGGCTGAAACCAGTGGGTAAAATGCGTGGCACCTTTTTCCAGGGCCCATTCTTTCATGACATTTGCCACAACGTCGGCGACTTTTGGCTCTAAAGGCTTGCCGCGCTCGCGCGTTTCCCTCAGTGCCCGATAGGTTTCCTGGGGAAGACGTTCCTGCATCACAGTGTCATTGAATACAAGGCTCCCGAATATTTCAGGAACATTGCTCATTTGTCATCCACTCCCTGCATCATTTAGATTTCATGTCAAACAAAAAGAAGATGCCATAAGGCTTTGAAACTATGCCTTACAACATCTTATCTCTAGCCTTCTCATTATAGACGCGCACCTGCCGAAAAGTCAAGGAAACAGATTAAAAATGCAGTGATTTCAGCACTGTACTGCACTTTTTAAATTAACTTTTCTTAAATTCTATATTTTTTAAACAAAATTGCATTTGGATGACATGAAAAGTGCAAAAATTTTTCTTAAGGTAGTTTGCTTTTTCCCAGAAGTCTGACGGCTTTTCACTTCGTCCTTGCACGCATAGAAAAGAAGTATTATAATACTATAGTAGTAGTGGGGCTGACTGTGAAATCCAGAACAAAATATGGATTTCTTAATCTTTGGGAAGTGATTGTTATGCTTAAAAATGCATCTTTCTTTGGACTTTTTTTCTGGAATTCTTTCATTATGGGTATGTGGACCTGGGTGACGTTCCTGCTTTGTGAACGGATGCCAAAATCTTCACTTAATCCGAAAAAAAGCTGCTTTATGGCGCATCCATGGGAGCGCAACGGTCGCTGGTACCGGGATAACCTTAAAATACAGAGCTGGAAGGACCGCCTTCCATATCATGTAGGAAAAGGCGGATTTTCCAAGGAGCACATTACAAGCTGCTCGGTAGAATATCTTGACATATTTATCCGGGAAACCTGCCGCGGCGAATGGATGCACATGAAAAACCTATTTAGCGCCATTGTAATGCTGATTATTGATCCGCCGCTTGTAGGGCTGCTTGGTTCTTTGTTCGTTATCCTTGCCAACCTTCCGTTTGCACTGGTTCAGCGGTATAATCGTTTCCGCTTGCAGGCTTTGCGCAAGAGAAGAATCCGCGCTGTTGGTGCTGCGGGGGAAATGGAACAGAACACGGTTACTGCGTGAATCCTTTCTAAGCTTTATGGCAGCCGTCTGAATAGTACGGCTGCTATCTTTTTTATTTATAAGTTGCAACTGGGGGGAACAAAATGGCAAGAAGGCGGTTCCATTGCCTTGCGGCGCTGCTCATGTTGGCTTTTGTTTTAGTCCAGGCAATGCCCATACCTGTTTCCGCCACTTCAGGCTTCTCTTTTGCTCTTGACCAGGCTTCCGCCTGTGCAGGTGAAACCGTTGCGCTAAACCTGCAGCTCGGTTCCAAAACAAATATTGCAGGGTTTCGTACTTTTGTTGGCTACGATGATTCTAAGCTAAAATTTATAGGGACAAAAACCTCATCTGATATTGAAGAGGGGACACTTTGCGTAAACAGCCGTGCCAACCCTGTCTGTGCCGTCTATGTATGTAATACGGATAAGGGACATGCACCGGCCCTTTCCGGAACGGTTCTTACGTTTCTGTTTTGTGTCAGGGACGGAGTTACAGACAGTGCAACCAGCCTACAGGTGAGCGTTGATGAGACATGCGACTACAATGGAAAAAACATGCAGATGGACACGGACGGCGCGGTCAACCTGCAAATTTCTCATGAAAAGGCTCAAGGCTTACGGCTTACCGCTCTGGAGCCGACGCAGGGGACACTAAGTCCCGCTTTTTCCCCTGGCACTTTCTGTTACAAGGTTTCCGTTGGATCGCAGGTACAATCGATTTCGTTCCGCACAGTTTCCCCAGAAGGCACAACCGTCAAAATCAGCCGGCATTTGCTTTATGCTGCCGGTAAAGAGACGTTAATCCAAATTACGGTATCATCTTTGGACGGAAAGGAAAAGACCAGTTACTGTGTTACGGTAATCCGTGCTGCAAAAGGGGCGGAAACAGGGCAGGAGTCGACTCCTGCCACAGGACACAAGAGTACGTCGTCTGCATGGAGGAAACGCCAGCTGTCATCTGCGGCTTCAGACAAGAGGAAGACGTCGTCAGCTGCATCTGGAATTTATAGCAGATTAGCTTCCCTGCTTTCTTCCGGACAGGCTTTAGGGAACTCTTCCCCAATCATTTTTGCCGGAAGCAATCAATCCGCTTATTTTAATCTTATCCTTGGTGCCAGTCTGTTTGCGGCCATTGGAATTATTATTGGCCTGCTTCTTGGGCGGAGGAAAAAATAAAATCAGGAATGGCGCTGGGTAGACGACATCCCTGATTTTTATTCGCGGCGGAATTTATTCTCACGGCTTTTCCGGCAAAAAACATGATTCCCGATTGTAATGCTGTATTCGCCTCTGTTTGGATTCCGCGCAGTTTTGAAGAACACAATAGCAACGATCATTAAAAGCGCAAAGCGGGCCGGCAGGCTGGGTTCCCAAAAGAGTGTCGCAAGCAGTGAAAAACTCATGCTGACGCAGATGCAGAGGGAATCCGGCCGAATGATGACAAAGAAGTGAAAGAAGACGGCAGAAATAATCAGCAGAACGAGCATCTTACTGACAGGCCAAAGCCCCAGCAGCGCTCCGAAAGCGCAGGCAATGGATTTGCCGCCGTGAAATTTCAGGAACGGCGAAAAAGCGTGGCCCAGAACGGGTGCAATGGTTACCGGAAGCAACTGTATTCCGCGGATGCCCCCAAAGCGGACGGCCACAAAAACCGGCAGTGCGGCTTTCAGCACATCGAGTGCAATACATGTTAATCCAATGCCATGACCTGCCTCACGAAACACATTGATTCCGCCGGGGTTGCTGTCGGGGGAAACTTTGCGAATGTCAATGCCGCAGACCTTTTTGGGAATCAGATAGCTGTACATGACAGAGCCGGAAAGGAACCCAAGAACTGTGAAGAAAATCCAACCAATACCCAAAAGCGGACACCACCTTTCACAGTGAAATTGAATTACAGGGTGGCGGAGCGAGTGAAATCAGATAATCCGCAATGCGGCTGTCTGTGTCTGCCGGATAAAACTGTTCCTGGGCTTCCGCCATTTTCCGGGCGGCTTCTTTGTCCAGCGCCAGATGGCAGGCCTCAAGGACAGCGCGGCTGATACTGTCTGCAAAAATAGCTGCCCCGTGCCTTGCGAGAAAAGCAGCATTCTGCTGCTCACAGCCGGGAATGGGGTGTGTCAGAACGGTTGGAATGTGCTTGGCGATTGCCTCGGTCGAGGAAAGGCCACCGGGTTTTGTGAGGACTACATCGGCTGCATCCATGTAAAGTCCCACTTTTTCTGTATAGCAGAGCGGCGTAATGCAATGGCTCATGGAAGAAAGTTTGCGGAAAAGTGGTATATTGTTCCCGCAGAGTGCCACAACACGGGAACCAGGTACGGCAGAAAGAAGCCCTTCTGCCAATGCTGCGAGATTTCCATATCCCATACTGCCGCCCATAACAAGAAAGATATAACCGGACAGACTGAGTCCCAGTCTTTGACGCGCTTCACTTTTCTGTGTGTGCCTGAGGAACTGCGACCGCACGGGAATGCCGATCGGCACAAGCCTGTCGGCAGGAATGCCCCGCTGAATGAATTCCGCTGCAAGGGACGCTGAAGGGATAATATAACTGTCCAGAGCCGATTCTTCCCAAAACGGGATACAGGTATAATCTGTCACAAGGCCGACAGCGGGAACCGTAAGGCCGGATTTTCGGCGCAGCCAGGTTACAGCCTGAGCACTGAAAATGTGGGGGCAGACAATCACATCGGGCCGATAAGTACAGATTTTGCTGCAAAGCTGTTTCGCATAAAACGTATTCAGGAAAAAAATCGGCGAGCATCCGCCGGGCCTCGAAAGGGACATGCCGGCGCGGTAAAGCAGACCGAAAAGATAGGGGACATGAACCGTCACATCAGCATAAAGGCTCGAAACATGCCTGGAAGTTTTGCTGTTCCGGAGCTTCAAAACATCCAAGACCTCGGCCCTGCAGCCGCGGGCCTCCAGACATTCCCTGACGGCGAGTGAAGCGGAATTATGCCCCTGCCCCGTAGCCGTAGATAGTATCAAAAATTTCATGGGAACCCTCTTCCTCTTGGGGTGCTCAGCCCTGCCTAACCTTATCCTGCTTCTAATAGTACACCAGATCCTTCCTTTTTTCAACCGGCGGTGCTTTCCGTTTATCTGACTGATTTTAAAGGGAAAGGTTTGCCGAATCTGTTAAAACCGCAGAAAATGGAATTACCTGTTTACTTTAGCATGCTAATATGGTAACATACTACCATATTAAATTATTTCAGTTCATGATGGAGGAATGAGAAGAATGAAAAAGACAATTGCCGCCCTGATTGCAGGGCTGATGGTGCTTTCCACTTCCGGCTGCGGCCTTGTTTCCCGCCAGAATGCGGCATCTGCCGCATCCGGCACGGATGCTTCCTGGGACAAAGTAAAATCCTCGGGGCAGCTTGTGCTTGGGTTTGACAAGGAATTCCCGCCAATGGGCTTTATAGATACCGCGACCGGCGAAACGGTCGGCTTTGACATTGACATGGCAACGGAAGCCTGCAAGCGTCTCGGCATCAAAGTAAAATATCAGCCGATTGACTGGAAGAACAAATCAGCCGAGCTGAATGGTGGGAACGTAGACTGCCTCTGGAACGGCCTGAGCAAGACGGATGAGCGCGAGAAGCAGTTTCTGCTCAGCACGCCGTACATGAAAAACAACCAGATTATCCTCGTGAAGACCGGTACCAATTACAAAGGGCTGGAAAGCCTTTCCGGTAAGACGATTGGTGTTCAGTCGGACTCTTCCGCTGAAACTGCCCTGAATGCGGATGCAAATGCCACGTTTAAAAAATCGCTCAAAGATGTTGTCCAGATTGATGATTACAGCAAAGCCGTGCTGGAAATCCAGAATGGTACCATTGATGCGATTGCAATTGATGAAGTGGTTGCACGGTATTACCTCACCAAAAATCCGGGTGCTTATGAAATCCTTCAGGACAGTTCCGGAAAAGATATTTCACTTGCTGTAGAAGACTATGTTGTCGGCTTCCGTAAAAATGACATGGCGCTGGGAAAAAAAGTTGACGCGACTCTAGAGGAAATGGCGAAAGACGGTACTGCCGCAAAGATATCCCAGAAGTGGTTTGGTAAAAATGTTGTAACACTTGCGGGCTGAGCCTGCAAAAAAATCGAGAGGAGCTGGAAATTGAGCTACACCGTTTTGCTTTTGCAAATGCTTGATGCATCACTGATGACGCTGCGCATCTTTTTTGTTACCCTGATTTTTTCGTTGCCGCTTGGCCTCCTTGCTGCCGCAGGACGGATGTCCCGCTTCCGGGCCATCCGCATACCTGTGAGCATCTATATCCTGCTGATGCGCGGCACACCGTTGATGCTCCAGCTCCTGTTTATTTTCTATGGATTTAAACCGATTTTTGGCATCCAGTTTAACCGTGTCCCGGCAGCAGAAGTCGCATTTATCCTAAACTACGCCGCATATTTTGCGGAAATTTTCCGCGGCGGCATAGCAGGTGTCCCCCGTGGGCAGCGTGAGGCCGCAAAAGTGCTCGGCTTTACGCGCGGGCAGACATTTTTCCGCATCCTGCTGCCTCAGGTCATTAAGAGTATTCTTCCGCCAATGAGCAATGAATTTATCACGCTGGTCAAAGATACTTCACTTGCAGAAGTCATTGGTGTTGTTGAGCTGTTGAAAGTAACTTCGGATTGGGTTTCCTCTGCGGTCAGCATGGTGCCGTTTGCAATCGCGGGTGTCTTTTATCTTATTATGAATGCCGTAGTAACGCGTTGCTTTGGCGCAGCCGAAAAACATTACAGTTATTATCGCTGAGGAGGTGCCGGGTATGCCAATTTTGACCGCAAAGGGGATTCACAAGAGCTTTGGTGGAGAGGAAGTGCTGAAGGGCATTTCACTTTCCGTAGAAAAAGGCGAGGTGCTGGCGGTTATCGGGCCTTCCGGCTCCGGCAAAAGCACTCTGCTCCGCTGTATTACTCAGCTTGAAACAGTAGACAACGGTGAGATTACGGTCTGTGGTGATACGCTTGTCACGACAGGACCGGACGGCAGTGCTTCCTATTCCAGTCGGGCTGTTTGCAGCAGGATTGCGCTGCGCATGGGCCTTGTATTCCAGAATTTTAACCTTTTCCCTCATTTTTCTGTCCTGCGCAATATCACGGAAGCTCCGGTCTGTGTGCTGGGAAAACCAAAGGGAGAAGCCGAGGCCAAGGCGCGCAGCCTTCTTGCCAAGATGGACCTTTCCGATAAGGAAAATGCCTATCCCTGCCAGCTTTCCGGCGGCCAGCAGCAGCGTGTTTCCATTGCGCGGGCACTTGCCATGGACCCGGATATTCTCCTGTTTGATGAGCCTACCAGTGCATTAGACCCCGAACTGACGGGAGAAATCCTGAACGTGATGCGGTCCCTTGCCTCCGAGCACATGACAATGGTTGTTGTGACGCATGAGATGGCTTTTGCCCGTGATGTTGCCGACCAGGTCATTTTCATGGCAGACGGTTCCATTGTGGAGCAGGGGACGCCGGAACAGGTCTTTGTTCATGCGCAGAACGAGCGCACAAGGGCATTCTTAGCACGCTTTAATCAACCCTGACCTTTCTTTTCGTGGCAGACAAAAAGCAGCCCGGCTGAGCAGCTTCAGCCGGGCTGCTTTTTCTAATATCAGCGGGAAAGTGGCTGCGCATGGCTGGCTTGCGGTCTGGCATCAAAAGCCATGCCTCCCGGAAGAATTATCCGAAACATGCGTTTTGAATTGCTCTGGAAAGAATATGGCCATGGTTAAGATTATCAATAATAACCAAATATTTACTAAAGAATTATCAACATTATATATTCCATTTTTACATATTGTGGTACACTATAACTATAAAGTTAATTATTTCAATTAAACTTTATATATTATTTTGCAATATGTTAGGTGGTAAGCTGAATTTAAAAAGGGAAGCAGAGTGTGAGGACACGCATCAGGTAACCCTGCCGTTACGATGTATTCGTCTCCCATTGCCTTGGCTACGGATGCACAGGCTATCCCACTTCCGTGCCGGGATGGAGATATGTAAAAGCCTTCCTTCCGCAAAAAGATTTCGCTGCATCGACTGACCATCTCAGTTATTATTACGTCAAAACCGACGAGCTCGAGAAGGTTTACGGAGAAATCTTTGATCGGAATAGAACCTTTCGTGCTGATGCCCAGATGGGAAGAGAGACAAAGGAACAATGGATTAGGACGGCTGTCCGTTTTACCGATTATGGCCTTTACAGGAATGGAATTTATCTTTCGCCCGATTTGTATGTTGCGGTTTTTGACTGGATTTCGTGGGTACTCCTGGCTCTTGGGCTGTCGGCGGCAGCGGCCGTCCTTGCACATCAGTGGTCTGTTCACCGAAGGCGCTCAGGCAGCGCCGGAAATGCCGAACCGGATGACGTAAAATAGTTCGCCTTGAAAAGAATATAAAAAATATATAAAAGATGCACCTCAGGCAGGCTTAAAAGGCCGCTTTCAGGTGCATCTTTTTGCTGTCTCAATCAGTTTTATCTCGAAAGTGGCTGCGTATGGCGGGTAAGCCAGCTAAGGGCATCTCCGGAAACAAGAGGGGAAAGCGTTTCAAAAACGTGCTTATTGTAGCCGTTCAGCCATGCAAGCTCCTCGTCCGTAAGAAGTTCCGGTAGCACCGGCGACGTGTCGATTGGGAAAACCGTAATAATGTCGAACTTCAGAAAATGCCCGTATTCATTGTCACCTGCATCGGCGACAATCATCAGGTTCTCCGTGCGGATGCCAAATTTTCCACCTTCATAGACACCAGGTTCGTTTGTCATTGTCATACCGGCGTGGAACACAACATGATTGGTCCAGCGCAGGTTCTGCGGTCCTTCATGGACACTGCCGAACATGCCGACACCGTGCCCGGTGCCGCAGCGGTATTCAATGCCGTGCTTCCAGAGAGGCTCACGGCAAAGAATATCAATGTTTCCGCCTGTGCTTCCTTCCAGAAAGACAGCAGTTGCAAGGGCGATATGTGATTTTAAAACCCAGGTATAGCACTCTTTTTCTTCCTGCGTGACTGGGCCAAGCGCATAAGTACGCGTAATATCTGTTGTGCCGTCCAGGTACTGCCCGCCGGAATCCACCAGCAGCAGGCCGCCCTTTCCCAGTACCTTACAGGCTTCAGGTTTCGGTTCATAGTGCATCATGGCCGCATTTTCGCGGTAGGCGGCAATCGTTGCAAAGCTAAGGCCGCGGTTCCCTTCCTGCTTTGCCCTCTCACCGCGCAGGACATCACAGACATCACATTCCGTCAGCTTTTCACCCGAATTCAGCCGCTTTTCCAACTTTGCGTAGCCATTGACAAGGGCTACACCGTCGCGGATATGCGCTGCACGGAATCCGGAAATTTCCGTCGGATTTTTAATGGCTTTGAGGTCGGTTACAAGGTCATGGCCAGTCTTTATGGCTATATTCGGATTACTTTCCAGTGCGCTGAAAATGGCATAGCTGACAGCGTCCGTGTCAACCAGAGCAACCGCCTTTTTTGAAACCGAACGCAGGAATGGGATGATCTCCTGATAGCCTCGGAGGGAGACGCCATTCTGCTGCAGCTCTTCCCCAACGGGGGCGGGAACACGGGAAAGGTCGGTAAAAAGGTAGGCGGAATCCGGAAAGACCGCCGCGTAAGCAAGTGCAAACGGGCTGTCCTCTACGTCACTTGCACGGAGGTTCAGCAGCCAGGCTACACAGTCGAGCCGGCCGATTACTTGGCAGTCTGCGCCCTGTCCTTTCAGCCCGGCACGGACTTCGGTGAGCTTCTGCCGGCAGGTTTTGCCCGCATAAGCGGCGTCGTGCAGGAAAATCTCCGTGTGCGGAATAGGCGGGCGGTTTACCCAAATACTGTCAGTCAGGTCGGCCTGCTTAATCCTGATTCCTTTTTCTGCGAAAAAGCTCTCCATTTTCCGGACATCTGCCGCGGAGAACAGGCTGCCGTCAAAGGATACTGTTTCACCGGGATGAAGTTCACCCCGCACAAACTCTGGATAAGTAGGAACACCCTTTACAGCCATGCGGTAAAGTTCAATGCCGCTGCCTTTGAGTTCCTGCTCGGCCTGAATAAAATACCGCCCATCCGTCCAGAGCCCGCTTTTTGCCGCAGTGACGGCGAGTGTGCCGGCAGACCCGGTAAAACCGGAAAAATACTGGCGTGCCTGCCAGTGGGCAGGTGAATACTCACTCAGGTGAGGATCTGCGGATGGAATAAGATAAGCCTGAACGCCTGCTTCTTTCATTTTTTCGCGGAGAAGGGCAATCCGCTCGGCAACTTTCTGCATGAATCAATCGACTCCTTTTTGGTTCGGAACAAGCCGCAGTACCGGGTGTTACCCTGCGGTTCTGCTTTCATGGCCTGAAATGTTCCCAAATATCCTTTTTTCAGTATAGAACGCGTGGAAAAGCATGTCAAGAAATGTACCATCCTTTGCAAAGGGTACGAGAAATATTTCCTGAAACTTCAGGAAAATGGTTGGCACAGTATATCATTTGCTTTATAATATAAAAGAAATGAATTAAAATAAAAGGGGTTATTTCGGTAATTATGACGGACTGTGGGAAAAAAATACTGAAAATAAGGCAGTATTTAAAGTTTTGTAAGAAGAAAACATTTTTAATTGTACTTGTGCTTGCCCTTTATGCGGGGGCCATCGTCTTTGCGTGTCAGCCAGCGATGGTAGGATATATTGCCGGGTCGCTTTCATATGGGCGGACGACCGCTACTACAGCTATAACGGCAAATCAGGTAAAAATATACGCAGGCAGGGGAGCTGATTATCAGGTGATTGCAACACTGCCAAAAGGCACCGTTGTGGAGCTGAGGGAAGCACTGGAGGCAGACTCCGGCTGGGCCAACATCCGGACGACAGACGGTCTTTCCGGCTGGTGCAGCCGGAAAGACCTTGACTTCAGCGGCATTAACCTTGCTTCATCTCCCCTTGCGCAGTTTCCGGCCCCGGCAGAATTAGTTTCTTCTGTGCCAGTTTCGTCTTCTGCGTCGTCCCAGCCTGCGGGTTCATCTCAAAAAGTTGTCCCGTCGCAGGTTACCATGGAAAAAGCCTCTTTACCGCTTGCAGTGTCTGTTTCCATTGCGGATCAGCGCGTTACCGTGCTTGATGCGAAGCAGCGCGTTGTAAAGCAGTTTGTCTGTTCTACCGGTGCCAAAGAGAGTGAAACACCGACTGGGACATTTACTGTCAAGGACCGCGGCAAGTCCTTTTTCAGCCAAAGTGTCAACGAAGGCGGCTATTACTGGACGCAGTTTGACGGGGACTATCTTTTCCACAGCGTCCCATTTGACAAAGACCGTCATATGGAACCGGAGGAAGCTGCAAAACTTGGCACACCGGCTTCCCATGGCTGCGTCAGACTTGCCATAGAAAACGCGAAATGGATTTATGACAATATTCCCCGCGGGACGGTAGTCAAAGTTAAGTAACAAAAAGGAAAAGGGAGTTTTTAATGCTAAACCGGACAAAAGGAATTATTTTTGATGTAGATGGGACGCTCTGGGATGTTTCTGATTTGGTTGCAGAGAGCTGGAATATTGCGCTTCGGCGTCAGCCGGATGTTTTACGCAGGGTAACTGCGGAAGAGATCCGTGGCATGATGGGCAAGACTATGACGGAGATTTATAACCTTATTCTGCCGGGCAGGGACAAACAGTTCCAGGAACTGGTTTGCAGGGAATGTGAAGGAGCAGGAGACAGACTTCTGCGCGAGCGCGGCGCGAACCTGTACCCGGCAGAAGAAAAGACGTTGGAAATGCTTTTTGGCACCTACCGGCTTTTTATTGTAAGCAACTGCCGGGACGGCTACATTGAACAGTTCCTCGGCTTTTCCCATTTTGGGAGGTTCTTTGAGGACTCTGAGTGCTTTGGTCGTACCGGAAAACCAAAGTGTGACAACATCAGGCTGCTTTTGGAGAGGAACCATCTGGGAAAAGCAGTCTATGTAGGTGACACACACCTCGACTTTGAGTCTGCAAGGAGTGCAGGGGTTCCGTTCATCCATGCGGCGTATGGATATGGGAAAGTCCCAGAAGCAAAGTATGCCGTCCAATCCTTTTCGGGACTGGCGGAAGTAGTGCCGCAGGTTCTATGAAAAACAGAATCCTGCCGTACCGGTTGCAACCTTGTGGCTGTATTTTTACAGTTTGTTCAACCTTAGGCTGAAAAGCTGTGGTATGATTAAAAACAGCTTAATATGCAGCGATTCCGTCAGTCAGTGAAAGGAGACGGTCCGATTTATGGATAACTGGTTTACCCGCTTTGCCCTTTGGTGGAGCAGGCTTATGTCAGGCAGGCACGGCACCGATCAGTTTTCCCTGGCACTGTTTGTCCTCTATTGTGTTTTGATGCTGTTTTCCAGCATTTTTGGGAACCGCTTTCTATTCCTGCTTTCCATTGCTGCACTGGCTTTCTGTATTTTCCGGATGATGTCCCGGAATCAGGAACAGCGCTGGAAAGAAAACTCCTGGTTCCTCGGCTGGTGGAATCCGTTTTGGCACTGGATGCGCAATATCCATTCCCGTTTCCGCACGGAGCAGGACTATGCAGCCATGAAAGCACGCGATCATGATGTCTACAGATATTTCCGCTGCCCAAAATGCAGGAACAAATTGCGTGTACCCAAAGGAAAGGGAAAAATCGTCATTACCTGTCCAGTATGCCATACGGACTTTATGCGGAGAACGTAAAGGGAAAATATAAAATAGAGGAAGGGGTTCCGGCTTTTTAACCGGAACCCCTTCCTGCTTCAACCCTTTATTATCCTGAAATTCAGCATTTGCCCAGTGCATATTTTTCAATGGCAAGGGCGGCGCCGTCCTCCGTGTTTGGAAGTGTTATTTTATCAGCAGCGTGCTTTGCTGCTTCCTCCCCGTTTCCCATTGCAATACCGATGCCACAGTCACGGAGCATTTCAATATCGTTTGCACTGTCGCCGACTGCAAGAATCTCACTTTGCAGAACAGGGAAACCCGATTTGCTGAGATATTCGCAGAGCATCCGGAGACCGGACGCTTTTGTTACACCGGGAGCCATAACCTCAATGCCGGTTCCAGCTTTGAGCAGTGTATATTTTCCGTAGGAAGCGAGAGTATCCCACAGCTTCGGAAATATGGCAGGCGGGAGATAGGGAAGATTTACTTTTTCAATATGCCCGGGATTACTTTGCAGGAAAATGCAGAGGTTTCCTACTTCAGCGGCAAGCTGCCGAAGGGCAGCTGCATGGGCGGGCCGGATAGGGCCTGACATTTCGCTGCGGAACGATTGAATGTAGATTTTCCCGTCACGCCAAATTTCGGCAGGACAGCTGTCCGGAAGATTCTTTAGGAGCCAAAGCACATCTGCTTCCGCAATATATTTTGCACAAACGGGGCAGTCCTGTTTTCGGCTGTAAACGACAGCCCCGTTTGAGGCAACCAGATAGTCAATGCCGCGGATGGATGCAATCCCTGGAGGAAGATACCGGTATGGTCTTCCGCTTGCCGGAACGACGACAATACCGGCGGAAACAGCTGCTTTTAAGGTACACTCCATCCGTGGAGAAACAGTCTTATGGTCATTCTGAAGCGATGTACCATCAAGGTCGAGGGCAATCAGTTTAATTTGCAATTTATTCACGAATCCTGTGATTTATTTGGTAGTGTCAATAGAAGTTTGCAATTTCACTCCGAAAAAAACGAATTATGCGGC
>ENA-UOOE01000168-UOOE01000168.1-fermentation-metagenome-genome-assembly--contig:-NODE-168-length-68491-cov-6.429189_pt1 | contig 68491 bp, 42 predicted proteins | sample MGYA00245776_ERZ724021 | MGnify/ENA primary metagenome ERZ724021 (study PRJEB28704, sample SAMN03018321) | fermentation metagenome | biome: anthropogenic terrestrial biome; feature: soil; material... | reverse complement strand
ATTTTACCCCCTCATTGCCCAAACGGTCAATATTCGGGGTATGGATCGTTTGCGCACCATAAGCACTCACATCGCCGTAACCCAGGTCATCTGCCAGAATAACAATGATGTTCGGCTTCACCTCTTTCTCCTTCGCACAACCGATGAAACTCAAAGCTCCGGCAGTGCATAATGTCAATTTTGATCTGGTGTTCATTGTATAGATATTTTTCTGAAATATACTTGTTTTTTGAAAGAATTACAACTATAACTCCGATTTATTCTATTTACCTTCCTCCTTTTTGTAAGTCTCATAATCTGTCGGATTTACCCATGGTGTTAGTTTCCATGGCTCCCTGATCGTACCGTCCATCACGTCCTCATAAAAATTCCAGAATGAAGGGTCGCTATAAGGATAACGGTCAAAAACATCACCATCCCCTGTCACTCTTGGGTCTTTCTGCTCACGTAATTGCAAAAATAACAATTTCCGGAGTTCTTTTTGTTTTGCGGCATACTCTTCTTCACCGGCAAGATTTTCCACGCAGAAAGGATCCTCCCGAAGGTTATAAAGTTCTTCCGCCGAACGCAAACCCATGGAAAGTTCGTAATACGAACTGTCAACACCACCGCGCATCATTTCTAAAATGAGTGTCTTGGTAGGGGAACCGTCGATATCCAGATAACCCGTTTCAGGATTTCCGGCGGGCATCAAATGGGGTTTCAGGTTTTTAATATACAGAAAATCATCTGAAATAATAGCTCTTATGGGATAGCCCTGATTACCGGGCCGGCCAATATCGTCACGTTCCCGTCCAAGCAATGTATAGGTTCTTGCGGGATCCACATGGCCATCCAATGGACTTTTAAAAATATTCACAAGGCTCTTGCCGGGTGAGGGATGCATCCCGGAGAGGCGCCATGGTATTCCTGCCACTTCAAGGATTGTAGGCGCGAAATCGACAAAATTGACAAGGTCGTTAATTTTCCGTCCGGGCCGGTTTATTCCGTTTTTCCACATGACCGCCAACGGAAGATGATGCGAATATTCATAATTATTGGCTTTAGCGCGGGGAAAAGGCATGCCGTTGTCGGAAGTGATGATAATGATGGTATTGTCTAGAATTCCTCTTCTTTCGAGTTCCCCAATCATCTTCCCGATTTGTTTGTCAAAATATTCTATCTCGAATGCATAATCGAGCATGTCGGTACGGACTTCCTCCGCATCGGGCCAGAAAGGGGGCACTTCGCCAATCATCTCCTTTCTTTTTCCTCCTTCAGCGATACCCGAACCATATTCGTAGGGCCTATGTGGCTCCCGGGCTCCGAACCAAAAGAACCATGGTTTTTCCCCGGCCTCACTTCCATCAAGGAAATCGATAAAATTGGCAGCATAGTCTTCTTTGCTTATTGAAGCTGTCGGGGGATTCGTATTACGTTTATTGTAAGGTTTTCCCGTCAACAACCTTCGTTGTCCGCCGACCATACCCGGATTGCCGGGCGCCCATCCTTTACCCGTATAACCCACTATATAGCCGTTATCGGAAAGGGCTTCGGTGAAGACTTTGAATTCGGCGGGAAAATTGGTGATATGATTTCCCCCGTCTTTTAACTGCCATGAGTAGCGGCCCGTAAGGATGCTCGCTCGTGATGGAGCGGACTTCGCATTAGACGTATAACAATTATTGAAGAATAGGCCTTCTGAAGCTACTTTATCAAAAACAGGCGTTTCAACCCATGTACAGCCTGCCGCACCAAAGTGATGGAATGACGCGTCGTCCGCAATGCAGAATAAGATATTGGGCGTCTGCCTGTTATTCGTATCTTTCTGGGCATACATAAGCAAGTGCCCGGGAATGAACGCTGATACAGTCAGTGTTTTTATCATTGTTGATTTATAATTTGCTCTCATATGACTGATTTATTTTTTATTCCGGGAAATAGGCAATAACCGTCACTTCGTCACCTTTAATATTATCCGAACTGATTTTGACTCCGATATCTTCCTTTTTACCAGTAGCCTGTACTATTACCAAGGCCAATCCGTTGAACAGCGTTCGCTGTCTTGTTTCCATGAATGATCCCACATACTTGGGGTCACCGTTGTCAATTCCCAACAGCCGTCCTCCCGACACTTCCACGTTAAAGGCAGTATTGGCGTTTGGCACCGGACGTCCCTGCCCGTCCTTTACACTGATGACAAAATGGACCACATCCCGGTTATTCGCCCGGATAGTCTTAGCATCGGCTTCGATTGAAAAAGCTGCAGGCTCTCCTGCTGTAACAACCTCTTTTTCCGCCACTTTCTTTCCTTTCCTGTATCCTACGGCTTTCAATATCCCCGGCTCATACCTGATATCATTCCATTCCAGATGCATAATATCACCGTTAAACCGTTTTCGTCCCTGCGATTTTCCGTTCAGGAAAAGCTCCACTTCGTCACAATTCGTGTAACACCAGACAGGAGTGATCTCTCCCTCGCGTCCCATCCAGTTCCAATGAGGCAGGAGGTGTAAAGTAATATCCTTTTCATTCCACACACTCCTATAAAAATAGTAGGCATCCTTGGGAAAACCACACGCGTCAATGGCGCCGAAATCGGAATATTTAGTGGGCCACGGCCACGACGTTTCCCCCAGATAATCAATTCCTGTCCAGATAAACATTCCTGACACATAATCCAGATCCCGTGTCACTTTCCACTCATTTTCCTGTCCATATATTCTTGTCCGGGCATCATAGGAAGAGAAATACTCATCCTTGGTCCGGACTATCCTATAGTTGTCAGGTACAGGGAAAGAATAGTATCCCCGTGTGGAATTTCCACGGGTATTTTCTGTCCCGATCACCCTACGGTAAGGATATTTGATCCTGTCGGGCTCATACATCTGAAACTGATGCCCGTAGTTGTAACCTACCACATCAAATTCATCGGCAAAACCGGTTATATTGGCTTCTTTATGTTTATTGTTTCCACAGGTAACAAAACGGGATGGATCTTCCTTATGGCATATATCGACCAGTTCCCGGGCAATATCCTTTCCATTGGGAAAAGCCTGTTCCATAATTTCATTTCCTACGCTCCATAAAATTATAGACGGATGGTTTCTATCCCGGCGAATTATATCTGTCAAGTCCCGGGCATGCCATTCATCCCAATATTGATGATAACCAAAGGGAACCTTATCTAATTTATGGACAGTCCATTCATCAAAGATTTCATCCATCACCATCATGCCCATGCGGTCACACAGTTCGTAAAAGGCAGGGTCAAAGGGATTATGCCCCGTACGGATTGCATTACAGCCCATCTCTTTCAGCAGTTTGATACGTCTTTCCCACACCATCGGGGGAACAGCCGCACCCAGCATGCCGGCGTCGTGGTGCAGGCAGACACCTTTCAATTTCATCCTTGTGCCGTTCAGGGAGAACCCCTTATCCTTATCGAATGTAACTGTGCGTATGCCAAAATTATTGAGCATGTTGTCGTATTCCTTTTCCCTGTTCCCTACGATGGTCTTTAAAATATATAGATTGGGGTTATCAATATCCCACAGTTTGGGGTTCTCTATTTTCACCATTTGGGAGAATTCCTGCTCCTTGTTCGCGGCAACCGAATAATCATCCTGTTGCTCTGCCACGATATTCCCTTTTTCATCCAGAATCTGCTGGACAATACTTATATGTTGGACCTCCGGATAATCATTCGTCAATGTGGTATTGACTTTAGCAAAGGCGTATTCCTTTTCCACGACAGGGGTTGAGACGAATACACCCCATTGTTTTATGTGCAACGTATCGGTCAATACTATCCTGACAGGGCGGTAAATACCCGAACCTGAATACCAGCGGCAGTTAGGCATATCCCTGTTGGTAACGCGAACGGCTATTAAATTTTCCTCCCCGTAGTTAAGCCACCGGCTTATTTCATAGGAGAAGCTCACCCAGCCATTGGGACGTTTCCCTAGCAGTATCCCATTGATAAAAACCTCACTATTTTGGTATACACCGTCAAATTCTATAAATACCTTTTTTCCCTGCCATTCCCCGGGAACATCCAGGATCTTCTGATACAACGCCCGTCCTCCCGGCAAGTATGCTCCCGAAGATCCGGAGGTGTTATTCTCGTTGAACGGGCCTTCTATACTCCAGTCATGGGGAAGATTCACAACCCTCCCTCGTTTATTTGGACGACCTTCACTCCATGGGGTATAGGGATTAAAAAAATACCATTCTTCATTTAAATCAATCACTGTCCGTGAGTTTGCATTCATATTTTCCAAGGGGAAAAGAACAGATAATAACAAAAACAAAAAAGCGTTCCTACACATTGTCATATTCTATCAATTAACCATTAATTTACTTTAGTTATCGCCAGCAAGTACTTCCTCTTCCCACTTAGTCAATTCCTTTTTTAACCGTTTTGACATCTTCGGGGAGGAATCCATCAAGTTATTCTGTTCCCCGATATCCTTCCGAAGATTATATAACTCAAATTTGCCACTATGGTATGTCTTTAACTTCCAATCTCCCTGAATGACTGCTGCGTACTGGTCTTCATAGCTTCTAAAAAAATACAGGTTACGGTCTTTTATTCTCCCGCCTTTTAATAAGGGTAGCAAACTGACACCATTGATTCCTTTATCCTTACACTTTTTTCCAGATGCAATTTCAATCAGGGTTGGATAAACATCGATGGATTGAACCGGCACATCACATGTAGACCCCCCTTTTGTTATATTTGGATAATACACGATAAAAGGCACCCTTGCCCCTCCTTCTCCAAGGGTATTTCCTCCAATTTTCCCTCCTGAAAGCGGACCGTTCTCAAAAAAACCACCTTGATCGGATAGAAACAGAATAACGGTATTCTCATCCAATTCTTTTTCTTTCAGAACCTTTCTGATCCGTCCAACCGATTCATCTACCGCACTGACCTGAGCCGCATATTCAGCATATTTTCCTTCCAGTCCCTCTTTTTTATACTTTTCCACCAAATCTTTCCGACCGACAAACGGACTATGGACATTGTAATACCACAACGAAATCAAAAACGGTCTATCCTGATCATAGGACGTAATAAACTGTTCCGTCATATCAGTCAGCACATCCGTCAAATATGCATCTTTTCCCGTGTTGGCTAATGGGTTGAGCGGAATAAAGTAGGGCTGATAATAACTCTTTGGATGCCCATAATTACTTGTGCCGAGTTGCTCGTCAAATCCCTGTCGTACCGGGTGAAACTCTTCAGATCCCAAATGCCATTTGCCTACATGCACGTTATAATAACCTAATTCCCTTAGCCGTTCAGCATAGGTGATCTCCTCCAATGGTAACCAATTTCTTGATGGCATCCGAGCAGGATCATCCTCCCACAAATGAAAAGGCTCTTTGGTACGGCCTTCAGAATCAAAGTCATATTTCTTCTCTTCCGGAATATGGCGTACCATTCGAAACCTCACAGGTTCCTTACCCGTCAATAGTGAAGCGCGGCTTGGACTGCTCGTGGGTGTAGCAATGTAAGCACGGCTAAAATCCATACCCTCTTCCTTTAACTGGTCGATATTTGGTGTATGAAAAACCGGGTTTCGGTAGCCAAGATCCGCCCAACCCAGATCATCCACAAAAAAGATAAGTATGTTGGGTTTATCTTTTTTTCGTGATTTATCATCTGCAGATGGAGATGCAGTGACCTTGAAAAAATTTAGTGGTAGCAGCACTAATAATATTGTCTTGAGTGAACGCATAATTTTCATTGATTCAAATTAAACGATTTTATATGCAACCAATCTCACATGTATTTTCCTACATCTGCCACAACGTACTATTACACACTTCTATTGTGTGTAAAAATACCGGTTCGGATTTTCAATTATTTTATCGAGGAAGCCGCGTTGTCTTCCTAATCGTATATTTCCACAATGCTCGGCACTCACCTCTGCATCTCTTGTTCCTTCAAAAGTATTACCTTGTATATCCACTCTTTTACAATATTGGAAGTCAAAGAATGAAAGTCCCTTAAAAATAGGCTCATAATCCCTGCTTTGGATAAAAGTATTATTTCTTATTATCAGATCTTCCACATTTAGTCCGTAGATAACCTGATTATCAAAGGTACGCACCGTGTTATTTTCAAAAACTATACGGCCGTGGTAATACCCCCTGCCTCTATATTCCGGTGCAATTTCCGGTGATATCTGCAGTACCGATTGGGGTTTACCGCCTCCTTTCCCCATATTAACGAAGGTATTGTTACGGATAACCACATCCGACACATTTCCGGACTCACACCATTTATTGGCATCCCCGGCAATCAATACCCCGGCCATCATGGAATCGAAATAATTATGCTCGATCATTACAGGTTTATTGGTCGAAATCAGGATACTTCTGGCACGGTTATTCCTCACGATACAGTTTTGCATTACCACGGAGGCGCAATTACTCAGGTTTTCCACTGCCAGGCTTTTTTCCAGATCGGGGAAACTGTTATCGGCATAGATCAACCCGTAATTATGGTTCACCCATTGTATATCTTTTACCGTAAAAGTATGCACCGGCAGTAAAGTATTGCTGTCAATCAGACGCAAGGTATCCCCTTTTTGTGCAAAGCTAAATCCCTCCTGCTGAAAATGGCCGAATTGCACCGCTAAACAGTCACCGGACAGATCCACCACTTTCATATAGGTTCCATGCACATTGGTGGCATCATCCAGCATATTTTCAAAAAGACAATTTTCGAAATGAATCAACCCTTTACAATTCACAAAATGTGTAGCATCAGCCGAAGAGGAAACAATCCGGTTACTCCCCGGCCGTAAACGGACATTAAAACCTTTCAATGTCACATTTTCCGTATTTTCAGCGATAAGGGCCATTGCGCCGGACATGTAAATATTGATCTCTTCCAAAGCAATACCGGTACTGGCATGAAGAATGATACCGGGAAACACCCTGTTTCTTCCGTGAGGCCCCTTATCCGTATAAATAGAACCCACAGGGGGAACTTCCTCCATATTTCCCTGCAAACGGATAATATTATCCCCTATACTTTCGGCCAACAGTTCATTACGCCGATAAGTATGATGGTATTTATAGGTACGATAATAGGGAGCACCTGTCACGGGGTTGAAAACGATATTTTCCCCGGCAGGCAATTCCCAGTCATAACCGCCAAAAAAAAGCCTGTTGTCCCATATTTTGTACCGGATGTCATTGCTTACCCTTATATCAAAGGTCTTTCTTGCAGCGTCGTTAGCAATTACCTCTCCTTCAAATATAAAAGAGTGGTCATAATCCATGTTAATACCGGATATGGAAATATCCCTTGCTTCATTTACGTAAAAAGGCACAATGGAACCATGGAACATGAATTCTGCCCCAGCACCTTCAATCCGCACATTCTTCATGCCGGAAAGATTGAAAGCTACCCGCTTGTAACCATTGTCGTTATTCGATACACAGATATACAATCCTTCTGCTTTCTCGGGGTAGAAATGGTATACTCCCTCTTCAAATTCCAGTACAATATTCCCCGGTTTGTTATTTTCAAGTATCTTCCTGATTCGAGTGGTGAAATCAACATTGTCCTGATGGGGAATTTTGATTCGATTCACAGCAAAAGTTGTTGCACCCGAACAGATAATAAAGTACAGGCAAAATATATATTTGATGTAAGGATATTTCTTTCTAATGTTCATATCATCCAGTTATTGAAAATTACTTTCTTATTCATTCATATCATCCAGCGACCATCTATCTTTCCATTCAATAGTAAAGCCATCGTCAGTAAAATTAACGGGAAGCCAGACATAGGTACCCTTGATCGGGTTTTCAGGACGCCAGCGGTCACCCATATAAATATACTTGTCCGTACCGGTCACTTGCAGCACGAAAGTACTCTGGGACTCAAAAGTAGTCTCGTCACCCTCCCCTATGCAGGGATTCCCCAATTCTTTCCATTCCCCGAATATTGAATCGGCAACCGCAGAGCGTGCAGCGTTGGGAGCCCAACCGGTACACCCCGACATGATCAGGTAATATTTCCCATCTTTCTTGAACATGGCGGGAGCTTCCATAAAGCGGTCGGCAAAAACACGTACATATTGCCCCGTGTGGCTTGTATAGTTCTCGTCAAGCAAGGCTATGTGCAGGGTACTGTTTTCTTCAGAAGAGTAGATATGGTAGGCTTTCCCGTCATCATCCCTGAACAGGGTCATATCTCTTGCCATCTGTCCCTTCTCGAGATCACGCTTTACCAGGTTCAACTCGTGGGTTGGGCTGGATATGCTTCCACCGGTGAAAACGGCTCCATCTATATTTACCGGTTTTATTTTTAAACTATCGGGATAATTTAACGGCCAATGGCCGGCATTGGGCCTTACAGATTTCAGGTAGGTATAAGGGCCCGTGACCTTGTCACTAGTGGCAATCCCACTCAATGCACTGGAGTATTTCAACCCCTTTAATTCCAGGTGGAACCACATCACAAACTTATTTGTTTTCTCGTTGTAAATCACTTTCGGCCGCTCGATAATGGATCCCTTCTCGATATCGCTACCGGAACCTTCCGGCATTACACCCAGGGCAATACCCTCATCCTTCCAGTTGTACAAGTCTTCCGACGAATAGCAGTGTACCCCGACCTGCGCCCGGTTACCCTCCTTTCCTTCTATCTTGTGTTCCCCGAACCAGTAATAAATACCCTCGTGGTACAATATCCCCCCACCATGCGCGTTGATATGGTTTCCATCCGTATCTTTCCACTCGGCACCGGGAATGAATACATTGTCTGTTTCGACTTTCTTTTGTGCACAGGCTCCAATTGCCAGCAATAATATCCCTAAAATTAATACTTTTTTTAACTGATTCATTTTTTTGATAGCTTGTTTCTTTTCCTGATAGTTTAGCTCATTCTACTTATATATATAGAATTTTCCAATTGATCGATTTCCGGATATACCGGTCCTTTAATTCCGCTTCATAGCATCCTTTAACCGGTCTGTACGGAAAGGTACAGCCGGAAAGCCTTCCTTATTATAAAAATTAATCCTTTCCGGACTGCTTTCAAAAGCATACCGTACATACACTGGCTTGGGTACTTCCTCACTATATACGATGACCTTGTCCCCCTTAATTTCCGCCTTTGCCCTATAAAACTGATTATCTTCCCCGGCAACGGCAAATGAATAGAGTTCTTTACTGTTATCCTTTGCCACAAGTCCACTTCCTACATTTTCGAAAGAAAGTTCAAATACACTCCCTTTAAGGGTTGCTTTCTCCAATACCGGGCCTTGAGTAACCTGGCCCGTATGGTCGTAAATCAGTTCCAGCGCTTGTACTGCCAGACGTTTACCCACATCTCTTTTGTTCCGCGGATGAATATCTTTCGGATCACCAATATCATTGGTTATGGCTGTCCTTACATTTTCCAGTTTACGGCTTACTGCAAACTGGGCCTCCTGTACTACTGCCCAGGCAGAGGATTCGGGCTTCTCGATAACTTTACCGTAACTGGCGAGTTGAGCGATAAAAAACGGTAAGTGTTCATTTCCCCAAGATGCACGCCATGAATTAATCATCCCGGTAAGCATCGCCTCGTAATCATAGCATATCGGCACAAAAGCATTTCCCTCTCCCTGGTACCATACCACCCCTTTTACCGGGTAAGAGAAAAATGGTACGACCATTCCATTATACACCATCGTGGGATAGCGGTTTTCTATATTGACAAAACCTTTCGGGTTGGCAACTCCGGGGTTGGCCTTCAATAGTGAGTCATTCGTCCTTTTTACCCGTTCCACAAACTCCGGCGTGATCTTATCGACCTGGCTTTTTGCTTCCGGAAAATCCTCCAGGGCATGAGGACCCATGAAGGTTTCTATTGTTGAGGCTCCCCATGAAGCATGAATGATGCCGACAGGAATTTTTTCCGATTCATGGATCTCTTTAGCAAAATAATAAGCCACAGCCGAATGGCGGTTCAAATTTTCTTTAGTGGCAAGAATCCATTCGGCCTTGTAGGTATCCTTTTGTGGAACTATCGCTGTTTTTCGGGTTACGTGCAAAGAGCGAATCAACGGATAGTCCATCTTTTCCGCAAAACGATGTGCCTCACTGCCCATCAGAAATTGCATATTACTCTGTCCACTGCAAAAGAACAGATCTCCGAAATATATGTCGTTTATTATCATTTTCTCCGTATCGGATTCGATTGAAATTTTATAAGGCCCTCCGGCATGTTGCGCGGGAATGCGTACCTGCCAAATACTGTCCGGACCTGTAGTTCCCTCGTAATTCTTACTGTTGAAAGAGACGGATACTTGCTTACCGGGATTGCACCACCCCCAAAGAACGACCGGTTGATCACGCTGGAGTATGGCATGATCACCCAAATACTGGGGTAGCTTCAACTGTGCCTGGCATAGCGTGACAACCAATATGAAAATTATACTGGTCAAACTTTTTATTCTCATATGACAAAAAACTTTTTATTCATGTACTTGTGGACAAATAATTCTCATGCATGTTTCATTTCCTACTCTATTAATATAAATAGACCACTTCGGGGCGACACATGTTGAGAGAATTTTCCGGAGAATGTGCCTAAATCTTTTCGGGCATACACATCGTATATACGGGCTTTGCCGGTAATGCCCATATCCGGCAGGTTAAGCGAAATGGAAACTCTTTCATCCGGATTTCTGTTGAGGAGCAAAACGGCTGTTTTTCCGTTGCTCAGTTTTTTGGCCCAAATTTCGGTGTCACCCTGCCGGTGGATGCAGGTGCCCTGTCCGGTCGGATCCTGATTAATGCCAATAGCTGTTTCGTTCAGCACAATATCCTTCTCCTCCGGGGTCATGTTCCTCGGATCATTGCCTAAAAATAATGGAGAAGACATGATACACCAAAGGGCAAAATGTGCCTTCTGTTCTTCGAGGGTCAATCCCTGCTCTCCGGTAACCATCATGTCCGGATCATTCCAATAGCCTGGCCGGGCGTATTGCGCTACTTCATTGTTCTGTTCCGCTATCGTCATGACACTTAGAAAATTCTTCACAGGCTTTTCGTCTACAAAATTGGCGCCCCCCGTCACTTTGGCAGAAATATCAAGTGTGGTCCGGGACATATGGCTTATTCCGGGATTCCACTCACGGAATTGATAAGCGCTGATATTGAAAATAATATCCCGGCCTGTTGCTTGTATTAATTCGCTCCATTTGGTATAAAGTTCTCGGATCAGTTCTTCGGTCCATCCTCCTTCATCTCTATATTGACAACGGTCCAGTTTGATAAAATCAATTCCCCAATCCACGAATTGCCCTATATGTACCTCTTCATGACCGTAACCTCCCACCGGGTCACCTCCACAGTCATGTGTCCCGGGTACCGTATGAAGGCCGAGCTTTAATCCCCTGTCATGTGCATAGTCGGCTAACGGTTTAATACCGTTGGGGAACTTGAGGGGATGGCAAAGCAACTCACCATTCGGTCCCAGTTTGGCATCACGCCATCCCCCGTCGATCACCACATAACGGTAACCCGCATCGCGAAGCCCGGTCGACACCATGGCATCGATCACTTCCCGCACCAGTTGCTCGTTAATGTCACGTTTACCAAACCAGTTCCAGCTGTTCCACCCCATGGGAGGTGTACCTGCCAAATCCTTAAACGGCAGACTCTGTGAATAAAGTTGTCCTACTATCAGACCTTGCAACATCAATATGACTACTGTTATTTTTATCAATCTTCTCATTTATATATATTTTGAAAGAATGTGCCGCTTTCCAATAATTTACCGTTTTCCCAGATGTTGTGGTTTTTTGAGGCGTCAAATTCATAAAATGTGGTTATTTCCACGTTGCTGATCTTGTCCAGAGCTTCTATAAATTTGTTGATATAGATCAATCTGGTGGCTTCCCCACCATCATTGTCAAATTTGTTGCGGGCAAATCCCCACTCTGTAATCCATACAGGTTTCGGTGTATCCAATACGGCGTTGATCGGATCAAAATAATAGGTATGCAAGGTAGCTAACATATCGTCTTCCAATGGCGGATAGCCATGCAGACCGATGGCATCTGCAAATGCCAGGTAATTGGTCTTGTCCTGCTGTTGCGGATGATTACCCTGCAAAATGGTCAGGAACATATCCGGTAACACAAGAGAAATACCCCGGTTGATCTGCCAGCGGAAGTTGTCCCAGCCCCCGCTGCTCACCATGCCATTGGTAACCAGTTTAACATTTTTCTTCGGGAAGTGAGTGTCCAAGACCTTCCTGGTGATCTCCAGACATTTTCCATATTTACCAATGCCTGCATAAATATCGGCAAACGATGGTTTGTCCAAAGGAGTAGCCAGGGTAAAGATTTCTCCTTTCCCATCAGGGGTCGGTTGCAGGTCTCCGTTGAAATCACCCCAGTTTGCCTCGTTGAACAGCTCAAAACCCACCACTGCTCCTTCAGCCGTATTCCTTGCCAATTCCTCGACCAGTTCATTGATAAAAGAACTGAACCGGTCCAGGTCGATATCCGACATTTTGAATACTTTGAAATTGGGTCCGGGAACTTGTTGATATCCTGCCGGAAACATTTCCTTCGTCAAAGGTTGTATCAACAGTACTTTTATGCCTTTCCTTGTAAAAGTGTTGATGTTCCGGATAACTTGTTCTATGCTTCCGTTTTCTTTTGCGCCAGAAAGCCTTACCAGTGGAATTTTGGTGCTTGCGATATTGTCCGCGATCTTTTCAACCTCCGCAGGCTGCTTCACCCATTGCAGATTCTGCCGGCATACACCATGTACTATTTTTTCACCATCTTGAAGTGTTTGTGCTTTGACGGCTGTCATCCCAACTAAAAGCATCAGCCCAATTATGATATTTCTCATACTGTTTTTATTTTATTTTTCTGTTAAATACTTGTTTTATACTCTATAAAAAATTATTGAGGATAAATCTCACCCTTTACATTCCTGGCATTTTCAGTGTAACGGATTAGATTGGCTTTATCTGCATACTTGCCAATTTCCTGATAGAGATTGGCATTCTTCCCCTCGCCAAAGGTTACGTCATTGACATAATCCATCCAGATCAGTGCACTGTTGTCAACTCCTACATTTTGTCCGGCAATACTTTTTCGATGATGGGAACCGATAAAGGCATTGCGGTTAACCCGGACATCGGCAGCATGGCTGATCTGTATATTTACACCCGGTATATTGATGAACCGGTTGTCCTCAATCAGGATATTATGGTGACCCGTAATTTTCTTTCCAAAAAACACTATAACGAGCCCTCCAGCCTGAATTTGCCTGTCCGGATTAAGCATCCCTTCATTAACAGACTCAATGATATTATTACGTACAACGACATTGGATATTACATCGGCTTCCATAAAATCATTGGCTTCCGCAGCAAGCACAATACCCGGCAAGGCCAGATGGCTGATCCGGTTCCCTTCGACAATCCCATCAGAAGCTTTTATCAGGAGTCCTCTGGCACGACCGATTTTAACTTCATTGTTGCAGACAGAAAAACCTTTTCCATTACGGTCCAGGTTCGCGACCAATCCACCTTCGGAAACCGCCATTGATGAATCTAACCGGACAGAATATGCATGCTGATACAATCTCACAAACTTCAGGTTAGGGTAATGGTTTTTTATGAGTTTTTGAATCTGGTCAGGATCTTTCTCTATTGGTAATGTGCTTACAACCTTGCGATAAATCATATCACCGGATACGGTATAAAACCGGATACGGTCTCCCGGGCGGAAAAAATCGTCCTGAGCACCCAGCTCTACCACATCCCCTTCAGCATCTCCCAGAACAACGCCGAAACCTCCGTGAATAGCTACCGCGTCATCGCCTAATCCCTCAAAATAACAATCCTCGATCCGGGGTCCTATGTTGGCATATTTGCTGTGAATGCCATCAGAGTGTGTACTTCGCAGCCGTTCCATAGAAGCCAGGAGCGGACGCGGGCCGGGCTTCATTGTCACATTGCGGTAAAGGCATTCCGAAGAAAATTTCTCATAAACACTCCAATGTTTCGCACAGGAATAAAGTGTCACATCTATCAACTGGAAACGCGTACTTTCATTGATAAAACAACTATAACTCGTACCGGGATTGGTCAGACTTATATAATCTCCTGTTTCCCAACCATGCCCTGGTTTATTCTGGCCGGTGAACAGCCGGTAAGTAGCAGTATCCCGCTTTTCAACTCCTGTTAAAACAAAATCCCTGGCATTCTTTTTCCGGTAATGTGTTTTTGAGTCATGTACCATAGATCGATCGCTATTTTTTGCCGTTGGTACAGGATATCCTTCATGCAGTTCCATGTCTATCCATGCGCCATTTTCTGCAACAGATACAATAGTTCCCTGAGGAAAAAGAAGCGGATCATTGTCCGAAACGAAACCTTTTACCGCGACATCTGTACATCCCTGAATTTCCAATATTCGTTGGGACGGTTTCCGCAAGATCATTTCAACATTATAGGCATGAACCGTAAAATTGGAAAGGTCTTTCAGGTAAATTCCGGCCCGACGATCCGGCTTAACATAATATCGACCGGGATATACGTAGACTATCGCTTCTTTGCGGGATACAGCTTGTTCTATCTGGTGCTGAATGTCTGTATGTTCCAAGAAAATAAGATCATAAACCAAAGCTGTGCTTGCCGCATCTATATTTCCCACGATTTCCATCTCGATGACATCACCCGGTTGTAGCCAACCGATTTCTGTATCCAAAGAAATCGCAGTGCCGGGCTGTACCTGCTGCCGCAAAATGGGCGACTGCTTTCTGACCAAAATACGTACGTCCAACTCATTGCCTGTCTTTTTACCGGATAGTGTCGCATTTGCCAAGCCATAAAATCCAACTTTTTCTACGGTATGTAGCAGGGTTTTGCCTGCTTTTACCTCTTTTTTGGCATATTTCACTGTTTTGACTTCTTTTTGGACCAACGATAATGTTGCCGGAGCTACCGTTTTCATCTCAACAACAGACCCGGCAGAAAGAAATCCAAGAGGAATGATGTCATTGGTTAAAACACTGGTGTAGGTTTTCCTACTACCGGCGGTAAGGGTAAAGCTCTTATCAGCTATGTTACTATTCGGAACGGCCTTTATTTCATAAAATCCGGATCTTGCTATCACTGTGTTTAAATCGGAGGCGTACCCTGATGTCAGGATTCCCATCCATATAAACAGGAGAAACATTTTCTTAAAACCTGATTTTATCATACGCTTATATTTTAATGATTTTCCTCAAGCCATCAATCTAAACCTTTGATTTTCTTTACCGATTCCAGAAAATCTTCGATTGCCCAGCGAACATTTTTATCCTGTATATCCTGCTTATTCATCTTTTCCAATGCCTGAACAAACGCCTCTCGGTTTTTGACATAAAGCATATAGTTGAGACTTAATAATGCTAATTGGCCGTTATCTGAATCGGCATAACGTATTAATGTGGTTGCCGCCGATTTATCTGAAAAACAATTCCAACCGATTGCTGCCGCTGTGATGGCAACAGGCGGAAAAGGATCTCGTAACGTCTGTTGCAGTACCTCTCGATGAGGCAGTAATGCCTGCTCAGGCTGACACATCAACCCTAATGCAGCCCAATACCGCACTACATTGTTTGAATCTGTCAGCATTTTAATCTGTTGTTTTACCACTTCGGGGCTTCGTTTGCCGGACAGTGTCGCCGCTTCATAAATGGATTTCAGCGGAAAATTCTTCTCATCCATTCTAAATATAAAGGGCCATTGCCCGGAAGCTGCCAGTTTAGCGATCTCAAACTCGGGTAAGAACATCACATCCCGACCTTCTATTATACGCCGTTTCAATTCGGCAGACATCTTTTGCAACCTGGTTGAATGTTGCCTATTTCCTGCCAGATTTTGCATTTCCCACGGGTCACTTTCCGTATCAAACAAAAACTCCGCAGGACGTGGTTCAAAAAAACTTTGATGCAACTTGTCAAGTTTGCCCAATCGAAAATCATCACGCATCTGCTGCTTGATCTCCCCGATTTCCATATAGTTGATATAACGCAACTCCGGCATATACGCCATATAATTGCGGCTGTATAGATAACGGCCGTCGGTGATCGTCCTTACCATGTCAGGTCCATTATCCGACCGGTCGGAAGCCAACATCAAATACTCCGCAGGTTTGTCCCGGCCTTCTCCAATAAGTATCCGGCCTTCCATATACTCCGGCACTTCCCCGCCACACATACTGATAAGCGTGGGTGCCAAATCTTCAAAGCTCACCAATTCATCCGTCACTATCTTATTGCCCCAAGGTGAGAGATGATGGTATATCGGTGGAAACCAGATCACAAAGGGTACACGGTAGCCAAGATCAATTCCGTTTGTTTTTCCTCTGGGGATGCCTTCTCCATGATCGGCAAAGAAAAAAATAATTGTACTGTCAGCCAGCCCGTCTTCTTGCAAACGCTCCAATAGCCGACCAATTTTTTTATCGGTCAGATTCAACGAATTATAAATCCGAGCCAGTTGCTTCCGCATTTCCGGGCTGTCTCGGTATATGGGTGGTACTTCAAAAGAGTAGTCCGGTACCCGCTCTTCAGGATCAAGTTTGTCCAGAACTTCCTGACGGTAATGGTCATACGGCCATGTCATGGTACGCGACTGATGGCTGTCGTCAAAATTAAATACTGCGAAGAAAGGTTGGCCGGCAGACCGGTTCCACCATCCGGCACGTGGTGAACTTTCGTTCCAGGCCTCCCGGATAAATGCCTCCTCGTTGGCTACATTATAATCTGTTTTGGAAGTGTTCGTAGTATAGTAGCCCAATTGCTGCAGGTAATAAGGGAAGCCTTTCATGAAATTCGGAACGGGGTACTTGCTCCGATGGTTTCCCGTACCCGTTTTCCACGTCGGTACTCCGGTGATGATGCTCGTACGGCTTGGAGAAGAGACGGTATTTGTCGTAAATGCATTCGTAAAACGAACACCCTCACCGGCAAGCCGATCAATATTAGGCGTACTTACTACCTCATTTCCATAACACCCGACAAAATATGGAGAAGTATCTTCGATAGTAATCCACAAGATGTTAGGACGTTCATTTGCGTATGTTTGGCGCGCAATTGCTCCCACATACAAACCGACAAACAAAATATATCGCAACCGCAAACGGGTATAAATTGATACTATCATCTTTATTTGTATTTTATCTCTTCTACAACTACCCCTATATTAGTTTACTTCCAATGCGCCTATATCCGGTATCTCATCCACGGGATTGCCGGCAATATCTTTATCTAGCGCTAGACCCTGCACCAAACCGAACACATCCCCCGGAACAAATGGGATCTTAATACCTTTATTCTGAACAAGTTCCTTGTTTCCGGGAAGGTAATCGGCAATGTTCAATCCCCCTTTAGCGGCGAAACCGGGATCCCCGATAAACGGATTTTCGTCCTGAACCGGGATTTCTACAGGCCAGTTCTCCGCTCTCAGATACAGGTTATTCCGAAAAACGAGGCTATCCAACTTTTTCTCAAGAGTTTTTACCCAACCACTCTGGTCATCCTTTACGATCTTCGAGTCACCCTCTATATAAAAAATATTATTGGCTATCAACAATCCTTCCGTTCCCTGTTCAATGGCAAACCGCGCATCTATACCCCGACCCACGTAGATCGTGTTGTTGTAGAAATAGGTGTTAATAGGTGGTTTCCTTCCTCCACCGCCTTGATGTCCACTTAGCCAGAAAATCTTTCCCTCCTGGAAAGCACCATCCTCTCCTTTTACCCGTGCACCATCATTCACACTTATATTATAGCGATAGGTACAATTATTTGTATTGCCCAGAATTTCGCAAAAACCTCCGGCATTATGAGCACTGAAGTTATATTGTATCACAATATTATCACAATTAAAATCAATATGTGCTCCTGCCGAATCTCCCGGTCCGTTGGCATATAAGAATCGATTCTTTTCAATGAGCACATTGGATGCACTCCACGTCCACAATCCACTGCCACGCCCCCATTTGCGACTATCATCCCCACTGCCCGAATAAGTTACCTCGTTAGAAGCCACATGCACAAATTTCACGTTCGACATTTGAATACCCGGGCCCCCTGTCTTTGCAATCTTGTTCCCGAGAACATGAATATTGCTTATATTCATAGAGGGATGGCTTCCTGTGAATTTTATCCCGGTATGTCCAACATTCTCTATATGACAATCTTCTATCCAGATATTTCGTATATACGATTTTTGTTTATTGGCAATCAAACGAATACCGAATCCATAAGGTTGCGTTCCGTTAGGAGTACGAACCTCTTTGGAATCCCTTGTATATCCCGGATTTTCATAAAAGACATCGCTTACCTTGATATTTTTCAACTTGATAAATTCTGTTCGATTATCAGAGGCTGTAACCAATATGCCGCAGCGCATATCCTTCGTTCCTTTTTGATTGGTATAACCATTTGCTGTTATATGTAACCCATGCACTTGCAGGTGCTTGCAATTATGGATAAGAAGAGCATTTGCATATCCTTTCCCGTCTATGTGTGCCGGTTCTCCTGGTTTTCTATCGGTCCAGGGATAGCTCTCCACTATAATCGGCCTTTTTAACCATCCGTTAAGGTTTACAAGCTCCAGAGCTCCCTGATGATACTCTCCTGCAGCCAGCAAAAGTCTGTCGCCAGGTTTCAGGGGAATCTGACTGGCTTTCCTAAGCGATCGTATGGCATTTACCATAGATTTCCCGTCATTATTGTCATTCCCTTTGGTTGGATGCACATAATAATCGGCGGCATAGCCATTAACCATTACAAGAAAACTATATATAATCCATATCAAAACTCTCACACTCTTCCTATTCATCATATCTTTTAGTTTATTATTCAGCAGCATATATCCTATCCATATTCGTATAAGCTCTCCAAATCTTAAATTCACCTTGATCCACCTGTATGTCTATACCTTCGATCATATCAGCCGCTGAATAAGATAGGGTATCAGTCCCATTATAGACCGGGACGAGTACAAGACTGTCGGCCTCTTCAACCATTATCTTGCCTTTAATATTGATATTGGAACCGGCTGCATCCATGTTATAAGCAATAAATATCCTGTTTTCAGGGTAATAATAAATATAGGCGCCAGGCGTGGAGCAGTCGAGGGATACTCTGGCATGAACACCTTTGCTTCCGGCAGCATCATAAATGGCCCTTTTCAGGAATTCCTGGTAATTGACCGAAGTGCCTACCCCGGCAATATAAATTGCTTTGCCATTTCCGAATTTTTTGGATGTAACCAATGGTCGTATAATTCCACCATCCTCAAATGAGGCCAAGATATCAGGACTTTCAGAACCAATGCGCATTTTACAATTATATATAATCTCACCCAAATCCTCAGGTACGTCGGTCAGGACAGAACGTGAAGAATTAAGCTTCAGAACTTTTTTCAGGGTATGATACCGCTTATCATCTTGAAAGCGCCAGCGATCAAACTGAGTATGGTGTCGTTTTTCAGCTGCCTCAGAGGCCACACCATCAAATTCGAGCCCGAACAAGTCATCCAGTACAAAAGGTCCTTCTTCTTTGCGGACTCCGGGAGCATCAATCCCAATAAAACCTCCCCCGTCATTGACAAAGTTTTTTAATATTGATGCAACACTACCTTCACTCCCGTAAGTCCAGTCGGTATCACCTGCCCAGGAACTGCCGGGTTCCCCCATGCAAAGAAGAACATCTGCATCAGCAGGAATTCCTGATTTCCCAATCTCTCTCAGGGAGATGAACTTAACGTCAGCGGGGAGATCTGTCAGTGCTTTAAGTCCTTCTTGTGAGGGATTTACCGTAAAGGTCTTTGGCCACGACCGGAGCTCTCCCCAGGAGTTAACCACATATATCACAATATCATTTTTATATGGCTCTATTCTGTTTATATAATTGTGAAGTATCTCAAATTGAGTAAATTGTTCTGCCAACATCTCACGTAAGGAGGTATTCTGATGGTTGTTTAAAGTATCATAAAGATTCCCTCCATATCCATAGCCATCGGGGCAGGCAAACAACATTCCACGTAAAGCATGTTTAAAAATTCTTTTTTCTGTTTCAAGTTCCTTTTCAAAAGAGCCATTGCCAATATCCCACCACTGGCGTAAACATCTCCGTTGGCGACCTTCAAAAGACATGACACGCCGCGCAGACATCTCGGAATTACTAGAGGTAACAACTTCATCAAATCCACAACTATCAAGCATTCCAAGATAAGGCTCCATGCCTGCCCAGCCATCTCCCCAAAAGAACCGGATACGGTTGGGCTTACCATTGTCCAGACCATCATGATGGATCCGGCTGTTGACCTCCTTCCCAAATTCCATTGCCCGCTTCTGTTGCACACGCATCCAGGCCCGGTAATTATCGGTAGGGACATCATTGGCCGAACGGTATTTCCCGTTTTCAATCAGAAAACCGGAATTGAAAGTATTTTTACCTGCTTCCGATTCCATCATTTCTATATCGGCAGGATTGACAGAGCTTCCATATCCATACCAATCCAGGAAGTTCGATTCGCCACTATTCTCAATCGTCATAAAATGATACATAAAATAAGTATCACGATAGATATCGATATCAAAACCTTCAGTATCCAAGAAGCTATTCAACAAATCCAATTTAAACTTCCGTGCATCCGGATGAACGATATCGTACACGTAGGAGTGGGACTCAGCAACAAAAGAAACAGAATAAACATGTCCGGGAACAACATCATGAAGTGTAAGCATATTTCCCGACAATGACCAGTTGGTATCCCCCAGTTTTTTACCCGATCCGTCAGTCATATCCCATACATGCCAGTAATTTTCTTTATCGAAAGTATTTTCATCAACCCGGTAATGGTTTCTTTTCACGCTATTGACGTATCCTTTCAAGAGATCAATCGTCAAAGTGCTGCTTACAGCCTCGACTTTACGGGAGGGCAGAAACAAATGGCAGGCCCAGGACTTATGAATATCAGGCTTTGAATGGAAAGGGTAGGCCTGGACTTCCATTTTATGGTCGTGAAATGTGGAAATGGCATCTTTTATTCGATTGGCATCTTGCTTGTGTTTCATCCAGACTACGTTAGCGCCAATGCCGTTCAGCCAATCCAGATCGTCTTCATCTACTTTCGAATTCCAGTAATAGTGCCGGTTATAATGTGCAGTGCGTAATGAAGTGTGAAGAATGATATTATCAAACCGGCAGATAGCACCTGACGACTGAAGGGCGATTCTACCTCCCGGTAACCACAAGGAATCGGCAAGCGTACGCGTCAAAACCGGTTCATAAGCGCCGGTTTCATTTCTTCGTGACACGGCTATTTCATGTCCCCTGATAAAAAATCTATAACGCGACATAACATCCTGAGGGTGTTCTTTTGTGTCAGATGCCAGTACGTGTTTCACACCTTGTACAAAGGCAACCAGATCAAGACCGAAAGGTTTTAACTCCAACCCAAGGCAATCACCATTATACTGACGATGCACCAGCAAAGAAGCAATTCCCCCAGCACTTGTCCTGACCACGTCAAAATCAATCGTAAAGTTCTCGAAATGGCTATCAAGTGTTGATGAGGTTGTTGTCCCGTGAAGACTTTTACCCTGGTAAAGATGGTTACCGTTTACAACCACTACTTCCCAGTTATCATCACCCTCCCAATTTACAGCATTCCCGTCCTCAAAATCATCCTGTATCCGCTGAAGTTCAAAATTGCCCGCTTGCACGCAAATTGCTCCAAAAATAAATATCAGTAAAATTGAACAGTTCCTCGCTCTTTTAAGTATCCTATTATTTGTCATAACATTATTCTCGTATTGCTATCTTTTGACTAAAAACCTGGAACAGAAATCCATTACTGATTGATTTTTATCTCCTGAAAAATCTTACCGCTTTCAAGCAATGCTCCATCTTCCCAGATACGATATCCATCATTGAGGTCAAAATCAAACAAAAATGCTGTCTCCGTGTTTCCAGTGGTTTCTATAGCCTGAATAAAACTACGAAAATACTGTAGTCGTTTCGCTTCACCTCCATTATTTTCAAACTTGTTACGGGAAAATCCCCATTCCGTCAGCCAGAACGGCATCGGCTCATCCAGCACCGCATTGATAGGATCAAAATAATAGTTATTTAAGGTAGCCACCATATCATCTTCCAATGGTGGATAGCTATGAAGGCCAATGGCATCTGCAAATCGCAAATAATTGGTTTTATCCTGCTGTTGCGAATGTTTCCCTTGCAAAATAGTCAGGAACATATCCGGTAACACGAGAGAAATCCCTCTATTGATCTGCCAATGGAAATTATCCCAATACCCGCTACTCACCAATCCCGTGCTAATTAGTTTCACATTTTTCTTTGGAAAGTGGGTATCCAATGCCGTCCTTGTGATTTCCAAACATTTCCCATATTTACCGATACCCGCGTAAATATCAGCAAACGATGGTTTGTCTAAAGGGGTATCCAGCATAAAAATCTCTCCTTTCCCGTCAGATGTCGGTTGCAGATCTCCATTAAAATCACCCCAGTTTGCCTCATTGAACAGTTCAAAACCGATCAAGGCATCCTCCGGAGTATGAAGGGCGACCTGTTCCAGTAAACCGTTAATAAAACTACGGAAACGATCGAGGTCTATATCGGACATCTTATAGACATTAAAATTGGGTCCCGGAATCTGTTCGTAATCTTCCGGGAACATTTCCATCCACATAGGTTGTTCCAACAGCACTTTAACACCTTTTTGTGAAAATGTATTGATATTGTGGATAACTTGCTCTATGCTCCCTTTATTTTTTAACGCGTTTATTCTCACTGCGGGAATATCATTCTTAACTATATTATTTGCAATTTCAACCACTTTGCTATAATTCACTCTTTGCAGGTTTTGCCGGCACACACCACATAGCGTTTTTACAATAACCTCTTCCTCCTCATCGGAAGGAAGTGGATCGTCCTGACCGTTTAAACCGGTCTGTTTCGCGCAACCCTGTATACCTATTGTAACGAGCAATAAAAGAATGAAATATATCTGTTTCTTCATAACCAACACACGGCCATCCACAGCGAAACGAAGCAAGTTTTCCCCATCGCCACGTTTGGCCATGCATAAGTTTTTCCAAGTAAAGATTTTTTTTACCATTCTCGTCTTTTTCCAAGTCCCAAGGATACTAATGGATATCCCTTACACAGCGAACACTCATCCCCAAATTCTTACTTTGCCAATCTTTAAAGATTCCCAAAAGCCTTATGGATCTCCGATATAGCCTGTCCCCTGCCGGGTTCAGGGTGCTTACGGCAAGATTGTTCCCTTGCCAAGTATTAAACGCCATAAAATTTCCGGCATTGCCTCCCTGCCTGTATCCCGCGGGGAGGGCGTTAAATCCGAATTCATCCGTTGAAGGAGGATTAGCTGTCCAATTCTCACTGCGTAGCTTGTGTGCTATATTGTCTGCATTTCCCCTATCTTGTGCCCCTGAACCTTCTCTCGCTATTTCAGTTTCCAACATTCCAACAAAACGCTCCAGATTCTTGTAATCTTCATCAGTAGCCACACGCCAACCTATTGGAGCTAATCCTTCCGGAGCCGTTACAGCGTAACCATTATACAACAATCCATATTTGGCGATCATATCTTCTTCCGATGCCACTACGCCGTTCGTCTGATCATAGGGATATACAGCATACGCTCCTGATGTTAACGTTATCCACTGTGCACCGGAGAATCCCGTTGCTATGGGTGCTCCATTACGGTAACGAGTTACTTTTAGGTTCTCCGCCATCCACTCCAGGTCGCCGATCACAACCGTGCGGTATGTATTCCCGTCTACATCTGTAAGCGGACCATTCTCATCGGCATACCACTCTGACATCTCCATGGCAATAGTGTTGCGCACGCTTATATTTTCAGGTAACGCACGGCCTTCCTCCACATCATTAACGGATATTCCTCCATAAAACATCGCGATATCACCATAGCTCAAATCACCGTCACCATCTATATCCACATAAGCCAGTGCATATAAATAGGGAAGATCTTCAACGTCTTCCAAAGTAAAAGTCAAACCACTGGTTAGATCATTCTCCGTGAGTGTATGTTGCCGAAGTATGTCAGGATCACGATCCAGCAAAGATTTATCTTCACTCTCGGCATAATATAACCCAAGTTCTAAATTTGAGCCGGGTAGCGGGGGAGACGGAAACGTTAAATTAACCTCCAAAGGTGGACGTATTGAAGAATATACCCGATCCATTCGCATAGTGAGGAATTCCCTGTGGCTGACATTTTCGGCCGTTGCAATCCCTTTCATTACCTCGCGTACAGATTGTGCCAAGTAACAAACAGCTATATCACCATCACTCAAATCTCCGTTCCCATCCACATCTACATAAGCAATTACATAAGCTAAAGCCGAGGGTATCGGTTCTTCAAAAGTGAGGGTCAAGCCTCGCTCTATATCCTTCGCGTTAAGGGTATGTTTAAGTACTTTATCCGGATTTCTTTCGTAAAAGGGCTCATTTTCCTCTTCCACATAATAAAGATTGGCTATTAGTTCCATCCCGGGGTTAGGTTTATTGACGAAACTAAAATTAAGATCCAATCCCGGAGAATCGTCTACTTCCAACTTAATATCTCTTAAGTCTTCCCGACAGGAATATAAAATAGATATTATACCTACAATAAACCATAAGAATATACTATACTTCTTCATCTTGTTCTCCTATTTAGAAGATATACTATTTATTATTTTCCTTTTTCCACAACTCTTTTAAATCTTTGACTTGTTGCGGCGTCAGTATCTCAAACAGCCTGTCGTGTTGCTCTTTGGTGTTTCGCCAAAGGGCTTTTTTCTGTTCGTCACCGGCCGTATTTTCTCTGATTGCTTTCGCCCGTTTCTCGTGAGCGGCCAGTTCTTCATACACTTTATCGGTTTGCTCATCCGTAAGGTCTAATTCCTTTTTATAATGTTGCGAACGTCGTTTTGCCCATTGGCTCGTAACCTTATTCGAAGAAGCGACCTTTTGTTGTGTATTTCCTTGCACTTTAGTCTTCTCTTGCTCCCGTAATTCTTTTAATTTCATGTTCTGCTCGGGTGTAAGAATAGAAGCTATTCTATCATTTTGTTTCTTATCTACCTGACAAAGCGCTTTCTTCTGTGCGTCACCGGAGGCATTTTCCTTAATCTTCTCTTTCTCGAGAACTCCGTCAGTAAGCACTTCTTCTATTTGGCTGGTTTGTTCATCCGTAAGCTCCAATTGCTTTTTCAAATATTGTGAACGTTGTTTCGCCCAGGTATTTTCCTGCGCCTGTACCATAACACAAAGTCCACAAAAAAGCATGATCATCGTCACCAAGTTTCTTTTTTTCATCTTCATTGTTTTCATAATATTCTATTCTTTAATTGTTTTCATTAATTAGTATTTTTATTTCGCAATTTCCAGTATTCTTCCATTTGTTCCTTTGTCAGTCCCAAAAATGCGGGTTCTCTCAGATCTTTCATCCAAAGTTTTAATTCTTTTACCAAAGCCTCATACTCTTTCTGATATAAATTATTTTTGAGTAAATTTCGCTTTTCGCTGATATCTTCATCCAAATTATACAATTCTTCCCCGTTCGGCTTCAACAGCACCTTATATGTTCCATTTCCGTCACGTGCAATATATTCCTGCCTGTCATACATACGCCAAAACAACGTTCTATTTTGTTTATTCTCTACAGGATTGTTCACTACAGATAAAAGATCAATACCATCCAGTTTATTTTTAACCGTAGCCTTTTTATCAATATTGGCAACAATGGTGGCAGCAATATCCAACGAGATTACCGGTGTTTCACATACCTGACCGGCTTTGATCCTTACCGGCCAACGCATAGCAAAGGGAACACGAATTCCCCCCTCGTAATAAGTCGATTTTCCTCCTCTCAATTCACCGTTGTCGGAACCGTTATCCCATTCAGGACCTCCATTATCCGACAAGAAAAACAAAATTGTATTATCGCTTATACCGGAAGATTCGAGTTGTTCCAGTAACAAACCTACACCGTCATCTACGGCACTGACCATGGCCGCATAAATACGCCGCTTTTCATCGCTAATATGCTTAAAGCGATCAAGATATTTTTCAGTCGCCTGTAATGGTGTGTGTGGTGCATTGTATGCCAGGTACAAAAAGAATGGATGTTGCGCATTCTCTTTTACAAATGAGACTGCTTCCCGAGAGAAAGCATCAGTCAGATACTCCTGTTCTCCCAACATTTTCCCATTATATTGAAGTTTTGTTCTGTAACTTTCCCCTTCACCTTTTGCTTCATTATCAGAATTAATCGTCCACTCATCAGGGAAATAGCGATGACCTCCTCCCAAAAAGCCGAAAAATTCATCGAATCCTCGTGCATTTGGATGAAGAAGAGAATGTGCTCCCAAATGCCATTTACCGATACCCATTGTTTTATAACCGGCACTTTTTGCAATGTCGGCCAAGGTTTGTTCACTCAGAGGCAATCCCATTTCCGGATCATCGGGTGAGAAAATCGGGTTGCGGCTAAACCCAAACCGGTCCTGATAACGTCCCGTCATCAATCCGGCACGGCTTGGTCCCGATACAGCATAGGAGACATACCCACTACTAAACTTTACTCCGTCATTAGCAATTCGATCAATATTTGGAGTGGGGATATCTTCACAACCATTAAATCCTACGTCTTTGTATCCCATATCATCAGTTAGGATAACAATGATATTTGGACTTTTTACCGCATCTTTTCCCTCTCCATAGGCTACAAAGACAGAAGTCATCATAGCCATTGTACTTACTGTACATTTATTAATAATTTTCACCTTTATGAAAATTTGAATTTCAGTAGTCAAAAAGATTAATAACCCGGATTTTGTTCCTTGGCCAAATTGGGATTAAGTCCTGTCTCCCGCAATGGGATGGGGAACCATATCTTATAAGGTTTCCAGTTCAGGTGCAAATCGCGAACTCTTTTATTTGGATCACCGGCATCAGGATTAAGTGACATAATCGCATCATTCAGCCTGTCGAAACGGAACAGATCAATCCTTCTTTTGCTTTCATAACATAATTCCCGGCTACGCTCCTCGAGCAGTTCATCGATAAAATTAGGTTTATGATATGCGGCATTCAATTCTTCTAAAGTATGACCATTTGCCACATTACGTTCGCGGATCTGTGTAAGATAACCCCTTGCTGATGTCTCGTCACCCGTGAAAAAAAGGGCCTCGGCATACTGCAGTAGCACATCGGCAAACCGCAGTAGCGGAACGGAAATTGCAGAGCCATTAATATGTATCATCTTTTCTTGTGGTGCCATATGACGATATTTACCGGCACCATTATTCCAGAATGTAGGGCCATTACTCGCCACAGGTTTATAATAATTGACACCATCTATGTTTTCAAGCGTCGAGTTAACACCATAAGGTCCTGTAATATTATGAGCATAGCGCGTATCCAAAGTACGATCGTAGGTAGAGGCAAACTCCACCGTCGGGCGATGAGCGGCCCATGATCCACCGTATAGTTGCACATTTCCCCCTGGGGCAAACAGATAATTAATATTGGGGAAATTATCACCTCCAGTCACCAATGCATATTCTGCGGTAAACAAACACTCTTCCTGTTGGTGTGATTTGGTGGTCTCCCTAAACAGATAATCATAATGATCAATCAAGTGAAAAGGGCTATTTTCTACCACATCTTTCAAAATCTCCTGGGCATTCACACTCATCTGACCAGCATCTACCCATTGAAAACTGTTCAACGGGAAATTCAATTCTTCACCGGCTTGATAACGCTTACAAGCAGCCAGATAATTGTAAATCACGCCTAAATAGCCCTTGGCTGTCCACGCACTGGCCCTTCCGGAGAGGGGAGCGGTCGGAGAGAGATTTTCTTCGGCAAACAACATATCTGGAATAATCAATTCCGTGTAAATCACTTCCAGACTTTCACGGGGAGCCTGCGGATCGGGCGAGGAAGTAGTGTTCATTGGCACCCCTCCAAACAATGATGCCAGATGATAGTAAAAAAACGCGCGCAGAAACCGGGCTTCCGCCATTATCTGAGTCATATTTGCCTGTTCCTGTTCGCCGGACGTCTCAAATACTGCAGCTTTATCCAACAACGTGTTGCACCGCATGATACCAGCATAATAGGCAATCCAAAAATCACTAATAGGCACATTGGAGATTCCAAACGATGCTATGCCAAACTGATTGATATCTATTGCTGTGGCATTTTGGTTTAAAATCAGCTCATCCGTTCCCACACTCAACATATATTGCAATCCATACATATATGTTCCTTCTTGTACGGTCCTTCCGGGCAGACTCTGCATATTGATTGCATCATAACAACCTACCAAGGCCGTTTCAAATTCCTTTACTGTTTTGTAACTGTTTTCCGGCGAAGTGGTTGAATAGGGTATTTTTTCCAAAAAACCAACATCCTCACAGGATGTAAACAGACTAAAAATCAGGAACAGACCATAAAAATAGTTTTTTATCGTTTTCATTGTTATTATATTGTCTTAAAGTTAGAAAGTTATATCAACACCGAACAAATAGGTACGTGCTCTCGGATATGCCAGGCGGTCATATCCCGGGAGCAGGTTATTATAAGATCGCACGTCGGGATCCAACCCACTGTAATTGGTCCATACATGCAAATTATCAACGGATACATGCGCTTTCAGATTGGATACTCCTAGCGTTTTCGCTACTTTCGGTTGGAAATTGTACGAAAGAGACAATGTCCGGAATCGCAGGTAGGAGCCATCTTCCACATAATAGGTAGAAACATATTGATCGGTATTGTTTCTTGTTATGGATGCATATCGGTTCGATGGATTTTCCGGCGTCCAGCGGTTTTCCCAGTAGGCTCTGGTTAAATTGTACTGATCAGCTCCCTGCCCTGCTTCTACACGAGTAGGGAATGCATTAAATATGTCATTGCCATAGACACCCTCCAGGAACATGTGGAGCGTAAAGTTTCGGTAGCTGAACTCATTGGTAAACCCACCGGCAAATTTAGGATTACTGTTACTAATGATCCGGCGGTCATCCGCGTTGATCTCATTATTACCGTCCAGGTCTTTGTATTTAAATACACCCGGTATTGTTGCTGCACCGGATAAGTAGGGAATACCTTCCTTTAGTACATAATTACGTTCATCGTGAGGAATAACGGGATCACTGTCATTCTGCCATGTAAAATCCTTAATTTGATAGATTCCGTCAAATACATAGCCAAAGGCTGTTCCTAATGGCTCTCCCTCTTTAACAATACCCACATCTGTCAGGTATCCGCTTCCAAACGTTACTGGAATATCAGCTGTACCTCCAAGGCTAAGTATCTTATTCTTATTGAAATATATATTAAACATTGAATTCCACTGAAAGTCTCGGGTGTCCAAGTTGATCGTATTCAAGGTAAGCTCCAGCCCTTTATTCTCCATATCCCCAATATTCTGCCACTGTTTCACAAAACCTGTCTGGCCTGCAATTTCAGAGTTTAACAACATACCGTTCGTAATCTTGTAATAGGTCTCAGCAGTAAGGGCCAATCGTCCTTTTAATATGGCTACATCCAGTCCCAGGTTATACTGTTGAGTGGTTTCCCACTTAAGAGAGGAGTTTTCGGCTGTTGTTGGAGCCGTACCATAAACCAGGTTTCCATTGCTCGCATAGTAAACGGGGGAAAGTTCGGCCAAGCTTTGATAAGGAGTTATACGATCATTACCCGTTACCCCATAACTCAAACGAACTCGAAGATCGGAAAATAGATCCTGCTTTTTCATGAACGGCTCATTGAATGCACGCCAGGCAAAGGCAATGGATGGGAAATAACCGAACCGATTTCCCCTCCCGAAATTGGATGAGCCATCAGCTCTTAGAGTTCCAGTAAATATATACCTATTTTTGATGCCATAATTCAACCGCCCGAAAAAAGACATCCGGTTGGTTTCCGTTGTATTGGTTGTTGTGGGGTGTGTAATGAGCGCTTTGGACATATCAAACGCCCCTGTCGACTGGTCTTCAAAATTTTCAGCTCTTGTGAAAAGTGTTTCCCATTTGTACGTATTTAGTTCGAAGCCTGCCACTCCACTAAGGATATGTCCTTTGATCACCGTCTTATCATAATTCAATGTATTAGTCTGGGAAAAAGCATTGGTTTGTGTATGCCTTAACGAAGCCCTGCCATTGGGTATGCGACCCCAAATCGTATTACTCCCGAAAAATTCGGTTAGCTTGGATGAAGTTGCGGTACCGCCACCTTGAATCCGTAACCTTAACCCTTTCATAATGGAATATTCTACAAAAGCATTTCCAATGAAACGATTAAAATCTGTTACACGATGGGATTCAAGAATATTCGACTTTAAACTTACCGGTTCATCTTCCGATGTCTCATCATAGATCAGTACCGGTCGGAAGGTATAAATTTCCTGTATCAGTCCTGTCCAGGATCCACCACCACCACCACTGGATGCAACTCCTGAATTCTGGGTTTTTCCCCAGATCACATTAGCTCCTAACTTAATTCTATCGGACACCTGATGATCTAACCTGATACGTCCCGAATAAGCAGTAAAATCATTTCTCTTAACCAGTGCATTAATATTTTCGTATCCCAATGCAGCGGAATAGGTCGTATTATCTCTTCCTCCCTGCATAGAGAGATTGAGCTGGGATACGGTACCCTGGCGGAAAAGTTCATCCTGCCAATTGTAACTAGGTAATTGGGACACATCTTTAGGAGAATCAAGATTCCCATCACCATCGCTATCCACCGACCAGGCTCTGTTGTTAGGGGCCTTTTCATAACGGTAATTGACATATTCCTGACCACCAATCATATCAATACACTTCGTAATTTCTGAAATGCCGTAAGAAAAATTAGCTATAATATTTGTTTTCCCGGCTCTGCCGGACTTGGTTGTAATCAAAACGACCCCGTTGGCTCCTCTTGCCCCGTAAATAGCAGCAGCAGAAGCATCTTTGAGGATATCAACAGAAGCAATATCAGCGGGATTTATAAAAGCCATAGGATTACCACTCGTTGAATTACCGATATTCGAGGTAGCCACTTCGCTTTCATTCACATCCATCGGTATGCCATCGATCACATAGAGTGGTTGGGTACCCGCATTAATAGAGTTGGCCCCCCGGATTTCAATACTAATTCCACCACCCGGTTCACCAGAATGAGAATTCACCCTCACTCCTGCAATTTTTCCCTGCAACGCCTCAGCGAGAGTGGAAGAGTTTGTCTTTGTTAAATCTTCGGCCCGTAAACTTGCAATTGAACCTGTTAAATCGCCTCTTCTCATAGAGCCGTAGCCCACAACTACCAACTCATCCAAAGATTTCAAATCTTCCTGCAATACAATATTATAGGTAGTTCGCTCGTTCGTACTGATCTCCTGTGTCAAATACCCGATATAGGAGATTTGAAGGATCGCATTATTAGCTACTGACAGTGAAAAACCACCGTCAATATTGGTAACAGTTCCATTGGTCGTTCCCTTTTCAATAATATTGGCGCCAATAACTGCTTCACCACTTTTATCTACAACCCTGCCGATCACATTTTTCTTCTGTTGGATTATCCCTTCGCTTTTTGAACTACTCTCCTTTATCGACTTATTCGTCTCTTTTTTATACAACGAAACCTGTCGCTCAACCACAGAATATCTCAGTTCCGTATTTTTCAGCAGTGTTTCCAGTATAACATAAATTGACTCGTTTGTAGCTTGGATTGATGTTTCTTTGTTAAGCTCCCGTTTCACATCATCCGTAATCAGAAATACGTAATTACTCCTTTTTTCAATTTCAGCAAGAGCCTTCCTGATCGTCACATTTTTCAAATTCAATGAGAGATCATTCCGTTGTGAATATACATTCTCTGCCGAAATTGATAACAGGCAGAGAAAAGCAAATAACACTGAAATTTTCATGATTCTTAGGGTTGTGTAGAAACTTTTACAAGCGACCTGGTAAGATTTAATTTTTTCTTTCATACATTTGTAATGAATTTTAGTTTACCTAATTAATGGTTAGTTTTAGATTGATTTTCACCCGATCGGACAATGTGCCAGCATTGTCCGATTTTTTATTTTTTGGTAATATAAATGATATTGTCTTTCCGATCATAAATAGTGGAAGAGAGAACGGAAACGGAAGTCATAACGCTGTCTAGATTATCGGAAAGGAACAATTTCCCCGAACAGGACTTATCGTTCAGCGTAATATCAGGACTACTTTCAAACTGCACGTTATAATATCTTCCTATTTTTCTGAGAATCTCCGATATCGGCGTTTCTTCAAATTCAAGAATTCCTTTTGTCCAGCTAACATATTCCGATACGTTAACGGATCCTTTTACGATGTCACTACCCATGACTTCAATTTTCTCATTGGGTAACAATTCTGTCATATAACGATCTGCAGTTTTAATTTTCACCTTTCCATCCACCAACACAACTGTTTTCCTAATATCTTCATTATAAGCGGAAATATTGAAAGAAGTGCCATGCACCTGAATTTCCATATCCCCTACATGTGCAATAAACGGGATCCGAGGGTTATGCGCTACATCGATAAAAACCTCTCCATTCACATATACTTCTCTTTTCTTCCCTGTAAAATTCGATGGAAAATCGAACTGAGTTCCTGAATTCAACCATACTTCGGTGCCATCAGAAAGAGTGAGGTTCGCTCGTTTTCCATACGGGACAATTAATTTATTTAATTCCGTTTTAGCCAGTAATAACTCCTTTGGAGAATCCATACTGTCGGTAACCAACGCTTTACCCTCTTTTGTGAGATCTATGTGCGATTTATGGGTAATATTTATTTTTTCCTTTCCCGAGATAAGCATTATCTCTCTTTCGGGAAGTGTTTCCCCAATAATAACCTCTTCCGACAGGACATTTTTTTCAAGGGTACTAAATAAGACGGACAGAATACCTATCACCAATACCGCAGCCGCAGAAGCAATCCTCAGGAATAACTGACGTCTCTTATAGCGATTAATTTTCAAAGAGATCGCATTATAAATATCATTTTTTTCATATTCTGATAATGGATTCCGATTGATCTCAATCGCACGGAATTGGACTATTGCCTCCTGCAGTGCTTTTTCCAGATGCGGATTGTCAATCAGAATATTTCTCCAATATTCATCCAACTCTTTCGTTTGACAAAGTCTCCATCTGATAAAAGTTTCATCAAGAAGGAAGTCATAATCGTCTTGATAAGAGCTATTTTCGCCTTTTTCACAATTCCTCACAATAATCCACTTTTTAGTAATGACTGTATTATTACTCTTTCGTGGACATAAAAAAAGAAGAAAATCTATTTTTTAACAATTACTCTTTCAAAAGGATGGCAGGAAATTTGGACATTTAACACCAGAAACCGAAGAAGGATGTTTTTTTCTTACACCATCCTTTTCATACGATTAAAATTATTTATTGTCAAATGTATCGTATGAAACTCGCTTTAATCATTTACCTGTTTGATAATGATTATCATGCTCGTTTCATATTAAGGAACTTACAATGTGAGTATTCGTTACAAAAAACGTTGAAGCATCAATATCAGAGAGAATAGAGTCATTGCTTCAGACAAGTCATCATCAGAAGCCTGTTGCCGCAACTTTTCCATTGTCCTATACAATAGTTTTCGGGCGGATTCCTCTTGAATATTGAGTATGCTTGCAATCTCTTTATGTTCCAGACCTATCATATATTTCAGATAAACAACTTCCCTTTGATTAGCTGTTAATCCTTCCAAGAGTGAGGAGACTTTTCTCTTCAGCATCTCGGCTTTTTCACTGTTAATTAAATGATCCAGGACAGTCACATCTACAGTGAAAGATTCGGTTACTGCTACCAGGGATTCTTCATTCATCTTTTTTTGGGAAAGGTCTATCAGTCTGTTTTTGAAAGATTTGAAGATATAAGCAGTGGTATTTTTCACATGAGCTAATTTGACTCTATGGATATAAAGCTTAAAGAATGTGTCTTGAATGGCATCTTTGCACAAATCTCTCCGGAAACCCAAACTCACACCATATGAATATAAATTATCCACATAGGAGTTATAAATACTGGAAAAAGAGAAGTGATCCCCTTTTTCCACAAAGCTCTTCCAGTGTAAATCAACATCTATAATACTATTATCAAGCATCAGCAATCTTTTACTCTGATATCAAGAAAACAAAATAACACCATTTTCTTTATGTTAGCAAACTTTCTGTTCTATATTTTTCCATTGTTGTCCCGGTAAAACCTATAATAAGGATGATTGTTCTTAGTGGCTCCGTCTAACGAATGAATCAGGATTGGTTATCTTTAACATTAAAAATAAACCTTCCGGGGGAATTACCGAAAGGGTTCCTCTTCATTTTGGCTAATATTTTTTCCGGACACCAGTGATTTTTTCATTTTTATTTTCAATTTCCCGTTTATATCCTCCAACCAATAAAACTTAGGTCGTGCATTTTTATTGGGCGCATGATACGCAATTCTCAACTTCCCCTCTAAATCGGTAAATATCATGGCATGTCCACCACCGGTAATTTCCGAATTCAGAGGTTTTTCATCCTGTATCCATTCTCCGTCCAATCTCCCATTTGAAGACCTTGCAACTCCAATTACATATCTGGAGGGGGATTTGGCAAAGCTAGACCATAGCATCAACAATTCTCCATTGTTTGCCCGGTAGATAAAGGGTGAATCAGTTACATATCCTCTGACCCCATTAAAGGTTATAGTCCCGGCCCAAGGTGCTTCGGATGCCTTAAACAACAGGATAGGATCTCCTATCGTCGTTTTCAGATCAGAAGATAATTTTTGTGCATAGATTCTTCCTGCTCCATCCGGAACAGAATGGAAGGCCCTGCAAAAAAGCAACCATGGTCGGGAGTCATCATCCACATACAAATATCCATCCAGACAACGCCAGTCTGCAGGTGTTATCGGCTGATTCACCAAAGGTTTATAAGGACCTTCCAATTTTTCTGACACCAAAGCGGAAGTTCCTTTCATTTTGGTTTCCGGGTTACTGAAGGAGGCAAAAACATAGTACTTTCCATTGTAATAATAGGTATCAGGCGCCCAAAAATCCCTTGTTCCCCAAAAATCAGTAGGAGCTTCAAATGTTGTCCCAACACGGACCCAGTTCTCTAAATCGGGACTTTTGTAAAGTCCTATTTTGAGCCTATCATTGAGGTGCATATAATAGTGTTTCGATTTTTCATCCACATATACATATGGATCCCGGGCAGGCATATCATCCACATGAATGGGATATGCCTTGTTGCCTCTATTCTTAGCCGCTTCCGTATTATTCGAGGAATTATTGCCTTTCCTAAGATCATTTCTCCATTTATTGAAACGCTTTTCCCCCAATATATCTTCCACTTCTGCCAGATAACATCTCGCGTTTTTATTTTTTTCTTCTTTATTATCGGGATTATCTGATGATCTTATCTCTAATTCTTTTTCCTGAAACTTTTCAATTGCCGTTATTAATTCTCTCTTCTCAGCTTCAGTCACCTTCACTGAATTAAGAATAGGGTCTAGCCTCCATTGTACTTGCCTTGATACTTCCTGTCCAAATGCAATTGCTGTAAAAAGGGTAAAAACTACAGTAAAAAATAAACTTCTCATGCTTATATATTTAAAATAAGAAAAACATCATTCGTTCATAAAGTACACTTAATCAAATATTTATTCCTATCAATTGGCTTTTCTTCCACTGTTCTTCCTCTTGACCTCCTCTTGCCACTTTTCATAACGCTCATCGTCCAGAATGATCAATACCTCTGTCAAATATCTTAGAGAATTTTCTCTTAACTCCAACTCCATATGTTCCGTTTTCGCGGCACGAATCTCCTTCGCGCCATCTATCAATTTTTTAATGGATAGGATCAACTCCTTTTTCTCAGCTTCGGTTACATCTACTGCACTGGCGATGGATTTTAAACGCATTTGTACTTCTTTGGATTCTCTTTGGCCAAATGCAGCGACACTCAAGCAGATAAAGATTGTTATTGTAATAAACAGATGCTTCATTTTTAGAAATTCAAAATCATGATTTAGTATTTATCTTTACTATTTGAGGAACATAGGAAGGTGCTACCTTTTCTATATTACCCTCCTCATCAAAATTCAACGGATCCATCACCAAAAAAGGGGCTGTATGATATTTGCTTACACCATGGCAAGAAAGCCATAAACGGCCATCAGGTCCTTCAAATACGGCATTATGTCCTACCGCGTTAAACGGGTTTGATAGATCTGTATCACAATCGAACCCTCTTATTTCGCAGAGTTCCGGTTTGGTCCCCCCATAAATCGGATTATTGTCTGCTTTTTTCCAGGGGCCTTTTATGTTTGTAGCCGTAGCGTACCCAACCTCATATCCACGGGTCCAACTAGAATAAAACAGATAATATATCCCGTTTCTCTTGATGACATAAGCTCCTTCTATTCCCTGGGAATCCCATTCATAATAAGTTTTAATTTTTCTTTCGTTACGGCCTTCCCGAAATATGGTTTCAATTTTTCCATTCGCATCCCTTTCATAGTCTACAGGCCCCGTATGAACAGCCGATATCGTATCCGACAAAAGTTTCCCGTTTTCAAGATCAATTTCAGCGCTACCCAACCAAAATGTCCCATCTTCAAGTACATTGTGCCAGAATGCGTATACCTTTTTGTCATCATCTTCAAAAAGTGTCAGATCATTTCCCCTGGATAAAGGCTCTTTATCCGTGACTACGGTATATGGGCCTTCAATATGGTCGCTTACGGCAAAACCTATATGTTGCCAGTCATACCCCATTTCCTCATTTCTGCAATTAAAGGTCACGTAGTATTTACCTTGTATCTTATGAATTTCGGGCGCCCAAAAACGTCGATAATACCATTTTTTAGAATCCGGCTTTTCTACAATATACTTTACAAATTCCCATTTGATTAAGTTTGTCGATTTATATAACACCACCCCTTTATTCAGCTCTCCTCCTTTCTCTTCACTTATCCAAAACGGATAAGAGGTACCGGTCATATACCACCATTCGCCTTCCCGAATTATCTGACAATCTCTTATTCCCTTTTCATTCATTCCTATCGTAATAGGATTCTGATAAGTAAACAGCGATTCACGGTTTGCTCCATTTCTTGTTGTCGGCACGAGAACACTTACAAAAATGCAAATAAGTGCTACAATAACTGGCAAGTATCTCATTTTATCATCTTTTTATGGCTGCTGTCCTTGCATTATCTGCCACTTTTTAGGCGGATAGTTGTAGGGTCTTACCCCTACCTTATCAGCCCAATCTTCATAGTCCGATACCATCCTTGACAAAATTTCGGGGTAATCTTTCGCGAGATCTTTGGTCTCGGTTCGGTCTGTTTCAAGATTATAAAGTTGCCAGGGCTCTCTCACGTTCGAGACTATCTTCCATTTATCATGGCGCACGGCCCTATTGCCTTCATGCTCCCAATACAACGGCTTTGTCCGCTCAACAGGTTTTCCTGATAATAAAGAATACAAACTGATACCCTCCATAGGTGAAATCTTATTTCCCTTATAGATAGTTGGGTATTCCCCTTTTGCTATCTCTATGCAGGTCGGCATAATATCAATCAAATGCCCTACTGATGGTAATATTTTCCCTTTCAGATTGCTATCCATACCTTCTGGCCATGTCATTATAAAAGGAGTTAATATCCCCCCTTCGCTTGTGTGGCGTTTGTATAGCCAAAATGGCGTGTTGTTCAATTCCGCCCAACCCTGGCTGACCGAGAGGTGTGAATTGATCGCTCCCGGTTTTTCACCTATATAACGGCCCCATGTCCCTCCTTCTGAATTGCCGCCATTATCCGACAGGAACATGATAATGGTATTCTCATATTCTCCCCGTTCTTTAAGGCCTTCTATCAAATCGCCCACGCTTTTGTCCATGCAGCTTATCACCGCGGCATAGACAGCCATTAAATCGTCCTGCCTTATTTTTTCTTCCTCACTGAGCGTTTCCCATTTCGGGATCAACGGATTAATGGCAGGCAATGCATGTGACTTATCTATAATCCCCATTTTCACCTGACGGTCATAACGCTCCTCACGCAACACTTCCCAGCCTTTCATGAACTTGCCACGAAATTTTGCTATCTCTTCTTCCGGAGCCTGTAAAGGGTAATGAGGAGCATTATGGGCTAAATACAACAGGAAGGGTTTACCTTCTTTCTTTGCTTCATCAATGAATTCCAGACCATAAGAAGTCCATAGATCTGTAGTGTACCAGTTTTCCGGTAATTCGGCATTACGCACCCTTCTACCATTTAAATACAACTGCGCTCTCGCATCTCTGTAATAAAAATTGCCCGCAATGGTATTAAACGACCGGTCAAATCCTCTTCCCCAAGGAGTAATCCCTCCATCTCCCTTTTGTCCCACATGCCATTTGCCTGTCATAATGGTAAAATAACCACTATCCTGCATGGCTTCACCTATGGTTACAGAAGCGTTATTCAAATAACCCTGGTATGCCGGAATATCCTTGTATCTATCGCCTGCCATAAAGCCCATACCTGCCTGATGAGGATAAAGTCCTGTCAACAGACTGGCTCTTGTGGGGCAAGATCTTCCAGCATTATAAAAATTGGTTAAACGTACTCCGTCTTCTGCCAGCCGGTCTATATTGGGTGTAGGAATTTCTCCTCCGTAGCAACCGATATCGCTGAAACCCATATCATCCACCAGAATAATAACAATATTAGGTAGTTTTTGCGCCTTTAGCAGGAATGTACCCTGTAATATACAGACAACACCCAAAAAAAGCTTAACAAAAGTGTCCATGCTATGCGTAATTATATCTTACGTTCAACCATCCACTTCTTATAAATCCCTATATTCCTGGCTACTTGGTCCCTTGCCTTTTCACCAACAGTTCTTTCCCATTGGTTTTCCATTTCCAATGAATAAACCTCGAATGATTCCGGTGCAGGATCATTGGTCTCTCTCGACCATTTTTCCTGTTGACCTCTCAATTCATCCAGTATTTCCCGGTAATCACTATCGTAGACAAGATTTACCGTTTCATAAGGATCATTGACTATATCATACAATTCTTCTGCCGGCCTTTGTGCCGCAAACAACAATTCCTTCTGTAATGCTGTCAATTGATCCTGTTGGTACAAATAACGCAATCGGTTGATAATCTCTTTACTGTCCTTATAATTACTGGGCTGCAAAAGAGGGCGCTCCGGGTAAAAGTTCCGGATATATTTATATTTCTCTGAACGGACCGACCGGATACGGTCAATCGTTTCTCCACATCTGTCCCTCGCTCCATACACGTATTCCCGAGGCTTATAATTCCGTGAAAAAACATCTTTGCCCTGCATCCATTCAGGTATTTCGATACCGGCAGCAGCCAACGATATGGCTCCCATATCAATATGCTCTATCAGATCTTCTCTAACCACTCCTTTTTCCACATTCAGACCTTTTACTGCAAATATCACTTTCACGCCTTCATCGTATAAGAATTGCTTTCCTCTCGCATGGCTTATGCCATTATCCCCCATTAAAATAATCAACGTGTTTTCTAACACTCCTTCCTCTTCAAGCATCTCCAGAATTTCGCCAACTTGCTGATCTGTATATCTTATACAATCCATATAATCAGCCCAATCTTGGAGTATTACAGAATCTTTAGGGTAATAAGGGGGGAGCAGTAATTGATCGAAGTCTGTCGTTCTTCCCACAGCTTTCCTGGTTTCTTCAAGCAAATCCGGTTTATCCCGGTTTTTCCCTCCTAAAAGTTGTATTTGGGCAAAGAAAGGTTGTCCGGGCTGCCTTTCTCTCCAGTCATTTCCATCATACAAATTTTCATCCCAATCGAAATTGTAATCGGCTTTACCTAATCCCCTGTTATTTCTTGAAGGATAATCTGCATTGGTCACGTAATATCCCTGTGCTTTAAAAAGTTGGGGAATCATTTTTACACTATCAGGAAGATGTATTCTATGCTTTCCCCTACCACTCACGTGGTTATTAGCACCAATCGCAGTCTGGTACATTCCCGTAATCATTGCTGAGCGGGCCGGAGAACTGACGGGAGAAGTAACAAACGCCTGTCTAAAAACAGTTCCCTCATTGATCAATTGATCAATATTCGGGGTGTTTATTTTATGTCCCCAAAGAGGAAATTCTGTGCCTACATCATCAATAACAATCCACAATATATTGGGAGACACGCTACCCTGATTGATCGTTTTTGAATTTTTACAAGCCACAAAATATAACACAATGACTGATAAAAGAAACAGTCTACCCATTTCACCTGTCTTACTTCCAAGATGCATACTAAGATATTTATAAATTTAGACACAAGAACCAAGAATCAAGACATAAGACATTGTAATCACACCCTTATGGGAGTACTGTTCTCATGCCCTTTTCGTGATAATTTAAAATTGTTGTACTTCCTCTTTTCCGGGATAGCGATACCTACTATCCTTCGCAGTTACATATACCTCGTCATTCATTATTTCAATATCCAAAGGCACCAATGTCAAGCCGGGTTTATTAATGGTATAGGCAGCATCAGAAGCATCTATCCCTTTCAGTTCTCCTATTGTCACCACGCTCTGATCCGTCTTGTGAAAAGCGGTTACCCACCAACGACCGTTCTTATCCTGAAAGGGAATTCCATTCCCTACAAAACGCGCCGCAAATTTTCGAGGGCTATATGGCCCTAAAATACTATCGGCTGTCGTATAATAGAGATTATATGTTCCTTTTCCATATATATCGGTACTCCAAGAGGTCCCGAACAAAACATACTTCATGCCAATTTTCAACATGCTGGTACCTTCGAACCCAAGTTGTCTATTTTTAGGACCTATCAGCCGATGGTTACCATCAAAACCGGAAAAATCCTTTTTAATTCTCCTCACCTGGGTACAGAATGAAAGTAGCCACGGTGCACCGTCATCATCAACAAAAACAGCCGGATCGGTCTGAAAGCCCACATCCAGCCCAAAAGGTTCGGTATAATCACCCTTTATATCTTGCGAATTTGACACCATCATGTTAGACATTTTCAAAACATTAGAAGTATGGACAACTACCCATCGATTAGCAATATAAAATGCTTTTGGGGACAAAATCTCAGGCTTTGCATTTCTTTTGGTTGCTGCATCCTTCAACTCTTTCACAAATAGAGATTGTTTTGGATACGTTACCTCTCCCACAGTCTCCCATTCAACAAGGTCTTTGCTTCGCCAGAATTTCACGGACGGATCCTTATCGGAGAATAAATTCGCGGGAATAGTTCCCGTCAAATAATAAAAACCATCAGGAGCGAGTTGTATAAAAGGGTTTTGAATATTTTCCTGCAATATATATACAGCATCCTCATGCCTTTCCAATGCCTTTAGTGTGTTCTCTTTCTGTTGAGCATTGCTAATGGTCAAAGTACCCGACAGTCCTATTCCTACTAAGCAAATAAGGCGTATTACCATAATTCTTTTTTTCATCCTCTCTATCATCATTTTGATTAAATTAAAACTCATAGGGGACTAATGGATTAGGTTTATTGTCTGTTGGCAACTTTTTCAGATCATCCTCCCAACGATCACCAATATCTCCCTGTTCGCTTCGAATTATCTCCATCTCCTTCCGGAATTTCTCCAATATTCTCCGGTGTTGTTCTGAATAAGCCAAATTTGTCATCTCATACCGGTCATTTTCGATATCATAAAGCTCTTCTGCAGGCCGTTCATTCAAACGATCCACGATCATCTTTGCATGCAGGTCAGTCATTGCCTGTTCGATCCATTCTGCACGGGGCTGTTTTCTGGAAGGAGCATCTGGCCTCAGGTTCACGATATATTTATATCTACTTGTACGCAACATCCGGGTAGGTGACTGGTCGTGAAACTTATCTCCATTATTCGCCGCAAACACCGTCTCCCTATGAGGCCCATCAGGAGATTTCAACACCTGATAGAAACTCCGGCCATCCAGATCATCCGGCATTTCAGCGCCCACTATTTCCAGTAGCGTTGGAATAATATCCACATGCGACACCAGGGCATCGGTATGGCTCCCAGGAGTGATATGATTCGGCCAACGCACGATAAAAGGCACTTGTACCCCATAGTCATACAATGTCCATTTTCCAAAAGGTAGCTGTGGCCCCTGATCGGCCGTGAACATCATGATGGTATTATCATCCATCCGGTTTTTTTTCAATATTTTCATTAATTCTCCCACATTGGCATCCATCTTGGTGATATCGGTATAATACCGGGCCAAAAGCTTTCTCGTGGCAGGTGTGTCAACTAAAAACGGGGGAACCTCGACCCCGTTTCTGGTATATTCGGGGTTCAACGGCCAGGTCATATGCGTACAGTGATCCGCAACGATCAGAATCAGAGGCCTGTCATCATCCCGCTCGCGCAGCCACTTGTCTACAGGTCTCAAATAGAGGTCTGTAAACATGCCTTTTAAACCCTCAGTACCCGGTTCCCGCCGGTTACTCCCCAATATATAGTCGAATGGGAATACCTCGCGGGGCCCTACATGCAACTTGCCTGCTATCGCGACCTGATAGCCTTCTCCATTGAAATAATGTACAAGGGATTTCACGTTGTCACGCACCGGCATACGGTTGACATGAGCCCCGTTCTTATGAGGATATTTCCCCGTATACAAAGCACTCCTGGCGGGTCCACTGGTAGGTGCCACAGAGAAGGCCTGATGAAATAGTATTGATTCCGAACAAAATACATCTAAATTGGGGGTCTTGACGGATCGATTGCCGTAAGGGCCGATATCCCATACGCCCAGATCATCAGCCATAAAAATCACTATATTCGGTTGCTTACTCTCTTGCTGTTGAGATACAACCGGTATGGCGAATGTAATTCCGGAGACTACTAATGGAAAATGATAAATCGTTTTCATTCCTTAAATAAAATGGCACACTTACATAATCTCGTTTACAACGTCACAGTTTGGGGAGGCTGCCTCTCCAATCCAATGCTTTTTTCTTAAGAACTTCGACAACTTCAGGATGTTTTTTTGACACATTATGCGTTTCATACGGATCTTGTTTCAAGTCATATAAAATCACCCATGTCCCGCTCTCACTAACCAGCAATTTCCAGTCCCCTTGCCTGATACAAATATTGGGGCTTTTATCATACCCTTCAGGAGATGGGAAGGCTTTATGCTCCCTCCTTCTGTATTCCCAATATATCTCCTTATTTCTTTTCTGTGCAGTACCCAACAACGCTTTACTCATATCTTCACCATCACTTACGACTGAGAATGGGACAGGAGCGTTTCCGATTTTGGACAAACTCAGCAACATATCCATAGCACTTATTACAGTAGTACTGTCAACCCTACCATTGGGTATCAGATTTCCACCACTCCAAACAATAAAAGGCATCCTGATTCCTCCTTCAAAGAGAGATGCCTTGCACCCTCTCAGTCCATTTGTCCGGATATGATTCAAACTGGGACCGGGACCATTGTCACTGGTAAATATCACAATAGTATTCTTGTCAAAGCCTTCCTCTTTCAGTTTCTGCATCAACAATCCCATTTGCCTGTCATATTCCTTCAAAACGGTCAAAAAATTAGACATCGAACTGCTCCCATCGGGGAAGATCGTCATTTGTTCTTCATTTCCGATCCAGGGTGTGTGGACATCATCCGGCCAAAGATTGATGAAACAAGGGGTTCCTTTATTTCTCTTTAAAAAATCGATCGTTTTATCGACAAAATAACCGCTCCTCTCCCACCTCTTCACGGAATCATTTTCAGACCAGATCCAATCAGATGCCGTCAACAGGGGATCGGGATCTGGACTTTCATAAGTACTTGCATATTCATCGTAACCGTATTCAATAATGGAAGGAGCGTTCTTCACATCCCGGCCTCCCCCTAAATGCCATTTACCGAAATGAGCTGTCTTATATCCGGACTCTTTCAACATGCGAGGCAATGATGGTGCCTTTGGGTCCAGATAATCAGCCATCTCTGCATTTCTATTACCCTCTTTGGATTGCAAGTAACTGGTAATGTTCCAGCGTGCAGGATGTTGCCCTGTTAGTAATCCTGCCCGGGAGGGAGAGCTGATTGGGGAGGCACAATAGTATTGGGTAAAACGTATTCCTTCCGATGCCATTTGGTCTAAATGGGGAGTTGTTATCGGTAAAGACGCTCCATAGCAACTTAAATCCCCAATACCCATATCATCGGTCAGAATAAAAATAACATTCGGCCGTTCCTTTTGCTGTGCATAGGAAGTAGTCCCCCCAATAAGGGGGACTAATCCTGCTATCAAAAATGATTTAGTTCTCATATTACAAAAGATTATTTAGATCATCATCGTGATTGCTGTATGGAGAGGGTATTCTACTCTCGTGAAATGTCAGACAGCAAAGCTCTCAACACACTTTCCTTGTGTTCCTACTAGTAGCAGTTGAAAACACCCTTAACCAATAACTTATTCCGTATTGGGTTTGATAAAAATATCATCAACAACAAGTCTTGCCGGTGAATCATTTTTTCTGATTCTAAAACGAACAGATCCTTCGATACTCAGTTCATATTCTTTGTAATATTGGACATTTTGATCATCCACTATCAGTTCTGGTTCAAGTGTTATCCATGTTTCTCCTGCATCTTGGGAATATTCTGCATAAACTGTAATCGGACTTGAATCCCCTGGGGTTTTTGTCGCTGCAGCATAATAAAACGACAATTTTGTTGCTCCAAACATAAGATCAAAATCCATTGAGATACTTGCCACATCCTTATTCAGCATGACACCCCAGTCTCCATTTTTATGGACAATATTTGCAGAACTATTAGACATTGCTCTATGAAGGAACCAACGGCCCGAAGGATAATCGTCATATCCATCCGTATTGGCATTCACTTTGCGAGAGCCAAAAATTGTTTCAAAACCTTCCGGAAAGCCCACATAATTTTCAGGAGCCATAAACTCTCCATGATAATCTGCAGAACTACGTATTGAAAGATAGGGTTGCCGGGCGTCTGCATATAGCATGACCCCGGTAAAGCTACCTGATATAGGGACCTCTAAGCCGGCAAAACTTGCTGTATTCAATGTTTTGACTAAAATTGTGTTGCTTCCATCACTCAATTCTAAATCCTTGACTCCAAATGTCTGGCCCCGTTCCACATTCAGCACATCCACCGATTCCAATTGAACCAGCGTGCATTCATATGTATCATCATCGGATAAGAATGAATCGAACATATCTGTGACAATATGTACTTTTTGCTCATTGTTAGATGATATTCTGCCTACGTCTAATACTGTGAGACCTGAAACTTGCAACATTCCATTAACTCGTTCAAGTATGCCGCCTCCCAGTTTTACAACAACGGAATCACCTTCTTTATAACGCTCCAGATGCTTATCCAAAGCTACTGCGATTCCTCTCAATTGTCCCTTATCATAATTTTGAATAATCATCTTACCCTCTGGGTTGTTCATATGATCAGGGTTAGATATAACGACACCACCGATAAAGAGATCTCCATCATCTTTATTCATAAGAGCTAAACTTTCACCCTGATACATCTCTCTAAGTTCGGAAATAGAGATAAAATACTGGGGGATTAAGGTTAATTCGGTTTCATCTTTACACGAACTTATCAATACTATTACCGTAGTGAGTAACAATGATAAATATGAATATATTTTTTTCATTTTCTTGCATTTATTATGTTAACAACTAGTTCCTGAGATATTGGTCAATATCCTTCATTATTTGGCTTCAGCAATGGGTTGATATCTATTTCCTGCTGTGGTACGGGAAACAGTCTGTGATAGGATTCAACTTTATAGGGAGAACTACTTCCGAAATGACTATTCATCACTGTTTGATAAGTACCTGTTCTAATCAGATCGAACCATCTATGCCCTTCGAATGCAAGCTCAAGCCTACGTTCCAAATAGATTGCGTTTCTGAAAGACTCCGTATCGGCTGTCATCGAAGGCCATAGATCTCTCGCACTGATAGCATTTTGTGGTAATCCAAAGGCCCTTCGTCTAATTTGATTCACAAGTTCTATCGCTTCCTGGGGAGGGGTACCTGAGGTTTCATTCAACGCCTCTGCATACATCAAGAGAACATCTGCATACCTTAACAAGGGCCAGTTATCATCCGATTGATTTTGCATTGTATGATCCATATAATGTTTCTTTATATGCTTTGCGTTTAAAGTATTACCAGAAGCTCCCTTATAGGACATGGTCCCGATAGTTGCTGAATATCTGGAACTTGGAACCTGTTCCTCATCATTTTCTCCAAAAGCATCCACAATATCGGAAGTCGGGATAAGCGAGTTGCCTGCCGAGATCTTCATTGCCTCTGACAGTATACGCGGATGAGATGTAAAACTCCATCTGCTCCCTTCACCCAATGTTCCACCTTCATATTGAATTTCAAATATTGATTCGGCATGATTCGCATTGTTGGGTTCAAATATCTCTGCAAAATCTGGAAGAAGGATGAATTGCCCTGAATCTATCACTATTTGTAATGGTTCGAGCGCTTCTGAAAATTGGTAATTCGTTAGATATACCTTACCTAAAAGAGATAACGCAGCCCATTTTGTAGCCCGACCAATAGCATTTCCCGTATATGCTTCAGGCAATTGACTGGACGCCATTTTCAAATCATTGATAATCACCTTATAAACATCAGTCACCTCATTTCTCACAGATTGTCGGGCCTGAGCCTGTGAAAGCACCATAGTATCTAGTGGTACTTTACCAAACATACGTGTTAAATTAAAATAATTAAGAGCTCTTGCAAAACGCGCTTCACCCTCAATCTGTTTTTTCTTGTCGTCGTCCCCAAATTGAACATCGGGTAATGCTTCCATTATTTTATTACTCTGCAATATACTTCTGTAAGCATTTGTCCAGGCATTTGACAGTACAGCATTATTGGGTATGATAGAAAATTTATCGAGCTGCCCTGTTGCCGTGGATGCACCGCTACCATCAGAGGCGTTATCTCCCGGCAGTTCTGCTATACTTGGATAATGAGGACTGTAAAAATTTTGTAATGTACCATACAAACCAACAGCTGCAATATCAATTTCTTTTTCGGATGAATAAAAGTTATCGCTTGCAATATCGCCGTATGGTTTTCTGTCTAAAAAAGCATCATCACATGATGTGGTAAACATTATACAAATAATAACCACACCAATCCCTTGAATTATTCTATTTTTTTTCATGTCTGTGTACTTTTTTCAATTTTCAAAAAGTCAGGTTAAGTCCCAGCGTATATACTCTCGATAAAGGATATCGCCCCCAATCCAACCCCGGTGAAAGCGTAGTATCAGTATACATTCCTCCTTCAGGGTTCCAGCCATTGTACTTGGTAAACATCAACAAGTTATTTACTGACAGCTGAGTCGATATACTTTCAACCTTAATCGTATTTGCAATCTTTTTCGGAAGATCATAACTTAACGTTACATTTTGCACATTCAAAAATGATCCATCTTCTACAAAAGAAGAATTAAAAGTTGTGCTCCCTAACACAGCTCTGGTTTCAGAGGATAACCGCGGGATCCTTCCATCTCCAGGCTCTTCTTCGGATTGCCATCTGTTTTTTAAACTGACATGTCCGTTATACTGTAAGCTATAAGGGATATTGCCGAAATTGAGATTAATGATATCTCCGCCATAGCTTCCCCTTAACAATACACTTAATGAGATATTCTTATATGAAAAGCTATTTCGAAGACCAAAAACAAAATCGGGATGTGGATTGCCAATTACAGTTCTGTCATCCAAAGTGATCTCGTTATCAGTATCGTTAACATTCTCAAATATATATTCGCCAGGCCTTGATCTTGCTACCCCCGTAGAGATACTGGGCAAAGCATCAACCTGTTCCTGATTCTGGTAAATACCAATTACTTTTAACCCATAAAACAATCCCATCGGATCTCCAACGCGTGTGATGTGAGTGTTCTCCAGATAAATGGAATTTCCCCACAAAGGATCCCCTTCGGGACCTAAAGCTAAAACTTTTTGTTTATTAAAAGTTATGTTGAAACTACTGTTCCACTTGAATTTTCCAACCAGATTACGGGTATCAACCGTAAATTCCCAGCCCCTGTTCTGTACTTTCCCAATATTTGACATAACATTTGAAAATCCCATATTGGATGGCACCTGCAGGTTGAGTAACAGATCCTCTGTTTGCTTATTATAATAATCTACAATAAAATTGATACGGTGCTTAAATATTCCCAGATCTACCCCAATATTTGTTTGCTTTGTTTGCTCCCACGTTAAATCTGGATTACCATACGAATTTAGCCTAATACCAGAAACAATACTCTCGCCACCACTTCCCAAGACGGCGCTGGAACCACCCATTAACGACATATATTGGTAGTTGCCAATAGAATTATTTCCTGTTACACCGAAACTGCCCCTTAATTTCAGGTCAGACAGCCAACGGACATTACTCAAAAAAGATTCATTGGAGGCTCTCCATGCCAAGGCAACAGAAGGAAAAAATCCCCAACGATCGGCAAATTTTGAAGTACCATCTGCTCTTATGCTTGCCGTAACCAAATACCTCCGATCATAGTTGTAATGCATGCGCGTTAAATAGGAACTTAAAGCCCATTCGGTTATATTGGAATACCCCTCACGCAGTACATTTTCCAAGCTACTGTCTACTACTATCAACTCATCGGTCCAGGTTGCAGAAGCTCTGGCTGACACACTATTTACATGCTGCATCTGTTTTTCATGTACAGCCACTCCCGAAAGTGTATGCTTCCCAAATTTCTGATTATATGATAATTGCACGGATGACTGCAAGTTATAATTGATGTCTTGTGAAGCTAGTATGGCGTTGTCACGTGGAGCTCTGATCCCATAAGCTCCAATTGAACTGGGACTCAGCCAGTTTCGACTTGCAGTACGAATGGTTGCTCCTCCGGTGAAGGTAAAAGTAAAAAGCTTATTAATATCATATACAACAGACGCACTGGATACAAGGCTTAAATTCCGTCGCCAGTCTTTAATAACATTGATTTTTGCAACGGGATTTTCCATATTCTGGAGCCCTTGCATTAAATTAATCCCGGTAGAATAGCCAGTTTCACTTTCAGGATCGTATACCCCAAGGATTGGATTCATTAAGAGTGCAGATTGTACAATTCCTGCATTAGCTTCATGAAACCTACCAGTTACAGGTAAAAAATCCTGATTCGTATAAGAGGGAGCCAGTCTAAGGTTAACTTTTAACTTCCTATTGATATCAGCATCAATGTTTGCCCTTGCCGAATAACGTTGGAATCCGGTATTTCTGAGAGTTCCTTGATTGTCCAGGAACCCCCCGGAAACAAGATACCTTACATTATCACTGCCACCGGATATGGAAATTTGATGTTCTTGAAATAACGCTTGTCTAAAAACCTCATCCAACCAATTAGTTCCTTTCTGCCCACTATTTAAAAAATTCCGGAAATAGGCTGTCTTAGTTGATTCAGGCCTTAAATCGTCCCCATCAAAGAGACTTCTGTCTCCTGAACCACGATCTACCCAGGTGTTATTTCTCGCTTCTATTGCCAAAAGTGCAAAATCTTGAGCAGATAACACCTCTATCTGATTAAATACCTCTTGAAATCCCCCTTTTGCATTATAGTTAACCTTTGCTTTTCCCTTCTGCCCACTTCTTGTCGTGATCAAGACTACCCCGTTAGATCCCCGGGAACCATAGATTGCTGCAGCAGATGCGTCTTTTAATATATCAATTGATGCAATATCCGAAGGACTTAAAAAGCCCAACGGATTGGAATCTGCATTCATATCCACTTGTATGATATTCCCATCAACCACATATAGAGGCGTATTACTAGAGCCAATTGTACTGATACCTCTAATCTGGATATCCAGACCACCACCCGGTGTGCCGGATGTATTCATGACATTTACCCCTGCAGCTTGTCCTAACATGGCTTGGTTAATATCAACAATCGGTTGTTCTACTATGTCGCTTGTAATTACAGAACTGATCGCACCGGTTAAGTTGGCCCTTTGTTGTGTACCATATCCAATCACAACAACCTCCTCCAACAGTTTAGAGTCTTCAACTAGTGTAATTTCAAAATACCTGTTTACGCCCGTAACAACCTCGACTGTACTATAACCTATGAAAGAAACAGCAAGCACATCCCCGGTATTTGCTAATATGGTGAAACTCCCATTTATGTCGGTAACGGTACCTTCCGACTTATCCTTAATTTTCACAGTAGCCCCGATGATGGGTTCACCTGAATCATCTTTTACTGATCCTGTGTAGGTTATCTTTTCTTGTTGAAAAGTATCTCGATCAACTCCAGAATGAACTGCTGCCATCGCATTACTGTTGCAAAAGAGATAGAGAACAAACACAATTTGCATAGAGAGAAACAGTTGCACACTTGCTGTTTTCCCTGACCCAAACAACTTTAAAATAAATTGTTTTCTCATGATTTTCATAGTTTAATAAAATTTTATCTATATTCAATTTCTATCACATTCAAGCCTGTTGCCAGAATCTGTAAATTCCAGTTATATAAACTCTTTACAAGCACCCGTTGCCCATCAAAATTGTGTAGATAAGCTTGTAGAGGTTTGATATTCTTTTCCGATATATTGCTATAATCTATTTTTAACGAAACGTTCTGCTGCTGTAAGCTATTATTCAGCAACAAGACATACAGTCTATTATTACTGATCGCCATAAAATAATCAACCTGAGGATTATTCAGCGTGACTACATCCGATTTTAGTAACAGGTCTGCCTGTTTACCTAATACATTACCTTTCTTAAATCCGTAAGACTGGTGAGGTCCTACTTTGGGAGTTATAAAACCTCGCGGGAATGATATTTTCCCTTGCGAGCGCAACGCTATCTCCGATAGCAAATAATCGGTAATCCAGCCTATTTGCCACCATGCGTGATGCGGGAAACGACCCGGTCCTTGGTCAAAAGAATACCAATAATAGGAGGCCACACTGTTTTCCTTATTGACAAACGCGTCCCTACCCCATACACCCGCTCTTGCCATGTCAATGAACAAGGAATCCCCTGTCATTTCAAATAAGCGGACAAACATTCCGGCATGGCTGGCCAATAATATGGGACCGTGTTCTTTGGCTGCTGAGCCCAATGACCCTCCATGCTCGAAACTAAGTCCCACCTGGCTAATCTCCCAATCTTTCACCACCTTGTTTTGAATGACCTTTTCTTTATTGGATGGGATGGGATGGGTGAAAATAGAAGTCGTGTATTGGCGAGCGGCTACCAGGGCCGCTGTTTTATAGGTTTCTTTTTGGGTAAGGTCGTATAAATCGAGTAAAGCCTGCACACTCTGTCCTGTGGCAAAATCAGGCACAAATCTAAAATCACCACAAACACCCAAATAATGCCCTTCTTCCACCGCATTCCGGATATACCAGTTCGCGCCCTTTTCAGCGGCTTCCAAATATTTCCGATCTCCTAAAATACGATACGCCACGATTAATCCATAAAAGGTAGGCCTCAGGTCTCTTAAGTCCTGAAACTCCACTTTATGGGTCAGGTGATCATACGCTACCACCCAACTGCCGTCTCCTTGTTGCCAAGAGAGCAAACGATCCGCACCCCGCCGGAGAAGTCTTTTCAGCTCACTGTCATTTGGCTCAAATAATAACACATTCCCTATATCCAACATCGTGTAATAGGTCAAGGCAATGGGTTCCACATAATCTCCCCACTCTTCCGTGAAACGATTGCTCTTAGACAAATAATATTGTCCTAAGGCGGCACCACCAAAAAAGCCATCGTCGTCTGCCTGCTGGGCGATTTTAAAGTTTCTGGCATAAGGCAGCCTGTCATGTGCCAAAACACTGTCCTTTGTGATATGGGAAAGCATCCACATGGCACCGTAATCCGAATTCTTAAACGCGTCTTTTTGTGATCCTACCACAGGCCCATGGTATTCTTGGGCGCCAATTTCCAAATCTTTGAAATGAAAAGTATGCCATAATGAAGTACTGTCGTTTCGCAGGTATGCAAACATGCCTAAGAGTCTATCGGTTAAAGAGAGATTGGTTTTCTTTTTCTCCAAAACATCAGGGAAGCGGTAAATATCGTTCACCGCATGTTTGTACACAGTGTACCAATCTGCTTTGTCCAATGTATAACGGAACCGGAAAGATATTTTTTCTCCTTGCTGTAGATAAGAGTCCTTTTCTCCCAATACAGGATGATGTATTGTCGGGAATAATTGTTCTTTCCGGTTCATCAATGACAACCCCAGGAGCCAATCATTTTGGGTTAACACATCGTATTCCCAATAGTCTCTCCCCATTCCTGGTTGTGCAATGACTGCCACGCTCACCCCTTTTTTATCGGATAAGATAGGTGATAGCGTACTTGCGGTCCTTTCCCTTGCAATTACCGGCTTATTGGGGATTCCTTGTCCATAACCATACGATAACAAAAGGTTGTCGTTAATGGACTTCCCTTGAAAATGGCCGGGGACTATTCCCCAACTTATATCTTCTTCTTTGTAAGAAAACAGGGTGGGACTTTGTATCGAAAAATACCCCTCTTGCTTAGCAGTCAATTCTATTTCCAGAAGAATATCATTTTTAAACGTGTCATCGATGCTCCATACTGCTGTAAGTGTGGCTCTGTCCAATTCTTGCTTAAACTCTACACTCCCTTCATTATATTTTGCCTGGTGCGGATAAAAGAAGCGTGCTTCTCCTGCCGTATTCATGGCTACGGGACTGAGCCTTTTTTTCCATCGATTATACACCATGATATATGATTCAGGAATACTGGAAACATTGTCAAAATAAAGAGTTGAATCAAACTGGCCTGATGGCTTTTCTTTTGAGAATAGCACCGTATATTCTCCAAGTACATTCTCAAAAGCGAACTTCTGATTTTGTGACGTCAGTTCGATAGCAGACAGCTTATATCCAGATAATCCCTTTTCCCACCGAAGAGAGATATTTTCATTTTGAAGCTTATAATCCTCTTGCGCATGAAGCATAAAAGGTAAAACAAGCAGATAAAGAATTAAATACACACTTCCATTCTCTCTTTTCATTCTCATTTTATACATTTTTTATCAGTATTTTGTCATCTCAAATTCAGTATCCATCAAAATACCCTGATCACCTTGTTGCGTCATCCATTTTTTTAACTCGTCTTGCATAAGAGCGATTCTCTCCCTATGTTCCGGAAGATGGGCTATATTGTTCAATTCCCATTCGTCGTTTTCCAAATCATACAATTCTATGGCAGGTCGTTGCACAAAACGATCTGTCAGAAACCGCGCACGTTTATCTGTTTTTGCACTGATTATCCAAGAGTACCACATTTCCCTGTCTGCAGGATTCATTATGTGCTTCTCATAATAATCTTCTTCAGAAATAAGGTTCACAATCAGTTTGTATTTCTTATCCTGTATGCTGCGAATGGGATAAGCGCTCCCTTCAGGAATGTTATTGTGTATGCCATAAACCCACTCCCGATGTTCTTTGTTTTCTCCTGACAACACGCCAAGGAAGCTTTCACCATCAAGACCACCAATGGGATCTCCTCCCGCAAATTCAATCATTGTAGGAAGAATATCTTCATATTGTATCAAGGCATCACTCACTGTTCCTTCAGCAATTCCTTTTGGATAACGGGCAAGGAAGGCGCTATGCTGCCCATAACGATAGCAAGTCCATTTTCCAAAAGGCATTTGAGGTCCTTGTTCCCCTAAAAATATGACCAACGTGTTTTCTAATTTTCCGGAAGTTTCCAATACTTGCAAAACCGCCCCCACCTCATTGTCCAACTCCTGGATTTCTGCCAGGTATTTACAAAAAATTTCCCTTGTCTTTTTATTGTCCACACTATTAGGAGGTAGCACTACATTATTCGGATTAAACTTCGCGGGGTCTCCCCACGTCCACGGCACATGGGGATGAATGCTACACACGTACAAACAAAAAGGTTCCGCTTCGTTTCTGTTTATAAACTCTTCAATGCCATCAGTAGTAAAGGGAGCTTCACGGGCAATACTGCTAACAGGGAACCCTTTAACTTCTTCAAATCTATAGACATCCGGTTGTTTTGAAGGATGGTTTTTTCCGGTTCTACCTACCCTGTATCCCAAGTCATGAAAATAATCCGGAGCGGTCTTCACAAAATCATAAGTCGGTTTATGATTCTGGTATGAACCATGACGAGCCGGGTACAAACCGGTATAGAGCGATGCGCGGATAGGCACACTCATCGTCGCCGAGGCGTAATTGTTCGTCATCTGGATACCTTCGTTTGCAATCCAGTCGATATTGGGTGTTTGCAAATTTTTCCCTCCATAACAACCCAACTCATTGGTGCCTAAATCATCAGCAAGAATTACCACTATATTCAGTCGGTCATCTTGAGCGAGAGTGTGTAACCACGGTGCACATGTAGCTATCACGAGTGGGAATACGTCTCTATTAAGTCTCATTTTCATTACTTATTCAGATTTGAAAGTAATTTTCTTCCGAAGAAAAAAGCTACGATTAATGGTTAATATCCTGGATTCTGGTCTAAATTGGAATTTAAATTCCGTTCACTGGTCGGTACTGGCAATAATTCATCTCTATTAGGAGTGAACAACTTGTTTTCTACCACTCTATAGTCTATAGATGGGTGGGGAGCATAATTCTCATAACCGGGATATTCAGGTTCTCCGTTCGTATCAAAAGTAACATCAGGCCAATCGGTCAAAGCTCCTTTAAAAGGCCTACCCAATATAGGTCGATTTAAGTAAGTGTTTGCCAAACCCCAACGACGCAAATCAGTATAACGAAACCCTTCAAATGCTAATTCAATTTTCCTTTCATGTCTTAATTTGAGTCGTGCAGTATTTAAATCAGCAAAGTCATTTAAAGAATAAGCCGGCATTTTGACATCAATTCTGTCCCTCCTGATTTTATTGATGGCATCAATAACAGATTGATCAATTTCACCTAATTCGATTTTGGCTTCGGCATAGGTCAGCAACACTTCAGCATAACGGCATAGAATTATTGGATAGCTAGCCCTCGTTTTATCTTTTCGGTAGTCCATATCAGCATATTTCCTAAAATGATAGCCTGTAAAAGAGGTATACTGGTTAAGAGAAACACAATCAGTATTTCTAACCCGTTTATTAGTCACGTAGTTGTAGCATGTGAGGCTATCATAATGGCTTTCGAACTGAATGTCACCGTAGCGGCTTCCCGGAAAAGCAATGCTTAATGATAGACGTGGATCTCTGTTCTCAAATCTTTTTGCTTTATCAAACAACGGAGAATCGGTAATATTTTTCCCGTCTACACAATTATAGGAGTCAACTAAGCTTTGAGAAGGGACAAGGGCTGCCCATCCGGCCTCAGACCTGTTCATCATATATAACATAAGTGAGTGATAATCATTTACCATCGCACCTGCATATTCTCTTTTAAGAATAATTTCTTTATTGGAAGGATTTGTCAATCCTTCTGAAATAAAGAGTTTCCCGTATTCAGGATATAAATCGTACACTCCCAAATCAATTACTTTTTTAGCTGATATAGCAGCTGCGCTCCAATCGCCAAAATAAAGAGCTATCCTTGCTTTGTAAGCATAAGCAGCACCCTTTGTAACTCGTCCGATATTCTCATTTTCAGTATAATTAACGGGGAGTAATTCTGCTGCTACATCAAAATCTATGTAAATTTGATGTAACACTTCTGCTTTGGGGGTTCTTGTAACTGATTTGGCCTCAGAAATTGTTAAAATAGGCTCTAAAACCATTGGCACATCGCCAAAATAAGTTATTAAACGACTGTGGTAATAAGCCCTGAAAAAGAGTACTTGACCTTTAAACAGCTTGTATTGTGCATCAGTTAATAAATCCTTCTTTTCTTCAATAACTGAAAGCATTAGTGTACTTCTCATAAGCCCTTGATAAGCTCTTCGCCAAGTGCTTTCGGCAATTCCACTTCTTGCGTCATGCTCTCCTTTTGCCAATGTTTTGTAGTCACTGTCTACTCGTATAAATCCTACATCCGACATACAGTCAAGGACAAGAGGATAAACATATCCTCTATGATCTATCTCTTGCAAACGATTGTAACAAGTATTTACTCCACGCTCTATTTCCAAAGCGTTTGTATAGAACGTTTCATTAGAAGGCTCATCAAGAGGAAATTTATCCAAAATATCTGTACATCCCAGAAATAAGGATATCAGTATTACGGCTGAGAATATAGTTAAATATTTCATAGTTTTATATCTTAAAATTTCAGATTGACACCAAATGTATAGGTTCTCAATATTGGCAAAGTAGTTTGGGCATTATTAGGTCTTTGCTCAGGATCGTAACCATTGGGCATATGGTGGAAAGTTAGAAGGTTATGTCCCGACACATATATTTTTGCCTCTTGAACAAGGAAATCTTTTAACAGATTCTTAGGAACAGAGTATCCTAACTGAATATTTTTTAAACGCAAGTAAGATCCATTCTGCTTCCAAAATGTAGAAATGGCTGTATTGTTGGCACTCGTTATAAACATTCGAGGGTATTTAGAGTCTGTTTCTCCTTCTTGCCACATTCCGTCTCGTTGCCATTCTTGTATTTTCCCCCCATTATTAAACGCAAATGCCAAATCGTCTGTAATATACGAATCCCGTTTCCCGACACCTTGGAAGAAAATTGCTAAATCAAAGCTTTTGTATTGTATTGACAAATCCAAACTGTAGGTGTAGCGAGGGATAGTATTTCCCATATATACATAATCTTCCTCGTTAATAATTCCATCTCCTGCATCAGGAATTCCATCTCCATCGGTATCTATCGTTAATTGATCGATATATTTAATGTCCCCCCCTTGTAAGGTGCCAAATTGCTTCACAGGATAGTTTTTAGCTTCTTCAAAGGAAGAAAATAAGCCGTCGGCCTCTAATCCCCATAGGGCATTCATGGGAAGACCTTCTTTCAAAATGGTGATATTGGAAATAGTAGCCTCTTCTCCGAGGTCTATGACTTCATTCTTAACATCAGAAAGGGTGGTAGCTATACGGTATGAAAAATCTCCACGTTTATCATTGTATGAAAGACTCAAGTCCCATCCCTTATTTCCTACTTGACCTATGTTTAATATTGGCTTGTTGCTGAAACCTAATACTCCGGGTATGTCATAACCATATAGAATATCCGATGTTTTTCTGTCGTAGTAATCAAAAATCAGTTCAATCTTATTATTTAAGAATCCTAGATCCAAGCCTATATCGATCATTTCTGTTGTTTCCCAACGGATATCCCTTGCTGCAAATTGTGTAGCTATGTAACCTTCATGTATCGTGCCATTGATAATAGTCCAATCTTTCAGATCGATAGTCATATAGGCCGGGTAACGGTTGTTTAACGCAGATTCATTTCCGAGTTTACCCCAAGAACCCCTGAGTTTGGCGTTACTTAACCAATTTCTGGTTCCACCCATAAAGGCTTCTTCGGATATACGCCATCCTGCCGAGAAAGAAGGAAAGATACCCCACCTATATCCCTTGGCAAATCTCGAAGAAGCATCTCTACGCAAGTTAGCTTCAAGTAGATATTTGCCAGCATAATCATAATTAACTCTCCCAAAATAAGACAGATGACTTAGTTCTGAGGCATTACCATTACCTTTTTGATTTTCTTCAGGAAAAGAACTTAACACTTCATATTCGAATATTGAACCTTGTCTACTAGCCGTAAGCGACTCAAAGCGATTCGTCCGTCGTTCGAAACCTCCTAATAGTGCAATATTATGTTCCTCAAAACTTTGGTTGAAGTTAGCCAATAGAGTCAGGTGTTGATCCAAGTAATATCTGTCGATAACTTCCAGTACTCTCAGTGATGGGGAAAGGGTCTTAAATGTTCCGTCAATCTCGTAATACTCAATAGGTTTAACATCTTTTTTATAATTTTCGTAATTTACTTTAGGACTGTACGACAAATCGAACCGAAGATTCTCAACCGGCCTATATGCTAATTTCAACTTAACTAATCCTTCTGTATATAGCCCATTGTTATAACCTACGTCTTTAGCTCGGGACCTAGCATAGGTATTACTACCTAACTGAACATACGCAAATTGACCCTCTTTGTTTATATGACTGTAGATAGGAGCTGTCCTTCTGACCGCACCTAACGTAGCAGCTGCGTCATGAGGTTCGTTTACCTGTGAGTATCTGGCAGAAGCATCGATGCCCGCTGAAAGTTTGGAAGAAAACTGGTAATCTGTATTCACCCTGAAAGTATAACGTTTCAATTCAGTGTCAGGTAAAATACCCTCTTGATCTATGGTATTGAATGCTCCGTAAGCTTTTAGTTTATCAGTACCTCCAGTAAAGCTTAATCCATATTGTTGTTGAACGGCTGTTGATTTGTAGGTCAGGGCTTCCCAGTCAGTATCGGGATAAGTAAAAGGATCGAGGGCCATGTTATTCCTGTAATTCTCAATATATTCCTCTCCAAATAGTGGACTTCCAGGGCTACCGTCAGCTTTTCTTGTATCATTTATCGCTGCGATATCATAATATTTCAGATAATCTAATGAGCCCAAAAATTGGGGGATATTAGCAGGTTCTTGAAATCCCAAGTTACTGAAAAAATTAACAGCAAATTCACCTGATTTAGCTCTTTTCGTCGTTATTAGAATTACCCCGCTTCCTGCACGTAAACCGTAAATTGCAGAAGAGGCAGCATCTTTTAAAATAGTAATGCTTTCAATATCATTTGGATTGACTCCGTTCAAAGATCCTTCAAGACCGTCAATCAATACCAACGGGTTGTTGTTATTTAATGTACCAATACCTCTAATCCTGATTTCATCCCCTTCTTTGCCAGGTTGTCCGGTCGTAGAACTTACCGTTACTCCGGAAACCAACCCTTGCAAAGCCAAGGTAGCATTGGCTATCGGTCTTTTAGTTATTTCTTCTCCTTTAACAGCCGCAACGGCACCTGTAAGATTCTCTTTTTTTTGCGTACCATATCCTACAACTATAATCTCATCTAATAATTTGGTGTCTTCTGTAAGTACTATGTTCAAATGTGTATTGTTGCCTGTTTTTATTTGTTCCGTGGTATACCCTATATAAGAAACGACTATTATATCTCCGGGGCATGCTTTAATAGTAAACTGTCCATCCAGATCAGTAGCAGTTCCAGTAAATTTATCCCTGAGTGTAATGGTAGCACCTATAATCGGTACTTGTGAATTGTCTGTAACTGATCCGGTATAGGTTATCTTTTCTTGCTGGAAACTATTTGTATCAATTCCAGAAGTAATATCTGCTACTGCACGAAGGCTACATAGAAGCAAAACAAATGCAATTTGCATAGAGAAAAACAGTTGTCGGTATGTTGTTCTCTCAGATTTGTATAGCTTAAAAAAACAATGTTTTTTCATGATTCCCATTAATTAATCCTACTTACTTTATTTTAACTGTATATTTCCTTCGATTCGGAGCAGGAAAGAGATCCATTTTACTTTCGTCGCTCACGTAGATAGTCAGATTTTTATTATTTAAATCGAATGGTGCATTGTTGGGATCTCCACTACCCTCCACTTCACGTAAATTTACAGCTTTGCTCAAATCGACTGTAGTTAACGAACGGCATTGGCTAAACGCTCCTCTCTTTATCACTCTCATAGATGGCAGTTCCACAGAGGTCAAACTTCTACAACCATTAAAAGCAAGAGCTTGAATTATCACTCCCTGCGGGATCGAGACATGCTCTAACCTAACAGCACCTTCCAGCGCCCTTGCGTTCACTCTTCTCACATTTGGCATATTGACTGTATCCAATCGAATACAATTTTTCAATGCACCGGATTCAATGATACTCACATTGTTAAAATCAACGGAAGTGATGGTTGGATTATCACTCAATACCCCTCGTTTAATCGATGATGCTTCATCCGGTATCACTATTTCGGCAGGAGGATTTATCCAGCCAACCAAGGCTTCATCCTCAATTATATGCTGGGAAAAAACATTTAAAGACAGCATCGACAGAAAGAATAAAAACGTCATTTTTTTCATGATTGTAAATCTTTAAATTGTTAATTTATCATATTTATCGTATCTCCCCAACAAAAGGAAATACAGGTAAGCCGGCGGCATTAAAAAGATTCGCTTTGTCTGTGTTATTGAATAAATACCTTGCGATCTTTGGTTTGGAGATATCCGGATGAGAGACAATCAACGTATCGTCCCTGACCTCTGCGACGGCTGGGAAGAACTTACCATCTTCACCAGCAATAAAAATATCTTCTAATTTTTCACCTCCTATATAAAGTCCTTCGCTATCATAAAAAGAGATCTCCAAGGTTGAATTTTCAATTTTCACATCTTTCATTTGCGGACACATGCTTGCAATATCCTTTTTCCCGTACACTTTATTTAGTGCCATGGCTGCGAATCGCTGTCCATAAGGTTGTTTATGGGGAGGGTGCAAATCATTCAGAAGCCCAATGTCCATAGTGCAAAATACATAATTGCTTAGCGTCTTGTTCTGATTCAGCTGGGCCATACGAAGCGTGTATCCATTCAACAGATCATAACCCTTGTAGGCGGTCAGTTGTCCTATAATCACCGGTAATTCCTCATTGTTAAAAGCACTTCGCCATGTACGTGTCAAAGAAGCCAATTGATGCTGATATTCACGAGCTAACCCCACATTAGACGTCCCATGATACCATAATACACCCGAAAGCGTATAAGGGGTACAGGGAGCAATCATTCCATTATATAACACACCGTATTTTCTGAAATCACGTTCAAGCATCAACACGCTCTGTGGTTTTTTAGGTCTGACTATTAATTCACCTCTTCTAAATTTTTCCAAATCTCGTGCATAGTCAGCATTGTCTTGCTCATAATCTTTTTCCCAAACATCCCAACGTTTAACGACATTCTGCAATAACGGATCTGACATAATCGCGGTTGTGGAAATCCAAGACTCTATGGGAGTCCCTCCCCAAGAAGCATTTATTATTCCGACAGGAACATCCAACTGTTTGTGTAAGTCTAAAGCAAAGTAATAACTCATCGCGGAAAAGTTTGCAGCCGATTCTGGACTACATATCTCCCACACCGTTCCTTCGGCAAAATGATCAACCTCCGTCTCTGATTTTTGTCTGCCGACCTTGAATAAACGAATATGAGAATTTTTTGCCTTTGGAAGCATTGTTTTAGCTTGCGTATCTTTACTCATTTCAAATTGCATATTCGATTGTCCCGAGCTAAGCCACACTTCTCCTATTAAAACATTATTTACTGTAACTTGATTATTACCGGTAAAACATATTGTATAAGGTCCTCCTGCCGAAGGAGTATTGATCCAACTTATCCATTTCCCTTGCTTGTCAGCTACAGTTTCATAAGTCTTGTTATCCCAGGTTACAGTTATGACAAGCTTCGTCCCTGGATTTTCGGTGCCCCATAGAGCGACTTCACTATTCTGCTTCAACACCATATGATCTGCGATAATCGCGGGCAACTGTATATCCGCTCTTACGATAGCAGCACAAAACAAAATAATTATTACGAAAATGATCTTTCTCATATTTTTTAGTTTAATTTTATACAAGTCAACAACCAATCGTTTACATGGCAACCACTATTAGCAGGTATATTTTTTCAAAATTTCTGCAATTCTTCTTCCCCTGGATATCTGTGGTTCTCATCTTTGGCAGTCACCTCTACATCCCCATTGACCATCTTGATCTCAATCGGCACCAAAGTGAGTCCTTGCCTGTTTATCGTGTAAGCTGACCCACTCAAATCTTTATTTTTCGCGTCTTCCGGTTCCAACGGCGGGTTATCGGCATTCGTAAAAGCCGTGCACCACCATCTTCCTTCCTTATCTTGAAAAGGGGTTCCATGACCTAAAAAACGACCGGCAAACTTCCGCGGGCCATAAGGTCCGGTCACGCTGTCTGCGGTGCAATAATAAAGGTTATAAGTACCTCTTCTCATATTGTCGGTACTCCATGCTGTACCAAACAATACATACTTATTTTCAAATTTGACAATGTATGCTCCTTCATGCCCTAAATACCGATCTTGGGGATTGAGTAATTTATGGAATCCATCGAAACCGGAAAAATCTTTTTTAAGTTTTCTTATTTCGGTACAGTTCGTTATCAACCAAGGGGTCTCGTCGTCATCTATAAACAACGCAGGATCGCGATGAAAACCAAAATCAAGGGCCATCGGCTCCTCGTAGGGACCTTTTAATTCACTCCCCTTTGTCAACATCAGATTGGCCATTCTCATGTTGGTGGTATGCACAATCACCCATCGTCCATTCACAAAATGAATCTCCGGAGCCCAAATCGCAGGAGTAATATCCCTTTTCTCCGCGGCAGCTATCAATTCTTGTCCAAAGACTCCATTCTTTGCTTCCCAGATAACCCCCAGATCTTCCCAGTCGACAAGATTCTTACTCCTCCACGATTGTGTTGCCGGAAGTTGATCAGGGAAATTAACCAAGCCTCTCGTGCAAGAGAGATAATAATATCCATCGGGGGCAAGCTGAATAAAAGGGTCTCTCATCTGTTCCCTTAGTACAAGTACGGCTTTATTATGGTTTTTTACCGTCTGCAGCAACTCCTTTCTCCCTTGCACTTTTCCACCACCACTTCTATTACTAAGCCACTGGGCAAACTGATCAGGATCAAGAACAGATTTTATACTTTCTTGGGTTTTAAGCCGAATCTTATTTAGTTGAAGTTCTCTTTCTTTTCGACTCAATGATTTATCAGATCGTACGGCTTGAACATTCTCCCGATGAATTTCATCTATTTCTCTTACGTCTATTCGTTGTTGTCTCGTGAGAATAATATCCTTATACGGACCAGACTTCACTGGCTGCTGAGCAGTTATGTCTAAAATATGTAAAGAATTGAACAATAGCGCAAACAAACTGATTATCAGGTATTTTCTTTTCATTTTCTCCTAATTATTATCATCCATATTCATCTGCAAATTCGCAAAAAGTCCACATTTCAAATTTCTATTCTTCCGAACGCACCTGAATACCAAATAAGGAAACAGGGATATTTTCGGTCGCGTTGCCGAATGTTAATTTCAAATAATCGGTTTCTACAACAGCAGGGAACGAGAGTTTCAGCTGGGTCTGGAAGTTCCCGTTCTGTTGCACCAGCACCTCTTTCCCGTCCGACACCGCCACCGATTCCACGCAAAAAGGCATCCTACTGTCATGATGTCCCCACTGCACCGATTCCATGGGGTGGTCGTAGTCCGTATCGGCAAACAGCGTGATCCCTTTGATCTTCTTCGGTTCTTTCCAGGTGATTGTGACTGTCGGCGTTTTATCCTCCAAATCGGCCACCCATGCATTCGGTTTTTCTACCGGCCGATACGGGGAAGTCCTCAGGTTTTCTTTCGAGAAACAGGTGATCGCCGGATTTATGTGCATGGCGATGTTCTGTCCTTGCGGTCGGCGTTCCGGGCACCAAAACTCAAAAGCCTCCACCCCGATGTCTCCCGGGGGCTCTTGTTTTCCCCAATTCGACACGGCCGGCACAATTTTGTTAAATACCGAGACCAACCCAGTTATCAATTCCTGTGATGTCTGTATGCTGGCATGCTCATTGTGCATAAAGCAGACAAAAGCATAACAATCGGCAGGTATAGTAGCAGTGAAAGGCAGCGTCACCTCATTTTCCCCTTCCCTCAGGTCAACCACTATCGTCTCCAGGGTGATATCCGGCGTATGATTGAAAGGTTTGGAACTGATCCGCAACTCAATCGTTTGCTTCACCGCTTTCGCTGCCTTCATACGCACCCCTACCTCCGGCATCTTTCCGGCGGTGACAGGAAGCATCTGGGCAGCCGACTGGTTCAGGCCTTTCCTTTCACCGTTGAAAGGAATTTCACGCAATCGCAGTTCGGAAGAAACCCGGATATCGGCCTCTTTCAGGAGCTCATCCGCATATTGGATTTCAGACTGGGGCAGATACGCTCCCGCTTTGATCAGATTTTGTTGGAGTTGCTTTATTTTATCCGGCTCCATCAGCTGGGCGGGCGTATAACCCCGGTTGACACACAATGCCGCAGCCGTGCCCACGGCCTGGCCGCCAGCCGCGGTCGTGGCCATCACCCGGCAAGAGGCAAATGCCACGTGCGAAGCGCTAATGATCCTTCCCGCCAAAAACATATTCTCTATATCGGGCGTGACATAGCAGCGGTAAGGTATCTGGTACATTCCCTTGGCGTGCCATTGGTGGCATGCCTTCTTCGATTTGCTGAACACCCCGTCCGCGGGATGCAAGTCCAACGACCATCCCCCGAACGCCACCACGTCGGGATGATTCCTTTGTTCCACCACATCTTGCTGCTGCAGCATGTAATGACCTAGGAAACGGCGGCTTTCCCGCTTCCCGGGGATATTCCCGACCCATTCCAATGTCAGGTTCTCAACCCCTTGGAATTTACCGGAATTCTTGATATAATCCCATATCCCGTAAATGACCTCCCACAAGGTATATTTTATATCTTCCGCCTCATAGATGGTGTCCAATCGCCCGCCATACTCGATCCACCAAAACTTGCACCCCAATTGCCGAGGGTTAAAATAATCGGGATTGCTGATCCGGTTCACACGTTGCACGATCTCTTCCTTGCCCATGGCAAAGTGGGGAGGCATATAAGTGACCGGTTTGCCGGCGTCTTTGGTGTAAAAGAAGATGGAGTGCCCTAATTTCTCCCCATAATCCGCTTTGTCGGGAGCAAACTTCTCGTCCAACTCCTCCCTGTCTTCGGCACCCACCCTGAAAGTGGCACCGCCCAAATAACCGATCAGCCCGTCTCCGGTGGAGTCGCAAAAATATTTTCCCCTGAAAGTATATTCCGTCTGATTCTGTGGATTAAACGCGGTAATGGAAGATATTCTTTTTTCATCTGATTTCTCCACACCAAAGATTACGGTATTCAGATAAAGTGAGATATTCTTTTCGGCCAGCACCTTATCCATGACGACCATGTCGAATAGCACCGGGTTGCCCTCTTTGTTCCGGTAGGTGTTCTCCACCAGGATCTCGTCAAGAATACCGCCTTCACGCGCCCACCGGTTGTTGTTGCCCATGTGTGAGGTCGCACCCAATATCCACAACCGCACCTCACTCGAGGCGTTCCCTCCCAGCACCGGACGGTCTTGTATCAAAGCGACTTTAATTCCCGACCGTGCGGCCGAGATGGCGGCACAGACTCCGGCCATGCCTCCGCCTGCCACCACAAAATCCACATCTACCTCCACCCTCTTGTGTGAACGTCCCTCTCCTGTATATACACTCTCAATCATACGCTATGCTTGTTCTTTTAAACTTTTCGATTTATTACTGCCGGACTTCACCAGGATGATCCCGATAAGGATAAAAAACAGTCCCGTTCCCGCCACCAATACCTTATGGGAAGGGGTCAACAATCCCAAAACCGCGATGGTAAGCCCGATAAAAGAGACCCCATATCCTATTATCCGCATACTATACTTGTTCTCGTCCCTCGTCAATTGCAACGCTTCTTCTGAAACCTGTTCCCGTTTAGCCACATTTTCATTCTCCCAAACCTCATATGTCTCAATCTTGGAAGAGACTTGTTTTTTCGCATAATACCATATTTCGAACAGGATCATGCAAAGGATGGGCAGGGAAACCCCCAACACCATCTCCTGTGTCCTGTCCAACGCAAAACCAAAAAGAGGGGTGATAAATTTAAAAATCCCGTTCACGGCCAAACTGAATAGGGTGGTTGACAACACGGAGAAGGCTGTTTGTCTTTTGGAAAACAGGGTCCAGATAACAGGAAGATAAAGCGGGACTCCCGTGAGGGCCGCCAGGCTGACCACCACATTCACCACTCCTCCCATCTTTGGTATCATCAATGCGATGAGAATACTGAGAACACCGAACAGAATCGTGGAGAAACGGGCTACTAACATGAGTGTCTTGTCGGAGCTTTGGGGGTGCAGTCTCTTGAAGATATCGTTCGTGATCACGCCCGCGGCAATATTCAACTTGGAGTTCATGGCACTCGTGGTCGCGAAAATCATCGCCCCGATCATCAATCCCAAGACTCCCCTTGGCAGCACCGCTTTGCACATCATCAAAAAGGCGCCTTCGGCTTCCAAAATAGTCAAAGAAGGATCCACCAATTGATAGAGCATGGGAGGAAGCATCCACAAAACGGGACTGACAAAATAGAGGAGAGCAAAGAAAAGTCCCACTTTCTTGGCATCCGCTCCTGTCCTCACACAGGTGAACCGCTGCACATAGGCCCAATTTCCTCCCAGAAAAATCGCGTTGTAAATACCAAAGGCAATGATAAAAAGAAGCGTGTATTCCGCGTTGAATAAATTAAAAAAGGTATCGGGCACTTTCTCCACGAAATGGACAAGGCCGTCCACCTTGTCGACAGACAACGGGATAACGATAATAATGGCGGCGACCAAAACGATAAATTGTAAAATATCGGTGGAAACGACCGCCCACAATCCTCCGGCGGAGACGTAGAGGATGCAGAAAAGACCCAAAAGGATAATACAAAGGTTCAGATCAAGTCCCGTTGACACCTCCACGATTTTTGCCACCGGGTAAAGGAACGAAGCGGTAAGGAACAGCGAGATAAACAGGAAAAGAAAAGTATAAGTCTTCTGGGTGGGAACACCGAGCCGCTTATTGATATACTCGGCAACAGTGAGGGAGCCGGTTTTATGCCATTGCGGAGCGATGAACAGGCCTACGATCACACCCGCGAGGGCCATCGTCCATTGTATCGTGATGGAAACCCATCCATAGTAATATGCCACCGATGCCCAAACAACAAACGTCCCCGCGGAAAAAAAGCCCATGAACAATGACAATCCGCTCATTTGCCAGGGAACAGCACCTCCTGCTGCGAAAAAGGAATTCATGTTTTTCCCTTTTTTCGAAAAAGCCATGCCGGAACCCAGAACACCAACGGTGAGAAGAATAATCATCAGAATGTCTAACATGCTCATAGTATCGTACCTTAAAAATGATATTACAACGATTACATGACAAAGGTATAGACTAAGCAAATGGATTATTTACTTTTCTTATAAAATCTCCGTAAACGTTTACGAAAAGATGGAAGTATAAAAAAACGAGCGAGGGTTATATCGTACGATACTGTTTGTAAGACTATTAACGGACTCTCTTGAACAAAGGGAGTGTAGAATGACGAACATTCAATTTCGCATCAAGCGTAATAGTTTCCGTGGGAGCATCATAATTATTTATTTGTTTTAACAGCAGTGTGGCGGCTTTTCGGCCGATCTCAAAAGTGGGTTGAAAAACACTGGTCAATTCCATGATCCGCCCGATCGGCGATTCAGAGAAACCGGCTACGGCAATATCTTCTGGAATTTTCATTCCTCTTTGCTTTAATTCCAACATACATCCTACCGCGATGGGATCGTTTATCGCGAATATGGCATCCGGCTTTTCCTTTAAATTCATCAGGTAGTCGATACCTGCTTTGGCCCTCTCCTGTTGCACGCCCACATACATAATCAGATTTTCGTTTACAGGAATATCATACGCAGCCAACGCATTCAGATAACCCTGCATCCGCTCTTTGGTTACCGACAGATATTCGTTGCCGGCCAAATGGGCTATCCTTCTGTAACCGCACTTGATCAAGTGTTCCGTCACCTTGAATGCCCATTTCCTGTCATCAATCACAACCTGGCTCACGTTCAACTCCGAAATAACCCGATTCACAAATACAAGAGGCATGTGTTCATTAATCAAACGCTGGTACAAATCGATATTTTTCGAGTTCTTGGCCACAGAAACGATCAGTCCTTCCACCATACTCTCTTCGAGCATCTTTACATTCTTGGATTCCAGCGAAGAAGATTCATTGGACTGGCAGATCAACACTTGATATCCCAGTTTGTTGACAATCTCTTGTATGCCGATAATAATCTCAGGAAAGAAAAACGTAATGAACTCCGGAACCACTACGCCAATCATATTGCTCCGCTTTTTCAAAAGATTCCGGGCCTGTATATTCGGTTTATATCGTAACTCTTCGGCTTTCGCTAAAACTTTTTCTTTTGTAAGAGGATGAATTTCATGGCTTCCATTCAGCGCTCTGGAAACAGTCGCCACCGAAACGCCCAACGCTTTGGCGATATCTTTTATAGTTGCATTGGAAGACGTCATATTTCGTTTTTTTGTTTTTCGTTTTCCTTTATAAATGAAAGGATGGTCTCGCCAATTCCGCCCAGGCTATGAA
>ENA-UOOE01000166-UOOE01000166.1-fermentation-metagenome-genome-assembly--contig:-NODE-166-length-68946-cov-7.770507_pt1 | contig 68946 bp, 63 predicted proteins | sample MGYA00245776_ERZ724021 | MGnify/ENA primary metagenome ERZ724021 (study PRJEB28704, sample SAMN03018321) | fermentation metagenome | biome: anthropogenic terrestrial biome; feature: soil; material... | reverse complement strand
GGGTGAGCCGGGCAGGATTAACCTAACTATCGAAGGATCTCCGGTTTTAAGATAGTGAATGAGACTATTGAATTATAAAGATATTTATGGTAATATGTAATCTAACTAGGGCGGTTAGTTCAGATGGTAGAGCGCCACGTTGACATCGTGGAGGTCGTTGGTTCGAGCCCAATATCGCCCACCAATTCAAGTCAAAGGTCACTGGGACGTCCCAGTGACCTATTTATTAACCCTATATTCCGCCATGATCTCCTCTAATCTTTCTTTCTCATAAATAATCCTACCATTTTCTTCATCATATGGATATAAGCTTCCACTTACCATTTTTGTCTTAAGCTCTCCTTTCGCCGCCTTGTTACCCTTTAATTGAGGTGCATCTAATATACCAAGTTTAACAGCCCTTGCCAAAGTATCAGGATCTGATAGCGGATCTTCCGCACCTTCACCAATTGATTTTATCGCCTCAATAACCAATTTGGCCTCTTCAATTAATTGTTCCTTTCTCTCTATGACACCTTTTTGCTGTGTCATATCTATTGAGCCTAAAAATTCATTTTTGATTATTCCCCTTACTATCATACAGGACTCAATAACATCATCAGCTTCTGCAGCATGGTCCGCTTCACAAAATCCTACTACATGATAGATATGAGGTTTAATTTGCATTGCCAAATATGCTGAAGCTGCCAATTGTCCCTTCGCTTGATTCAAGTTTGCCGGGAAGCTGGCAAGCCCTGCTCTTGCTTGACGATAAACTCTGAAATTATCATCAACCAAGCTTTCTACTAACTGGATTTTTGCAAGCATTTTGGCTAAATCCATTTCAGGAGATATAAAAGCCGGTACATTGAACATATATTGAGCTATATAATCCTTTACACCCATTTTCTTAGCATTATATGCTGCAAGATATGCTGCTACAACGCCTATGGTATCATGGGCATCTCTTAAACTCCAATGATGAGGATCATTTACCTCTACCGGAATTGATCTTTCTCCGTGCCAAGCCATTACTTGCTGATTTTCTTCTATTGCTTGTTTTAAAGGTCTTAAACTTCTTTTATCCAATTCGGAATACCAAAACAATGGTACTGCACACCAAGCGTTATCAATATTGTCTTTTAATACTTGAGCAAACTGGATAATATTTCTAGTGCCGCTATAAGATCGCAGCAATGGATAATTCCCTCTTTGAGCCGCATTGTATAATTTTTTAAAGTCTGCCTCACTTCTAAGAGGTACTCCTCCTGCCCCGTCCAATTTGGTATCCATATTTTCTTGGTCGAAGAAAAATTCTTGAGCATTTTGATCGGGAGCTACTGAAATAATATCTAAAACTTTAGAGTCAGCTATTTTCTCTATAGCTTCAACTGTCTTTTCTATGGATGTAAGTCCCAAATGATGTCTCAATACCGGGTATGGATATTTTGATTTTATTCTGGATATTATATCTTTCGGATAGTTTTGATCATCTGTATATTCAATCCCCTTTAGATATGCTATAACTTCATCTATATCCTCACGCCCATCAAATATCTTATCAAATATATTATATTTTGCAGCAACCTCTGCTGTAGGATGTGTCCCCCCAAACAACCATTCTAATTCTTTTAAATATGAATCGCTTTCTATTTCTTCCGCCAATTCCTTCAAAATTTCATTTAACGGTTCCGGTGTTAGTCTGTATGATAAAGCAACTATATCAGGTTTCTTTTCGTATATATTTTTTATAAGCTCTTTTATGCTAAGGCCTATGCCAATGAATTCCGTCTTATAATTTTCCTTTTCGGCCAAATTCAAATAGTTCATAGTGCCTGCCACATGAACGCAATTGCCTAAAGTTCCTCCAATTACTTTTTTCAACTACATCACCTCTTCCAATTCCGACTTTATTACCGACCCGTTTCGTGCTAAATCATGCATATTAGCAATACTAAGCCCGGCTAATCCTAGTTTATCCGCAGTTCTACCCTCTAATCTAAAATCTCTTCCGGTGATAATTTGTGCAATATCTATAATTGAAGATATGGCAGGAGTTCTAAATCCCAGTACACGAGCTATTGATTCCATCGGGACTAAACTACAAGGGACATCTTCATATATATATCTTATTTGAAGTCCTTTCGGTGCTTGAAGACCTTGGTATGCAGAAGTATTTTGTACTCCTTCATAAAGGCTGTCGCCATATGAGCCATAGGTTTCCTCCAACCAATCTAATGCCGAAAGAGTTTGAATCTGAAGCATCCTTCCAATTTTCATCCTTTCCATATCCATCTTTTCCAAAAATTTTCCAATAGATGGGGTGATTCCATCGATATAATATTGGAAAGGAATTCCCCTTTCGATATGTCCGCTGTTTAATAATGTTGGTCCCGGATGAAATATTGCTCCGTAGTTATTTATGCTTGTTTCCAATACATCTTTTGCTTCTATAAATTGAGGATATGCATCATTAATAAGTTTTAGTACGTAATTTGTTTTTATGGCAGGAATTGCTGCTAATGTTACTTCTTTCTTTGTTTGGAAAATGTGGGCGCTGTTTGGAGATGTTGATCTGGCCGCATAAATTAAGGTTTGTGCTTCCGCTACTGTTATATTATTTTTCCCTTTTTTTGATAAAATTTCATATACTTCAAGCGCTCCGCCTGTTCTTCCCGGATTAAGTATTATAATTTGTCCGTCTTGTAAATATGGTGCCATTTCTATGGCTATTGAACGATGTCCCATAGCCGGTATTGTAACCATGATTACATCGACATCTTCTATTGCTTCTTCTATGTTGCTGGTAACCCTATTTAGGGTACCGGATCCTGTTACTTCTCCTGTTAGATGAATTGTAGGATCTTTTTGCAAAGGAATTATCTTTTCTAATGTCCTATTAAATAAATTCACCTTATAACCAATCTTTGACAGATAACCTGCCATAGCAAGTCCACCATTCCCTGCTCCTATAACACAATAGGTCAAATCTCTTCTCATAACATCACCTTTCTTCATAATTATAATAGATATTATGTAAACCATAATGGGGAAAAAAAATACTATGGAGTTTCCATAGTTCTGATTTTCAGTACAAGATAACGCCACCTTAAATTCGCTTACGAGGTTAGCTGTCGGATTAGGACTAAGGTTTGCCCATCCTATTAAAAGGATTCACCCCTGTGATTGGTTCCCCCGCTCTTTTAAAAAAGAATTCAGCGATATATTCACTTTTCGTATAATTAGTGTTAAAATTACCTCTTTTCAATTATATCATGTAATAATAAAACTTGCAATGAAAATTTTTTAAAATAATTTTCCACCGTATCCGGAGAAGTCAATTAAGCTTCTTTAAATAATACGGAATTGATGACAATTGAGGATTTATAGAAATCAACTGCAAAAAATGATATAATTAAAATGTTACATATTAATTAAAAGGAGGAGAAGTAAACATGAAAAGGTCAAGAAGAATCATTTCACTGCTTTTAATGGTTGCAATGTTATTTTCAATATCATTTACAACACTAGCAGAAGATAATTATGCTGAAGTAGTGGGGAATATCGCAGAAATACAGAAATACGGCAATATTACTTTAGATATAAAGCCCGAGTCGCTTTATGATGCAGGTTATGAATTGGGTGATATGCTAAAGGTTACAGCCGGTGATAGCGAACTTGAAATTCCTTTCTGTTCATCTTACAGTGATGTAGATACCGGAAGTCTTGTAGTTCGCGATGATCAAGATGATAATTTGCTTGTTGTTGCTATTAATATGGGTAACTTTGCAACTACTTACAACGTAAAGGTTGGAGATAAAATTACATTCTCACTATTAGAGAAGGAAGGGTATCTGGCTGAATATCTTATTCATCAGTTGACTCGTACCAACGAACGCTCTGACTATGAAACCGATTCTATTTATGCCAATTTCCGCAGTATAACGACTACGGGTATTGAACCGGCGGTTATATATCGAAGCAGCAGCCCTGTTAATAATAATTTAAACCGCGCTCTTTATGCCGATGAATTAACCAAGGCAGTTGGTGTCAATGCAGTATTGAATTTAGCCGATTCAAAAGAAGAAATAGAAGGATATATTGCATCAGATGATTTTAATTCCGATTATTACAAATCTCTTTATGATGCAGGTAAAGTCATATCCTTGAATATGGGTGTTGATATTTCAGGAGAAGATTTTGGTAAAAAATTAGCTGACGGACTTCGTTTTTTAAGTAAAAATGAAGGACCATATCTAATTCACTGCACTGAAGGTAAAGATCGTGCAGGATTTGTAAGTGCATTGTTGGAATCCTTAATGGGAGCAGCATATGATGAAGTAGTTGATGATTATATGACTACTTATGAAAACTATTATAAAATTGAAAAGGGCAGCGAGCAATACAATTCAATAGCTGAAAGCAACATCATCTCATCCCTTACAACTGTTGTAGCAGGATTAGAAAAAGGTGCAGACATATCGGATGTTGATTTAGCAAAGGCTGCAGAAAAATATCTTGAAAAAATAGGTATGAGTAATGAAGAAATAAAAACACTTAAATCAAAACTTTCAGTTGACTCTATCTATAAATCTCCCCATGCTTCCGCAGCAATAACTGAAATTGAAAAATACGGACACGCTTCAACCGACGTTCTGATAGAAGATTTTCATAATCTTGGATTCAAAGAAGGAGACATGGTTACGGCTATATTTGATAATGGATTCGTACTTGAAGCTCCATTCTTGGATAATTATTATGTAGATAATGGAGAGCCATTGGTTCGTGCTTATCCGGGACACACCAATATAGGCATATGTATCAACTATGGTAAGCTAAATGAAATTGCTAAAGTTGATGCTGGTGATAAAGTTACAATTATGCTGACAGGTCCTGAAGAATATATGCTTCAATATGAAGTTCGTAAACTGGAACGCACAAATAACCGTGAAGATTACAATTCTGATGAGGAATTTGCTAACTTCCGCAACATAGCAATAGGCAATATCCCTAAGGAAGTATTATATCGCAGTTCAAGTCCAATAAACAACGAACTTGGACGTGCTTCTTATTCAGATAAACTTATCAAAGAAGCTAAGGTAAATACAGTTGTAAATCTTGCTGATTCTCATGAAAACATAGATGAATATCTAAAGGCAGAGGATTTTGCTTCTCCTTATTATGCAGAACTTTATAAAGGCAATAAGGTATTACCCCTAAGCATGGGAGCTGCATATAAAAGCGATGAATTCAAAGCAAGCTTAATTGAAGGCTTATCATTTATGGCTGACAATTCAGGACCTTATCACTTCCATTGTACAGAAGGCAAGGATAGAGCCGGATACTTCGCAGCCCTTATAGAATCCCTAATGGGAGCAACTAAGGATGAGATAGTCGAAGATTATATGCAAAGCTATATAAATTATTATGGCGTTGAAAAAGGAACCGATAAATATAATTTAATTTCAGAAGATGTAATAGAAATGCTAAAACATATTGCTGATACCGATAAATTAGAGGATGTCAATCTAGAAAAAGCTGCAGAAAACTATTTGCTTGCAGGCGGTATGACAGCAGAGAAGATTTCTCATTTGAAGAATAATCTTTCAAACAAAGTCGTTTTGGCGGAAGAAGAGTCAGTGGAAGAAATTCCGGAAGCAGTTGAAGAAACCACTGATAAAGAAGAGACCGCTATTGAAAATGATAATAACATAGTAGAAGAACCTAAAGAAGAACCTTCAGTCAAAACCTATGTGGTTATTAAGGGCGATTGCTTATGGAATATAGCTCAAAAAGAGCTTGGCAACGGTTCACGTTATATTGAGATTTACAACCTAAATAAAGATAAGATTAAAAATCCTAATATGATTCAAATTGGACAGGAGTTAGTTCTTCCTCCTGCAATGTAATGACAAAAGAGCCACTGGGGCTGTCAGACAGTCCCAATGGCTTTTTTTAATTTTTATTCATATAAGTTTCTATATCTTCAACTGATTTTATAATATCCTTTGATAGATTTTCACATCCGTATTCAGTAATAAGTAAATCGTCTTCGATTCTAATGCCTATTTCCTCTTCCTCAATATAGAGACCGGGTTCATTGGTTATCACCATTCCGGGTTTAAGTTCTACATCAGTCAATCCTACATCATGAGTATCTAACCCTAAATAATGGGAAACACCGTGGAAATAATATCCAGATAATTCATCTTTATCTTCAATTAGACCCAATTCCATGCAACCCTCTGCGAGGACCTCTTTGGCAATCTCGTTTAGTTCTCTATATCTTATCCCCGGCTTCGCGGCTTCTTCAACAGCTTTATTTGCCTTCAGCACAATATTATAAACTTGCTTTTGCCTATTGGTGAATTTCCCATTTACAGGAAATGTACGGCTAATATCCGCATTATAATATTTATATTGTGCTCCTAAATCAAATAGAATAAGTTCTTTATCTTTTGTTCTTCTATTATTTGATGAATAATGTAGTACTGTACCATTTATCCCGCTGCCGGCAATTGTTTCAAATGCTCTATTGTTGATTCCGTTTTTCTTTAATACAAAATCAAAATAAGCTTCGATTTCATATTCCATCATTCCGGGCGTAGTATTATCCATCATATTGTTTATTCCTTCATTGGTTATTTCTATTGCTTTTCTAATCAACTGTATTTCTTCATCGGATTTGATCATTCTCAATTCTGCAATATCATAATAAATATTCTTGATTTTTATATAAGGGTAGTTTTCAACTATCATTTTGGCAAAATCCTGAGATTCGGTTGCACTCGTCCCTATTTCCTGCCTTTCAAGATCCAAATATATATTTTCCACTTTATTTCTATTTAGTATCGAACCAATTACATCCTTAAATTGATCCAAGTACTCTATGGATTCTATTCCGGACTTACGAGCTGCCTCATCCGCAGAAATCGTAGCTCCTACCCATTTAGCCATTACCGGATCCGGTCTTTCAATAAACAGTCCTTCAGATAACTTGCCATTTATTTTGCTCATTAAAAATATAACCTTCTTTTCATCTATGCCGGTAATATAATAGAAATTTCTATTTGGTATAAATGGGTATTGTTCATCGGCAGACTTATACGGAGCATCGCCTGCAAATAACAACAAAACGCTCTCATCCTTCAATTTATCCGCTAATCTATTTCTATTCCTCGTGAAAAACTCTTTATCCATTCAGCACCTCCATATTTTTTACGTTCACCTTACAGTCTGTAAATAATACCATTAATTCACATTATACACTAAACAACTATGAAGTGTAAGACAAAAAAGACCACTGGGAATCAATTAACTCCAATGGCCTTTACTATTTAATTTAATATATACTGACCCTTAGTCTTTTCTATTTCATTCTGTTTTCGAATTGCAATATTTAACTCCATTCCTTCATTTTTAATTAGCATATATGACCCCAAACTCGCTAAGATATCTGAAATCGGATATGATATCCAAACTCCCATTTGACCTAAATTAAATCCCTTAACCAATATTACAGATATGGGGATCATTATTAATAACTGTCTTGAAACAGACAATAAAACCGACGTCTTGGCATTTCCTCTGGCTTGAAAATAATATATTGATACATAATAAACACTTATTACAGGGAATACCGATATCATTATCCTAAATGCCTTTGCAGATTCTTTGATTATTTCCGCATCTTTTACAAATATTTGGATAAACTGAGGTGCGAAAATCATTGAAATCGCCCAAATGATGGTTGAAGTTACAAATGCATATAGATTTGTCTTTTTCATTATGGATTTTAGTCTCTTATAATTCTTTGAGCCGATATTGTAGGCTGCTATAGGCTGCATAGCTGACGCTATCCCACACAAGGTTACAAACAAGAACATATACACCTTGGAAATCACCCCGAGGACGATTATTCCCATGTCGGATCCCTTTAGAAGATTATTTAAAACCGCCATAAGAATCCCGTCTTCAGCTTCAACTATAAATGCTGATACTCCTACCAATACTATGGGCATGATTATCTTTTTGTCCAATTCAAATCTTAAGCTTACATTGAATTCTTTAGTCATTTTCCTATAATTATAATATGCATATATGAATCCAATAAATTGAGACACACTTGTAGCAAGTGCTGCACCTTTTACACCCATATTCATATGCATTACCGTTATATAATCAAGAATTACATTTATTATTGCACCTATTGATGTTGAAATTATGGATATTTTGCTGTTTCCCAGTGCTACCATAATATCCGATATAAATATTGTCAATGATAAAAATACGCTGCCGAATAATATTAGCCCTAAATAGTCCTGAGCAAGAGGCAATATATCCTTACTTGCTCCAAATATTATTAATACTTGTTCTTTACAAAAGTATAAAAAAATCGTTAAAGGTATCATTATACAGTAGGATAATGTAAATCCATTTTCCAATATCCTCTTTGATTTTTTCGTATCTTTTTTTCCGTTGCTCCTGGAAAATGCAGTGGATGTACCTACAGATATAAGTACGCTAAGGGCTACGATTATCCTTTGAATTGGAAATACTACTCCCAATGCTCCAATTCCATTCCCACCTATCACACGACCTACAAAAAACGTATCTACCATATTGTAAAGTTCACTTACCAATAAAGAAAAAACTATCGGCACAGAAAATTTCACTAATAGTTTGCTAATCTTTTCTTCCTCAAATATCTTGCTGTTACTGCTCATAATAAAACCTCCATTAGATTGCCTTATAATGTTATCATTATGGAGGTTTTTTTTCATTCACTTAATTAGCCATATTCAGGGACTGTTTAGGGGATTTTATAAAATTCTCATTTCTCAAATATCTTAAGATAATCCAAAAAAATCTTAAGTTAGTACATTGTTTAATGTAAATAACACCGCTCCGTTTGACTTGACCTTTGTTAAAATATTGAATACCGGAGACTTTTTGCCATAATAAAATGACACATTGGGATGTACATACTCATCCAGCAAAGACCAATGTTCATTGTCTATACGCTCGGGTCTGCCTAAATATATCCACTTATCATAGACGGAACCAAAGCTTGTATTCAGATCATATTTTGTTATCTGAAAGTCTTCTTCCATATTATAAAGGTTAATGGATATTTTCCTAATTTGAGATTTTTCTTGTGTTTTTCTATCATATACCACATCTTCGTCTATTTCTATAGGGTTGAACAAAAGTATCTGATAGCCTATATCTGATTTTGTAATTATATATCCGTCTCCTTTGTCCAGTATTTCATCTCCTAATAATGATAGAAACTTAAAAGCGTAAAAAGATGGTTTGTTGAGATAATTTGAAGTGAATAATCCGCTGCCTCCAAAAAATGTGTCATTATCAAGTACGGTTTCCTTGTTGATTTCGTCTATCATTTTAAATACAACTCTATTCCCCTTATGAATATAATTATATAATATATATGGAACCATATACATTGTGTCATATACAGAACTTATTTCTTCCCTTAGCATATGTGAATCTAAATCATCTATATCCTTATTAAGCCAATCTCCTGCATTTGTATCGTATACATTTGAAAAATTCTCAATAAAGTCATCCAATATATGCCTTTCCACGCCATTTGTTTTAATAATCGGAAATAACTTCATTTCCTTTATAAAATCCAATATATTTTCCACTCTGGTCCAGTTGATAAATCTATGATTCTTCCCTCTGTAAATATCCATATCAGCAGAAAAAAACTTATCTATCAAACAATATCTGAACCCTATTTCCTTTTGGATTTCCTTAAGTATATATCTATTTTCTTCTTCTAATAAAAGGGAGGCATCTCCTAAATCTATCAAATTTGGCCTTTTAAATTCTTCTATAGACTCTTTGTTTAAATCCACATCGAGTTTTATTATCCTATTATCATAATCATATCTTTCATAATCTTCTATATAATATATGATATAGGGTAATGCATCGTTTAACTTGAAATAAGTAATTTTTTTCATGCTTTCAAGTTCTTTATTGCTTAATTTGTTTTTCTTACGGTATTGCATGGGTGTGAGATTGTAGTGAAGTTTGAAATGTTTGTTATAATATCTTACATGGGAAAATCCCACTTCCTCGGATATTTCGCTTATGCTTTTATCTGAATCGAGGAGTAGTTTTGTGGATTCTTCCACCCTTATCTGATTTAGATATTCATTGAATCCAAGTCCAAAAACATCCTTTATCTTATATGATAAGTATTGAGAGCTTAAAAACTCCTGATCTGCAATGGCTTGAAGGCTTACCTTGTTCATATAATTGTTGCTTAAATATTTGACAATTCTATGATATCTCTCAAGTTGATATTCATCATCTTTTAGACTTTCCTCTTCATAAAAAAGATAGTGGAAATTGTTTAACAAATGATACATCAAATTTAAAAGATTTTCCTCAATTGCATCTTCATAGTCGTCTATCTTAGAGATTACTTCATAGAGCAAAATTGATATAAATCTTCTTAGGGCATAATACGTTTCATCTTCTTGTGCTTTATCCTCTGAGGAATCCGTGTAATAAAACGTGTCCCTCGCATCATCATAATACTTTTCAAAAAATCCTGGATCTATGTCCAATATCAGAACTAAATTTGCTTCATCACCGGCGCTTATCCAAAAAACCTCATTGGGGTTGACGATTTCCATATCCTTTTCCTTCAATGTATAGGTTTCCGTTTCCACTCCCAATTTTATATTGCCTTTTAATACAAATAAAATCTCTATGGAATCCTTCCAATGGATTGGGTATTCCATAATATTCGCCAGACGAATGTTGATTGGCAGGTCTTTTAAATATTCTACAAATTCTTTTCTCATAAAATCCCCTTAACCCTTTATATATTCTACTAAAAAGTAAGATAGACCGTATCTACTCTTTTTAGACCCTAAAGCTCGGCCTCAACAACTCTTACCTATTACCTTTTACTTATTACCTATCTTTAAAACCGGAGATCCTTCGGAAGTAATGCTTATACTGCTAAACTCAGGATGACATCAGCAGTAAATTCGGGTATATAAATGCCGTATAATCACTGCAGGAGTCATTCTGGAACGAAGTGAAGAATCTCTGTTAAAGGCCCTAAATCTCGACCCCAACAACTCTTCACTCTTAGTTCTTAGCTCTTCACTTTTCTTTCAATTGTGAATTGTGAATTGTGAACTGTGAATTGTAATTATTATATCCATTATATATTAATATTTAACGTTTGACAAAAGTAATAATGGGTAAACTGTTACTGAAATATGATTTGGAGGTATGGTAATTTGGAAAAAGAAAAATATATCCCTGAAATAAAGTCACAGCTTAGGTCTAGAAGCATAGAAGTTCCACCGGCAATTTACAAAGCAAGCGGAATTAAAGTTTTAGGAACCAGAATTAAATCCCTTTTATTTTCCACAGATGTGGCTATTATAAAAAACACAAATGCAGGCTCAATAATAGCCGTATATCCTTTTACTCCTCAATTGAGCATTACACAGGCAATATTGGAAGTGGCAGCGGTCCCTGTATTTGTTGGAGTGGGAGGCGGACTTACTACTGGACATCGCAGTATTCAAATTGCTCTTCAGGCAGAACTTATGGGAGCTTATGGCGTTGTTGTAAATGCTCCCACTAAAAATGAAGTCATTCGTGAAATGAAGGATAAAATTGATATTCCAATTATAGCTACGGTGGCCTCATTGGATGATGACTATGACGGAAAACTTGAAGCCGGAGTTAGCATCTTGAATATATCCGGAGGTGCAAATACCGCAAATATAGTTAGACAAATTAGAAATCAATATGGCAGGGAGCTTCCAATTATAGCAACAGGCGGACCGAGAGAAGAAACTATTTTGGAAACAATTGAAGCCGGCGCTAACGCGATTACTTATACCCCGCCAACATCAGGTGAAATATTTGCAACTATTATGACTAAATATAGAAATGGCGAACCTTATTAGAGAACCTTCAACGGGTTCTTTTTTTGCTTATTACTCACCAAAACTCTAACGATAAATAATATATACTATAGATTTATTCATTTTAAATAGGAAATTTTTAAAAATATTATTTTAGTTAGGGTGATTTTATGTTTAAGAATTTGGTATCAGGAGAAAATTATGATGTTATGCTTTCAAATGGCAATTTAGTACATTATATAAATTTTGATAATGCTGCAACAACTCCTCCGTTTCATTCAGTAATAAACTCATTAGTTGATTTTGCTCCCATATATTCATCAATTCATAGAGGCACAGGTTTTAAATCCACATTATCCTCCAAGTTCTACGATGAGGCAAGAGAACAGGTCCTTGACTTCGTAGGAGGGGATAGGGATTTTCACACCGTAATATTTCTTAAAAATACAACCGAATGCATCAATAAACTTTCATATAGGCTTAAAAATACCTTAAAGGATAAAATTGTTTTAGCTACATACATGGAGCATCATTCAAATATGCTGCCTTGGACACTAAAATACAATACTTCATTTGTTGGTATAGATGATAATGGCAGACTGGATATGAATGATTTAGAAAACAAATTAAAAAGATATAGGGGAAAAGTAGGACTTGTGGCTGTATCCGGCGCTTCAAATGTTACCGGATATATAAATCCGATATATGATATTGCGCGCATAGCCCATAAGCATGGAGCAAAGGTATTGGTTGATGGAGCTCAGCTTATCCCTCACAGAAAATTTGATATGAAGCCTGTAGATTCACCGGAACATATAAATTATGTTGCTTTTTCCGGTCATAAAATGTATGCCCCCTTTGGAACAGGCGCACTAATTGCGCCTAAAGATACATTTAAAGACGGATACTCCGAATTGGTAGGAGGAGGAACGGTAAAATTTGTCTCAACAGATGATGTAATATGGGCTGATGTCCCTGAAAAAGAGGAAGCGGGCACTCCCAATTTAATGGGTGTAGTAGCGCTGACAGAAAGCATAAGAACACTTAAATGTATCGGAATGGAAAGAATCGAGGCATATGAAAGAAATCTTACAGCCTATTTTCTTGATTTATTGAAAAACATACCCAATCTAATAATCTATGATGATTTCCAAACAGAAAATAAAGTCTCAATTATTTCATTCAATATGAATGGTCTGCATCACACTGAATTAGCCTACATTTTAAATAAAGAAGGCGGAATCGCCGTAAGAAATGGCTGCTTTTGCGCCCAACCTTATGTGCAAAGATTGCTTGGCATTTCAAATGAGGATTCTAAAAGATATAGGCACAATGATAGATGTAATTTGCCCGGCATGGTTAGAATAAGCTTCGGGCTTTATAATGATTATAATGAGATTGATTTATTTATATTTCTGATAAATAAAATAAGTGAAAACATAGGATATTATGCGAATATGTATAGAAATTTTCCTTTAGATTAAACTAAACAATAAAGATAATTAAGGATTAAAATGATAATCTTAAGGAGGAAATCTTTTGAACGAAAAAATGAGTATACTTATGTTCAGCGGAGATTATGACAAGGCTTTAGCTGCATTAATTTTAGCCAATACGGCTATGGAAATAAATGTAGATGTAAATATGTTTTTTGCATTTTGGGGACTTTTACTCATTAGAAAACCTAATGATGACCCTAAGGATGACAAAACCATATCGGAAAAGATGTTTGCGAATATGACTCCAAAGGGTATAGAAGATTTACCATTATCTAAGATGAACTTTGCAGGCATAGGTAAGAAAATGTTAGTTGGTATGATGGAAGACAGTGATACACCTACAATTGAGGCGTTTTTAAAGGGCGCATTGAAAAAGGGTGTGAATATGAAAGCATGTAAGCTTTCCTGCGAAGTAATGGGCTTTAGGGAAGGGGATTTTTTACCTGAAGTGGAAATAATTACAGCTGAAGATTATTTAAAAGATGCATTAAAGTCCAATATACAGCTATTTATTTAGTGGGGTGGTGAATTAGCCACTCCAGATTTATTTTGAGTAATTACGTTTTGACACTTCCATTGATACCCAATACAAGATCAATGAAGTTACAAATGATATCAAAGCTAGCATTTTTTTATCCAATAAATTAATATATTATTCCAAGGGTAAGAAATAAGCCCATAAACAAAACATAGCATAACATAAATGTTGATATTATGGTTTCAGATCTTAGTATAGTCATAAAAATTAAGCCGCGCCACCCAAAAAATATATTTATTAGTAGGATGAAGACAATACCTACTCTACATAACAATATGTCTTTCTTAATTAGATGCCACATATATAAACAAAGGCAAGATAGTATTTTCTAAACCAATTATTATTCAAGATGAAAACAAAGCCATATTTTTCTCAACTCATATTACATCTGATTTGGAGCAAATCGCAGAACTATACAAAACATCAAGTATTTCTCGTCTAAAAATAGGATCAAGCCCTGATGTAGGTTCATCCATTATAATCAAATCGGGGTTATGACTTAAAGCTATTGCAAGGGAGAACTTCATCTTCATACCCTTTGACAATGTTTTTATCTTATATTCCGGTCCCAAATCGAAATCCTTTAGATAATCATAAAATAACTTATCGTCCCATTTACTATAGAAGGGTGCAATAACATTTTTCATTTCTTCAATGGTAAATGTCTCATAAAAGTGAGATTCATCATATACAAAACCGATTCTATCCTTAACTTCCTTTTCGTATTTTAAATGGTCCTTCCCAAAAATTTTAATTTCCCCGGAGTCCTTTTTCAATAAATTCATTATTAACTTTATGGTAGTGCTTTTACCTGAGCCATTCGGCCCAATGAATCCCATGATATATCCAGGCTCCAGCTTAAATGATACATTGTCTAATTTAAATTTTTCATAAACAAATTCTTTAGATAGATTGTTTATTTCTAGCATTATATTACCTCCTCAAATAAGATCTTGAGCATGTCATTTATTTCTTCATAAGTAAATCCCATAAGCCTGCTATCCTCAACTACTTCCAATAGTTTCTCTTCAATAATTTTTAACTTTTTCTCCTTCATAAGTTCTTTATTTTGCACCGCCACATATGAGCCTTTACCTGGTACTGTTTCTATAAATCCTTCTTTCTCCAATTCATCATAGGCTCTTTTTGTTGTAATAACCGATATTTGTAAGTCTCTAGCTAATCCTCGTATTGAAGGTAATAGTTCTCCCTCCTTCAAATCACCTTTTAGAATATTAGTTCTTATTTGACTCATCACTTGATTATAAATAGGCTCATTGGATGAGTTAGAAATCAAAATCCTCATAATACACCTCCTACTGATTATACCGTTATTATCTATTATATACAGTATATGTACAGTGTATACAGTTGTCAAGGGATTTTTTTCTCTTTTAATAACTCAACTAAAGTAGTATAATTTAATAATCATCAAATAGAAACGAGGTAAATATCCATGAAAAAAATATTAAATTATATTATTTTATTTGGACTTTTCGGGCTAACCCTTTGGCTTATTCTTAATGAAGGCTTTATTGGAAATTTGCCGACATTAATTAAAAACACAGATAAACTATACCTATTGATGGCCTTTTTATGCTTGATTATTTATTGGTTATGTGAGGCCTATATTGTATTTAGAATGAAAAGAACATTAAATATTAAGGGCAGTTATTTAAAATCCCTAAACGTAACTATGATCGGTCAGTATTATAGTGCGATTACGCCATTTTCAACTGGCGGTCAACCTCTTCAAGTCTATTCCTTAGTAAAAGAGGGAGTACCGATTGGTAAAGCTACATCTATATTTATCAATAAATTTTTAATCTTTCAAGTAGTAGTTATATCCTATTCTTTATTTATGCTTATATTTAAATTTAAGTTTTTAATCGACAAAATCAGCTTAGGAATTCCTTTTATCATCATAGGCTTTTTGTTGAATTTATTAGTATTATTTGTTATATTCGGCTTCTTTCTCAACGAAAAATTGGTTAAAAGGAATTTGGGAAAGTTGTTAAACTTTGGACACCGCATTAAAATAGTTAAGGATATAGATAAAACCGAAGAAAGGGCATATAGAAGTTTAAATGATTATAAAAACAGCATTGAAGAAATGAGGAGAAACAAGAAATCAACTATTGAATTAGTAATAATATCTATTATTCAATTGACTTTCAGCCTCGGCATTACTTATTTTGTATATCGGGCAGTGGGACTTAACGATGCCGGTTTTATGGATATAGTGGCTCTGCAATCATTGCATTACATGGCTGTATCTTTTATGCCTACCCCGGGAACAGCAGGAGCTGCTGAAGGCGGATTTTATATGATATTCAACGCTGTATTCCCCAAGGATATTATGAACTTTGCACTGCTTATTTGGAGATTTATAGACTATTATCTAAGGTTGATTATTTCAGGTATAATAACTTTAATTGATTTTATAAATAGAAAATTTAAAAAAGAAATTAAAGCCTAATTGAAACTTCCCCTGAGTTAATAGCTTCTAGACAATCACCAAATTCTACTACTAGTTCTCCGGATTCATTGATATCCAATGCCTTTCCCACTCGAATTTCATTTCCGCTTATTACTTTAATATCTTTACCTAATAGTGAAGAATTTTCCTTGCATATATGCAAAACATGAGATATATTGCCCCCGTCTTTAAAGGGGGCATATAATCTATCAAAATTATCCAATATCAGCTCTGACAAATTCCCCTTATCTATTGTTCTTCCCAAATATATCTTTAAAGATGTGACCATGCCCTTTAATTCCTCCGGTATTTCATATTCCTCTAAGTTTACATTGACTCCAATGCCCATTATCACATAATTTACCTTATTCGTATCACCACTTATCTCTGTAAGTATGCCGCATATTTTTTTATTACCTACCAATATATCATTTGGCCATTTTATTTTTGACTCTACGCCCATTTCCCTTAAAGCTAAATATACGCTGGCTGCTCCTATAGATGTAATACTCGGAACCTTCATTATATCAGCTTTAGGTTTCAATATAATGGACATATATATTCCCTTCCCATTTTTAGAAAGCCAACTTCTTCCAAGTCTGCCTTTCCCCATCGTTTGCCCCTCGGCTATTATTACAGTACCCTCTTCTTCTGTTGACGCCAATTGTTTAGCCTTAATATTGGTTGAATCAATTGTATTATAATGGTATGTTTTTCTTTTCAATTGGGTTGCTCCTTTTTTCTTTTGAATTTATTTTAACATAAAAACAACTCAAAAACATAATTTGGGTATATAATATATAATAACAATTTACAGTTCACAATTCACAGTTCACAATTGAAAGAAAAGTGAAGAGCTAAGAACTAAGAGTGAAGAGTTGTTGAGGTCGAGCTTTAGGGCCTTTAACAGAGATTCTTCACTTCGTTCCAGAATGACTCCTGCAGTGATTATACGGCATTTATATACCCGAATTTACTGCTGATGTCATCCTGAGTTTAGCAGTATAAGTACTGCTTTCGAAGGATCTCCGGTTTTAAAGATAGTGAAGAGTGAATAACAGAAAAGATAGGCAATAAGTAATGAGTAATGGATAATAGGTAAGAATTGTCAGGTCGAGCTTTAGGGTTTTTAAATGGAGGTGATTTTTTGAAAAAATTTATTGCATTATCCTTGACGTTTATAATTTGTATGATTCCCTTTTCGTCTTTCGCAGAGAATAGTTTACAGATATCCAATTGGATTGTTGATTCAAACTTAAAGGAAAATGGAAATTTGCAGATTTCAGAGGATATAACATTTAACTTCAAAGATGAGTTTAACGGTGTTTATAGATTTATTAATTATGACAAAATACAGGATGTTGCCAACCTAAAGGTTTATGGAATCGTTGATGGCGAGGAAATTGAATTTAATTTTGATGAAAATGCTGAAAATGGAGATACAAATGTCTATAATTATGAGGAAAGTGAAAACGGACTAAATATCAAAATCTTTTCTCCGTCTAATGATGAGCAAAAAACTTTTAGATTGAAATATGATTTTGTAAATGCAGCTGTTGTGCATAAAGATACAGGAGAATTGTACTATAAATTTATAGGTAATGAAAATGAAACTGATGTAGATCACTTTTCAGCAACAATATCGCTGCCTCAATTTGATAAAAATAGAATCAGGATATTTGGGCATGGTCCTTTGAATGGAAATATCAATTTTACAGATGATAACAAGATTAGATTAGAAGTTGATGATGTTTCTTCAAACACATTCGTAGAGGCTAGGGTGTTGTATCCACCGGAGTATGTACCTTTTAGCAATATAGCAGGAAACAATACTTTAGATGGTATACTTCAGGAAGAAAAGGAATTTGCTGAAGAAATAGCAGAAAAAGAATCAAGAAAACAAAATGTCAATAAAGTACTTAATTCAGTCTCTGCAATATTTTTAGTTATTGGTTTGGCTGTCATAGGCTTTGTACTTAAGAAATTTAAAAGAGACCCTGAAATCTACAATAATATGGCGAGCCTTTATCCAAAAGATCTATCCCCTGCTGAATTGAATTTGTTTATGAATTCGGCTATAAATTCTAGAGGTATGCTAGCTACAATATTTGACCTATCCAGAAGAGGTTATCTAACAATTGATGTAATCGAAAACCCAGCAGCTAAGAAAAGGTATCGGAAAGAGGATTACCTATTTATCGATACGGGAAAACGAGATTCGGAATTGTTGTCTCATGAGTCCTTTTTATTAGATTGGTTCATTAATGAAATAGGCGATGGTAATCAAGTCTCTACAAATGATATTGATAAATATCGTTCTAAAAGATCAAACATTTACAGTAAGAAATATAATTCATGGATGACCCTCGTTAAAAAAGAGTTGGATAATAAAGGATACAATGATCCAATTAGTAGTAAATTTGGGTTCATCTTATTATTATTAAGCTTTGTATTTCTCATAATAGGTATTGTTTCTGTAGTATATAAAGCCCTTTATGGAATAGGAAGCATACTTATAGGTGTCTTCTTCTTAGTATATGGATTTATTCTGATATCCAGAAAATCAGACGAAGGGTATATCCAACATGGGTTGTGGAAAGATTTTAAAAAGGAAGTTGAGTCCCTAGGAAAAATTGATATCGGAATCCCTAAAGATAAAAATATGATAAATGCTATGGCCCTTGGCGTGAATATGGAAGATCTTGATAATTATAGAGTAAATGTAGATGATGATTATTATCCAATGTATTGGGGATTATGGTATTTCACCCGAGGTAAAAAAGGCGGTTCTACTTTTGAAGATAATTTCAATGCAAGCTTTTATGGAGACACAGGTTCTTCAACCGGAACAAGCACTAACTTTGGCGGCGGCGGGGGCTTTTCCGGTGGTGGAGGCGGTGGCTCAGGCGGTGGAGGCGCAGGAGGATTTTAAGGCGGACAAAATTCGCCTAGCTGCAGCGTAGCGCATATGCTGCGCTGTAGAGATATAGGCGACTCAATATCCATTCCATTTATTAATATCCTTCCTTTTTGTAGCTTGTATAATCTACATAATAATTTTATTAAGGTGGTCTTACCTGCCCCATTCTTCCCAACAATTGCTAATGTTTCCCCGGGATATATATGAAAACTTACATTTTTCAATATATCCTCTTCAGCAGTTGGATATCGGAAGGTAACATCTTCAAAGGTTAGAGAAACAGGTTTAATTAAAGATTGGCTAAACTTTTCTCCCTCTTTTCCTATTTCAGCAATATTTAGAAATTCATAATAGGGATCTAAATTAACACTTAATGTAATCAAATCTGTATATCCTTGAATCAAACTATTAAATGACCTTCCTAATTGATTGCTGGCACCATAAAGCATTGTAAATGTACCAACCGTTATTTTGGCTGTCAATAGGCTAAAGCCCAGTATTATAAATGTTAGGGTTAATTGGATTTGTACAATAGATTGCGCAAACCCATTCCAAATACCATTCTTAGTAAAATATTCATGATTTATATGGAGTATTTTATCCATAGTATCTTCTGCCTTTTTTAGAAAAAATTTATCTCCTCTATATATTCTTAAATCCTTTGCAAAGCGAAAATCTGTTGAAACTGAAACTAAATACCTATAAGCTCTGTTTTCAGGAATTCCCCTCTTTGCATTATCTATATCCAAATCTCTAATCTTATTAAAACACGGAATTGTAGCTATATTACATAATAGGACAACTATTATCAATCTCCAATCATTTTTTACCAATATAGTTATTACCATAATAATAGTAATCAAAGAAGCTGTCATGTTTGAAATAGTCTCTGTAAAGGACATTATATCATGAGTTCCTTGTTTTCCTCTTTCCAATAAATCTAGATTGGACTTCTTCTCAATGTCTTGTAATCCTATTTTAGCGGCTTTAATCCCTAACTTTTTAACTGAGTCATACCTGTATCCATCTGATTAATTGCAGAAAGAATCGTATAAATAATCATTATGGGTATCATCAGTACATCATATTGTTTAATCTTTTTAAATAAAAATCCAATAGTTTTTAGCATAAAAAATCCCCCTCTCACAACAGTATAACATAGTGATAAAGGGGATTCTATCCTTGTTTTATATTAAATCCTTTAATTTCCCAGTGACCTTATAATTGGTCTTTTTTAATTCTTCAATATCTCTCTTGCCTAATAACAACATTATCATTCTCATCTTATATATTATATCCTCTAAATATGCCTTTGCGTTTGTATAGCCGCCATGAACAAGATATGATAGCAGTTCTCCGCTAATACCGGATATATTAGCACCCAATACTATAGATTTTGCTACATCCATACCACTTCTTATTCCACCGCTGGATATAATGTTTAAATCATTGGGCAATTGTCTTAAATTAATCAATGCTACCGCAGTGGGTATTCCCCAAGAATAAAGCTCAGTTAAATCTATTGCAGGATTTCGCAGATTTTCTATTTCCATAAAATTTGTGCCACCATAGCCTGCAACGTCAATATTTCTAACACCTATATCATATAATGTCTTGGCAACATCTTTGGATATGCCAAATCCCACTTCTTTTATGATTATTGGCTTATCAATATTGTCCAATATGCTTTTTATATTGTCTGAAACTCCAACGAAATTCCTGTCTCCTTCTTCCATTGCGAGTTCCTGAGCAGGATTCAAGTGAATTTGAAGCGCGTCGGAATCAATCAATTCTATAGCATTTCTTGCATCATCTACGCTTGCTTGTCCATTTAAATTGCTTATAACTATTCCATCATCACCAATTATCTCTTTTACTATTTTAAATGATTCCCGACTATCTTCTTCCTCTAATGCGATTGTTTGAGAGCCTACTGCCATTGGAATATTAAATTCTTTTGCCAAAGTAGCCAAATCTCTATTTATTTCTTGGGAAAAGTCGGCTCCACCCGTCATTGCGTTGATTAAAATAGGATAATCGATTGTTTTCCCTAAAAAGAGTGTTCTTGTATCAATATCATCAAAACTCAAATTAGGTAATGCATTGTGCTCTAAATAAACATCGCCCAGCAAGTTATCTCCTTTAAAAGATGTCATTAAATAATTTTCAATATGTTCTCTTTTTCTTGCCCTTCTCATTATTACACCTCTTCTAATGTTTTAAGCATCCACGAAACTACTTTCAGTTATCTCAAACACCGTTTCAACGAGGTTATCTCGTTATTATTAAGGTATACTAATATAATACTTTATTTTTAATACAATGTAAAGAATCCTAATTTAGGTAGTTTTCAAACATCTCATTTACTAAAATATCTATTTTCTCCCTGTCATATATATAGTAACTTATATCGCCAATATACTTCCCTTCACCGGGCACAGTCTCTGTTACCATTTTTTCCGTATCTATTTTGTTTGCTGATGCTGCAGCTTTAAGCATTGTCCCCAATGGAATATTGGTTTCAACATTAGTGAAGTATGCTTCTATTAAGCCAGGCAATTTAAGCAGATTTTTGGGTTTTAAGGTTTGCTTTACAAGCTCCTTCATAAAATATTGCTGAGCTTTAATTCTGCCGACATCCCCGTCCTTATAGCCTACGGTATAAGAGTTGTTGTGTCTCCACCTTAAGAAATCATGCGCATTTTTTCCATCTAATGTTTGAACACCCTTCTTAATATTTATATCAAGCGGTGGCTTAGCTGTTGGATCCTTATATTTCATATCAAATGGTACATCTATTGTAACTCCGCCAATCTTCTCTACGACTTCCTGAACAATATTATAATCAATTTTTACATAATAATCTATATCCAACCCTAAGAAATCATTTACTGTTTCTAATGTCAAATCAGCTCCCCCATAAGCATGTGCCGCATTTATCTTATCTTGTTTGCCATTAACATATACCCTTGTATCTCTTGGTATCGATAAAATATTTATTTCACCGGTTTCAAAATTTACCTTTGTAAGCATCATTGTATCCGTACGTGTTCCCTTTGATTTCTTTACACTTTGTGCATCTACACCTAATAATAAAAACAATATCTCATCTTTAACCTTTGGATTAATATCGCTAGTTTCATTGTTTAAATCATTTGGATCATCTGTGACAGCTGATGCAGGCCTGTTAAAAACCGAGCTTAATACCGTCGAATATAATAATGTAAAGCATACTAAGGATGCTAAAAAGGCAACGATAAACTTTTTTTTCATAACTACACCTCTTCTTTTTATGCCAAGGGGTAACGAAAGAATAACCCCTGCTTTTACGTACTTATTAAATAATACTATAAAAAAGATAGAATTACAATTAAAAATCAACTTTTTTAGTTTACAATATGGATACAAGACAATTCACAATTCACAATTCACAATCTACCCTTGGGTCGTCCTGCCGTGTACCCTTTGTAGTCTAAGGGTAAGACGGACAGTATAAGCACTGCTTTCGAAGGATCTCCGGTTTTAAAGATAGTGAATAGGTAAGAACTAAGAGTTGTTAGGGGCGAGCTATGGACATAAAAAAAGAGGGTAAAGCCCCCTTTTTACTCTATCTCTTTATTTTAAACTAAATCCAACAATATAGATTTTTTAAGCTCTTCTGCTTTTTCTTTACCTTGTAAATACTCTGATATTCTAATGGCAAAATATACTGCAATAGCCGGACCCCTGGCCGTAATTATATTACCATCTTGCACTACAATATCTTCCTTATATTTCCCATCTTGCAAATCTTTTTCAAATCCGGGATAGGAGGTTACGTACTTTCCTTTTATAATCCCTGCTCTTGCAAGTACTATAGGACCTGCACATATAGCTGCTACCAGTCGTTTTTTCTCGTTGAATTCTTTAACCAATTTGATTACTCTGTCATCATCCCTTAGATTTGTAGCCCCGGGTAATCCTCCCGGTATGATCACTCCGTTATAGTTATCATAATCTAAAATTTCATCGATTTGTTTATTTGCTATTATCTTTATGCCGTGGGCTCCTTCAACGATCAAATTCTCAGTCAGAGCCACCATATCTACTTCAACACCCATTCTCCTTAGATAATCAACAGGTGTTAAAGCCTCTACCTCTTCAAAACCTTCAGCCAATAATACAATTACCTTGGTCATAATAATCCCTCCCTCTTATTTAAACTCTTTCAACATCTCAACTGCTTCAGCTATAAATTTATCGGCTTCTTTAAATACATTTTCATCTATTACGCCTTTATTTTCTTTAATTACTTCAATATATTTATATACGATAGTAGGTGTTATATATCCATCTACCTTTGATAGCTTATCATAGCTGTCCATCACATCATCAAATATTAATTTTGTATTATTTCCGTCATATATAGCTGTATTGTCTAAGCCTTTCATATATGCTGATAGTTTCTGTTCATATTGATCAAGTATTTCTTCTTGTCTGGGACCATCGATAAATTTGTTTAAGAAATTTTCGGTTTTCAATATCCTATCTGCAAGTGAATCAAAAGGGATTCTAATTGACCCATCTACAAATGGAATATCATCCGAGTCAAATGCCTTAAGCGATAGATAATCTCTCCACTCTTCAGAAACAAAACCGTTATATTCGCTGAATTTTGCATAATCTATAATTGGATAAAAAGCACCTTCCAAATTTACAAGTTTTAGTTTGCTATTATATATTTTTGTTATCTCTGTTTTTAACTTTTTATTCTTTATCTCTCCAATTTTATCTTCGGGAAAATTAATTTGTGTACCTGCAATCTCCATCAATTCATTTTTCTTATCAGTAGCAAGTATTCTATCAAAAACATCATCAAGATTTATTTCCAAAGTCTTTTCCAATGTATCTATCATATCGTTGGCATTTAGCTCGTCCACTTTTCCTATATTTTGATTCACATATGCTACTATATCTTCTAAATCTTCATGCTTTTCCACGATATTATCGAATTCTTTAATAATTTTTTCCTTTTCGTCTTCATCAACTTCGACTATTCCTTTATTAGCCTGTGTAGGATCAGATTCCTGTGCAGGTGCCTTTTTCTTACAACCTGATAAGATCCCTGTCAGTACCATTGCCAGTATAGTTAAGAATATTAATCTTTTTTTCATTTGTTTCCCTTCTTTCACATTATATTCTTTTATACCCTAATTTTATCATACTAATTAAATAAAGTATTTACAATACAATTACAAAAAATAAGCCCCCAAAAGGAGGCTTATTATATTAACATTTTGGTTTTGGTATACAAAGCATTTGACCTACTCTTAGATTGTTAGGATCAACCCCTGGATTTGCAGCCATTAAATCAGCCAAGCTTACATTAAACATATTGGCTATTGAATATAGTGTATCTCCTGCTCTAACAACATAATACATTCCATCACATTCCGGAGGCATAGCTTTAGGTATACAAATTACCTGACCTATTTTTAGATTACATGGATCCAATCCCATATTTATTGACATTATCGCTTCTACCGTTGTATTGAATCTTTTGGCTAATTCGTATAATGTGTCCCCTGCTCTTACTGTATACTCAAAGCTTCCTGACGGGCACCTTGTTGGCGGTGGGGTTACTTCCGGTATACAGATTATTTGACCTACTCTTAGATTGTTTGGATCTATCCCGGGATTTACTGCCATTATTGCTTGCGCTGTTGTATTGAATCTATTTGCTAATCCAAATAGCGTGTCTCCTGCTCTTATTGTATACTCAAAGGTTCCCATCGGACATCTCATTGGCGGTGGGGTTACTTCCGGTATACAAATTATTTGACCTACTCTTAGATTGTTTGGATCTATTCCGGGATTTACTGCCATTATTGCCTGCACTGTTGTGTTAAATCTATTTGCTAATCCAAATAATGTGTCTCCTGCTCTTATTGTATACTCAAAGGTTCCCATCGGACATCTAGTTGGCGGTGGGGTTACTTCCGGTATACAGATTACTTGACCTACTCTTAGATTACTCGGATCTATCCCGGGATTTACTGCCATTATTGCTTGCACTGTTGTATTGAATCTCATGGCTAATTCAAATAATGTGTCTCCTGCTCTTATTGTATACTCAAAGGTTCCCATCGGACATCTCATTGGCGGTGGAGTTACTTCCGGTATACAGATTACTTGACCTACTCTTAGATTACTCGGATCTATTCCGGGATTTACTGCCATTATTGCCTGCACTGTTGTATTGAATCTATTCGCCAATTCAAATAGCGTGTCTCCTGCTCTTATTGTATACTCAAAGGTTCCTGACGGGCACCTTGTTGGCGGCGGGGTTACTTCCGGTATACAGATTACTTGACCTACTCTTAGATTGTTTGGATCTATCCCGGGATTTACTGCCATTATTGCCTGTACTGTTGTATTGAACCTATTTGCCAATTCAAATAATGTGTCACCTGCTTTTATTGTATACTCAAAGGTTCCTGACGGGCACCTTGTTGGCGGTGGAGTTGAACTTGGTATACAAATCACTTGACCAATTTGCAAATTCATTGGATCTATTCCGGGATTTAACCTCATAATTGCTTCTACTGTTGTATTATACCTAATTGCTAATAGGTATAATGTATCCCCTGATTTGATTGTATAAGCAAACGACCCTGATGGGCATCTTGTTGGCGGTGGAGGAGGAGTTGGAGTAGTTGAACCAGGTATACATATTTTCTGACCTATCTGCAGATTGTTTGGATTGATACCCGGATTCAATTTCTTAATTGCTTCTACCGTTGTATTATATCTTTTAGCCAATAAATACAATGTGTCCCCTGATTTGATTGTGTAGGAAAAACTGCCCGAAGGACAATTACAATTACCTGATAATTCATTATAGTCGTACATTAATAACCACCTTTCTTTCATTATTCTATGCACTATATACTATGCAAAAAAGTGGTTAAGAGTTACTACAACTAAATCCTAATTTAATATGTAATTTAATATAATTATATATGAAAGGTATAAATAAATAGAATGAATAAGGCACTATTGATGCCGGATGCACATCCAAAGCATTGGCAGGGATCAGACATGCAATATTCCAAGGTATTATTGCTGCAAAAAGTACTGCAGTATTGGCTAAATCTATGGCCAGTTCATAATGCTCAATTTTGTTATCCTCATATACTTTTTTCATGATTTCACTGGTCATAACAATCGCAATAGATTGATTTCCGCCAAAACAAGCGCTTATAAACGCTGTAATCCCTGTTGCCATAAAAATTTTAGCTCTTGTATGGACATTTCTAAATAAATTCCCAATTCTATTAAATAAATCCATCCCTTCAAATAATCCTGCCATTGAGCATGATACAAATACTACAAAACATGCTTTTAGCATTGATATCAATCCGCCGCCCTTTATAATATTTACTAAAGGATTTTCCGGTGCCATTCTAAATCCAAATATCAATGTTTTTATTATATCAACAAAAGATGCCCCTTGAACTATTAGAGCCATAATTACCCCGGTAATAATACTTATTACCATGGACTTCTTTACATTAATTTGAAATATGCTTAGAATTAGCATTACTATTGCAGGCAACAGCACTATGTAGTTGACAGTAAAATTATCTTTAATTTCCGTTAATATATTGCTATCTACATTATTTAATGGGTTTGATAAGGATAATATAAGATATATAAGTGAAACTATTAAAAACGGTATATATGTAGTCCTTCTAAAGCCTTTTAGCATAGGATAAAATTCCACTCCGGTTTGATTTGCTACAAGCGCAGCACTGGAAGACATTGGCGATGTTCTATCTCCAAAATAACAACCTGAAAGTATCGCTCCCGCTATAAGATTCAAATTAATATCTCCGCCTCTTGCCATTATCATAAGTACAATCCCTATTGTACTTGCAACACCCATAGATGTTCCAAGAATATAACCAACCATAGATGTTGCCAAAAATGCGAATAGTATAAAAAAACTCGGATTTAAAATTTTCATACAGTAATATACTATTGAAGGAATTGTCCCTGCAATTAGCCACGAAGCAGTGACAAGTCCTATAAGCATAAAAACCTTAAGCACAACAAAAGCCTTTTTCCCTCCTGTTAATGCAGTTTGTCCAATTTCTTTGAACGATTTTCCCAACTTTAGTGATATAGCTGCAAATATTAAAAAACTTAATGATATACCGTATCCAATATACAGCCCTTTTATTGCAACAAAAATCAGTATAATAAATGATAATATAAACCCAAATAAGATTAACATTTGCATTCATCTTCTTCCTTTTTATAATTCTAATTGCTTAATTTATTATCTATGTTTATTGGTACCTTTGCTTTATCTCATACACATTTTAATCTTCTATGGTTGAGACTATTTCCTCCACCTTTTTTATTAAATCCTCATATGAATGTGTTCTGTTTATCATACAATTCCTTGCATCTTCATTACAAATCAAACATTTTCTGCTACTTAAGCCCAATTTCGATCTGCCTATTTGATTGTGTCCTTTGTCAAACACATCAATATCAAAGATACGTCCAAGCCTGTGATTATCTTCTATATCTACCATTAATCCCTTTAAGCTATTAGCATCTATATCCACTATTGCGTAAAACTCAGGCCCTGTATTTTTATGTAATTCTTCAGAAAAAACCATATTAACTCCATGTTTCCCCAATGTACTTCTTATCGCTTCTATACCTTCTTTGTGTACTTTTCTATATAATATGCTATCTTTAATTTCACCGGGAGTATTTAAAGTAAAAGATATTAAACTATATGGATATTTCTTTAAAAGCTCCTCCTGCCTATTTGCCCTATCCTCTCTGGATTTTAGAATCTCTAATAATATCTTTTCATTAATCATCTTACACCTCTTAAATCATTCCCATATTGAAGCATATGCAGCATAATTGTAATTGCAAGTAAGTCGGCAGCTCCCCCCGGACTTATACCCCGCTTAATAAAATCTTTATCCATTTCTCGTACATAGTTTTGCCCTTCATAAGTCAGATAACCTCCCAATCCAATAGCATGCTTAGCTTTTTCTTTAACATATATTAAGGTATCTATATCATGTCTTCCTAATATATTGCTGTCTTCGGTATTTACCATTAAACTCAATAAAACCTGTACCAATATATCATTTATATGATATTTGTTTTCATTAATTAGAGATATAAATAAAGGCAATGAATGCTCTAATACAGTTTCAAATCCGGATTCTGCTTCCCCTCTTATTCCCTGTATGCCATATTTTTTATACAATATTTCTCCGTAAGTTAATTTGCTTTTATTTTCTATATTCGATAATTCATTAGTAAGCCCCTTGGCGACTTCTCTCATTAACCTTGATACTTTACAAGAATTAATATATATGCTGTTTGTTTTTTTATATATAACACCTGATACAGCAGATATAAGACCTAAGGAGAAAATCAATCCCTTATGGGTGTTTACTCCTTTTGTTGCCTCAAACATTTTCTTTTCTGCAACTATACCTATTGGTCTTAAGCTATTTAATAAATTGGAATAATCATCTTCATTATACTCATATCCGACCTTTGCACATTCACAAAAATATGTATTAATGGATAGGCTGCTATCTATGAAGGTAAATATATCCATATCATTGTGGGCGCCTGAATTAGACCTATCAACCAACCCGGGTTTAGGCGTTGCTGCTAATTCATACAGCATTGATTTCGTAGCAAGACTATTTATATAGGTAAAAAATTCATGATTATTCATGCTATATTCCCTCCTTAATACATAAGATCCTTATTATAGCGTCTTTATTGTCTTGTAAAAACTCTATCATAATATCTATTATAGCAATGTTTTCATAACCAAGTATACATACCATATTATTATTTATCAACCCCTATTTAATCGGACATAATCACATGCCTATTTGTTAAATAATATTTATTGATTTCTATAGGCTTTTTTGATAATATAAAGCTAACTTATATGAGGGGGAATAGATATGACTATATTGCAAATGAGGTGTTTTCAGGCTGCAGAAAAATTAGAAAATGAATATGTTATTTATGTATAAATTTATAATAGTTATACTAATTGGCTATCTAATAGGCTGTCTACAATGGTCCTATATCTTGAGCAAAATTATTAAAAAAGTCGATATAAGAACTCTTGGAGGCGGAAATGCCGGTGCATCAAATACAGTAGAAGTCTTTGGCTGGAAAATGGGTGTAACGGTAGGGCTTTTGGATATAATCAAAGCTGTGATTTCTCTGCTTCTAATAAGGTATTTATTCAAGATATCATTTTTAGAGAATAATATGTTGAATTTATATCTAAATGGCACAGGAGTCATCCTTGGTCATAACTATCCCTTTTTTATGAAATTCAAAGGTGGTAAGGGAACCGCCTCTACTTTAGGTATGTTATTTGGTATAGATTACAGAATTGGAATTATTGGTTTTTTAATAATATTAACAGTTACCTTGTTAACTGATTACATTGCATTAGGAACTATGTCCTTAGTTGCATTCTTTATATTGGCTACTATTTATCTAAATTTCGGCACCGCTTGTACTTTAATTACTGTTTTTATAGCTTTACAAAGCTTTTATAAACATTTACCTAATATAAAAAAAATAATAAGTAATCAGGAAAGTAGAGTAAGAGATGCTCTAAAGAAGAAATCAAAATCTAAATATATATAAAAAAAACGAATACATATCCAAAAATGATAATGGATATTTACTCGTTTTTTTATATATTTTCTATTAATCCTTCTTATGGTATTGTGCTACTTCAATGCGATTTAGTGCTCGTCTTAAGAACAATTCAGCTTGAACTACATCCACGCCGCGATCTCTTCTCAAAGCTTCTTCAGCTCTTCTCTTATCTTCCATAGCACCTTCTATATCTATTTCATAAGGCCATTCTGCACCCTTGGTGACGATAGTTGTGGAATTCTCGTCAACACTTATATAACCGTCTTCTATTGCAGCTACTAGAACCGTATCTTCCTTAAATATTCTGATCTTCCCTATTTTTAGCGGAGTTATCAAAGGCGCTCTTCCTTTAAGCACTGCAAGCTCTCCATCAATTCCCTTTACCACAACCATATCAATATCATCAGAAAAAAACTGTCTTTTAGGGGTTACTATATCAAGATGGAATAAACTCATATTTATCCCTCCAAATTGCTTGTATCTTTAAGAACATCATCAATGCTTCCTTTCATAAAGAAAGCCGTTTCTGAAACATCGTCATGTTTGCCTTCAAGAATTTCTTTAAATCCTCTTACTGTCTCTTGAATCGGAACGTATTTGCCTTCGATTCCTGTGAACTCTTCAGCAACATGAAATGGCTGAGATAAAAACCTCTGTATCTTTCTAGCCCTGTTAACAACAAGCTTATCCTCATCAGAGAGCTCATCCATTCCAAGAATGGCTATAATATCCTGCAAGTCCTTATACTTTTGAAGTATTTCCTGTACTCCACGTGCTACTTGATAATGTTCTTCTCCTACTATTTTAGGATCAAGCATCCTCGAAGTTGAATCCAGTGGATCTACCGCAGGATATATGCCTAATTCAGATATGCTTCTTGATAGTACAGTAGTCGCATCCAAGTGTGCAAATGTAGTGGCAGGCGCAGGGTCAGTCAAGTCATCTGCAGGCACATATACTGCTTGAACCGATGTAATTGAACCCTTCTTGGTTGAAGTGATTCTTTCCTGAAGCTGCCCCATTTCGGTTGCAAGAGTCGGTTGATACCCTACTGCACTTGGCATTCTGCCAAGAAGCGCTGACACTTCCGAACCAGCTTGAGTAAATCTGAATATATTATCTATAAATAAAAGTACATCCTGTTCCTCTTCATCCCTAAAATATTCTGCCATCGTAAGTCCCGACAAAGCAACTCGCATACGTGCTCCGGGTGGTTCATTCATCTGACCAAACACTAATGCAGTCTTGTCGATAACCCCTGACTGAATCATTTCATGATAGAGGTCATTACCCTCTCTGGAACGCTCCCCAACTCCTGCAAATACAGAGAGCCCGCCATGCTCCCTTGCTATGTTGTTTATAAGTTCTTGAATAAGAACCGTCTTTCCTACCCCTGCTCCGCCAAATAAACCAACCTTACCACCCTTTGCGTATGGAGCTATCAAATCAACTACCTTAATACCCGTTTCAAGTATTTCATTTGCGGTATCTTGTTCTTCAAAGGATGGAGCATCTTTGTGTATGGATTCCATTTTGTCGGTAATTACCTGTTCTTTCCCATCGATGGTTTCGCCTAATACGTTAAAGACTCTACCTAGGGTTTCTCTGCCTACAGGTATTTTTATAGGATGACCTGTATCCTTTGCTTCCATTCCTCTAACTAAACCGTCTGTAATTCCCATTGAAACGCATCGTACTATATCATCGCCCATATGTTGAGCTACCTCTACGATAATTTTCTCGTCATTTGCATATATTTCAATAGCATTTAAAAGCTCCGGCATTTCATCTTCATCAAATTCTATATCGACTATAGGTCCGATTATCTGGACTACTTTTCCTTTTCCCATAAGCACCTTCCTTTCTATTCTTTGAGAACCTCCGCACTTGTAATGATTTCATTTAATTCTGTAGTGATAGCTGACTGCCTTGCATGATTGTAGCTTACCTTCAATTCCTCAATAATTTCCTTTGCATTATCTGTGGCTACTTCCATTGCAATTCTTCTCGCAGCTTGTTCACTGCAGGATGCTTCAATTAAAGCACCATAAATGTAACTATTTACATACTTAGGTATCAAATAATCAAAAACTTCTTCAGGAGATGGTTCAAAGTCTATTACCTTGTTTTTTCTATCTTCTTCCTCCCAGAAACTTACATATGGAAGTAATTGTCTTATTTCCGGTTCATGAGTCAGATTGTTGACAAACCTTGTAAAAGCAACTTTTATTTCATCAACCTCATAATCTTTATATAGATTAAATGCCAATTCTCCAATTTTTTCAGCATCAGAATAAAGAGGGTCTTCGGTGATTCCGGTAAATTTCTTTATAATTTTATATTCACTATTTCTGAAATAATCTATTGACTTAGTCCCAATTAATATTAAAAAAACATCTTTTTCTCTACCTTTAGCTTCATCTTCCACAAGCTTTACAATGTTGTTGTTATAACCTCCTGCCAGTCCTCTATCATCTGAAATGACAATATATAATGATTTGTTTATTTCTTTATCCATTAATAGAGGATGACGATCTCCAACTATATTGAATGTTTGCTGTATATTTTTTAAAACAGTATAGTAGTAGGGACGAGTCCTTATTAATCGTTCCTTGGCTTTAGTAAGTTTCGCAGAAGAAACCAGCTCCATAGCTTTGGTTATCTGCATAATACTGCCTATGCTTTTTATTCTCCTCTTTATATCACGTGTTGATTGTGCCATCTTTTCACCGCCCGGTTTTAAGAAAAGCTAAATAATTTTTTAAATTCATTTATAGCTAATATTATATTTTCTTCTATTTCTTCAGTTAAATCCTTTGTTTCTCTAATATTTGTTAATATATGAGGGAAATTCCCCTCAACAAATTTAATAAATTCTTCTGTAAATTCTATTACCATTGATACAGGAACATCTAAAAGATATTGATTGATAACTGCATAAAAAATAATAACCTGTTTTTCAACATTCATAGGTGAATATTGAGGCTGTTTCAATATCTCCATCATTCTTTCTCCTTGATCAAGTTGAACTCTGGTATCCTTATCCAATTCAGAACCAAATTGGGCAAACGCCGCCAGCTCTCTATATTGAGCAAGTTCAAGTTTTAATCTTCCGGATACCTTTTTCATAGCATTTATCTGAGCTGAGCTTCCAACCCTAGATACGGAAAGTCCCGTATTTATAGCAGGTCTCTGCCCTACAAAGAAAAGATCCGTCTCAAGAAAAATCTGTCCGTCTGTTATTGAGATAACATTGGTAGGAATATATGCCGATATGTCCCCATCAAGGGTTTCAACTATTGGCAACGCCGTAATTGAACCTCCGCCATGTATATCATCCAATTTTGCTGCTCTTTCCAGTAATCTTGAATGTAAATAAAAGACATCTCCGGGAAATGCTTCTCTACCCGGTGCTCTTCTGAGAAGCAATGACATGGTTCTATATGCAACAGCATGTTTAGATAAGTCATCATATACAATCAAAACATCCTTACCTTCATACATAAATTCCTCTGCAATAGTCACTCCTGCGTAAGGCGCGATATATTGAAGCGGTGCCAATTCACTTGCAGTGGATGAAACTACTATAGTATAATCCATTGCGCCGTTTTGCTTAAACACCTCAACGATTTGAGCAACTGTTGACCTCTTCTGCCCAATAGCTACATAAATGCAAATAACATCCTGATCCTTTTGGTTTAGAATCGTATCTATCGCTAATGCAGTTTTTCCGGTCTGCCTATCTCCTATTATCAATTCCCTTTGACCTCTTCCTATGGGAAACATGGAGTCAATGGCTTTTATACCGGTTTGAAGCGGCTCACTAACCGATTTTCTATCATTAATTCCCGGAGCTATATTTTCAATCGGTTTAAATTTCGTAGCATTTAAGCTGCCCTTATCGTCAATAGGCTGACCAAGAGAATTAACCACCCTTCCGATAAGCTCCTCTCCCACGGGAACTTCAACTATTTTCCCGGTTCTTTTTACTGTATCTCCTTCTTTTATGTCCCTATCATTTCCTAACAGCACACAGCTAACGCTGTCTATTTCCAGATTTAAAGCCATTCCATAAATTTCTTTAGGAAACTCTATAAGCTCTCCCGACATACATGCATCCAGGCCTTGGATTTGTGCAATACCATCACCTACCTGAACAACAGTACCCGTATCTACATAATTTAAATTCTTTTCATATTTACTTATTTGTTTCTTTATTAATAAACTTATATCTAATGGTTCTAAAGACATCTTATAACCTCAACTTCCTATATTGATACTTCTTTTAAGGTTTTACCAATGGATTTTAGTTCATTTCTTAATGTTGCATCCACTATTTTATCTCCGACCTTTAAAAGAACTCCTCCTATAATAGACGTATCCACTTCATTTATGAGTATGATTTCCTTGTTAAGTTTTTCACATAAGGTGTCGTTAAGCTTCTCCCGCGCCTTAATATCCATAGGTATTGCTGTTACAGCTGTAACAGTCTGTACATCAGTATGTTGAAGAAATATTTTTTTCAATAATTTTAACATTGGTTCTGACACATTATCTTTAAAAGTATTGTTAATTAAATTCCTTTTCTCATTTACTTTAATATCCGGATTCATTATCAAATCCACAAATTCAGTTTCCTTATTGAGAATCTTCTTTACTAAATCCAGTTGCTTTTGGGAATCAGGTATTCTATAAAGATCCAGCCAAAAATCAGTTAAAGAAAAATCATTTGCTGCCGCATTATTCATTTTTTTATTTAATTTAGCCATTCTGATGTCCCTACCTCATCAATAAATTTGTCAATTAGGAAATTTTGTTTATCTATACTTATTTGTTCTTCCATTATCTTAGAAGCTATCATAACAGCAATGTCAACGGATTGATTTTTTATTTCCTCTAAACTATCCTTCTTTCGCCTTTCTGCTTCCCTTTCAGCCTTAAGAACAATTTCTTCGGCTTGTTCTCTCGCTTCCGATAGTATATTTCCCTTCATTTCTTCACTGAATTTTCTGGAATTTTCAATTATATCCTGAGCTTGTCGCTGTGCACTATTAATTTGTGCCTCCTGCTCTTCTTTTTGGATTTCAGCCTGTTTTTTTAGTTCTTTAGCATCATGGATTTCTGATTGAATTAAGTTTCTTCTTTCCTGTAAATACATATTCACAGGCGTATACAAAAACTTTTTAAATAATATATATAAAATAATTAAAGTAATAGCAGTAATAATCATACTTTGCAAATCAGGTATAACCATCACCTTATAATCACCCAAAATAACACCTCCCATACCGTAGAACATATCCATTTATATTCCACGATTCTAATTCTATAAACCACCTAATAGAGGCTGTACAAATAGCAGTATAATAGCAATTATCAAACCATATATAGCATTGGTTTCTGTTATAGCCTGACCTAAAATCATAGTTCTGGTTATTTCACCGGAAGCTTCAGGCTGTCTGCCTACTGCTTCGCATGCTTTTCCTGCTGCAATACCTTGACCCAGAGCACCTCCAAGACCTGCTAACATGGCAATACTTGCAGCTATTGCTGAACATCCCAATACAAAAGCTTCACTTGATATACCTTGTAACATTTAAATTCCTCCTTTCAATTGTTATTCTGTTGCTCCATCTATAAAAATCATTGCTAATATAACAAAGATATAGGACTGCAGTATTCCTGAAAATAAATCAAAATATAAATGAAGCGGTGCAGTTACCAATGGCGAAAAATATCCTAAAGCTCCATGAAGCAATGCCATAATTAAAGAACCAGTCATTATATTCCCAAAGAGACGAAAAGACATGGATATAGGATTCGCTATTTCGGAAATAATATTTATGGGAGCTATTAAGGCAACAGGTTTTGTAAAACTTTTTAAATATCCCTTTAAACCGCCTGAGCTTTTAATTTTGGTTCCCTGAACTATAAAAAATACAAAAAGAGCTAAAGTAAGCGCAACGCTATAATCCGACGTAGGGGCATCAAGTCCAAATATACCAAGTATATTTGCAAAGGCTATAAAACTGATCAAAGCTGCCATAAGCGGTGCGTATTGCATTTTATTCTCTCCCATGTTGCTTTTAACCATGTTGTTAATAAATTCCACAAATATCTCTATTACATTTAAAAAATTTGAGGGAGCTTTATCTACCCTAGCCTTCTTTATTTTTTTATTTACAACTATAGCTAGTATTGATAATACTGCAACAACTAAGATAGCATTCATCACCGTTTCCGGTATTATTATTGATCCTCCTCCACTAAATGTTAAAGCCATTTTTACAACTCCTTGCCTATAAATTTATAATATTTTATTGTAATCACAAAAAGTCCTTATCAATAATAGTTAAAATATAAATTGCAATTTTAACCATGTTTAATCCAAAAAAGGTTGCAAATATATTTAGATAGTCTGCTAGAGCGGAAATTAGTAGAACTATAAAGTATATTAAATACCTAAAAAAATAATTGGAATGGGCACGACGTTTTGCCTTTGACGGTTCCATCATAATTAGCTTATTAGCGGAATCATTGATCAAATAGAAAGATAATATATTTATCAAAACACCAAATATATATCCTAAAATAATCGATTTGGGATTTTCGAAAAGTAAAACCATGAATCCCACAATAAACAGACTTAATGCAATTACAACTTTTGATACCTTAAATAGAAGGTCCTTATTCATAAAAGTCACTTCCTACCTCTAGACTTAAACAAGAAAGAAACTGCAAGCAGTTTCTTTCAGAACTACTACAACTAATTTCAACCTCGTTATTTAAGCCTATTTCTTATTTTTATCTAGAAGACTTTCCCCTTTCATCAATCTATGATAAAGTTCTATTTCAAACATCTTCTTTTCATAAGATTCCATACTCATAACAACCATATCTCCATAACCATTTTTGGTTAAAAAAATAGGTTCATGTGTCTCATGTATCACTTTTGAGATCTCAGCAAAGTGATTTCTCAAATCTGAAATTGGACGTATTAGTGGCATCTATAATGCACCTCCATTATACAACTGCATTATGAACTTAATATGAACAAAATTATCATTTAAATCATATTTTCATAACATTTATGTTATCATAATTATGATATATGGTCAATAAAAAAATAATAAAGAGCGAAGAACTAAGAACTAAGAGTGAAGAGTTGATTTATAATTATTCATAAAAAAAGTATAACCGGATAGATTTTTATCTGTTATACTTTTTGATATTTATATTATTATTTAACATTTCTATTAAAAAATGAACCGATTCCCATTATTATGGCAAAGATTATGAGATAATACATTACCGCCTTGCCATGAGCGAAAATTGCTGCTACAACCATAAACAAGCAGCCTATTATGGACAATACCGGCATAATAAATCTTCTAAAGGTACTTAAGTCCTTTTCTTTTCTCATCATCATTATAAAGATAGGAATGTAAAGAGCATAAAGGGTAATTATAGGTAACTCGGATGAATCGAAGCAAAACCGTCCAAACCATGGATCTGTAAGATTAGCTCCATAAAAATATAATAACCACATAGCACTAATTAATACTCCAAATACAGCCGAATTTGTCGGCATATTAGTGGCTCTATCTATCTGCTTAAATGTTTCCGGTATAGGTCCATTTCCACGAATAGCAAGAGAATACATTCCCCGTGTGCAGCCAAGCATTAAACCATTTAATGTTCCTATACATGATAATATAACAAATACGAAGATTAATGTACCCCCAAGATTCCCAAATATATTTTTAAAAGCCAACATAACTCCGGTTTCTCCGCTTTCTATCAGAACTTCTGTACTAACAACACCTGTTAAACCTATATAATAAAAAATATATACCAAAACCACTATTAGTGAACCAATAACCAAAGCCTTTGGAAGGTTTTTCTTGGAATCCTTTAACTCTGCATTAATAGATGTTGCAATAATCCAACCTTCATATGCAAATGCAACAGCAACAACCGAAGCAAAAATGCCGCCGCCTTTAGTTACGCTTGTGTCAACTAAATTAGTAAAATTGCTTACAGTCATTCCATTCATTAGACCGACAATCAATCCAATAACCGCCATCAATACTAATGGTATGAGCTTTATTATAGTAGATGATACCTGAAATTTCCCGGAAAGTACCGGAGAAAGCGCATTTAGAGCATAACTTCCAACTAAATAAAAACATGCAATGGTCATAGCAGATCCGCCGGTTATGTCCCATCCAAGAAGTACGCATGTATAACGGGCAGATACCCAAGCAAGCACTGATGTCAATGCAGGAATATATATTGTTGTCATAAACCACCCTACATAATAGGCATATCTGCTGCCAACAATTACTTCAGCATAATCAACTACCCCATTTACCTTTTCGTACCTCGACGCCATAATTGCAAAAGTATAAGAGCATATAATCATAATAAGTCCAACAATAATCCAAGCAGCAATACCGATTACAACATTTCCGCCTGTAGCTTTTAGCACTGCCTCCGCTTTAAAAAACACACCGCTTCCAATAACTATTCCTACAACCATTGATATAGCTGTTATGAGTCCATACTTTTTTTCCAGCTGATTATCTAACTGTTTATCCATTTATTTTCACCTCCTTTTGCACCATTTATAATTGTAAGATAATTACTCATTATATCATATAAATTGAGAACTTTAAAATTAATTAAATCAATTATCCGCAAGGAAGATCTTTGCAAATTATTAAAATCTATGATAATTTACTAAAAATATATAAAAATAGGGCTATACATAAGCATTTTTTAAATACTATAATAAAGCCCTATTTTTTAATATTTATATTATTATCTTTTGATTAATAAAACCGAGAAATCATTAACATTTGTACCGGTTGGTCCTGTAATTATAAGTCCATCACAAGCCTTAAGTCCATGATAAGCGTCATTATTTTCCAATACCTTATATATATCTATTCCACTATCCAATAAAATCTTATAGGTGTGATTGTCCACATACCCACCTGCTGCATCTGTCGGTCCGTCGGTTCCATCAGATCCTATTGAAAATATAGCCACATCATCGAGCCCTGCAATCCCAATTGCAGAACAAAGAGCTAATTCCTGATTTCGCCCTCCTTTGCCATTGCCTTTAAGATGAACGATCGTTTCTCCCCCTAAAATAAATGCAAGGGATTTTTTAGTATCATTGTAGTACTGTGCTATGGAAGCTAAGAAGCTGCCTGCTTCACGTGCTTCACAACTTAAACTGTTTGTAAGTATTATTGGTTCATAACCTAAATCAATACAAGCCCTTTCAGCCGCATAGCACAGCTGACTGACGCTACCTGTAATTTTGGTTTTGACATTGTTTAATTTATCCGGAGTCTTCATCAAAAGCAAATCTTTAATCTCCTCCGATATTTTAATGCCATATCGCGCAATGATTTCTAATGCCTGTTCTCCGGTTGAACTATCAGGATACGCAGGGCCTGAAGCAATCATATCAAGAGGGTCACCAATTATATCGGAAAGGACTACAGATATTATTTGAGCTGGTTCACACAGTTTTGCAAATTTCCCACCTTTAACAGCCGATAATCTCTTACGTATGGTATTCATCTCCACTATATTTGCTCCGCAAGCGAGCAATTGCTTCGTTATATCCTCTAGCATATCCGGTGCAATAAGCGGTTTTTCAAATAGCGCAGACCCTCCGCCTGAGATCAATAAAAGTACCTTATCATTTTCAGAAAGATCTGATACAAGATTTATCACTTGCTCGGTGGCTAAGAAAGAATTTTTATCGGGTATAGGATGACCTGCTTCATATATGTGAATATTTGGTAAGTTCCCTTTTGAGTGATTATATTTTGTAATTACAATGCCTTCATTGATCTTGTCACCGAGAATATCACAAGCTGCATGTGCCATAGACCAAGCAGCCTTCCCAATAGAAACAAGTATTAGCCTATCACAGGAAAAATCCTCACCATCAAGCGCTTTCTTTATGGCTGTATTGGGAAGAGCAGCTGTTATGGCGGCTTCAATTATCCTCTGAGCATCATATCTAAGATTCAATATATCTCTTCCTCTCTTAAATAAAATATTTTTACGTTATCTTACAATAAAATATACAATATACGCATTGATTATGGATGCTATGCCCACTATCAATGTACCCAGTGTTTGAGTTCTATATCCGTCTTCCACATCCATCTCGCCGAAATTAGTTACTACCCAGAAGTAACTATCGTTTGCATGAGATACCGTCATGGCACCTGCTCCAATCGCTATAACGCTCAAAGCTGCTAATGTAGGATTTCCCAGACCAATACTTGTGAGCATCGGAGCTATAATTCCTGCGGTTGTGGTCATAGCAACTGTTGATGAGCCTTGTGCAGTCTTCAAAATTGCCGATAATAAGAATGGGAACATCAATCCAAAACTTGCTAAGAATGTTGAATTGTCCTTTATAAAATCGACCATTGATGATGATGCGATTACATTGCCAAGTACACCTCCTGCTGCCGTAATAAATAAAATCGGTCCTGATACTTTAAGTATTTCTTCCGTTATCTTGTAGAATTCACCCATCATATTTTGATTTGCAAGTATAATAAGTCCAAAAACAACTCCCACACCAATGGCAATAATCGGAGTTCCCAAGAATGTTATGAACGCTATAGATTTTCCTGCCATTGCAAGAGCCGATGAAAATCCCATAAGGAATATGGGTATTACTATTGGAGCGAAGGAAATAAGCGCTCCCGGTAATTTACCAAAACTTGCAACCAATTCATCATATGTCTGAACCAATTCACCGTTGTCGATATCCGCTTCATCATGGGCTTTAACCCTTTTACCTATATAAATAGCAAATAAATACCCTGCTATTAATGGTAGAATGGAACATACTGCCCCCATAATCATTACTAGCAATAAGTTTGTATCTTGACCTAAGCCTTCGAACAAAGTATTTGCTGCCGCAATAGGTCCCGGAGTAGGCGGAATAAAGCAATGGGATATATAAAGTCCCATAGAAAGCGCCACCGTACAAGCTACGGAAGATTTTCCGGTTCTCTTTACCAATGCTTTACGAATAGGGTTCAAGATAACAAACCCACTATCGCAAAATACCGGAATGGAAACAATCCAACCCATAATAAGCATAGCAAGCTCCGGATTTTTCTTACCCACCAGTTTTACTACACAGTCTGCCATCTTAATCGCAGCTCCTGTTTTTTCTAATAATGTACCTATAAGCGCACCAAAAATAATAACAATTCCAATGCTTTTGAACGTGTTGCTAAATCCAGCTCCAATTACCCCCGGTATATCCGTTAGAGGTATCCCTGCCACTACTGCAAAAAGCAGCGAGATAGTCATAATGGAGATAAAAGGATGTATCTTCCATTTTGAAATTGCAACTATCATTAGTATGACTGAAATTATGAATGAAATAATAAGAGAAATGCCTGACATATTTTCCCCCTCCTTTAATTTTGAGGTGATATTCCCTCAATTAAATATATGATGCTCTATTTAAAAATATTAGCAATGCAATACGCAATGCTTTTGCTATATTTTTTTAATTAAAGCTCCTTGTCATAAACCGGAAGAGTAGATCCTCCAATTGGCATTAGGATAATCTTAGCATTTAACCCTTTTTCTATAAGTGCCTGTTCTAATGCATCTTGTATATTGTTAAAAGGTTTCATAAAGATTGTTTTTATAAATTCTGCTTCAAGTTCCGATACTAAAAATATTTTAGCTTTTTCAAGGGTTAATGCTATAGCTGCAGCTTTGTGACCCCCAAGGACAAAATTTTCTCCAATCTTTTTTATCAATTCTTTGGATGTTTTTGCTCCAGTCATCCAACTTTCAAATACAGCCTCTCCCAGACCTTCTTTACACGAAGCAACAAGGATTATTATTCCTCCATCTTTCACAGCATGTTTAGCATTGTCCAGTGCCTTTTGAGCTTGATAAAGGTTTAAATCCTTTGGATAACCACCTTGAGATACTATTACAATATCAGCCTTCTCTTTTATAGGTATCTTATAAAGCTCATCAAGAAACCTACAGCCTTCCCTATGGGCATCTATAAAATGACCTGCCACTGCTTTGACTATTTTTTTGTTTTCATCTAATACAACGTTAACTATAAAATCTATTGATATAACTTCTCCTATGGATTCCAGGTCTAATCTAACAGGATTAGTATCAATATTTCCGGCTACTGCTCCATCATCAATCATTATACTATGATTAGCTTGTATTGCATGCCTCGTTGATACTCCAGGCATTATGGCCTTAACGCCACCGCTATATCCTGCAAAGTAGTGATATTCGATATTACCCAAGCATATTCGTTTATCTGCTGTTGCCACTGGCGTAAAAATATCAATTGGAGTGCCGTTTTTCGTATTTCCAAGATGAATATAATCATCCTGATTGCTATCCATACATTTTATAGTATTAAAAATTTCTTCTCCTACTATATACCTTTTTTCTTCATCTGTATGCGATCTATGAGCACCAAGGGCAAACACTATTGTAATATCTTCTTTGGAACATCCTGCTTTTAGTATTTCATCTATTACATAAGGTAAAACTATACGGCTAGGCATAGGCCTTGTAATGTCGCTCGTTACAATGACAATCTTTTCCCCCGGTTTAACTATTCCAGAAAGCTTTGGAGAATTAATAGGATTATCCAACGCTCTTTTAATTTCCATCTCCCCTGTAGAATGAACTTCAACCTCATTAGGTCTTAATTCTCCTAATATATTTCCTTCATTAACATTAAATTCAATTCTTGTCTTTCCAAAGCCCATACTATATATCATCTTACCACCCTAATCTATACAGTTATTTCGTCAAGTCTAATTGGTTTATTTTCTTCATATGACTTTTTCGCCGCCATACCAATCAATACGGGTTTCAATCCATCAATTCCTGTTACCGGTGTTTCCGTATCATTAATAATCGAATCAAAGAATTCCCTCATTTCCTCTATGAATGAATCTTTATATCTTTCTAAAAAGAAATACTTGGGATTATCTGATAATATTCCATCTACCGTATGCAGAACGGCTGTAGTTTCAGTATCATTGCTAACAGTAACAGCACCTAAAGAACCAAATACCTCAACCCTTTGATCATATCCGTATGCTGCGCTTCTGCTATTGTCAATTACTCCGATAGCACCGTTCTTAAACTTTAAACTAATAATAGCAGTATCTACATCTCCAACCTCACCTATTTGAGGATCAACTAATACTGCTGCATTTGTATAGACTTCTTCTACTTCACTATCTGATAAATATCTTACCATATCAAAATCATGAATTGTCATATCTATAAACATTCCCCCAGACACCTTCACATAATCAATCGGAGGTGCTTGAGGATCTCTTGAAGTTACTTTAATTATATGCGGTTCACCAATTTTCCCAGACTTAACTAATTCATGTACCTTTTTAAAATTATGATCAAAACGTCTGTTGAATCCAATCTGAAATTTTACTCCTGCTTTATTAACGACATTTAATGCCTCTTTTATTTTATTTACATCAAAATCTATCGGCTTTTCGCAAAATATATGTTTCCCTCTATTAGCTGCTTCTATTGTTATTCTTGCATGAGTATTCGTAGATGAACATATCAAAACCGCTTCTATCTCTTCATCATTTAATATATCATGGTAATCTTCATATATATTTTGAATTCCTATACTCCTAGCCCAATCTTCGATTTTATCAGCAAATATATCCGCAATAGCCTTTATCTCTATATCCTTGAAGTTATTTACTATATTCTCTGAGTGAAGTTTTCCAATTCTTCCCGCTCCTATTATCCCTATTTTAAGCTTTTTGCCCATATAGTTCATTCCTCCTCTTAAGGAAATTTACAAATTAGTCATCACTTTTATATAATTTCTTGCCTTAATAGCATATTCCAATGGATTTGCCAAATCAGGATCCTGCTCTGCTTCCACAATAAACCAGCCTTCATAATTATTTTCATCAAGTATCTTAAACAATGGTTCAAATTCAATACAACCATCTCCGGGCACAGTAAATACTCCGTTCTTAACACCTTGAAGAAAACTCAAATCTTCATTCCTAATCATGTGCAGTATATTCTCTCTTATATCCTTCAAATGAACATGCTTAATTCTATGAATATACTTTTTTAATATATATTCCGGATCTTCTCCTGAATAAACTAAATGCCCTGTATCAAATAATAGATATACCAAATCCGGACTAGTCATATCCATTAACCGTTCTATTTCCATAGCTGTTTGAACACCTGTCCCCATATGGTGATGATAAACTATCTTCATATTTTTTTCTGCGGCTAGTTTCCCTAAGTTTTCGAGCCCTTCTGCAAGCAATTTCCACTCATCATCAGTAAAATATGGCTTACCCTTAAATATGGGCACATCAATTTTGCCTTGTATGCTTTTACTCTGCTCGGAAACTACTATAACCTTTGCTCCCATTTCGAAAAGAAAATCCCTATGATTTATAAATTCTTTTGCAACTTCTTCAAATGGTCTTGACACTACAAAAGAACTAAACCATGCACTTGCTATCTGTATGTTCCTTAATCCCAATGCTTTCTTTAACACTTGGGTATCCTTTGGATACTTGTTTCCGACTTCACTTCCCGTAAAACCAGCAAGTGCCATCTCGCTTATACATTGCTCAAAGGTATTCTCCTCTCCGAGTTTAGGCATATCATCATTTGTCCATGCTATTGGGGCAATTCCTAATTTAACTTTATTGCTATCAAACATATATTGACCCCCTAATTAGAACTTTTTAGCCTTAGAAAGCTCCTCTTCCATTTTCCTATAGGCAGAATTAACGCTTATATAATTCGATACTTCAGGCACACCAACTCTCCACCAAGATTCATAGCCGTCTGTCATGCTCTTAGGCAAAACCTTTATATCGATTAGAGTTGATTTGCTCTCATTCTTTGCTGCTATCAAAGCCTCTTTTAATTCATCTGAATTTGTTGCTCTGAATGTCTTGACTCCATATCCCTCTGCAGATTTGGCAAAATCAATAGGAATATAATCTCCGTCAAGTCTATCTGTTTCCGGATTTCTATATCTAAATTCAGTATTGAAGGATGGAATTCCCTGATCCACTTGAAGGTTATTTATACATCCGTACCCATTATTATCAAATAGGAGCACATTGATTTTCCTTCCCTCCTGAATACTCGTTATGAGCTCAGAATGCAGCATTAAATAGCTTCCATCTCCCACCATTGTATATACTTCCTTTGCAGGTTCCGCAATCTTTACTCCCAGAGATGCACAAATTTCATAGCCCATACATGAAAATCCATATTCCATATGATAGTTTTTATAGCCTTTGGTTCTCCACACTCTTTGCATATCCCCCGGTAAGCTACCTGCAGAGCCGACAACAATGACATTTTCATCTATGAATTCATTGATAATGCCCAGTGCTCTCGTCTGTGAGAAGCCATTTACAGAATCTATATTATATAATCTGTCTACTTCCTTATTCCAATCCTCCTTAAGATCATATATCCAATTTTCATAGGATGATTTGTATTCATATTCAGTCAATAATAATTTAAGTGCTTTTAAACCTTTTCGAGCATCCGCTACTATAGCAGTTGAATTCATCTTATATGCGTCAAAGCTGTTTACATTTATGCTTACTATTTTTACATCTTCATTCTGGAATGCCCACTTAGAACTTGTAGTAAAATCACCTAACCTTGTGCCGACTGCTATAATTACATCAGCATCCCTTGCAGCTAAATTGGCAGCTTTTGTGCCCGTAACGCCAATTCCGCCTAAGTTATATGAATTATTCCAATCAATAATTCCTTTTCCGGCTTGAGTTTCACCAATTGGAATATTAAATTTCTCTGCAAAGCTTAATAATTCTTCTCCGGCTTCAGAATAAGTTACTCCTCCACCACAGATTAACAATGGTTTTTTCTTACTTCTTATTATTTCTGCTGCCCGAATTATCTCATCCTTTGAAGGAGTTCTCCTTGCTATATGATGTACTCTTTTCTTAAAAAATTCTATAGGATAGTCATATGCTTCTGCTTCCGCGTCTTGAGACAAACAGATGGTTACTGTTCCTGTCTCAGCCGGGTCAGTCAATACTCTCATGGCATTTATCATAGAACTTATTAGCTGTTCAGGTCGAACAATTCTATCCCAATATTTAGATACGGCTTTAAATGCATCATTGGCAGTTATGTTTAAATTATATGGCTGTTCTATTTGCTGTAATACCGGATCGGGCTGTCTGCAGGCAAAAGTATCTCCTGGAAATAAAAGTAGGGGTATTCTGTTGGCTGTAGCGGTTCCGGCAGCTGTTACCATATTTAATGCACCAGGTCCTATGGAAGATGTGCATGGAATGATTTTTCTTCTGTTTTTTTGTTTTGCATATCCAATTGCCGCATGTGCCATGCCCTGTTCATTTCGCCCTTGATATATCTTTATATCCCCCTTATAGGATTCAAGAGCTTCACCAAATCCCACAACTATTCCGTGCCCAAAGATCGTAAATATTCCCTCAATGAATTTATTTTCAACCCCATCAAATTCTACATACTGATTATCTAAAAATTTCATCAGTGCCTGTCCCACCGTAAGTCTAATGGTTTTCACTTATATCACCTCTGGCTTATTTATTAACTTAGGATTTATTTATCCGGCCAAATCTTAGCATCTTCCTTTATAACCCAGAGATGTTCAGGTTCAAAAGTAGGTGCTATATATGGATTACCATCAATATGCCTTATAACCCAAATATAGTACATGGCATATCCCGGTGCTGTAGCTTGAGGATGAGATAGCTCATCAACAATCTTTACCGTATCATTGTGCTTTACCATCACTACATCTTCGCCAAGTTGGCAGAATCCATATCCATGTTTAGGATTAAATCTATAATGGTATACTTCAGGTTGCGGATGATGATGTGGAGGATAGCTAGACCATTTACCTGGATAATCAATTACTTCCCCAACTACAAAATTTGAATAATCAGCATTTGAATAGTCAAACACCGTTCTTACTATTCGGGTTGAAGTTTCCTTCATTGTTCCTTTTCCCCTGTGCTCATCAACACATTCTTTTTGGGTATACAGTTTTGATTCAAATATAGTATCATTAAAAGTTTTACTGACTGAAAATTCCGTGTCATCTTTTAATGCTGTAATCTTCACCTTTGTATTTTTAGGTAGGTGTAAAGTCCAAGGACTTTCATCAAAACAAGAATTCCTATTAATTACTACCGATTTATCTTCCCATTCTAATTTTGCTTCTCCTTCAATAAGAAGATATACCCTTTCTTTGGATTCCATATCTATCTCTACTTGTTCCTTTTTCATTTTCAATATCCCAAAATCCATCATGGTGTTTTTGACTTTTTCATCTATTGTGGTAATTGGATTATATCCATATATAAACTCTTGGGATTGTCTGATTCTATACATTTGCATCACCTTCTCTCCTTCCTTTTCAAAACCACCTCAACCTTTTTTACGATCTCTTCTTTTGTTAGGTTAAATCTCCCTCTCAAGTAACTTTCAGGACCTACCTCACCAAATAAATCATTGACACCGACTCTCTCCATTGGTATAGGATAATTTTCTACTATTACTTCTGCAACTGCTGATCCCAATCCATTAATTATATTGTGATTTTCGCAGGTTACTATAGCTTTTGTTTCCCTTGCTGCTTTTATTATTGCTTCTTTGTCTATTGGCTTTATAGTAAACATATTTAATACTCTTGCAAATATGCCTTTTTTATTTAATTCCTCAGCAGCTTTAAGTGCTTCATCTACCATTATTCCCGTGGCGACAATGGTTACATCATCTCCATCCAACAACTTCACTGCCTTCCCTATTTCAAAAGTTGAACCTTCTTCATATATCTTTATAGCATTTTTCCTTAATAATCTTATATAAAAGACACCAAAAGGTGCTGCAATTTGCTTTATTAAATCTGTTAACATAGTTGTATCTACCGGTTCCAGTATAGTAATATCCGGAATATTTCTCATCAATCCAATATCTTCAAATGGCATATGAGTCCCCCCATTGAATGCAGCTGTCACTCCAGGATCACTACCTGTAATTCTCACATTATTTTTTGCATATCCGCAGGAAAGAAAAATCTGGTCGAAACACCTTCTGGAAGCAAATGGACCGAATGTGTGCGCATATGGAATTTTCCCCGTTGCAGATAACCCCGCTGCCACTCCTATCATATTTGCCTCCTGAACCCCAACATTAAATGTTCTTTCGGGATATTTCTTTGAAAATGGAACCATTCCCATTGAACTCATAAGATCAGCGTCAAGAACTACGATATTTTCATTTTCGGAAGCTAAATCCATAAGGGCTTCACAATATGCGACTCTCATTTCCTTATCTTCTTCAATTCTATTTTTAGTAGGAATTGCGGTCATCAGATCATCACCTCTTCTAACTGTTTTTTAAGCTCTTCTATAGCTTCTTCCATCTGTTCCTTACTTACCGTTACATGGTGATTTGATGCTGCAGTTTCACAATACTTCCAGCCTTTACCTTTTATTGTGTCTAATACTATTACGGAAGGTTTCCCTTTGATTCGTTTAGCTTCTTCGATGGCATTATATATGGATTCGACGTTATGTCCATCTATATCCTGTGCATGCCACCCAAAGCTAGTAAATTTCCCAGATATACTAAAGGGTTTGTTTATATCTACTAAAAATCCATCCAGCTGTTTTTTATTATAGTCTACAAAAGCAATTAGATTGTCCAACCCTGCATGGGCCGCATAGGATGCTGCTTCCCATATTTGACCTTCTTGAAGTTCTCCATCCCCTAAGATGAGATAGGTATAATTGTTCCTTCTATCCAATTTATGGCCTAAAGCTACCCCCACAGCCAAGGATGAACCTTGCCCTAATGAACCTGTAGTCATATCTACGCCTACAGTCAAATTCTTATCACAATGGCTAGGTAATCTTGTTCCCGGTTTATTTAAAGTCATTAAAACTTCTAACGGAAAATATCCTTTTAAAGCTAATGCTGCATATATAGCTGGTCCAGCATGACCTTTTGAGCTTATTAGCCAATCCCTATCTTCCCATTTTGGATTTTTAGGATCTACCTTCATTACATCCCCATATAAAACTGCTAATGTATCAGCTATAGAAAACGAACCGCCAACGTGTCCAAATCCCAAATTTCCAAATGCTTTCATTGATTCAATTCTAATATTTATAGCAAATTTCTTTAATTCTTTTATTTTTTCTTCGTTTAACATGCTGCACCCCCCTATCCTATTAGTCTTAAGTCATATTTAAAAATAAGCATAGCTGTATGACTTTTTCATTGATTCTATAAGAGGCATTTTTACTCCGGATAAAAATCTTACCATTGCTCCTCCGGCAGTACATACATAGTTGATTTTTTCTAAGTCAATAAACCTCGAAGCTGCACTTACTGTATCCCCTCCACCAATAACGGAATATCCTTTACTCTCGGCAATCGTATTCCAAATGGATTTAGTTCCATTTTCAAACAATTTGTTTTCGTATACACCAGCTGGTCCATTAACAAATATAGTTCCTGCGTCTAATATATATTTTTTATATATCTCTATTGTTTTGACGCCAATGTCCATGCATATTTCATTAATTGGTAGAGTATCTATATTTACTTCTTGTCTATTTCCATCCTTTTCATAGGCTAAATCGATTGGAACGATTATTTTTTCTGGAAAGTTCTTTAGATATTCTTTTGCTGGTTCAATAAATGCATCTAATTTTCTATCCTTAATAAATCTTTCATTTCCTTCCCCTAAATTATATCCTTTAGCCAGAAGCATTATATGTCCTGTAATACCACTCGTAAGAATAATATCTGCTGAACCATTTTCAAGAACTTGTTTCATCATTCCAAAGGCATCTGAAATTTTTAACCCGCCTAAAACAAATACATTTGGTCTAGTAGGCGAAGTCATAACCTTTATTAATGCTTCTATCTCATCCATCATAAGAATCCCTCCGGCAGAAGGCTTTATTTCCTGAAAAGCAACCATTGAAGGCGAATTTCTGTGCGCTGCCGCAAAAGCATCATTTATATATATGTCAATTAAAGGTGCAAGATTTCTTACCAAATAAGTGTTTAGCATCTCAGATGCTTCTAGCTTTACAACATCCTCAAAGGATGAAACCTCCTCACATAAATATCTTAAATTACCTAATATGATAATTTCTCCAGGGTTTAATTTTTTAATTTCTTCTTGTGCTGCAGGTCCACATACATCATCAATGTATTTAACTTCCCTGCCAAGTTTCTTAGATAATATTTCTGCATGTTCACTTAGTGGTATAAGATTATGATAATCCAGTGTATCTCCCTGATGTGCTATTATTGCAACTTTAGCACCCTTTTCAATCAGATAATTTATAGTTGGGAGGCTTTTATTGATTCTATTTTCATTAACTATTTTTTTAGTTTCTGGGTCTAAAGGTGAATTTATATCTACCCTTAATAATACGACCATGTTTTCGTAGTCAAATTCCTTTATGGATCTTATACCTATGTCTAACATTACATCCATTTCCCCATTCCTAAATATTTGTTTGTTAAGCTTACAGCTTCGTTTCCGTCTACTTGCATTTTTAATGCTGCTCTTATTGCATCAATGCTTTCTGGAATAACAACAGCTTCCTGCGGTATATTGATAGCAAACATTATGTCTGTCCCGGATTTAACAATTGTTTCATCAAAAACTGCAGTTTCATACATATCTCCTCTTGGGTTTCCTAAATCTCTAGCATATCTAAATAATGCTGCATTTCCTTGGAAACCATCTGCAATTTTTACCACTCTTATTCTTGGATGTGCTTTAAATACTTCTAATAGTTGTTCTTTGTTTATGTCTTCTTTAAGGGAAGCTACTACTGTAATTATATGTCCATGGGTGACAGGGGTATGAACTAAAATCCCTGTTGCTTGAACATGTGGCATAATTGTCATTAAATCTACAGCTTGATGACTTGGTGCCGGATCTACCTTTAGAGCATTTGTTAATCCTCTATGATAATCACCTGGGTCGGCTACACGTCTTATAATAGTAATTGCTATTTTTTCCACTCCAAATGCTTTGTCTAAGCAATCAACAGTTCTTATTAAACCAGTTGTATTACAGGAAGTCAGTTTTAAGAAATCCTTTCCAACACCCTTATCATAGTTTGCATAACCATGGAAGAATACATCAGCAACCTCATTTTTTTCTCCACCTTGGAATATAGCTTTTTTGTTATATTTCTTATATAGTTCTTTATTTTTAGCTCCTACCCCTGCCCTTGTTGCATCTAGTATAACATCACATTTTTGAACTAAGTCTTCCAATGTACCTGACAAAGGAATATCTAGCTCATCAAATAATTCCTTATTTTCAAATGAGGCCATATAAAGGTTATATGGCATTCCCTTTTCTTTTAAAGCTCTTATAGCAAGAGTCGGTTTTGAATTACCAGCTACTCCCACCAACTCCATATCCTCTTGTAAGATTACACCATCTGCCAACCTTTGTCCTATAACTCCATAACCAACAACTCCAACCTTAATCATAAAAATTCCTCCTTCATAAATAATTCAAGTTTTGAAATTCATTTACCACTATTCACGCTTAAACCTCATAACATTACAATTTGTTTTGTCGCAAACGATTTCCTGCATGCATAACCGATTTCCGTTGCTTTCAATCCGTCAAATGCTCCCACAGGCGTTTTTCTATCCTCCAATACACAATCAACAAATTCTTGGAGTTCATTTAAATATGCATCTTCAAATCTTTCAAGAAATCCCTCATGACATTCCCTTACTGCACCATTTTCATTAAATATCGTTACAAGATTTTTTTCGGGAATTGTACCTATTCTTAGAGTTCCTTTAGTTCCAATTATCTCCGTTTCGATATGATATCCATGAATACTCGTCCGTCCGGCAAAGAAAGATGCAATTGTTCCGTTGTTAAACTGAATCATGGCAGCTCCATTGTCAATATCGTCATATTTCTCAAATTCAGGATATATATAATTATCCCCTACAGCAAATACTGTTTTTGCTTCTGAATTTGAAAACCATCTGCTCAAATCCAAATCATGTATCATCATATCTAAAAACAGTCCACCGCTTTTCTCAGAAAAAGCAATGGCACCGTCTATAGCACTAATAGGATCTATGCTGTAACATCTTATATAAATAGGTTTGCCTATTTCTCCATTGTCCAATTTCTTTTTTGCATATACATAAGATGGGTCAAACCTTCTCATAAATCCTAACATGAATTTTTTGTCCTTATGTTTATTTATTATATCCGCAATGTAAATAACCTCTTCTCTGGTAATTCCCAACGGCTTTTCAGAAAAAACGTGAAGCCCGGCATTGAGTGCCAATTCAATTTGTTTACTATGCTCGGTTGATGAAGATGCAATGAAAGCGGCCTCTAATTCTTTGTTATTTAGCATTTCTTTGAAATTTGTATAGCCAAATGGAATTCCCCAATTTTTTTGAGCTTCTTCCACTTCATCTTCTTTAATGCTGCATACTGCAAGAAGTTCTGCATTGGGTACTCTGAAGGCAATATTTTCAGCATGTTTTTTCCCAAGTCGCCCAAGTCCTACAATCCCCATTTTTAACTTTCTCATGGTCAACCTCCGGATCATTATTCAATTTTCTTTGTAGATTCCCGTATAATGAGCTTGGTACTGAGACTAATATTTACTTTCTTATTGCTTTTTACACCATTGATTAATTCCAATAATCTATTACACGTCAGAATTGCAATTTCTTCTCTTGGCTGATGTATCGTTGTCAAATTCGGTTTGAAATCCATAACCATTTCTATATCGTCATACCCCACTATAGAATAGTCATCGGGAATTTTCTTGCCAAATTCCTTTAGCCCCTCCATCACACCAATTGCCATTAAATCCGTCTGTGAAAACATTCCTGTAATATTGTTTTTCTCTATAAAATCCATATTTTCTTTTATCATCTTATATCCGGAGCCAATATCTCTATAACCTCTAAATATAAAATCTTCATTTATCTCAATATTATTATCAATCAAAGCTGCTCTGTAACCTTCTGTTCTTTGCCTGAACTCCATGGAGTCCCCGTATGATGTTAAACATATGATATTTCTATGCCCAAGATCAATTAAATGTTTCGTAGCATCATATCCACCTCCAAAATGATTAGTGTAAATGGCATCAACCGTCTCCACATCACAAAAGCTGGGATAATGATGAAGAAATACATAGGGCATCTTTGAAATCTCAATAAAATTCATTATCTTTTGATCTACATCGGTTATGTTTGGATGGATAATAAGAAGACCATCAATTTTCTTGCTCTGTATCAGTCTTTTTATATTGCTCTCACCTGTATATCTATTTCTCGGAAAAGCAACTATATTATCTAGTTCTTCTTTTTCTAAGAAATCTCTAATCTGATTCAACAAGGAGCTGTAGTATAAACTTACTCCAAACTTTCCAAACCGCTCCGGGTAAATTATTCCTACTGTTCCCGTCTTACTAGTGCTTAAACTTCTTGCATTAGCATTAAACTCAAATCCCATAGTGTCGGCTAAATCCTTTATTCTTTCCCTTGTTGTTTCGGCTACTAGCGGACTGTCATTAAGACTTCTGGATACTGTAGCCTTGCTTACTCCCGCTACCTTTGCTATATCTTTTATAGTTACCGTCATTCTATCACCATCGCTTCTAATATAATGTTTAATTATTTCTTTTGCCTATTTTTTCTCATATCAATAATTACAGCTACGACTATAATTACGCCTTCTGTCACTTGTTGCCAATATGCAGGAACCCCAAGCAAGGTAAGCCCATTTCTTAACACTCCAAGTATGAGAGCTCCTATAACAGCTCCTCTTATCGTTCCAATGCCGCCTGAATGGCTAGTCCCACCAATCGTTGTCGCTGCAATAGCTGTAAGCTCATATCCACTTGCAGCACCTGGGTGAGCACTACCTGTACGTCCTGCGAATACCACTGCAGCAAGGCCTGCTAATAATCCACAATAAGCATAAATCATTATTAGATTTTTCTTAACATCAATTCCCGATACCTCCGCTGCATCTATATTGCCACCTATGGCATATATGTTCTTTCCAAACCTTGTATGGTTGAGCATTATGTAGGTTATCCCTATCATAATAGCATATATCACAACCGGAACGGGTATTACACTAAATATTTTTCCCCCTATATTGGTAAAACTTTTAGTCAAATTGCTTATTGGTTTTCCTTGTGTATAGATTAGGGCAAACCCTCTTGCAGCTGTTTGCATACCTAAAGTTGCTATAAAAGCCGGTATACCTGTTTTGGCTATTAATAATCCATTTACAGCTCCACATATCAACCCTACTAAAAGTGCTACTGCTATGGGAACAAATATCGGTAACACGGGTAGATTCGGAAAGTATTTTGCAGTTGCATCTGCTGCTTGACCAACGCTTGCTGCCAAAACTGCTGATAAGGCAAGAACAGATCCTGCTGAAAGGTCGATACCTTTTGATATTATTACTATAGTTAATCCCAATGACATAATTCCAAATATTGAAACTTGAGTAAGAACGTTGAATATATTTTTAGGTCTCAAAAAAGCTGGTTCAAGTATGCTAATTACAACAATCATAAGTAAGAGTACCAACACAATACCATATTTCTTTAATAATTGTGCTAAATTGCTTCCTCTATTTTCAGAAAGGCTTGCGCTTTCATTATTCATTGTCAATTTAATCTTCCCCCTAACTTAATTAACCCTTTCCTTATAGGTATCTGTTGCATATTCCATTATTAATTCCTGAGTTATGTTTTCATTATTGTCCAATATGCTTGTTATCTTTCCTTCATGAACTACAATTATGCGATCACTCATTCCTATTATCTCCGGCAATTCCGATGAAACCATAACTATACATTTACCCTGACTGGCTAGCATGCTAATGAGTTTATGAATTTCCGATTTAGCACCGACATCTATTCCTCTTGTCGGTTCATCAAGGAACAATATATCCGGTTCAGTCAATAGCCATTTTGCAACTAATACTTTTTGTTGATTACCACCGGATAAATTTTCAATCTTATGTTTTGGACTGGGAGTCTTGATACTAATTGTATCAATAAATTTATTACAGTCCTCTTTTAAGTTTTTGTAGTCAATTAATTTAGATTTCTTTACATATTTCAATATATTAGCTAGAGTAAGGTTGAATTCTACATCAAGCATGGGAAAAATTCCTGTCTGCCTTCTATCTTCAGTTAAAAATGCCATCTTCTTATCGATTGCATCAATAGGGCTTTTAATTTCTACTTTCTCGCCATTAATAAATATTTCACCTGAATCAAAATTTCTTATCCCAAAAATACTTTCAATAATTTCAGTTCTTCCCGAGCCTACCAAACCTGCTATGCCTAAAATTTCCCCTTTCCGTACATTAAATGAAATATCCTGAAAATATCTGCTATGACTTAGATTTTTCACTTCAAGATATACATCTTTAATGTCGCATGGTGTTTTTGGGAACATATCATCAATATTTCTTCCAACCATCATCTTAATCAATTTATCTTTACTTAGCTTGTTTGTATCCTCTGTGCCTATGTATTCACCATCTCTTAATACTGAAACTTTATCGGTGATTGCATAAATCTCGTCTATTTTGTGGGAAATGTATATTATACTTCTTCCCTCTGATTTTAATTTTTTCATTATTTTAAAAAGCCCTTCTACTTCTTTAGATGGAAGTGCAGAAGTCGGTTCATCCATGATTATCAGCTTAGCGTCATATGATATTGCTTTTGCAATTTCAATAAGCTGTAACTTTGCAACAGTAAGATTAGCTGCTATGTTCATGGGATCTTCGTCTAACTCGATCTCTTCAAGGAGTTTTTTAGTCGACTCATACATTTTTTTATGGTCGACTAATCCAAATTTAGTTAAGGGTTCTCTTCCACTCCATATATTCTCCATTATCGGTCGATACAAAATAGGGCTTATTTCCTGATGAATCATCGAAATTCCTATTTTCAAGGCCTCAGCTACATTATAATTCTTAATTAATTTGCCATCAAAATATATCTCACCAGATGTCGGAGGGTAAATTCCCAGTAGACACTTCATTAAAGTAGATTTTCCAGCACCGTTTTCTCCAACCAGTGCATGGATTTCACCATAACCTACATTGAGATCTACACCTTTCAAAGCCATAACACCGGGAAATCTCTTTTTAATATCTTTCATTTGAAGCAAATATTCGTTATTTTCCATATTAACCCACTCTCCATGTAATCCCATATATTACAAATTTATCTAGTAGTCACTTTAACTAAAGTGACTACTAGATTTATAGCTTAATTACTTATATTCATCTAAATTGTCAGTAGTTATAAGCTTAAACGGTACCCAATTAATGCTATCCTGAGATTCTCCTTTTAAAGCCTTGTGTGCAGCCTCAAGAGCTCCTTTCCCTTGACCAACTGCGTCTTGAAGCACGGTAGCTGTTAATCCTCCTTCTTCTATGGAAGCAAGTGCATCAGGTATTGCATCTACTCCTACTATTATTATGTCATCACGCCCTGCATCTCGAGAAGCTTTTAATGCTCCTAATGCCATTTCATCGTTATTTGAAAGAATTGCATTTAGATCATTTCCATATGCCGTTAACCAGTTTTCTGTTATCGTTAAACCTTGATCTCGTTGCCAGTTTCCTGATTCTTTAGCCAAAACTTTAATATCCGGATATTTCTCTTCGATTATAGATTCATTGCCTTCCGTACGTTTTACTGCTCCCTCATTACTAAGAATACCCACTAATATCGCTACATTTCCTTTGCCGCCAAGCTCCTCACCAACAAACTCCATTTGAAGCTGACCCGCAATTATTTCCTGGGATCCAACGTAGTAAACGTTTTCAGGAACTGTATCTTCACCAAATGGATTTCTGTTTACATATACTAATGGTATGTTTTCCTTTTTTGCTGCTTCTGTAATAGGATCCATTGCACTGGTATCTACTGGTACTACTACTAGAGCATCAACTCCTTGTTCAATAAAAGCATTGATTTGGTCCTGCTGTTTGATAACATCTTCTTGTGCATCTTGGACATCAATGGACAATTCCGGGTTGTCATTAACATAAGCCTTAGCTGCATCCACTATGTATGTTTGAAATGTGTCATTGAAGTTGTTACAGCTGTAGCCAATTTTGAAACTCTTTCCTCCATTTGAAGTTGAAGTGGTATTTTTAGAACATCCAGTAAAAACAACTGTCAGTAATGCTAATACAAGTACTATACTTATATACCTCTTTTTCATTTGGCTGCCCCCTTATATTTTTTAGGATATTTAATCTCCATTAAATATATAATATCATCTATAAAGATAAATTGCAACCGTTTTCATTTTTTAATAATATTATTATTTATAGTTAATATACAATGGTATAATTAGATATATTATTATAATCTTATTGCAACCGAATACATTTATTTAAAAAACAAAAGCAAGGGATATGACCCCTCGCCTATTATAACTTTTCTGCAAAGCTCTTTCCAAATTCAAAGCACTCTTTCAATGCATCTTCATCCGGATTCCATAGTACCTTAATTCCATCTTTCACTATCTCAAATTTTGCATCCTTAAGCTTTTGTTCTATAATATCTACGCTTTCACCTGACCAACCATAGGAGCCGAATGCAGCTGCTTTTTTGTCTTTAAGCCCTAATCCCCTAAGCATTTCGAGAAGACCGCCTGTTGCATTCATTATCCCCTTGTTTACTGTTGACGACCCAAACAGAAATGCTTTAGATCTGAACAATTCTGTGATTATATCGTTTTTATCAGTATGGGCTGCATTATATAATTTGACCGTAGCATTATGGTCTGCAGATTTTATTCCTTCCGCTATTGCCTCTGCCATTCTTCTGGTGCCATTCCACATCGTATCATATACTAATGTAATTTGATTCTCTTGATAAGCATCCGCCCATTTTAAATATTTCTCAACTATTTGTACAGGATTATCTCTCCATATTACACCATGAGATGTTGCTATCATATTTAATGGTAATTTGAGTTTGAGTATTTCTTCAATCTTCCTAGTTACTAATGTACTAAATGGGGTAAGTATATTTGCATAGTATTTTATAGTTTCTTCAAACAGTTCGCATTGATCTACTAAATCATTGTACATCAATTCTGACGCTAAGTGCTGACCGAAGGCGTCGTTGCTAAACAATATATTTTCTCCGCTCATATAGGTCATCATGCTATCAGGCCAATGCAACATTCTGGCTTCTACAAATGTAAGTGTAGACTTTCCAATATCCAGTGTATCCCCTGTCTTTACCTCTACAAAATTCCAATCTTCATGGTAATGCCCTTGAAGTATTTTTTTACCATTGGATGTACAGTAAACCGGAGTTCCCGGGATTTCCTTCAATAGTAAAGGCAGTGCACCGCTATGGTCAACTTCACTATGCTGGGCTATTATATAGTCAATTTCATTTAAGTCTATTTCTTTTTTTAGATTTGCTATGAATTCTTGACCAAAGGGTTGCCACACGGTATCTACCAGAACTGTTTTTTCATCTTTAATCAGATAAGAATTGTATGAAGAGCCTCTATCCGTTGAATACTCATCTCCATGGAAATGTCTCAACTCCCAGTCAATTTTCCCAACCCAAGTTACTTTATCCGTAATTTTAAAACTCATAAATATACCCCCTAAAGTTCAATATTTTATATTAATCATTCTTATTATTCTAAATATAAAGTTATATCCAGAATGAAAAATACTGCTCTCTGAAATCTTACTAAATAACGATTAATAAAAATCGGATAAACCCTCTCTATCCAACAATATTATCCTTCTATGCCCTACAAGCTTAATTAGCCCTATTTCCTGAAAATATGACAGCTTGCGACTCAACGTCTCCTGACTCATCCCAATATAGGATGCTAAATCCTTCTTGCTCATCTTTAGTACTACTTCGTTATTATCATTTGACATCTTTAAGAGTGTATTTGCCAATCTTTTTTCTACAGAATTAAGGCTGATATCTTCAACTAAGTTCTCAACCTTTTCCAGCCTACTGCTTAATTCTTCCATTACCTTAAAGGCTACCCCCGGAAACTTTAACATCAGCGATTTGAGCTGAGCTCCATCAATCATGCACATGGTGGTCTTTTCCAATGTCTCTCCAAAATCGGTCATTGGCGTGGGACTAAATAGAGATAATTCTCCCAGAAAATCCCCTTGCCCTAGAATTCTGATAACTTGTTCTTTACCGCTATCATTGAGTCTTGCAATCTTTACTTTTCCACTGTGAATTACATAAAGTCTGTCTAGTTTTTCTCCGGCTCTATAAATCATTTCGCCCTTTTCTAGAATCTTTTGGCTTGTAATAGCCGCTACTTCCAGCATTTCTTCCTGTGTTAAGTTGCTGAATATGGGAACCAATTCTATACAGTTCCTCTCATTCCCTTTCATGCAATTACTTTGCCCCATAACCTCACCTCTTAAAAATTCCTCAAAGCCATAAATATTCTATAAATGAACTGACCCAGAAAGTGTCATCTTTTATCTTTTACCTCTTACCTCTTACCTCTTACCTCTTACCTCTTACCTCTTACCTCTTACCTTTTACTTTTTACCTATCTTTAAAACCGGAGATCCTTCGAAAGCAGTGCTTATACTGCTAAACTCAGGATGACATCAGCAGTAAATTCGGGTATATAAATGCCGTATAATCACTGCAGGAGTCATTCTGGAACGAAGTGAAGAATCTCTGTTAAAGGCCCTAAAGCTCGACCTCAACAACTCTTCACTCTTAGTTCTTAGCTCTTCACTTTTCTTTCAATTGTGCATTGTGAACTGTGATTTGTGATTTGTTTTTCCTATCTTTTCTCCATATGAAATAAGTCTTACTGCGTTGATTATAACAATGAGTACGCTAAGTTCATGAACCAACATACCAAAGGATAGATTTACGGTCTTAACTAATACTCCCATCAACAATAAAGCTGCAACTAATATTGCAAAATAGATATTTTGTTTCATATTTCTGACAGTAGCTCTGCTTAAGCCTATTGCATGGGATAATTTTCTAATAGACCCTGACATCAATACCACATCCGCTGTTTCCATGGCTACATCTGTACCCATTCCACCTATTGCTATTCCTAAATCAGCTGATGCCAGCGCAGGCGCATCATTTACTCCGTCTCCCACCATTGCAGTTGTTCCATATTTGTCTTGAAGTTCACCAAGGAGTCTTACCTTATCTTCCGGTAACAGTTCAGCAAAGTATTCGTCTATACCCAGTTCTTCCGATATTGCCTTTGCTGCCCTCTTGTTATCGCCTGTCAACATAACTATTCTTTTGACTCCAAGAGATTTTAAATTCGTTATTAGTTTTTTGGCATCTTCTCTAATGGTATCGGCTATGGAGATTATACCCAAAACATTCTCGGTGTTACCAACTATAACTGATGTTTGACCTTTATCTTCTTCTTTTTTTAAATATTCTTCCCAAGCTTTTATATCTACTCCATTTGCTGAAAATAGTTTCCTATTGCCTATTAGATAGGTCTTTCCTTCTATTACAGCCTTTAATCCTTGACCTGTGATAATCTCCGCTTCTTCCGGTACGGCATCTATTTCCCCTATTTCTTTCTCTGCTTTGTGAATTATTGCTCTGCCCAATGGATGTTCCGAGTAGGATTCACCTATAGCTGCAAGCCTTAAAAGTTCTTTCTCTGTTATGTCATTTGTCCCAATGTGGGTAATAGATGGTTTTCCTACTGTTAAGGTTCCGGTTTTATCAAAGGCAAGAACCTTAATCGTACCCAATTTTTCCATGATTTCTCCGCCTTTGATTAGTACTCCGTGCTTTGCTCCATTACCAATTCCCGCTACTATTGACACTGGGGTGGATATGACCAATGCTCCGGGGCAAGCTATCACTAAAAGAGTTAAAGCCAATACTATATCTTTGGTTATCAAATATAAAACTATTGCTAATATTATTATTCCGGGAGTATAATATCTGGAGAATTTCTCTAGAAATTTTTGGGTGTTTGCCTTTTTGTCTTGAGCTTCTTCTACCATTTGGAGTATTCTTGCAAAAGTAGTATCTTCCCCTACTTTATCAGCCTTTATAATTAGATACCCTGATTCTATGATTGTACCTGAAAAAACAGAAGATTCTAAATTTTTATTTACAGGAATGGATTCTCCTGTAATTGCTGCTTGATTTACATAAGCATTTCCTTCCATAACTGTTCCATCTACTGATATCTTTTCACCGGGTTTAACTATTACTAAATCATCTTTCAATACTTCATCAGGATTTATTTCTATTTCCATCCCATCTCTTATTACTCTGGCTGTATCAGGTGCTAAGTCTAGGAGCTCTTTTATAGATGATCGAGTTTTTTCTATAGTTCTTGACTCCAGATAATCACCTAACATAAAAAGAAATGTCACTGCTGCGCCTTCCCAAAACTCACCGATAAACATGGCCCCCGTTACTGCAATTGTAACAAGTACATCTATGCCAACTATTTTGTATTTAATTGCCTCGTAAGCATTTTTAAAGATGGGGGCACCGGCTATTAGCGTAGATAAAATCATTACAATTTTAGTTATCGGAACATATCCGAGAATTTCTTTTAATATAAAGGAAGTCCCCACCAATATACCGGATATTAAAACTCTATGTCCTTTTGTCATTTTAAGCATCACTAACCCCCCTCTTTTAAAAATTATTTTTCTGATAATACATCAAAGCCTAGCTTGTTGATTTTCCCTTTAATTGTTTCAGATTCTATTTTTGTTTCATCAAATGTGACCTTCACCTTTGAACTGTTGAATAAGACTTCTGATTCCTTTACTCCGTCGGTCTTTTTTAACATTCCTTGAATCTTTGCTGAACAACTTGGGCAAGTCAATGTTTCCAGTTGATATATTTTTGTAATCATTTTAATTCCTCCTATATTTATTTTCTTAATCTTAGTATAGGGAATATTGGATTAATATACATTGACCTAGGTCAAAATTTAAAAATTTTATTATGTGAATTGTAACTGAGAAGAAACAAGCTCTTTGAACCCTTCATTGTTAATCATAGGGTTGTATGATAAGATAATAACAGATAATATGCATTGAGAATGATGCGGTATTTTAAAGGAGTTGATACGTATGGAAAAGAATATCAGAATATCATTTTGTATTTTGGGAAGTTTTATATTGGCATTTTTAAATCATGGCATATTTGAACGCTCAAGACTTGGATTGTTTCCTGGCGGATATGGTTCTCATGTTTTAGGTGTAATTATAGTGAATTTAGCTAATATTGTATCACTAGTTGGTTTTTTATTGATTATTGTATTTTCGGTGATATTGATTATAAATAATATAGATTTTAGTAAAATACATGATAAGAAAGATTAAAGTAAAATACATAAAAAAGCTCTTTCCGGTTTTATTTTTACCGAAAAGAGTTTTTTATTAAATTTTCGCTTCCAGCCTTTAGTTCTTCGTATAATTCTTTTTATTTATAATATTCCAATAATATCTTCTACTGATTCTAAATTTTGAGACTCTAAATATTTCTCAAGACCATCTATAATGTTCAATGCAATCTTAGGATTTGTAAATGTTGCAGTTCCTACTTGGATAACTCTGGCTCCGGCCATTAAAAATTCAACAGCATCCTGCCAAGTGCTAATTCCACCTAGTCCCATAACCGGAATTTGAACTGCTTTGGATACCTGATGAACCATTCTAAGGGCAATTGGTTTTATTGCAGGGCCGGAAAGTCCCGCATAACCATTGTCGAAAATTGGCTTTTTTCTATATATATCTATTGCCATTGCCAAAAATGTATTTACCAATGAAATGCCATCTGCACCCTCTTCTTCGCACATCCTAGCCAAATCAACGATATCTTCAGCATTAGGGGACAATTTGATTACAAGCTTATGCTTGCAAAGCCTCCTAACCTCTCTTACCAATTGCCTTGCAACTTCAGTTTTTATACCAAAGTTCATTCCGCCTTCTTTTACATTGGGACAGGATATATTCAATTCAATTATATCAAGTTTTTGGTCATTGAGCTTTTCGATTCCTTGAAAATAATCGTCAAATGAATGTCCACTTAGGTTAACAATATTGACCAAATCCTTGGAATTTATAAAGCTCAAGTATTCGGAAATAAATCCGTCTATTCCGGGGTTTTCCAATCCAACACTGTTCATAATTCCTGAGGAGGTCTCCCATATTCTTATGCCTTCATTGCCTGATCTTTTGTTCAGTGTTAATCCCTTAGATGATAACCCGCCTAATTTCTCTATATCAAATATATCATCTAATACTGTTCCGAAGCCGCAAGTCCCCGAGGCCAAGACTACCGGATTTTTAAAATCAATCCCGCTATAATTAACATTCAATTTAGTCATCTATAAATACCTCGCTTCCTAAGAAAACCGGACCATCTTTGCAGGTCAACTTATTTCCGTTTTTTGTCTTGCAAGTGCATACATAGCAGATTCCTATGCCACAACCCATTCTATTTTCTAAGGAAGCATATACTGTAGCCTTTTTATCTTTTGCATTAGTATATATATCTTTCATTAAGCTTTTTGGTCCGCAGGTGAAAATATAGTCGTATTTATCAGCGTCTACAAGGCTCACTACTCTTTCATTTGTCTTTAGAATTAAATTGTCTGATACGGATGATAGCTCTTCTCGAAGTATCTCCACACCTCTTAAGCTAAAATATATATCTATTATATTATCTTCGTCTTTGGACAATTCCTTTGCTGCAAGATACATAGGGGCAATCCCGACGCCACCTGCTACTAAAGCAATCTTTCCCTTTACCTTGGGAAAGCTGCTTCCATAAGGTCCATGGCAAATGATGTCATCTCCTGCTCTAAGCTTAGACATTATCTTTGTACCTTTGCCTACTATCTTATATAGAAATGTTAGAGATGAATCATCTCTGTCATAGATGCTCAATGGTCTGGATAATAAGGGATCATCATCCCATGCTCTTAACATACAAAACTGCCCCATTTTCCCATTGTTTTTATGTTCAATCTTTATCAAATAATATTCATCTGTCAACCTTTTATTGTAAATTATGTTTCCCATTTTTACCCCCTAAGTTCTGAAAAAAACTTTTCCTCAACAATAGTATTGTCCTTAGATTTAAATGCCAATGATACTACAACTGTAATGATTATATTTAAGAAGAATGCCCACATAAATCCAGGGTATCCAAGAGGACTTACCTGCATTATCCTCATAGCAAATAATAGTATAATTCCCACTGTCATTCCTAAAGCTGCGCCTTCTTTTCTTGTGCCTTTCCAATATAATCCCAATATAAATGCAGGCGCTAATTGTGCCAATCCCGTATATGCTATATCCTGAACAACTTGTACTAATGATTCAGGTGGTTTAAGTGCAATTATTGCCGCCAATATAGCTAATCCAAATACTACGATTCTTGATATAATCATATTTTTAGAATCAGAAACCTTATCCTTACTTTTTAATAGGATTAAATCCTGAGATACAATCTGAGAACTAACCAACAGCATTGAGTTTATAGTTGACATACCTGCTGATATAGCTGCCGCCATAATTAGGGCCGCTACAAACCAATTGGAATAATTTCTCATCATAAGCGGCAATACAGTATCAGCAGCCTGTACATCTGTCAATAACTGATGCCCTGCCAATCCTATAAATAATGTTGAAAACCCAAATATTAGTATTTGAGATACCGGAATGCTGATAGCTGATTTAGCCAGTGCATTCTCATCCTTAGCCATTAACGATCTAGTCCAAATATGAGGACAGAACCAAATTCCAAAGGGAAGCACTATAAATTGCATAACCCAATATTTGTTGGTATACATTCCTTGTGCTCCCGGTCTAGAGAGCAATTCCGGAGTTTTTTCAATTGCTGTTTTAAATAGATTTACAATTCCCCCTGCAGGTGAGATAGCTACGTATGCAGCTAATACTATGCCTACCATCAGAACTATTGCCTGAATAGCATCCAGTAAAACTACTCCCCCCGCTCCTCCTATCAATACATAAGCTAGTGAAAATAGTACACAGAGTATAATAGCAACTTGATATGATACTACATTCCCTGTAATTACCTGCATTGCTCTTGCGTTTCCTACATACTGCATAGCTAAGAATACCATTGTCATAAGTACAGATATTATTGAAGCCAATACTTTGATGTAATTGGAGTCATATCTATCTTTAAAATAATCTCCAATTGACATATAATTGTATTTGTTTGCAAGCTTTCTAATCTTATTTCCAAAATAAATTACCATCAATGCAACCCAAACTTGACTAAGTACTATAACAATATATGATATCCCGTGAGAATAATACATTCCGGGAGCACCTAAAAATGCAAAGGTACTTTGCATGGCTGCTATCATGGTAAGCGGAAGCAAAACAGAACTTACTCCTCTGCCTGCCAAGAAAAAACCTGTAGCGTCTTTTGATTTAGCTCTTTTGCCTTGCCATACGGTAATACCAAGCATCATTATCAAATAAGCTACAATTATCAAAAAGCTAAGTAGATCTGTATTCATTTCTTTTCCTCCTTTGCACTTTCAGTGAATTTTTTTGCTACCCATAGTACAAATATTAGATTTATAACCATCAAGCTCCACCAATATAATAGCGGTAATGGTAGCCAACCAAATATATATGGTTCCGGGCTGGCAGTAAATGAAAACGGAATTATTGCTAACAATAACAATACTACAAAAATGCTTAAAATTAATTTATGATTCATTTTGTACCCTCCTATTTTAAATTTTTATATACTATGTTTCCACCACAGATGGTGTACTTTACTTTTCCATAAAGGGTCTCCCCTATAAACGGAGAATTAGAGGATTTTGACTTGAATTTACTGACTACGTACGATTCATTGTCATCGAATATTACTATATCGGCCTTTGAGCCAATACTTAAGCTTCCGCAATCTAGATTATAAAGCCTTGCAGGGTTAATTGTCATTTTTTCAAGTAATTTCATAAGGGATAAATGCCCATTTCTAACCAAGTTGGTAATTCCTAAAGGCAATGATGTCTCAAGCCCTATTATCCCACTAGGAGTTTTTGTTAATTCTCTCATCTTCTCTTCTGAACTATGGGGTGCATGGTCTGTAGCTATAATCTCAATTGTGTCGTCCTTTATCCCTTCGATAATTCTCATTTTATCCTCTTTTGTCCTCAAAGGAGGATTCATCTTTGCTAAGGATTTGTGTTCTAAAACTGCATCTTCCGTTAATGAAAAGTGATGTGGTGTAACCTCAGCATATACATTAGCCCCCAATCCTTTTATAAATCTAATCATATCCACAGAATTACCGGAACTGATATGCTGTATATCAATGGTGGCTCCTGTATATAATGCCAACATAGAATCCCTTGCTACCATAACATCTTCAGAAACATATGAAGCACCTTTGATTCCTAATCTCTTTGAAACCTTACCATCATTTATCCCCGGTATTCCGATGAAATTAGGATCTTCCTCATGAAAGCTCAAAGGTACATTCAATTCTTTTGCTTTTAACATTGCCTTAAGAATTGTAGCTTCATTATTTATTGGTATCCCATCATCGCTAAATCCCACAGCTCCTAATTTATAGAGCAAATCCATATCGACTAATTCTTCCCCTTTAAATCCTTTAGTGACTGCCGCTACTGTATGAACGTTTATCTTTGATTTTCCCATTTTTTCTAACACAGATTTCAATGTGTCTTCGTTATCTATTATCGGATTGGTATTTGCCATTGCAATAACAGTAGTGAATCCTCCTGCTGCTGCTGCATCTGAGCCTGTCTGTATATCTTCCTTATAGGTAAATCCCGGATCTCTAAAATGGACATGAACATCTACAAGTCCCGGAGCAACTACCATATTTTCAGCATCGATGATTTCATCATCATAAATATCATCAAATTGACCTATTGCCTTAATCTTACCATCTCTAATCAACAAATCTGCATTTTCATTGTATCCGCTACTTGGGTCTATTATTCTCCCATTTTTTATTATCATTGTTGGTCTCCTTTCAAATATTCTAAGATTATCTTTGCACCAAGAGCTGCATCATCAGTTCTTGCTTCTTCCTCGGGATTGTGACTTATCCCTTCTTTGCACGGTATAAAAATCATCCCCGTTTTAGTTATGTTAGCTAATTTCATGGCATCATGTCCTGCACCGCTGGGCATAATTTTATGTTCTATTCCTAAGTTTTCAGCAATACTCGAAAGCTCTTTTATTAAATTTACGTCCAATTTCACTGCTTCTGTTGAAGATATAAATTGTATATCACAAGATAAGTTCCTCTTTTTACATACTTCATTGATCAATCTCTCAATCTTAATTCTAATATCTTCCATAACGCTATTGTCTCCATCTCGAATATCAATTGAAAATATGACTTCTCCTGGAATTACATTGATTGAATTTGGAAAATTGTCTATGACACCTACTGTTGTTACTGCATTGGAAGTAAAATCTCCTTGACCGATCTTTTCAATGCCTAAAATAATCTCTGCCGCACCACAAAGTGCATCTTGTCTAAGATTCATGGGTGTTGCGCCTGAATGTTCAGCTAATCCTCTGATTTTAACTTGTAGTCTGATATTACCTGCAATTGCGCTTACAACTCCAATTCTAAGACTTTCACTTTCCAAGATTCTGCCCTGTTCTATATGAAGTTCCAAATAGTTCTTAACTCCTTTTATCTTTTCCGGTGATTCATTATATCCTCTATTTGCAAAGATATCTTCCAGTTTTTCTCCTTTTTTGGACTTAAGAACTTGAAAATATTTCGGATTAACTCCGTTTGTAATCAACTCACTCCCAAGAGTACTCTTCATAAAATTGCTTGACTCTTCACATCGAAAGGCAACTACTTTTAAAGGAATGTTAAGCTTTTCTTCCTTTATTATCTTAATGAGCAATAAGCCTACGGCAACTCCCAATACACCATCATACCTTCCGCCATTTACCACAGAATCCAAATGTGAACCAACCAAGTAGTATTCTTCATAGTCACCTAAGCTTAAAAAGGTATTTCCCACCTCATCAGCTGTTACTATATATCCTTCCTCTAAACCGATACGACTTAATTCTTCATGCATTTTATCTTCGTCTACAGTATATGCAAGTCTTGTAACTCCACCGTTTTTATCGGCACCAATATGGTAAAATCTTTTCATAATATAATTTAAGTAATCAGTTGATTTCTCTAATTCCATGCTAATCACCTCCACACTATTGAATTTAATTGATGCAAACCATTTCACTTCTACTCAATTAAATATTATCACACTTTACTTGTTTCCAATATGTACAACTGTACAAAATTACCATCAATTATTTGTATAAAAAAATCCCTAGGATTTTTATCCTAGGGTCAGCCTTTAATCTTTTTATATAATAAAAATAAATATAAATTGAAATTGTGTTCAAAGATTGAAGTATCATATCCGGTTATCTCTTTGACTTTCTTCAAACGATATCGTACGGTGTTTTTGTGGATGAATAGATCCTCACTGCATTTTGCAACATCCATATTATTGGCATAAAATGATTCTAATGTAAGCAATAAATCACTATCTATATTATCAAATTTTTTATCAAAGATTACATCTCCATTTTCCCTTAGACATTTCTCCAAAACTGAATAGATTTTTAATTCATCGTAGCAATATAC